>Ga0302320_10023572_pt1 | contig 12074 bp, 12 predicted proteins | sample Bog_T0_3_FD_202130 | JGI IMG/M metagenome (GOLD analysis project Ga0302320, IMG submission 202130) | Peat permafrost microbial communities from Stordalen Mire near Abisko, Sweden - Bog_T0_3 | ecosystem: Environmental > Terrestrial > Soil > Wetlands > Peat | place: Sweden: Abisko, Stordalen Mire...
TTCTTTGGTAATTCTGCCGGTGTAGCGATAGGCAGGCTGCCTATCTGAAGGCCAGCCGTCGGGCAAAATTGTAAAGTCCAACGCCCCCGTATTCGGCTGAATAGTCAGCATGGTTGCATGACTGCCCATCAGACCCCCTTCGGACCATTCAAAATAGAGGCCGTCGATACCAGAAGAGCGGTCAATTGTGACTCGATAACCTGCGGGATCGCCGCCGCCTTGTTCCCACCACAAATTCGAATAAATGAAGACACCTTTGCGAGGCAGGGGTTCCGCCGATGACGAGCGTGCCACGACAAACGTGCATAACGACGCGCAGACAATGCGAAGGAATGCTCCAATGTCCGGCATCGAAAGGATCCAATCTCCAATATTTGGTCATTGTAATGTGGCTCACCCTATTTGCAATGGCGCTGAATGCGCGCAAATGGCCCGGACCCGGAGTAGCTGGGCGCGGCGCGGGTGGCCGCTTTCGGACTCCGCCGACATTCGGTATAGTGGCGGCGACCGAGTCCTTCTGACCCAAACCCGCCGGTCACCGTGTCGGGTGTTTATGTCATTGGCGAACTCGGCACTCTTCCGCAGGTTGCGACTTGTACCGCCGAAATAACCTAACCGATTCAGTTATTGTTGGCGTTGATCGCGTTTTTACATTCCCAATCGCTTAGGTTCCTGTCATGCATTCGCAATGCCATCGATTTTGCGCATAGGCGGCCTGCGGGTCACGATTTATCCAAACGACCATCCGCCGCCTCATGGGCATGTTATTGGCGCAAAAGGCGAGGCGGTGTTTTTGCTCAATTGCCCGAATGGGCCGTCCGAGTTACGCGAGAGTTATATTTTTAATGGCCATGAGATAAACCAAATGGCTGCCGAGATGTTTGGCCATATCTCGACCCTTTGCAATGAATGGAGAACGATCCATGGAAGTCTCTGATGCGGTGAACCAGCAGGCGGAGCAACGCATGCACGAGCGCATGGCATCCGGACCGCTTGCGATCGCGGCTCGTTACGACCGGCGCGTATCGCGTGTCATGGTCACCCTAAGCAATGGCCTCGAATTGGCCTTTCCGCCTCACTTGGCTGAGGGGTTGGCCAATGGGAAACCCTCCGATTTGGCCGTCATCGAAATCACGCCAACTGGGTTGGGTTTGCACTGGCCTAAGCTCGATGCCGACCTTTATCTTCCATCGTTGCTTGAAGGCACCTTTGGGTCGCCCCGTTGGATGGCGGGACTTATGGGTAAGAGTGGGGGATTGGCGCGCACGGCCGCCAAGGTCGCTGCTGCAAGAGAGAATGGTCGAAAAGGCGGCCGGCCTCGCAAATTGGCCTGTGCATAGAACCCGTCCCGCTGGTATTGGTAGAGTCGAGATGTGGCGCGGTAATTGTTAGGTCGGACATATCTGTTCCCGCCTCTTTCGTCTGGCGGTGCCTTACTGGTTCGACCATGAACCCCGTTTCCACATCCCGCCCAGATTCTGCGACAACCCGTTGGTTACCAGCGGGCCGCCTATCCGTTTTTTTGCCGGAGGACCGCTGATTCTGGAAAACGGCAACCGCATTGAGACCTTTTGCCTGATCGACCGCCGCCCGCGCCAACTTACAGATTGGGAACTCGGACATCGGCGCGATCTGGCCAAAGTGGCAACCCTGGAATTGCAGGGAATCTCGGCCACCGCGGCGTTCCTGCGCCACCGCTGAGGTTCAGGTACGATAATCGCGGCGGATCTCAGATCTCGCGCGGCAGCGATGCCAGCGCATCCTCGAGCAAGGCGGCGGCGGCCAGCACGCCGGCATCACCACCCAGCCGACCGACCAGCTGGACACCGACCGGCAGCCCGAGCGGGCCGTGCCCGGCAGGCAGGGTCACGCAGGGCCCATGCAACAATGTCCAAACCTTGTTGAACACCGGGTCGCCGGTGCTGTCCAGTCCGCGCGGCGCCTCTCCGGGTGCCGCTGCGGTCAGCAGCACATCGCAGTCCCCCAGCAACTGATCGAGCAGACCCGCCCGATCCATCAACGCCTGTTGCGCGGCGTCATAGTCTTCCAGCGTGACACGCGACAGACGGTCGAGAAAAAGCAGCGTTACCTCATTGACCATACCCGTCCGATGCATGCGTTCATAGGCCAAGGCGCGCGTCGTCTCCCATCCCATTACGGCATCGTGACAGGCGTGCAGCGCGTCGAACCATTCCGGCGGATCCAGGGCGGACGGCGGGACGCCGGTCGCTGCCGCCGCTGCGGTCGCACGCCGCAAGGCGCGCTCCGTTTCGGGCTGCATGAAGTCCCGGCGCGAGCCAAAGAACAAGCCAAAACGCGGCGCATCTGCCTGCCGTCCCGGCATCAACTCCGGCCGTTCCGCCAACACTGCGGCGATCATCGCCACATCGCGCACATTGCGGCCGACCACGCCCACCGTGTCGAGGCTGTCGGACAATGGTTTGACACCCGAGCGATTCAGCATGCCGAAACTGGGTTTGTAGCCGACCACGCCACAAAAAGAAGCCGGACGAATGATCGAGCCCGAGGTCTGGGTGCCGAAGGCGGCATGCACCATGCCGGCGGCCACCGCGGCGCAGGACCCGCTCGACGAACCTCCCGGGGTGTGGGCCTTGTTGCTGGGGTTGCGGGTTTTGGCGGGGCTGGTCAAGGAGAATTCGGTGCAGGCCGTCTTGCCGAGCACCACCGCGCCCTGGCGTCGGGCCAGTGTCACCACCGGCGCATCCCAGGGCGGGCGAAAGCCTTGATAGGCTTCCGAGCCATAGCAAGTCGGCAGGTCGGCGGTGTCGATCATGTCTTTGACGCCAAGCACGACACCCGCCAGCGCCCCACCGGTATCGGGCTGACGTGCCTGCGCCAGGGCATGCTGCGGCGCGAAACATTGCCAGGCCTGGATGTCCGCTTCGACCGCCAGACTGCGTTCGATATGGGCGCGGCACACCGCTTCGGCGCTCAGCCCGCCCGATTGCACGCGGCGCACTACGTCGCGGGCCGTCAATAGGCGAATATCGGAAGCCGAAAAAGCTCTCATGCAGGGCCCTGAGTCGCGGCGACAAACGGCAAGACGGCGCCCGGCAAGGCTATGCCGGCGCGTTTGCCGAGTCTGCTGGCGGGGGGTGTGGACATGCCGGCGTTGCCTTCAGGGTGATCGGGACGGACTGAGTCGAACCGTGTCGCGGCTGATGCCGACCATAGCGCAATGTGTGCTCGAAGTGCGAGTCGATCCTGCGCCGTCGAAACTTGTCGATTTGGTGCGGCGCGGGAAAGTCTGTACAGCCTGCCGGCTTGTCCGTAATGTGCCTGCCGCTTACTTTTTCGGCACAGGGTTCGACGCGGTGCACAGATATTCGCTGGCCAAAGACAAGATCAAGGTTCTGCTGCTCGAAAGCATTCACGACAATGCGGTCAAGGAGTTCACCCAACATGGCTATGAATCGCTCGATCGGGCCGATGGCGCGCTGACCGAAGCGGAACTGATCGAGCGGATCCAAGGCGTGCATCTGCTCGGCATTCGGTCGACCACGCGGGTGAGCGAGCGCGTGCTGGCCGCCGCCGACCGGCTCATGGCAATCGGCTGCTTTTGCATCGGCACCAACCAGGTGGCGTTGGAACATGCCCGGCGTGCCGGGGTCCCGGTGTTCAACGCACCCTATTCCAACACCCGCTCGGTTGCCGAGCTGGTGATTGCCGAAATCATCATGCTGATGCGACGAATTCCCGAAAAATCTCACGCCGCGCATCTCGGTATCTGGCAGAAATCGGCCAGCCACTCCTACGAATTGCGTGGCAAGACGTTGGGCATCGTCGGCTATGGCCATATCGGCTCGCAATTGTCGGTGATGGCCGAAGCGATGGGATTGCATGTGCGCTATTTCGACATCGAGCGGCGCCTCGCCATCGGCAATGCCCGTCCGGCCGCGACCCTGGAAGGGCTGCTCAACATCAGCGACGTGGTAACGCTGCACGTGCCGGCGACGCCGCAAACCCGTAACATGATCGGCGAGCGGGAATTGCGGGCGATGAAGAAGGGCAGCTATCTCATTAATGCATCGCGTGGCAATGTGGTCGATCTCGACGCATTGAGTGCCGCATTGCGGGACGGACATCTGTTGGGGGCGGCGATCGATGTATTTCCCAAAGAACCGACAAGCAATGACGAAGGATTCGAAAGTCCGCTGCGCGGCTTGGCAAATGTCATTCTGACACCGCATATCGGCGGCTCGACGGTCGAGGCGCAGGCAAATATTGGCATCGAAGTCGCGGAAAAACTGATCAAGTATTCAGACAACGGTTCGACAGTAGGGGCGGTGAACTTCGTCGAATCGGCGTTGCCGGTCAAAGCCGGAGAGACCCGGTTTTTACATATTCATGATAATGTTCCGGGCGTCATGCGACGTATCAACGAAGTTTTTTCGAGTCGAAGCCTCAATATCTCGGCTCAGTATTTGCAGACTGATCCGGAGGTAGGCTATGTTGTGGTCGATGTGGTCGGCGACCTAGACGTGTCCGACATCATTGCCGATTTGCAAAGAGTCGAGGGAACCATAAAGACTCGCTTCCTATACTAAGATAACAATGTATCTATTTTGACCAACGTTGCATTGAACCAACGGCGATGGCATAGTGACGCAGTCGCAGAAAAATCAAGACAGGCACCGTGATCGGGGACGCCGGTCATGTCAGCCCGAGCGGGAGTGCGCTTACATTGGGCAGGGACTATCATATTCTGGTACTCGAAGACGAGCCGGCGACCAGAGCGATGCTGGCGTCGTTGCTGGAGGCTGAAGGTTTTCGCGTCAGCACCGCCGAACTGGGATCCCAGGCGTCTGAACTCACTGCCAACTACAATTTCGACCTGATTATTCTCGACCTCAACTTGCCGGACGAAGACGGACTCTATATAGCGCGCGAATTGCGCGCCAAATCCGACATCGGCATTATCATGCTGACCTCGCGCAAAGAGGACATCGACCGTGTCGTCGGGCTGGAAATGGGCGCCGACGACTATGTCACCAAGCCCTTTTTTCCGCGCGAATTGGTGGCGCGGGTCAAGAATTTGTTGCGCCGGCTCAGCACGCCGCGCGGCGGCCGCCGCATGGACGGCGTCAATGGCTATGACCTCCGGCGCTTCGACGGCTGGGAGATGGACCTCGCCAAGCGCAGTCTGACCGATCCCAGCCGCCGCGAAGTCAATCTCACCCGCGCCGAATTCGATCTGCTCACGGCGCTGGTCAACAGCGCCGGACGCGTCCTGTCGCGCGACCAACTGCTCGACGCCATCGGCAGCCAGTTCTGGACCCCCGTCGACCGCACCATCGATGTCCTGGTCAGCCGGTTGCGCCGCAAGATGGAAGCCGATCCCAAAGCGCCGACCATCATCATCACCAGCCATGGCTACGGCTATAAATTCGCGCCCGCGGTCGCCAACGGCTGATTTTCGGGTCGTGGGTCAGTTTGAAATTTAGGATTTCCGTTCAGTCTATTCCAACAAATTAATTTGTGCAGGTGTTATGTCGTGGGACAAGTTCAAGCAATTGCGAATTGCATTAACCAATCCGTCTGGCAAGGATTTTACCACCGTAATTGATCCATTTCTAATGGCACCATCAAACGATGATCTTTGTATTTCCTGAGGTCTATATAATTCTATCCAGGTATCCTCTTTAAATTTACCGTCTGCGTTTGCTCTAACGAAAAAATATTCTCCGTATCCGAAACATCCCGGCTCCTTTTTGCGACCACGCGCCTTAGACGTGGTAAGCACAGCCAGGACATTCTGGCCAACCTTTGAACCCAATATAATCAACAGCTTATCGCTTGACCCGTGATCCTCGAATTCAAACCCCGTCCAGAAAATTAGCGTTCCGCGCTTGATGATTTCAGTCATCCAATCGTCGCTCGGTCGATCTCCTTAAAATTCTCGTTCCGCGCCAATATCTCTTCCTGCGTAAGGCTCGGCATGTCGGCAATAATTGGCTTTGCACTTAACGATAATTCATAAGGGATGTGCTTGTTTTCGCCTTTCCCGCCCTGATAAACCTTGTACCATGGAAGACTTCTGTCGTGGGAGAACGTGGACATTGTACCCCCATCGGCCTCAATAAAAAATTCCGCCAGACGCTCCATAATCTTCAGTTCGCGCTTGGTAAACCAGCCTGCGTCAAATTTTGAAAGGGTGCGAAGGTCGCGCCTCTGAAGTTCGTCAGAGAACTCATTTAGCACGTTAATGGTAAGAATTTTTTTGGCAAAATCTGGTTTGGGGGATTTGAGTTCATCTAGAACCACAAATGCAACAGGACCATTTCTGAGTGCGTTATACTCAAATCCTGTCACGCTTCTTCCTGTTTGCCGGTAGTGCTCGAAATCGAGAAAATTGAGAAGTTTGTTGAGTTTTAGGGTGTGACAATGCTTCGTATTTGCCACGAAAAAAGCTGTGGCATTGACGAATTTTTCGCGGTGATGGCTTACGAACATGGCGGTTGTCAGCTTACGTATCCTCGCTCTTTGGTCGCCCAACGCCGGAAGCGCTCGATATTAGGGCAGCTCAGGACAACTCGATTTCTCGAACTAATACGTATCATCGAAAGATATAGGGCCACAGAAAATTTTTTCATGTCAATGATTCAGAATTTCAAACTGACCCACTACCGATTTTCGGGTCGTGGGTCAGTTTGAATTCTTCCGGCCATCCCTTCCCCAGCCGTCAATTGCGAGGAGCGAAGCGACAATCCGGGCCACGCTATACGAAAGTCCGAACGGCTTCAGTCCCGAGACACCTTCAGGATGGCGCGTTATGTCCAGCCCGGGGGCAAGAGGCGCCTGGACGCCAGCGCTGGACCGCCCTTGGGCGACTGCCCCGTGATCCGAGCCGCAAGGCGCGCGCCGGGTAAGAGCAACTGGATCTGATCCCAACAGAGGCTATCGAGCGGGACTTTGACCCGGCCACCCCATTCGGAGTCTGCCTGGCCCGCGTACTTGCCCACCGGCAAATAGACAAACCGCGCCTCGGGCGGGCCCTGAACACATGGACCAAGGAGCCTCGGTCGACCGTCTTGCAGTCGACCGTCTACCGTTACCTCAAGGTCGAAGATGACAGCGTCCGGAGCTCTGCTTGTGGGCGGAACGAGGGTCGCCTTGGCGGCCTTGCCCCGCTGCAACGCGATCGCGAGCCCTGGAACAGGATCCACGACCACGATTCGGATCGCCAGTTCGAAACGCTTAGGCTGCATGGCGCGCCTCCATCAGCTCGGCCGCCTCGTCCAGCCCGCGGCCGCGCGCAGCGTCGGCGGCGCTGCGGCCCTTGACGTCGCGGACCTTGGGGTCGGCTCCGTGGGCGATGAGGATACGCGCGGCCTCAACGGCAGCGTCCTCGTCGTCCGGCAGGCAGTACAAAGGCGTCGGGGCTTCTTCATCGGCTTGATGGTGATTGGCCAGCGACGGATCGGCCTCCAGAACCGTTTTGAGCCGCTCAAAGGCCGGCAATCTGGTGAGCGCCCGCACGTCGCGGCTGATGGGAACCAGGCGTTCGAACAGCTGCGGCCGCCCCAGCACCATCGCCCAGCTCAAGGCGGTGCCTCGCCACTTGCCATCGCGCAGGTTCGGGTCCGCTCCAGCCGCCAACAGCCGATCCACGACGGCGAGCGAGCCCGACTGCACCGCCCGGTGCAGGGCGCTGATCCCCTCTCCATCGAGGCCATGCACATCGGCTCCCCGAGCCAGGAGCAGGTCTATTGCCGCCACATTGCCCTTTCCGGCCGCAGCGTGCAGCGGCAGAAAGTGGCGCACCAAGTCAGGTTGTCCGATCAGGAGTTTGGCTACCGCGTCTTCATCATGACGCAGGCAAGCTGCCAGGAACGCCTCCAGTCCTGTAAGCGCGACCGGCTGGGCGCCGCTCCGCTCCAGAAGCTGTAGTATTTCCGTAAAGCCCGAAAGCTGCGCCACCGCGTGAACCGGTCGCTTGGAATAGGCGTGGGTGGTGTTCGGGTCCGCCCCATGGTCGAGCAGCCACTCGGCGCGAACGCCTTCGTTCTGGCTCACGGCATTACCCAAGAGATAATCGAGTGTCGACAGGCCGAAACCGTGCCCGAGGCTGACCTCGCCATCCGTGCGCCACTGGTCGAGCTGGCCCATAGCCTCGCATTGTCGCCACAGCAGCTCGTACCAATAGAGTGGCGGGGTCAGTTCCTCGCCTACGATCGAGACGTTATAGAGCGTCTGCACGTCGAATGGTTCCGCCCCAGCGGCGATCAGCAACTCGACAAGCTCGGTCGCCTGGGCGTGGCTGGGCCTCGTGCCTTCACCAAGCCGGACCGCGCCGGTCAGAACCTTGAACGGGCTGCCCCAGCCATCGTCGAAGCTGAAGTTCGGATCGGCGCCGGCGTCCAGCAGCCGGTGGGCAATGGCGACCGCGTTGACCGTGTCGAGCCGGCTGTAGGTCACATAGGCAAGCGCCGTCCAGGCGCACGGGCCGGCAGTTTTTAACGCCGCCCCCGGATCGGCCGCGAGCCGACGCTCGACCTCCTCGAGGTCGCCGCAGGCCGCCGCCGTGAACAGACTGTCCCGCGCGATCTCCGGATAGCGCGCGAGAATCCGGCGCGCGGCGGAAAGATCACCGTCCCAGCCGTGGCGCAGGAGCTGGTCCAGCCGCTCCGCATGACTCTTCTTATCAAGCGCCAGGTCGTCGAGGGCGGCCTTGAGCGCAATCCAGCTCTCCTGACCGTATTCAAGGGCCAGCGCGTGCTGGGTGTCGCGCAGAACCGGCTCGTCTGGCGCGTCGGGCCAAGCGCCGGCGAGCCGATCGCGCGCGTCGGGGTCGCCTGCGCGTAGGGCCTTGAGCCAGCGCTTGGCGTCCTTCCTAAGGGTGTCGAGACGTGTTTTGGCCGTGAGTCCACGGGGCATCGCAAACCTTCCTTCCGATGGCCAAGCGTCCGCTTACGAAAGGCCGAAAGAAGGTCTCGTAAGATCGAGTTTGGGCTGGATGGGAGCCGGCTCCCTTGCCGCGGACAGGCGGCGCTCCAGAGGCGCGCTAACGCAAGGAAAATGGATTTCGAGCGCCTTTGTCAACTGTAGTCTTTCGGGATGGCTCGCGCCGCTCGCAAAGACGGCGGGAAGGAATGGCGCGAAGAATTCAAACTGAGACACACCCGATTTTCGTTCCCGGTTGACAGGGTCCGGTGCCTTGCGTATGGTCCGCCCTCCGGATTTTGCCGGTGACGGATGAACCAAGCTGGATTGCGATCATGAAGGTCCGTAACTCCCTGAAGTCGGCCAAATTGCGCGACAAGAACTGCCGGGTGGTGCGTCGCAAGGGGCGGGTCTATGTCATCAACAAGACCAATCCGCGCTTCAAGGCCCGCCAGGGCTGATCGCTTTTCCAGCCGCCGAACCCGCCGCGCCGGCTACCGGCGCGGTTTTTTTATGGCGCGGGTGGATAGAGGTGATGCCCCCCTTGCCAGTCCGTGACTCCTCCCACCGAGTCGAGATAGAAGGGGCCGATCGGCACCTTGCCGTGCCCGCCCGGCAGGTCCAGCACATAGGTTGGCTGGCACAGGCCGGAGACGCGGCCGCGCAGCGACCGCATCAACGCCTGTCCCTGCTCGATCGGCGTGCGAAAATGGCCGGTCCCCGGTGCCAGATCGAGCTGATGCAGATAGTAGGGTTTGATGCGGTGCGCCACCATGGCGCGAAACAGTGCTTCCAGCAGGTCGGCCTGATCATTGACGCCTTTCAGCAAGACGGTCTGCCCCAGCAGCGGAATACCGATGCCGCTCAGGCGGCGGCAGGCGGCGGCAGCGGAATCGGTCAATTCGCGGGCGTGATTGCAATGGATCGCCAACCACACCGCGCAGCGCTCCAGCTGCAGGGACTTCAGCAAGGCTGCATCAATGCGGTCGGGGTCGGCGATCGGCACGCGGCTATGCAGTCGGATCACCTGAACATGCCCGATCGCCTCGATCGCCGCCATCAGGGCGGCGAGACGCGGAGTTGGCAGCATCAGCGGATCGCCGCCGGTGATCACCACCTCCCAGATTTCCGGCCGCGCCCGGATATAGTCGAGCGCGGTCGCCTGTTCCGCCGCGGTCAAGGCTTTCTCGTCGCCGCCCACCCGCTCGCGGCGAAAGCAGAATCGGCAATAGACCGGACAATGCAAAAGCGGCGTCAGCAGCACCCGGTCGGGATAGCGATGCACGATGCCTTTGACCGGCGCATGCAGCAGATCGCCGATCGGGTCCGGCCGTTCGCCGTCGCTGGCCTCCAGTTCGCGGCCATCCGGCAGGAATTGGCGGGCGATCGGATCGCCCGGGTCTGCGGCGTCGACCAGCCCGGCCAGCAGCGGCGTGATCGCCACCGCATAGCGGGCCGCCACCCGGTCGATCGCGGCGGCCTGTTGCGGCGCCACCAGACCGGCTGCGACAAAATCGGCGCCCTTGCGCAAGCTGGAACCGGGGTTGCTCATTTTTTCTCATCTGCTGCATAGTGTCGGCCATTTCATAGAAGGATTTCGCATGAGCGGCAATCAGTGGTGGCAGCCCGAGCTGTTCCGGGCGCGCTGGCCCGCCTTGCAGCAGCGCGCCCGACTCATCGCCGCGCTGCGCCGCTGGTTCTGGCAGGAGGGCTTCGTCGAGGTCGACACCCCGGCCTTGCAGGTCTCTCCCGGCATGGAGCCACATATCATGGCGCTGGCGACGGACCTGTCGGAGCCGCTGGGCGGCGCGCAGCGGCTGTTCCTGCACAGTTCGCCGGAATTCGCCATGAAGAAGCTGTTGGTTGCCGGCGTGCCCCGGCTTTATCAGATCGCTCATGTCTGGCGCGATGGCGAACGCACGAAGCTGCATCACCCCGAATTCACCCTGCTGGAATGGTACCGTGCCGGCAGCGACTATCGCCGATTGATGCAGGATTGCCATCTGCTGCTGGTCGCCGCCGCCGAAGCGGCCGGTGTCCGGCAATTGCAGCGATTTCAGCGACGCTGCGACCCCTTCGCGCCGCCGCGCCGCCTGACGGTGGCTGACGCCTTCACCGACTATTGCGGCATCGATCTGCTGGCGACCACACCCGATCCCGCCCAGCCGTCGCGCGACCTGCTGGCGGCGGCGGCGCGGCGGTTGGGCAGCCATGTCGGCGAGCAGGACAGTTGGGAGGACATTTTCTTTCGGCTGATGCTGGAGCATATCGAGCCGCGTTTGGGCGACGGCATCCCGTTGATCCTTTATGACTATCCGGTGGCGCTGGCGGCCTTGTCGCGCCGCTCGCGCGTCGACCCGCGCGTGGCCGAGCGCTTTGAGCTTTATGTCTGCGGCGTCGAACTGGCGAACGGCTTTTCCGAATTGACCGATGAAGATGAACAACGACGCCGCTTCGAGCAAGATCGGGCCTTGAAACGGCAGATTTACGGGTTCGCCTATCCGATCGACGAGGATTTTCTGGCGGCGCTGGCGGCCGGCTTGCCCGACTGCGCCGGCATCGCGTTGGGGGTCGATCGGCTGGTCATGCTGGCGAGCGGCGCCGAAACTCTGGATCAGGTGCTGTGGGCGCCGGTGGCCCTACCGCCCGGCACATAGTCGGCCGAACGCCGCTACCGCCGCCGCCGGACCCTGGGCATGGCGCCAAACCCCGGCCGAGACCGCCAGGAAATCGGCGCCGGCGGCGATCATCGGCGCCGCGTTGTCGACGGTGATGCCGCCCACCGCCACCACCGGAATCAGCATCATTTCCGCCCACCAGGACAGCAGTTCGGGGTCGGCCAGCCTGTCGGTGACGACGGTGCTGCTGGGGTAGAAGGCGCCGAACGAGACATAATCGGCGCCTTGCTCGGCGGCCGTCATCGCCGCATGACGCGATGCGCGGCAGCCCACGCCGACGATGCCGCCCGAGCCCACAGCCTCGCGGGCAGCAGCGAACGACTCGCGGCCGGGATCGATATGGACCCCGTCGCAGCCGGTTTCGAAGGCCAGTTCGGCCTTTCCGTCCAACAGGAAGGCGACCCCTTGCCGCTGTGTCGGCGGACGCAACAAATCGATGGCGCGGCATAGCTGCTCGTCATCCAGCCCCGGCAGACGCAATTGCAGGCTGGC
>Ga0302320_10023574_pt1 | contig 12074 bp, 8 predicted proteins | sample Bog_T0_3_FD_202130 | JGI IMG/M metagenome (GOLD analysis project Ga0302320, IMG submission 202130) | Peat permafrost microbial communities from Stordalen Mire near Abisko, Sweden - Bog_T0_3 | ecosystem: Environmental > Terrestrial > Soil > Wetlands > Peat | place: Sweden: Abisko, Stordalen Mire...
CCCGCCGGGCACCAAATTTCCCTCGGTCCGGCAACTAAGCCAGGAGTTGCGGATCAATCCCAATACGGCCCACAAGGTGGTGGTGGACCTCGTGGCCGAGGGTGTCGTCGTCACGACACCCGGCGTCGGCAGTGTGGTGGCGGAGCGGCGGGCCTCCGAACGCCGGGAGCGGGCGGAGCTTTTGGGCGGTGTCGTCGAACGCCTGGTGGTGGAAGCCCGGCAATTGGGTGTCCCGCTCGATGAAGTCCAGTCAAGCGTCGCCTCCCACTGGCGTAAGCTGAGCGGTGAATAATTTTCTACCCCATGAATGTCATTGAAACCAGCCAGCTAACGCACCGCTACGGACGCACTGATGCCGTTCAGGGTCTGGATCTCGCCGTGCCGGAAGGGAGCGTGTTTGCCCTCCTGGGGCCAAATGGCGCGGGCAAAACCACCACGATCAAAATTTTGATGAATCTGCTGGCTCCGACTAGCGGAACCGCCCGGATCCTCGGCGTGGATTCCCGGCGGCTGGGTCCGTCCGAGCTGGCCCAGATCGGCTATGTCTCGGAAAACCAGCAATTGCCGCTGTGGATGACGGTGGCTGGGGTCATTGCCTACTGCCGGCCCCTTTATCCCACCTGGGATCGGGCGCTGGAGGCCACCCTCCTCGAGCAGTTCGAGTTACCACGGGAACGCAAGTTGCGGCACCTCTCCCGCGGCATTCTCATGAAAACGGCGCTGCTGATCTCGCTCGCCTACCGGCCCAAGCTTTTGATTTTGGACGAGCCGTTCAGCGGGCTGGATCCCCTGGCCCGTGACGAATTTGCCCGGGGGCTGCTCGAAGCGTCGACCGCTGGGGATTGGACCATTCTCGTGTCCTCCCACGATATCGAGGAAGTCGAGCGCCTGTGCGATTGGGTCGGCATCCTGGAAATGGGTCGCCTGCGTTCCGCCGAGGCGACCGAGGGCTTGCTCCGCCGATTTCGCTGGGTGGAAGTGGCTATGCCCGCGGTCGCAACCGTGCCGCCGGTAATCCGATCCAGCTGGCTCGATTTGGCCCACAGCACCAATCTGGTGCGCTTCGCCGAAAGCGCGTATGAAGGCGACATTTCCGAGCAGGCCTACCGCGATTGCTTTCCCGGCGCGAGTGTTTCGGTCCGGCCGATGTCGTTGCGAGAGATCTTTATCGCCCAAGCGCGCGCGACGCGGACTCAGCGCAAAGGAGCGGCCGCATGAAGACCTTCTGGTCGATTCTTAAGAAGGATTGCCGCCGTCTGGCGGTCCCTTTTGCGCTCTGGCTCTTCGTCCTCGGCTTCAATCTCTGGCTGGCGGTGACCACCAAGGTTCCGATGGCGATGGTGGGCAATCCGTTGGTCACGATTGGCCTGATCACCGGCACGACCGTGTATTGGGTGTTGACGGTGATACTCTCGGCGGGAGTGATCCTGGAAGATCCGCCCAAGGGCACCGCGGCGTTCTGGCTGACCCGGCCCCTGGCGCGCGGCGAGGTGGTGGCGGCGAAAATGTCTCTGCTGGCCGGCTTGGTCCTGCTGCCGGTGCTCGTGCACAGCGCGGCCCTGATCGGATTGGGCGCCAGCGGGCGCACGGTGGCGTTGTCCGCGCTGGAGCAATGTTTGCGGGAGGGTGGGGTGCCGTTTATGACCGCGGCTTTAGCCATCACTGCAGAAGCCTTCGGCCAGTTCGCGATCAACGCTATCTTGATCGTAATTGGCGCAGTCGTGGTCGCGGTCATTACCCAAATCTTGCTGGCCAAGCACCATGGGGCATCGACGCCGCATTTGCCCCAGACACCAAACTCCCTCGGCGCCTCCACCGCCTTGGCCACGGAGATTTTGAGCTTCGCCTTTGCCGGCGGGGTATTGGTTTGGCGCTATCTTCGCCGCCATGCTCGTTTCACCATCCTCGTCGTGGCGTTGGGTTCGCTGCTGCTGGTGCTGACGCCCATTTTTTGGAAGTGGGATTTTCTCAATCATTGGCGGGTGCAGCGGGGCCAAACCCTGCCGCACCGATCTCAGCTCCGTTTCTTTCCCACCGAGGCGAAGGGCGGCAATCGCCCCTACGCCTTTGCCGTCCTTAGTCTCAGCTCCGATGCGGCGGGCAACGTGACCGTGCCGCGGCAATTATCGAAGATTGAGTTCATTTGGTCCGGCGGAGAGCGCACCCCGTTAGCCAGCTTTCTGAATCTGCAGACGCTGCCGCTCGCGCGCTACGCCCCCGAGAGTCTGAGCAAGTTGTTGGCGCCAGTAGCGATCCTGAACCTGCCGCGGAGAGCGGTGGTGCCAATGACGCTCCCGGCGATGCCGCCGGCGCTCCGCCGCCGGCTGACTCGTGAGCCTGCTACCTTTCATGCCGAGGTCGTGGCCTCGGTCAGGCGGTATGAGATCATGGGGGAGTTGCCGCTGAAGCTCGGGGCGAGCAAATCCTGGGGGTTATTTGACACCGAGGTGCAGGGGTGGGATCTGACGGCTGCCGGCGTCACCGTCACTCTGCGCGAGGGTTCGACCGCGTCGATGCTGGCGGGGGCTCTGGGCTATGCGGAGGGCACCCAGATCGAGGAATCGCGCGGTGGCGGCCGGCGCTCGCCCTCGGATTTCGGCTCGATCTGTCTGTTGGTCAACCGCTCACGCCGCGAAGCCCTTTTGCCCGCCGAGGTGACCGCGGAGGGGATCACCAAGTTCGGCGCCTATGTCGCGCAGCGCTATACGCTCGATTTCTCGTCCGAGGCCGTGAATCAGGCCTGGCTGGACCAGGCAGTATTGGTTCGCGTCCGGTTCGTCGAATTGGCCTCGGCCGATGGCAATCTGGATTTCGAAGGTTTGATCCTTTCTCCTCCGATGCCCTGACCGCAGGGCCGCCTATCCGATTTAGCCCGCCCGGCTAGGCACTCGAACCCACTGCATGCCGGCGGCCTCGGCCGCTTTGATCCCGGGTTCGGCGTCTTCGAAGACGAGGCACTCGGTGGGCGCGACGCCCATTTTCTCGGCCGCGAGCAAGAACATGTCGGGGGCGGGCTTGCCATGGACGACATCGTCTGCCGTCACGATCACGGGGAAGAGCGCCTTGAGGCCGGAGATTTCCAATGAGCGCATGACCACGAACCGCGGTCCACCTGAGGCGATCGCCACCGGATGGGTTTTCGCTATCGTGCGAGCAAATGCGACGGTCGGCTCGATGATGCGGGCGTCGTCTTGGAGTTCGCCGAACAGGGACTCCTTGTTTTCAAAGATTTGGTGCGGATCGGCCTTGAGCCCGTAATGATCGGATAAGAGCTGGGCCACCTTGGCCGTCGGCACTCCGCCCAGGGAATAGAACAGGTCCTCGTCCAGAGGCACAGTCAGGCCAGCCTGGCGCATGGCGGCATCCCAGGCTTGGTAATGGAGCGGCATTGTGTCCAGGAGAGTGCCATCCAGATCAAAAATGTAGCCGGCGAATGCCCGGGTGGGAATGTCGAGTCTCATGAGCAAAGGATGATCCAAGGCTATTCAGCGAACCGAGCAATCACCTTTCAGCTGCTGCCTGGGACCGACGGGAGCGCGGAACGGGAGCGGCCGGGTTCGTCGTGGTAGAGACAGGGCGGCCCCTGAACGACCTTTGCTGAGGCCCTCAGATAAGGCCTTGATTTGAAACGGAAAACAATCGACCGAACCTTAAGCGGCAAAATTCCGCTTATTAATGGCAAATTAGGTCTTTAAGAGCAGTTTTCTGCTTATTAAAGCTAGAGGGTGGTTTCCCTCCCTGGCTTTCGACTCTCAAGGGCCCGCCACCGGGAGCGCTGATCGAAATGTCCCTGCCACCGCCTGCCGAGTGCGCCCAATGCGGCGCGACAATTCCTCCAGCCGCTCGAGCGTGCCCGGAATGCGGGGCGGACGAGCGCACCGGGTGGCGGGAGACCTCGGTCTACGATGGCCTGGATCTGCCGGACGAGGCTGAGCCCTTGGCGCCCGATTCTCGGGCTGTCAATGGCTTGGCCTGGTATTGGTGGGCGGTCGGGGTGGCGCTGGTCCTGGGGCTCGGCTTGCTTTTCCTGGGGCTGCGCTGATCCGGCCGCGTCGATTCGCATGGACTCCCTGCCGGCCCTGTTCGCCCGACTTTTCACTCAGGCGCCGTGGGCCTATCTCGCCTGGCCGGTGGCGGCGATGATGATGGGAACAATGATCGGCATGATCTCGTCGTCCGCGGCGGCTCGCCTCGCTGTGGTTCCCCGGACTTCGGGCGGCCTTTTGGGGATCTTCACGGCCCCTTTTGTTCATGCCAACCTCGCGCATCTCGCTGCCAACCTGCCGCCGTTTGTCGTCCTCGGAGCTCTCGTTCTTCGCCGCAATGAAAGCGGCTTTATTGGCATCGCCGTGGCCATAGCACTAAGCGAGGGCCTGCTGGTCTGGCTCGCTGGGCGCCGGGGCCCGCACCTGGGCATGAGCGGAGTCATCTTTGGCTTTCTGGGCTACCTCCTGGCCCTGGCGTGGCTGACGCGAGCGACGCCCGATCTGCTGGTGGCGGCGGCGGTCCTCATTGTCTACGGCGGCATGCTGGCGGGAATGGCGCCGGCGCGTCAGGGAATTTCCTGGGAGAGCCATCTCTTTGGATTCATCTCGGGCCTGGGCGTGGCCTGGCTGGGCTGGGAAACCTAATCTGACCCCAGAGTTGAGTCCTAAGGAAACCGCGATCGAAGAGCAGATGGTCAGTGGTCAGCTTTGATGATCGACCAACTAAAGGATTTCGATCCCTGGTAGTTGCCCGTCGCCTTGGCCGTGAGCGAATAGGTCCCGGGATTTTTGGCCGACTCCGTTCCGGTGACCTCGAACGTGACTCCGGCGGGGCTAACCGTGATCGTGGGACGATGGACGGAGCCGTCAGAAGCGAAGCTGCCCGGCGAGAAACTGAACGTGGCGGCCGCGGGGTTGACCGTCAGAATCGCGGAGATCCGGCCCTTGCGATAGTCCGCTGAGTCGGCCGGAGAAAACAGAGCGACCAGCCGGTGGGGTCCGGCCGCGGGAATGATAGTGTCCCCCGCACCAATGGCTTTGCCGCCAAGGCGGTAGGTGAACACGCCGGGGACATTGGCGGAGGCGTCGAGTTGCGCTGCGGTGACAGCCGTGCCGTAAATTATAGCCTTGGGGGTCGGAAAGCTCAATAGGGCCTCCGCTTTGACGATGGACCAGGTGATGGTTTTTGCGCCGGTGAAGCCGCCGGTGGCAGTGGCCGTGAGCGAATACGTTCCAACCGCGGTCGCTGATGCGGTTCCGGTGACGGCAAAAGTCGCCGTGGATGGCGTGGCGGTGACCTGGGGCGACTGGGCCGTGCCATTGTAGACGAATGCCTTCGGCGAAGGGCTGAACTTGGTCGCCGTCGCGTTGACCGTCAAGGTGGTCGAGATCGTGGCCGCGGTGTAATCGGTGGCATCGGCCGGGAGGAAGGTGGCCGTGAGCGTGTGGACTCCGGCCGCGGGAATGGTTCCGCCGCCGGCCGTGACGGGGCTGCCGTCAAGGGTGTACGTGAAGGTGCCTGGGATATTCGCCGTGGCGTCGAGTTGCGCCGCGGTGACCGCCGTTCCGCCTTTGATCGCGGCGGGAACCGGGTAGGCCAGGGCGGGTGCCCCCGGAGCGATGCTCCAGGTAAGTGCCTGGCTGCCGGAGTAGTTTCCATTGGCGCTGACGGTGGCCGAATAACTTCCCGCCGCCGTCGCCGAGATCGTGCCTGAAGTCACGCCAAAGGTAGCGCCGGAGGGAGAGGGCGTTATCGTCGGACCTTGGGCCGCGCCAGTATAAACAAATGTTTTTGGAGAAAGACTGAAAGTGGCCGCTACCCGGTTGACCGCCAAGCTGGTCGAGACCGTCGCGGAGGTGTAGTCCGTGGTATCGGTCGGAAGAAAGGTGGCGGCGAGCGTATGGACGCCGGCCGTCGGAAGGGTGCCGGCGCCGGCCGTGACGGGGCTGCCGTCAAGGGCGTACGTGAAGGTGCCCGGGATATTCGCCGTCGCATCAAGCTGCGCCGCCGTGATGGCGGTTCCGACAGTGATGGCGGCGGGGGCCGGGTAGGCCAGGACGGGCGTGGCGGCCTCGATGCTCCAGTTGAACGTCTGGCTGCCGGAGTAATTTCCGTTGGCGGTGACCGTGAGCGAATAATTCCCCGCGGTGCTAGCGGAGGCCGTGCCCGAGGTCACGCTATAGGTGGCGCCGGACGGAGTGGGGGTTAGAGCCGGACCTTGCGCCGATCCGTTGTAAGTGAATGTCGTGGGTGCGGCGACGAAAGTCGTGGCCAAAGTTTCCACCGCAATGCCAAATGGGCCGCTTAGCCCGGTGATGAGGGCTGCATTCACCACTGTCCCGGTGGCGGCGTCGTATTCGCCAATGGTCCCGCTGCCTAGGTTGGCGACAAAAAGATACCCGCCGAAAACGGCAATGCCGTTGGGACTGCTCAAGCCGGAGACGAGCGACGGATTAATGACAGTACCGGTGTTGGCGTCGTAGACACTGATCGTGCCATTGGCACCATCGGCCAGAAACAGCTGACCGCCGTACACCGCCACCCCGGTCGGTGAACCCGTGCCATAGTTAACGAGATCGGCGTTCACGGTGGCCCCGGCTGTCGTGAATGCGGCGATCGTCTTGCTCCGGATGTTAACCTCGTAAAGCTCGCCGCCGGCGACGCTGATCATTCCCGGGCTTATCCCCCGGATGAGGGGAGCCTGCGTCGCCGCCCCCGTCACGGCGTCGTACTCACCGATCGACCCGGAAAAATAATTGTCGACAAACAGACTCCCGCCGGAGAGGGCGAGACCGCCCGGAGGCGATCCTAAACCCGTGACCAGCGCGTCATTTACCGGATCGCCCGCCGTGGTGTACTCGCCGACGGTGCCGTTGTTTTGGTTGAAGTCCGTGATAAACAGATTTCCACCCGACACCACGATGGCTTGAGGATAGCTTAACCCCGAGATCAGGGCGGCGTTCACCGTTTCGCCCGTGGTGGTATATTCGCCGACCGTTCCGCTGTTCCAGTTGGTGACAAAAAGCTGGCCGTGGACCGCAGGGAGCCCGAAAGCGACCGCGAGGGCCAGGCCGAGCCCGATGGAGATTACTTTTTTTACAGGTGTCATGGTGGGGTCAGGCTGTGGCCTAACCCGCCAAGTCTAGCAGCAATGCGGACTTTTCCGGCGGCACAAATATGACCGACTTGTCCAGTCAAGTGGCCTCTCCTCCATTGGCCCCGGCCCCTTCGATATCGCCCGGCCTTCGATCGCAATCCTGGACAGGGTTGTGGCTGCTTTGAGACCGCTCCGTCGTCGAACTAATCTCCCGCGCCGGCCGGCGGCCGGAGCAAGCAAAGCAAGACCACGCTGAGAACTAAAGCCGACGTGGACCAGGCAAAGACCAGGCCCAGGTCGACCCGACCGTCCCGCAATACCCCCGCGGCGTAAATCAGGAACCCTCCGGACAAGCAAATCGCAGAGGTGATCAAGCCGTAGCCGGTGGCGCGGTAGCGCCGATCCGAGATCAGGCAGAGGATCGGCATCATGTTGGAACTGAAAGCGCCGTTGGCTATTCCCCAGGAGACCAGCCCGGCGATGGCCAAAGCAAAAACCCCCGTCGTGCCGCCCAGAAGGAAACCGGGCATGGCCACGCACAGGCCAATAACGGCCACCCCCATGCGACCTCGGGGGTTGGACCGGCTCCAACGATCCGACCACAGCCCGCAGATCACCAGGGAGACGGCGCAGGCGGCGTTGACATAAGCCGTGGCGGAAATGCCGGCAGCGGCCAAGCCGAGGTGAAAGTGCTCGCGCAGATAGATCGGCATCCAACCCACCACGAGCCATTGGACCGCGCCTAAGACCCCGCAGCAAATCAGCAGGAGGGCAAAGGAATAGCCGCGGAACAGGTGGGCCAAAGCTGCGCCAAACGTGGGACCGCCCGCGCCCCCCTTCACCTCCGCGAGGCGCTCCGGTGCGTCTCGGAGAATCAAGGCCGCCAGCCCGCCACAGGCCAGGCCGATCACACTGGCGGCGACCAATGCGAAGGACCAGGAATAGTGCGCCGACAGCCACCCGCCGAACCCGCCCAGAGCCGCGCCGAAGATGCCCCCGGTCAAAAGCAGCCCGTTGGCGAGGGACCGCGTCGGTCCCGGATGGTAGTCGGCGACCATGGCGACAGCCGCCGGCACCTCGCAGGCCTGGCTAAGTCCGAGCACTGCCCTCATCGTCAGCATCTGCGGGAAAGTCGTCGCATACGCGCTGAGCCAGATGGCGAGGGAGCCGAGCAGCGTGCATCCGACGATGACCCGGCTGCGCCCCCAGCGATCGCCGAGGAATCCGCCGAAGGGATTGGCCAGTCCATAGATCCACAGAAACACCGAGGTGAGGAGGCCGAACTGCGCTTCGCTCATCGGAATGGAAGCCACGACCGGATCGTGCATCGTCGTGAGCAGGAGCCGCCCAACAAAATTGAGGCAGGTGATGAGCCAGAGGAAAGCGACCACAAGCCAGGGGTTCAGCCGCGGTCTCAGGTCGAGGGTCGAAGAAGAGGCAGTCAAACCCGCTCGACCATGCAAATTCTTGCGACCAGAGCAACGGTTGCTCGAAGGTGCCCTAATACGCCTCGCCCTAATCTTTGGTGTAGCCACCCCCTGTTTCCCAGAATGGCCCACCGCGTGGAAATCGAACCCACCTGGCGAGCCTCCACAGAAAAGTGGTTGCAAACGGTAGCGTATCCAACCGATTCCGATGCTCGGGCCCTTACGATCGTCGCCCCACCGAGGTCGGCCCGGCGCTCGGCCTGGCGGTAGCCGGATCCGTCGCCGCGGCTGGCCGCGCTCATGGTTCGGATTTCACCTGGGCGACGCCTCCCATCTGGTGGATGGTGACCGCCTGCGGCGCGGTGGTCTTTATGCTAGGCTGGATGTCCAACAAGCCTTGGGCCAAGGCGAGCACCGGGCGAGTCACGCACCGGTTTAAGGATCTTCCGCCTCAAGCGGTTTGAGCGTGCGGGCAGAGCAAACTCCGCAGGAAGCCCAAGCAACAGCTTGTTGGTAATTTCGCTCTATCCGCTTATCGCGCTGGCCAGGTTCGAAATAACCGTGTCAGACTGATGGGGTAGCGATTATGTCCTTCAAGCAAACCCTGTTAGGCAAGCCGCGGAATATCCGCGACCCGCGATTATACCATAACCTCACGCTGATTGCGTTTCTCGCCTGGGTGGGATTGGGGGCTGATGGTTTGAGTTCGTCCGCCTATGGCCCCGATGAAGCCTATCGCGCGGTGCTGGAGCATCCTTACCTGGCGGTGCTGCTCACGCTGGCCACTGCCGGCACGGTGGCGGTCATCTCCCTCGCCTACAGCCGGCTGATCGAGCATTTTCCGGCCGGCGGCGGCGGCTATGTGGTGGCGACCAAGCTGCTCGGCCCCTCCTTCGGCGTGATTTCCGGCTGCGCACTGCTGGTCGATTATGTGCTCACGATTACCACGTCGATGGCTTCCGCTATCGATCAAATTTTCAGCTTTATTCCCGCTCACTTCGCCCATTGGAAGGTCATGGTCGAATGCCTTCTCATTGTTGGCCTGATCATCATGAACCTGCGGGGGGTCAAGGAATCCGTGGCGATCGTGGTCCCGATCTTCATGCTCTTCATCGCCACCCACGTCGTGGTGCTGGCCGGCTGCGTGGTCTTGTACGGCCATAAGATCCCCGCTCTCACCCACGATTTCAGCCATTCGTTGCACACCGACGTGCGTAACTTGGGCCTGTGGGGCGTATTCCTGCTTTTCATGAACGCGTATTCGCGCGGCGCCGGAACCTACACCGGCATCGAGGCCGTTTCGAACGGTGTTCCGATCATGCGCGAGCCGCGCATCGCCACCGCCAAACGGACCATGCTTTACATGGCCGCGTCATTGGCGCTCACCGCCGGCGGAATTCTGCTCGCCTACTACCTGGTGGGAGTGAAACCCGAAGATGGCAAAACCCTCAATGCGACGCTGGTCGAACATCTGGGAATCGGCCAGTGGTTCGTCGTTCTCACCTTGGTCGCCGAAGGCGGACTGCTGGTCGTCGCGGCGCAAACCGGCTTTCTCGACGGTCCGCGGGTGATGGCCAACATGGCGCTCGACGGCTGGCTGCCGCACCGCTTCTCCGCCCTCTCCGAGCGATTGACCATGCACTATGGCGTCATGTTGATTGGCGCTGCCGCCATTTTAAGCCTCTTTTACACGGGCGGCGACATCACCACCCTGGTCACGATGTATTCGATCAATGTGTTTGTGACGTTCTCCCTCTCGCAGCTCGGGATGATCCGCTTTTGGCTGCAGAAGCGCCACGAAGGTAACAGCGCCAAGGATCTGGCAACCCACTTTGTGGCATTCACCGTGTGTGCCCTGATCCTTATCATGGTGGTCGCCGAAAAGTTTGCCCAAGGCGGCTGGATCACGCTGGTGGTAACCACCGCGCTGATCGGCCTGTGCGTGGTGATCCGCCGCCACTACCGCGGCATCCGCGCCCGGGTCATTCAGCTTTCCAATATTCTGGAGGACCTGCCGATGACGCCGAAGGCCGGCGTCGCCACGGAATTGAGCCCGAATGCCCCTACCGCCGTGATGCTGGTTGCCAACTACAGCGGCCTGGGGGTGCATTCTCTCCTTTCGGTGCTGAAAACGTTTCCCCGCCATTACCACCAAGTGATGTTCGCCAGCGTGAGTGTTATCGATTCCGGCACCTTCAAAGGCGAGGCCGAGCTCGCTGAGCTGGAACAGCAAACGGTCAAGAATCTCGAAAATTACATTATGGTGGCACGCCGGCTCGGTTTGCCGGCAACTTCCCGGCATGCCATCGGCACCGATCCGGTCTCAGCCGCCGAGGAATTGTGCGCCCGCATTGCCGAGGAATATCCTCGGGCCGTGTTTTTCGGAGGGAAACTGGTTTTTCGCCATGAGACCTGGTACACGCGGTTCCTCCATAACGAATCGGCCTTCGCGATTCAGCGCCGGCTGCAATGGCGCGGGTTGCCCATGGTGATTTTGCCGGTGCGGGTGTACTGAGCGATTTAGAGGTAGCGCTTCGCGGCTTCTTTGATCTGAGTTCTGGTCGGTTTCATTGGCGGAAAGTCCCGCGCCAATCTTTGGTGTAGACCCGAGTCATCGCTCGGTGCGGCTAACCCAATAAGCATCAACCTCAGCCTGCGTTCGCGCGTGTCATCTTAGCGTGAACTTCGATCCCGCCGCTTCCTGACGACCGCTTCGGCTCAAGATTTAAGCGGTCCGATTTGGCGTGTGTCGCGAATCCGTGAGCGTTCCGGGCTAGAGCCCGGCTGGCCCCCGCATCCTTTGTGAATCCCGTCGCATAAATTGGCTTCGGGCATGTTTGCCTTTGCCCTGACCGGCCGTTCGGGCTCCGCTGCTGGCCCGATGATATGAATACAAAATACCTCGTCGTTGGCCAAGGATCGATGGGCAAGCGTCGCGTACGTTGCCTTCTCGCTAACGGAATTCCGGCGGCAAACATTGTGGTCTTTGACGCCCGCGCCGATCGGCTGCACGAATCGCGCGACAAATATTCGGTTGCGACCGCAAAAACCTTTAAGGCTGCGATCAGGGATCCAGGAATTGCTGCGGTGTTTGTGTCGGTGCCCGGAGCTCTCCACATAAAATACTGCCTAGCCGCCGCCCGGGCTGGCAAACATTGGTTCTGTGAGGTTCCCCTTGCCGTCAACTCGCGCGGAATCGCGGAGCTAAAAGAGTTGACCCAGGCGAAGCAGTTAATCGGGGCGCCCGGGTGCCAGGTCCTTTTCCACCCCCTCGGTCGCGCCCTGCAGGAGTGGGCCGCGGGCCCCCTGGGCGGTCCGATCCTCGCCGCCAGTTATTCCTTCGGCTCGTACCTGCCCGAGTGGCATCCCCACGAGGACTACCGCCAGTTCTACGCTTCGAACAAAGCGATGGGCGGCGGCAACCTCGACGTCATCGCCCAGGAAATGGTCTGGATTCGGTCGGTGATCAATCGCTCGATGGTGGCCGTCTCGTGCCGGACTTCGAAGACGAGTGCTCTCGAACTGGCCGAGGGCACTCCGGATCACCAGGAGATCATCATCGA
>Ga0302320_10023577_pt1 | contig 12073 bp, 8 predicted proteins | sample Bog_T0_3_FD_202130 | JGI IMG/M metagenome (GOLD analysis project Ga0302320, IMG submission 202130) | Peat permafrost microbial communities from Stordalen Mire near Abisko, Sweden - Bog_T0_3 | ecosystem: Environmental > Terrestrial > Soil > Wetlands > Peat | place: Sweden: Abisko, Stordalen Mire...
GATCTCAATAGCTTTATCAAAATTGATAGGCCAATTTCATGGTCCCGAAACACATAGAGATGGAACTGCGCCATTAGATCCACACTACAATCCTAAAATTTGGACGAAAAACCAAAGCTTTACTAATACGCATCTTTATTTTTTGGAATAAACGGAATCCATACAGTCAGATCTATGTACACTTCTTGATTCAGCTTTGCCATTTTTTTTGAATTTATAGCCTGAATACACAACCTCATCTGGGAGGCGCCCATGAGGATTCATGACGGAAGTTTTAGATATATCCAATGAACCGTGAATAAACAAATCAGTGTAGTCTCCATTATCATGGGTTTCAATTCTTCTCAAATAATCATAAAATTTCCGTTCCGCTTTACTCCCTGGTAGAATCTTTTCAAAAGATGCTCCTATGTAGCCGAAAGCACCTATGCGGTACTGAGGTCCTATTTTACTCTGAATATATACATTGTTTGTGAGCAGTAAAATGGAATTTGGTAAAGCCTGTCCTCGAACTTGGTTCACTAAGTGTTTCAACCCTTCAACCCCAATTTGGTAAGCTTCGTGCCAAGCATTACTCAAGTCAAATACCGAAATAGGCAAATGAGCATTTTTAAGGGCTTCCATTACATGAGATAATTTTTCAGAATTGCTAAAATCAAGCTGAATGCTTTGTATTTTATCCTGCCTTGCTAAGTCCTGGAGCCTATGAAACAACGAGTCGTCATAAAGATAATTAGCCCCTTCAAATGCATAAGGATTATCTTTCTTCTCTCCAGGTTTTGTAAAAAAGGCATAAAATTCACTCTCACGATTTCTGTGAATATGGTCAAACCACCAATGAAGCGTGGCATCAGATAAAATAGAGCGAGACTCCTCATCCAAAGTGGAGTCCTCACTAGCTCGTTGCTGCCATTCTCTGGCACTAGAATACCGCCTAAGAATAAGATAGTCACTACGATCCCGAGATGCCTTCAAAAGCGCTATATTGATTCGATTAAACCTCACAATGCCCGAATCGTAGTCAGTGAGTAGTAAATGAGTGACATGGGGACTGATTGCAGCACCTATAAACCCTCGTTCTGTCCCAACACTAATATAAACTCCAGCGGCAGCTCCGGATAAAATCACTTTTGCTGAGCCAGGTATTTCCTCATTCGGCGAAACAAAGTAAGCATCTCCCACTGCAATCGGCGCAATGCCTTCATAAAGTTCAGGCAGAAATGCTGCAAACGCGGCTGAGGAAAAACCTAAGTAAAAGATGAATAGAACTGAGTAGAAAACTGTAAAATTCCTAAAAAACATCTTCGTCTTTTAGACTAAAGATGCCGTAAAATCAATTCAATCAGTTCGTTATGCATCACGGACTTGGCAAGATGAGCATTGCATCCTACCTTTTCACATCGCCTGATATCATCGGGCATAGCACGAGCCGTCAGAGCTATAATAGGCCGTTGATATCCTTTGCTGCGAAGTTTTTCAGTTGCTGCATATCCATCCAATTTTGGCATGCAAATATCCATCAGAACGATATCGTAACCACCGACCATAGCCATCATGACAGCCTCTTCGCCATCGATAGCAATATCGACGGTTCCACCAGCCCAGCCAATGATTTTTGTTATCAGTATCTGATTATCAAGCATGTCTTCAGCAAGCAGGACTCTGATCTTGGCAAGAGCCTCAGAGGGCTGTTTTGGAACCCTCTCTGCCCTCACAGCCTGGTTGGTTAACTGAAGTTGGCATTTTGGAGTGTCCACTAAAGATGCAAGTAAAGCCACTGTTATTTCAAACGTACTTCCTACTCCCGGTTGAGTGCGAACAAGAACTACGTCACCACCTAAAGCCTGAGCCAGCCTTCGAGAAACCACTAGGCCGAGTCCAGTTCCTCCAAATTGGCGGTGAATCGACGAGTCCGCCTGAGTAAATGGCTGAAACAATTTACTGACCTGCTCAGAAGCAAGACCGACACCTGTATCTTCCACTACGATATGAAGAAGGCGATCGTTCAACCCCCGCTTCACCTCCACTCGCACTTCTCCCTGGCTGGTAAACTTGATAGCGTTACCGATGATATTAAAAAGAATCTGCTTCAATCGCATGGGGTCAGTCAGAAAACTCTGCGGTAGCGAACTCTCAACTTTCATGGTAAATAAAAAGCCTTTTTCTTTCGCCTTATGAAGCATCACTACCTTAACATCCGAAAAAAATTCATAAAGCAGGGTCTCCAACTTTTCGAACTTCAGTTCACCTGCCTCGATTTTGGAAAGATCTAAAATATCGTCAATCAAATGGATCAGAAGCTGCCCATTGCGCTGAATACGGCGAGCATAATCTTGTTTTGTGGCCAACCAAACTTTTTGGTCTTGAATTTGCTTTTGGTCTTTGTCCGAATAAATCAAAAGTTGAGAAAAACCGATGATCGCATTTAAGGGGGTTCTAATTTCGTGACTCATCATCGCAAGAAACTGACTTTTTGCCGCGCTTGCAGTTTCAGCAGCATTTTTTGCTTCCTCCAAAGCAATCTCTGCTTGCTTCAGGCGATCGATATCCGTACAGGTACCAAACCATTTTACAACATCCCCATGTTCATTCAGAACAGGGATGCTTCGAACTAGCCACCAACAGTACTGACCATCAGCCCGGCGGAGGCGACCCTCATAGGAATAAATATTACGATCTTTTAATGCACTGGACCAAGCCTCACAAGCCTTCTGCTGATCATCCGGATGAACCGCCTTGAGCCAACCATGCCCGTAGCTGTCTTCCTGCACAAGTCCTGTATATTCAGACCATCGTTGGTTGACATAAATGTTCCGACTGTCTGCAAGAGCTATCCACACTATTTGAGGTACTGCTTCAGCCAGTAAATGAAACTCTCTTTCGCTTCTTTTGAGTGCATCTTCAGCAAGCTTGCGCTGGGTTATAATTTCCCTAAAGATGACAATCCCCCCAATATCGCCAAATCGGTCCGTCCAAGGATTAATTTCCCAGCGCACCCACTCGATACTGCCATTGGCCCGGATAAAAATATCTTCATCGCTTTTTTCGGTTGCACCCGCGAGACATTTTCGGTGAACTTCTCTCCAACGCTCTGGGATTTCTGGAAAAAGATCGTAGTGACTGCGACCTAGAATGTCTTGTTTTTCCAGTCCAAAGTCAATCCTCCATCTGCGACTTGCACTCAGGTATCGCATCTGCTTATCTAGCATGACTATGGCTACAGGTGCTTTTTCGATAAACATACGAATGCGCAATTCACTTTCTTGCAGTCCCAGCTCAGAGTGCTTACGATCCGTGATTTCAACATGAGAAACAACAGCACCCGATTGGTTTCCTTTTAATCGAGCCACATTCATCATAAACCAACGTTTTGCATCGGCACTGTGACAGGGATATTCTAAACTAAATTCTTTTTTCTCCCCCTTTAACACTGCACTAATTCCGGCGAACGCAGCAAGCGCTTGCTCACGCTCTTGGCCTTCCTGAGTTTCTCCCCGCTCTCGCTTCCAGCTTCTTGACTCTCCATTGCCCACTAAGGCACAAACGCTGAGATAGTTTTTCCCGATATCATCTGAAGGGGTTAAAGTGGAAGAATTGGAATTTTCGAGAGCAAAACGTCGCCAACATTCATTAACAGCAATGATCACACCCTGAGAATCCAGTACTGCAACGCTATAGGGCAAAGAGTCTATGACATTAAAACCAAACTGAGCTGCAAGATCTGGCATAGTCACTTTCTTCTACCTCAGCTCACTTTAGGAGATCCAAGAAATCTTTTGGAACCCTCACAACTCATTTTGGAAGTCTCTTTGAATGAATGCGAAAGCTCTTTAATTAAAGAATCATTCGCATTCTGGGAGTGACTAGATATCGATAATCGAAATTTCCACCAACCGTTTTGAGGGCCAATGATGCGAATAGGTTTTTTTTCTCGGATCTGCTTTTCAATATACAGAAGTGGTAAAAAAGCCACTCCTACATCTTCAGACACCGCTTGCACCATCGATTCGATCGAATTGGTTTCTAATACAATTTCTCCCTTGTACTGCATGCTTGCACAAAAATGACTGGTATCAATTTCCAGCCTTTCCCCGGTAGACGGTAAAATAATAGGAGTACGATCTCCTAGAGATTCTTTAAGCGATGCAATCGTCTCACTATTTTTTCTATTGAACGGGTTGTTCCACTGACTGGAGCAAATCAGCACAACCGGGATTTCTAACTGCTCTAAACCCACCAGCTCTGGATCCAAGTAGGACGTGGGAGATACCATCACATCTAACTCTTGAAACCGAAGCCGTTCGGCCAGCTGAGAATGACTTCCAAAGGTCAAAAGTATTTTCGGTTTTTGGCCTGGTTTAAATTTATTAAGAAAATGACTGACTACACTAAAAAAAGAAGACCGATAAAACTCGTCCGATACCCCAATCCGAATGCGCCTGCTATTAGGCAGATCGTGTTCCAAATTAAAATGATGCATTTCGCTCGCTGTTTCAAACATTTTTTGGCAAAATCCAAAAATTGCATTCCCATATTCAGTGGGATAATTATTCCTTCCAACCTTATTAAAAAGCTTGGCTCTTAACGATCCTTCCAACACTTTAAGCTGACTTGTCAGTGAGGGCTGACTAATGCGCAGACGCTTTGCAGCCAAGGTGACGCTCCCTGATTTAACAGTCATGTAAAAATAATACAGATGGTTAAAGTTATACATAATTAAATCCTAATCATTGGTGCTTTCCCTGTCCGTAAGTCCATACACTAGCACCATGCATTGGCAACTACCTTAGAAAATCAACTGAGTCAAGCAAGGCTAACTTATTGTTTTTATTGCATTTGTTCTATTTATTTTTATATTTTAATTATATATATAAGAAACCCATGTTCGAATTATGTACCATCTATGGACTAATTTTGTACCAACCTACACCCAAAGAGTGGAGTTCGATAGCTACTGGCTCACTTCGCATTCGCAAGACACATTTGATACTGGCGCCGAAATATTTCAACAAATTTCTCGTCAAATGAAAATTCCCGAGCTAATTCAATAGCTCTTTTTTCGAATGCAGGAAGATCACCGCAAGCCATCAGTGCCTCTAATAACGCAGTCCCAATGTAAGGCCGTTTTTCCAGTAAAAATGCCTTTTCAAAGGCTTGGACAGCTTGCCTGGGACATTGGGCCTTTAAAAAGCACTGACCAATCCCATAATGAGCACAATGAGCATAGGGAGTATGCCCTTTGACGAGTTGAAAAAGGGAAGCAGCAAGCTCCAGTTCGTTTTCCAGCAATAAGAGATTCGCATTGGTAAGAATAAAGGGAACGTTGAGTTCTCCATTAGGCAGATAACACAAATCTTCATCTCCAGAGCTCATAGTCCCATTTTCTCTTAGACAGCTATACTCTTCAACAACTATTACACTTTAAAAGCGTAAAACCCCAGCTAGCTGCAACCCATGGTAGGGAGTTTGAGCTTGAGTGATGAACGCGGTATCTAGTTGATAAGAATAATCCAACTTCAACCGAATATTTTTGGTGAGAGTATATTGAGGACCGATAAAAATGAGTATTTGAGATTTCAGAGCATTTTGACTCGGAGATCCCTTGGGGTCATTGAGAGCTTGATTAGTAATATATTCCATTCGAGTTCCAAAATTAGTGGATGCATTCAGTGCATAGAGAATTTGAAGTAAACCACCTAAACCCTGGGTTCCTAAATTCGTTTCAGGATTGATGATATCGTTTCTTGAATTAAACGAGATTTCACCATCCATAGACAAATTGCCCACAGTGATACCAGTCACGAGATCGAGGTAGTAATTCATTTTTTGACTGCTCGAGTCAAAATTAAAAAGAAATCCCGGGGCTAAGCGAAATACTGCAGATGATTTGACCAGCTGCAATCCATACTGAATGCCATTTCCTGAAAGAATCCCTCGGTCATTGGGGTTAGTCACGTAGGCATTCAACCCCCACTCAGAATTAAAATCGTACCCAAAATTCAAACCGGTATGAACAAACGGATCTGTAAAATTATAGACGTTGCCTTGACGAGTAAACACTACGTCCACTGTGTCATTTCCTTCAAATCCATAGGTGGTATCAAATTGCCCTAATTTCCAGCGAAACCCGCTGGAGTATTTCTGCCCCAGGTAGGCTTGTGCTTTAGTTAAGGCAAACTCAAAGTCTGGCTTCCCCTGAGTATACATACGAAAAGGCAAATCGATCTTAAAATCCAAGTCTGAAATGTCAGCAGTCAGATATAATGCACCGTCATTGACCAAAAAACCACGATTGAGATTTGCACCACCATTGGCTTGATACTGTGCATCAATAAAACCATTGATTTTAACTGGAGTTTCTTTGGGGGCTTCTGGCGGAGTGGGTTGAGGAATTCCAAACGAGGTCGGCTCATTGGGCCGAATGGATGCAGGAGCTCGATCGGGGCTAGGAACTGAAGCCACAGGATGCAGCTCCGTTTTTAAAATCTTAGGTTGAGTGGACCACTCCACATGACTACTCCACGCATCCCCTATTTCCTTTTTTATCAATCGAACCTTATAATGATGGGTAGCTGAATCCCCTTCTGCAAACTCTTTTCCCGGAGAACAACTGGGAGTCAACACGATAGTTTTTTGAGTTACGTTAGGACATTCATGTAAATCCATCCAACTTTTTACCAAAGAGCACTGGGCAGCACTTTTGGATCGAACTTTCTCACATTTTTCAACAGCATAGGTATTAGCAACCGAGATAAACAGTAGAGATGCGGACACCAAGGAAACGATCCAATTTTTCATGGAATAATCATATGAATATATTCATAAAATTTCACTAAAATTTTTTTAGCTACCATCCGACAAGCAAAAGCATGAGGGCCACGACTTTCAATGGATAGCTTTGACCAGGAGTTAAAAACGATTTTTTTAGAAGAAATGCTTCAGCTTCTAGGTGACGCGGAGCAATGTTTTCTAGCTCTTGAAGCTAACCCACAGGATACGGCAACTTTAGAAAAAATTTTCAGAATCGCTCATAATATAAAAGGCGGAGTCAAAGCAATCGGCTTTAATGCACTGAGTACATTTACTCATGAATTTGAAACTTTCATGCTCAAATGCAAGTCAGGTCAAATTCCCATTCTCCCCGCCACGATCTCGCTTTTTCTCAAATGCAATGATCATATAAAAAAAGGCATTGATCGACTTAAAGAAGACTCATCTGCCGTCATTGACAGCGAAGGGCTCATTGCTGAAATCAACCAGTTCTCGGTAGCCGACCAGCCGCCACCCGCAGAATCACCGACTAGCGCAAATCCCATTCCTGCTGATGAGCCAGCACTACAAGAGCAGCCATCACCCGAGGAATCCCCACCACCGAACCCAGAAAACAAAACCGCAGCGGATCCTGCAACCGCATCTACAGTGATGCCTGCCACCGTACCTACAACAGCATCTACCCAGACCCTAGACGAAAGCATTCGAGTAAGCCTGTCTCGTCTTGAAAAACTGCTAGATTTCGTAGGCGAGTTGGTCATCTTACAAACCGTATTAAAAGAGCAGGCCTATGGAGATAACCTCCTGCTCATGCGAAAGACGATCCATCAAATGGGTAAGATCACAAAAGAAGTCCAAGATCTTTCTATGAGCCTTAGAATGGTGCCTCTGAAACAAACCTTTCAGAAGATGCAGCGCATCGTCCGTGATACCGCTTCTTTGTTAGAAAAAAAAGTACAGCTTCAACTTCAAGGAGAAGAAACGGAAGTAGATAAAACCGTATTAGAGGCTCTCAGTGACCCTCTGATCCACCTCATCCGAAACGCCGTGGATCACGGGATTGAATCTCCCACAGATCGTGCTGCACAAGGCAAGCCTGAAATGGGCCAAGTCTTGCTAAAAGCTTATCATGAGAGCGGAAAACTCGTGATTGAAGTCAAGGATAATGGTGGAGGAATCTCACCCGAAAAGCTTCGCCAAAAAGCCATAGAAAAAGGAATCCTCAAGCCAGGTCAAACCCTTTCTGATGAACAAGCCATTCAACTGATCTTTCATCCAGGTTTTTCTACTAAATCGCAAGTCACTGAAGTGTCAGGTCGTGGAGTGGGAATGGACGTAGTTAAAACCAATATCGAACAAATCCATGGGGAAGTTTTGGTGGACACTCAGCTCAATGAGGGATCTACTTTCAAAATCATCCTTCCTCTTACGCTTGCCATTATTGACGGAATGGTCGTCACCTGTGGCCCCGATCGATACGTAATTCCTCTGGCCCATGTTCATGAATCTGTGAAAACTGAAGCAAATGACATCCAAGTCTCCAACGGATTGGGAGAGGTATTAGTCCTTCGCGGTGAAAATCTACCCATCATTCGCCTTTCTCAGGCGCTAGGAAAAAGAAAGAACCCAAAAAATACTTTTTCAGAAAAAATTGCGATCATTATTCGTACTCAATCCAAGCCTTTTGCAACTTTGGTCGATGATATCGTCGGCCAATACCAAGTAGTCATTAAAAAACTCGGAGCAGAAATGCAAAATCTTCGAGGATATAGCGGCAGTGCCATCTTAGGTGATGGACGGCCCGTCTTAATATTAGAACTCGGAGATTTAGTGACATCCTCCTCTGAGGGCTCTTCATTTTCTCAAAAAAGGCAGGTCGCGGCATGAGTATTTCGACAAAAGAATCACCCGAAACTCAATCCGGCAATTCAAATGAAGCCATTAATAACAGATTCCTTTGTTTCTCCCTCGGAGAAGCAGAGTATGCAGTTCCGCTGCTCACGGTCAAAGAAGTGCTCGCTCTTCCAGAAATTACACCAGTCCCTCAAACCTTACCCCATTTTCTAGGCATCATGAATCTTCGAGGACAAGTCATCTCGGTCATGGACCTAAGAATAAAACTCTCCATTAAGCCTACCGAATCGCCTGAAACCGCAGTGATCATCCTGGACTTAAAACCCAATTTAGTGGGGGTTGTTGTGGATGCTATCAATAGCGTAATTCATCCGACTCAGGAACAAATTTCTGACAAACCTGAAATTCAAAGCCAAAAAAATACAGACTATATACAAGCAGTTTACAGCGAAAATGAACGAATGATTTTACTGTTGGATATTCAAAAAACACTCAACCTGGGTGACCAACTCTCAATTGCAAATGCAATCAACTTCCATCAGAAAGCGAAAAAGAAAGAGGTACTATGAATCCCTTAAATTCTAAAAAAGGTAGATCATTGAAGTTTAAACTCCTTTCACTTTCCATTGGAATCACGCTCCTTTTAGGAGTCGCTTCTCTCGGAGTACTCAAATATGTGATCACGACACAGGAGACATCCCAACTCAATAGCTTTGAAGCCTATTCGAGAAATTTAGGAGACGCAATTAGTGCTCAGTTCTATGAAAGATATGGCGATGTTCAGACGTTCTCTATCAGCCCCGCCATTCAATCCTCCAGCAAACAAACCATTATTGAAACGTTAAATACATTTTCAGCTATGTACGGAATCTATGATCTCATCATGGTGGTCGATGCTAAAGGAAGACTGGTTGCAGTCAATAGCAAGAGTCCTGAAGGCAAGGACATCCCCATTCAAGATTTGTACAAGAAAAATTATTCAGATACACCTTGGTTCAAGGCCGTCATAAGCGGTCAATTCACCGAAGATAAAGAAAAAAACTTCAGTGGAACTTACTTTGAGGATGTTCAAATCGATCCGTGGACAACCCAAGTTTTTGGATCCAATAGGCTCGGCACCAGTTTTAGCGCTCCCATCAAAGACGCTAAAGGAACTGTCATTGGAGTAATCTCCAATCGAGCTGGATCCCGTTGGTTTGAAGTCGCCTTTCGCGAACTATATGCAGGATTGAAAAAAAGTGGATTTTCTCACTCCGAACTCACGCTTTTAGGAAAAGAGGGAACTGTCTACTTTAACTACGCTTCAGATCCCACTTCCGAAAAACTCAGCGACGTTTCTTATGACTGGAATAACCTCTTGAAGATAAATTTAGTAAGTTTAAAAATGCAGTCTGCACAAAATGCTGTCAACAAGCAATCAGGATCCGTCATTGAGACAAACTATCGAACAGAAGAAAAACAGTTTGTAGGTTATACTCCTGTTGTAAGTCAGAAATTCATTGAAAAAATTGGTTGGTCTGTGCTGGTTCGCGATGATCAAGCAGAAGCAATGAGCAGTCTCAGGCATGCTGAAAAGCTATTTTATGCAATTTTCACCATCATAGTAGGCCTTTCTTGCTGCATTGCTTACTTTTTTTCAGTCAGTCTATCTGGCATGCTATCTTCCCTTGCTGCAAGACTTTCAGACGGGTCACACGAAGTCCTTTTAGCAGCAACCAGCATCTCCCAATCCAGTACTGAACTTTCCGAAGCTGCTGCAGAACAGGCCTCTGCCATTCAGCAGACTGCAGCATCGATCGACGAGGTCAGCTCCATGCTTAAAAAGAGTGCTGACAATGCTTCCCAATCGCATAAAGTTTCCCAATCCAGCCGTAATGCAGCCGAGCAAGGACAACAAGCCGTTCAAGAAATGATCCAATCTATTAGTAATATTAGCCAAAGTAATACAACGATTATGAATCAAGTTGAAGAAGGAAATAGACAAATCTCTGAAATTGTCAAAGTCATTGCTGAAATTGGGAATAAAACAAAAGTAATTAATGATATTGTTTTTCAAACAAAACTTCTTTCTTTTAATGCATCTGTTGAAGCTGCAAGAGCAGGAGAGCACGGAAAGGGATTTGCTGTAGTCGCTGAAGAGGTGGGAAATCTTGCCCAAATGAGCGGTAATGCAGCCAAAGAGATCTCTTCCATGCTAGATACCAGCATTCAAAAAGTCGAAGGCATTGTCAATGAGACTAAGACCAAAGTGGGACGCCTGGTGATAGAAAGTAAATCAAAAGTAGAAACAGGAACTCAAGTAGCACATCGCTGTAGCGAAGCTTTAAATAACATCCTCTCCACTGTCCATGAAGTCGACGGGATGGTGGGTGAAATCTCCTCAGCTTCTCAAGAACAAGCTCAAGGGGTATCTGAAATTAATAAGGCCATGAATCAACTGGATCAAGTCACCCAACAAAACACATCCATTGCCCAAAGTGCTGCGACGTCAGCAGAACAGTTGAGTGCTCAAGCCAATGAACTGCGTCAAATGGTACAAGATCTGTTCATCGTCATAGGTGGCTCCAATGACTTTACCAATCTACCACCCATCAATCCTCCCATTCCACCCTCTGTTGAAAAAAAACACCCTAAGTCAAAAAAAATAGTACCAATCCATCACGCTCGAAAGGAACCATCTCCTACTGGAACAGCCCCATCTAAGCCTAAGCAACTTGCGGCAGGAGCAGAAAAGAGCAGTGACAACGGAAATATCCCCTCAAAGGATGACCCACGCTTTGAAGATGTTTAAATTCGAATTGAGAGGGAAAACTTCATGAGTCAGACCAAAAACTCCCACTATATTCCACCTCCAAATATCGACCTTCCCTTTTCTGAAAGTGACCAACAAGCCCTGAAAAAATTAAGCCAGCTAGCAAGAGAACTGACGGGCGTACAGCTCAATGAAAAACACCAATCCATGATTGCTTCCCGCCTCTATAAGCGTCTATCCCAGCTGAAACTCGACTCCTTAAGCGAATATGTAGAATACTTTCAGTCCAATAGGACTGAGGAAACACCGAAGCTTGTCAGCCTATTAACCACCCACCACACTTATTTCTTTCGTGAATTTTCTCACTTTGAATACCTTCAGCAGACCATCTTACCCCAGCTTGCGCCTAAGGTCAGAGCCCGTCCGGACAAAAAAATTAGAATCTGGGTAGCTGCTTGCAGTCGAGGTCATGAGGCCTACAGCATTGCTATGTTTTTAGAACTTTATCTCAAACGCATCGACTCCCATCTCCAGTATGAGATCCTTGCCACGGATGTCGATCCAGAGAGTATTGCAATTGCAAAAAACGGAGTCTATCTCAGAAACGAACTCAAAGAAGTTCCTCTCCAATTTGTTGATAACCATTGGGCAAAAGGCACAGGCGACATCGAAGCCTACGTGAAAGCAAAAAAAACT
>Ga0302320_10023579_pt1 | contig 12072 bp, 7 predicted proteins | sample Bog_T0_3_FD_202130 | JGI IMG/M metagenome (GOLD analysis project Ga0302320, IMG submission 202130) | Peat permafrost microbial communities from Stordalen Mire near Abisko, Sweden - Bog_T0_3 | ecosystem: Environmental > Terrestrial > Soil > Wetlands > Peat | place: Sweden: Abisko, Stordalen Mire...
AAAAAATCTATTGGATTAATATAGATATAACTTATTGAAAATGTGCGTGTTATAAAGACTTTTTCCTTGTCACCACGCTGCCGCTTCTATAAAAAGCCTCAACCTGACAACAGGAAGCTGCCTCTTTCGGGCAGTATTTTGCCGAATCCGTTTCGTGTCGGATCCCACGTGGGAACGATTGAAACAATCTCTCCAGAAAGTCCTCACCGGCTTACTGGCGCAGATCGACGTTTCCAAAAACCCTTTAGAACAATTGCCCCCTTATCATGAGCACGAATCCGAATGTCCAACTGAGCTTGAGCGCCACAGCCGCACGCAATCTCGCAACTGCAACCGTCACCGTACCGCAAAATGCGGCGAGAACTCCGCGCTGGCTGCACAAGCTTCTTCCCTGGATTGACGTTGATGGCGGCGTCTATCGAGTCAACCGCCGGAAAATACTCGTGAACAAGGCGGGACTGATTGTGGTTGAGATCGACGGCAAGAAGGCGCACATCGATTCCAAGAGCCTCCGTGGCATTCCCCTCTTTAGCGAGCTCGACGATAATACGCTCAAGACCGTTGCCGGGGAATTCGCCACAGAGCATCACGACCTGGGCAAAGCGATTACCAAGGAAGGCGATGCAGCCAAAAAGCTTTATGTGGTCGCGCGGGGCAAACTCGAATTGTCCATTGTGGGACCGCACGGTGACAAGCTTCGCCAAGGGCTCCTCGGCGAGGGTAGCTTTTACGGCGACGGAGCGTTGCTTAACGACACGCTGAAATCTCCGGCCATCAAGGCGCTTACGGCGGCGACTGTCCTGACGCTTGATCGGACGAAATTCGATGCCTTGAAGCGCAAGGCTGCCATCCGCGAAGCCATTGAGCAGTCCATCGAGAAGCGCAAGGCCGCTCAGGCAAAAGCAAATGAATATGGCGAGAGTGTGATCGACCTTCTCACTGTTCAGGGCGGCGAACCCAAGCTCCCCACCACCTTTGTCGATTACGACGAGGATCCGCGTGAGTATCATCTTAACACGATCCAGACTGTGCTCCAAACCCACACCCGCGTCACCGACCTCTACAGCAACAAGATCGACCAGTTGCGCGAGCAGGTGCGCCTCACGGTCGAGGCGGTGAAGGAATGGGAGGAGTGGGAACTCCTCAACAACCCCGACTTCGGCTTGCTACGCGAAGTTGCACCTTCGCAGCGCATCCCCACCCGCAGCGGTCCGCCCACGCCTGATGATCTCGATGAACTTCTCGCCCTCGTCTGGAAAAAGCCGGCTTTTTTCCTCGCTCACCCCAAGGCTATTGCCGCATTTGGTCGCGAATGCACCCGGCGCGGTGTGCCTCCGCCTACGGTGAATATTTTCGGCTCGCCATTTGTCACATGGCGCGGTGTGCCGCTCGTGCCCAGCGACAAGCTCCTCATCAACGGCAAATCGAACGTCGGCGGGAGTCTCGGCAGTACGAGCATCTTGCTCTTGCGCGTTGGCGAAGGCGAACAGGGCGTCGTCGGTCTCCAGAAAGCGGGCGTCACTGGCGAAGTTGAGCCGGGCCTTTCCGTCCGCTACATGGGCACGAACGAAAACTCGATCGCATCGCATTTGGTCACGCGGTATTTCTCAGCCGCCGTTTTGACCGACGACTCCATCGCGCGCCTCGATAACGTTTTGGTCGGTAACTACCATGACTATGTCTATCCCCGCTAATCCCGACACGGACCTCATCGCTCAACTGGCAAAGGAGATTTTCTCAGACTCGCCGTCTCCGGCGCCAACGGGTCCTGGCATCAGCGACTATCCGACCGACGCGCAGGAGATCGCTCCGCCGGTTCATCCTGCCGCGCCGGTTTCTTCGTCGCAAACGATCCAGCCGGTTGAATCGGCTTCGGGCGGACATGCCGCGAGTTCGGAGGAGGCCTACCCCTTCGGCGAACCGCGCTGTTACCGGAATGACGACCAGCGTTCCGGCAAGTCGACAGCCAGCCCGGCGTCTTCTACAAGCACGCTTCCCTACACGGGTGCGTCGTTTCCTGAACACGATTTCTATTTCCTGCGCGGAAACGAGATGTCTGGAATTTCATCGCTTCCCAGCACATCCCCTGCCGGCCACGGAGCGGTTCTCCCGGTCTTCAATGTCGAGACCGTTCGCCGTGATTTTCCGGCGCTGCACCAAAAGGTGAACGGCAAACCGCTCATCTGGCTCGACAATGCCGCGACCACGCACAAACCGCAGTCGGTTATCGATGCGACGTCACACTTCTACAGCCGCGACAACTCGAACATTCACCGGGCGGCTTACGAACTGGCGGAACGGGCGACCCGCGCATACGAAGGCGCACGTGATAAGGTCAGGAACTTCATCGGTGCGGCTGATGCGAAGGAAATCGTCTTCCTGCGCGGCACGACTGAGGCAATCAACCTCGTTGCACAAAGCTACGGCCGCAAAAATATTGGCGCAGGTGATGAAATCCTGATAACGACGATTGAGCACCACGCCAACATCGTGCCGTGGCAGCTTTTAGCCGAGCAAACCGGCGCGGTGATCCGAGTCGCGCCTGTGAATGATCGCGGCGAACTTATCCTCGATCAATTCGCGGCACTTTTGAGCGGACGCACCAAGCTCGTCTCCGTCACCCATGTCGCCAACTCGCTCGGCACGATTCATCCGGTCGAGCAGATCATCGCCCTCTCCCATGCCTATGGCGTGCCAGTGCTGGTCGATGCCGCACAATCGACGCCGCATATGCCGGTCAACGTCACGGCGCTAGATGTGGATTTTCTCGTTTTCTCCGGCCACAAGGTTTTTGGTCCGACGGGTATCGGCGCACTCTACGGCAAATCGGCTCTGCTCGAAGCGATGCCCCCGTGGCAGGGCGGCGGACACATGATTCGGAACGTTACTTTTGCCAAGACGACCTACCAGAACGCGCCTGAGAAATTTGAGGCAGGCACGCCCGACATCGCCGGTGCGGTTGGCCTGGGCGCTGCTATCGATTATTTACAGAACGTGGGCCTGGCCCCGATTGCGGCTTATGAACACGAATTGCTCGCTTATGCGACCGAGGCGCTTCAGTTGGTGCGCGGCCTGCGCCTGATCGGCACCGCGGCCAACAAGGCAAGCGTTCTTTCGTTCGTCATCGCCGGTCACGAGCCGGAAAAAATCGCCGAACACCTCGATCAACAGGGCATCGCTGCCCGAGCAGGCCATCACTGTGCCCAACCGGCCCTGCGCCGATTCGGTGTCGAAAAGACCGTCCGCGCCTCGCTCGCGTTCTATAACACCCAGGCAGAGGTAGATACTTTGGTGCGGGCCTTGCATCAACTCAAAAAGGCCTGATAGTGGCTTCGTTGATCCCGCCATGAAAACGATCAAGCCTGTTGAATTGCAGAACCTGTTGGCCGCCCAGCCCGGCCTGTCGGTGCTCGACGTCCGCACCCCGGTTGAATTCGCGGAAGTTCACGTTCCCCAGGCGCACAACATTCCGCTTGATCGGCTTGAACCAACGAACTTTCTCGAATTGAACACGCCGGTTTTCCTGCTCTGCCGTTCCGGTGGACGCGCTTCCAAGGCCGCGGAAAAGTTCGCCAAGACGGGACATGACATCGGGGTAGTCGTCGAAGGCGGTACGCTGGCCTGGATTGACGCAGGATTACCGGTTCATCGTGGCACGGCGAAAGTCATCAGCCTCGAACGCCAAGTCCGCATCGCTGCAGGTTCACTCGTGCTTACAGGAGTCTTGCTTGCCATTTTCGTTCATCCTTATTTCATCGGCCTCTCCGCCTTCGTCGGCGCGGGACTCGTTTTCGCCGGCATCACCGATTGGTGCGGCATGGGCCTCCTCTTGGCCAAGTTGCCTTGGAATGCCAAGGCTTGATTTCCGAGATTGCTCATTCCCATACTCCCATACTGGTTGCCGACATTATAATCTTATCATGAGCGTGACGCTCAGCCGATCCCCAAAAGCGCCCCGATAATCTTTTTGCGCTCCTCTGACAAGGTGGGCCAAGTCGTGACCAACCGGGCCAAAATCGGGTCAAAATGATTTTGTGAGTCTCCTTGTGAGTCTGGGCTTGCAAGTGGCTGATGTTCCAAGGTTGAATCCGAGGTTCGAACCCTGTACCGCGCACGTTGACGGGGATGCAGGAATTATAGTTAGCGACTGCGGTTGCATCTCGAAACGGGGCTTCTTCGCCGACTCCGGGGGAGGATTTGATTTTGCTGGTAGCTTCCGGGAATCAGGTGGAATCTTCCATGTAAGGTCTTTGCGCCGGTCATTACATTAGACGTAGAATTGAGCGTCCCATGAAATTAAAGCGGCTCATTGCTATTTGCGCCGGCATTTTCGGGTCGGGCATTATTGGGGTGGTGGCGCAGAGTTCCACTTCTGTTGAAAATCTGACTTCCGTTTCCTCCGCGGCAGTGAAGGGAGGATTGGGCTTCAATTTAGGCGGTGGCATTACCAATCAGTGGGAGTTCCAGATGGCGCAGGCAGCCGGGGCGACTGAAGTGCGATTTCAGCCCGGATGGTCTAATGTGCAAAGTATGTCCGGTGCTTTCAGTTTGGGGACTTCCAACGAGCAGGCGCTGACTTGGTGCTCAACTTATGGCCTGCAACCCGATTTGGTCGCGGCGTATGGAGCACCCTACAAAGCTTTGTCCGGGGCCTACACAGTGGCGGCGAATTATCCGATCGGGACCTATACGATTCAATTGAATCAGAGCGTTGCGGCGATCGCCTATCCGTATTGCCACGTTCTGGAGAGCAACGGCACTCAAATTACGGCTACTGGGTTCTGGGCTTATGCCGGTGCCTTTATTGCCTCCGTCAATACCGCCAACAACACGATTACACTGTCGGCGCCCACCGCGATTGCCCTTACCTCAGGCCAGGCCCTGACCGTCAACCAACTGCTTTATCCGAGCTGCCAGACGAATTCGGCGACCGATCCTTCCGTTGTGGCGTACGGAAACTATGTGGCGTATGTGGCCGGACGGATCAACGCCCACGGCTTGACAGGGCGGGTCGAAATCTGGAACGAACCGCCGTGGGAGCATGATCAATGGGACGGACGGCTGGAATACTATTCGCCTGCCTCGAGCGCGCCAGCCAACGTTACCGGCCTCAGCCCCAATGCCGGTTTTGCCCATTTGCTGGCCGATACCGTTCTGCCGCCGGCGGGCGTTACGTATAACTGGGGTGGGCCCGAAAAATCGGGCAGCCGTTCGCTCATTGTGCCAAGCTTCATGACGCCGCCTTTGACGGCTACCGAGGTGGCCAACGGTATGGCCCACGAATGCTTTCATCCCTACGGCGACGCTCCGGAAGATCAAATCGGATGGAGCCCGACGCTCCTGGCCAACTGGACCGGCGGGGGAGCGGGTGCACAACAAGGTTCACAAGTGATCAACGGCGTCTGGTGGTACATCGGGGCCTATTGCGGTCTTCCCGGCACCAATCACACCGGGAATTTTATTTGGGCGCACAAGTATGACCTCATCAATTCATCGTTGGGCTTTCGGCAAAACGTCACCGAAACGGGTGCGGATACCTATCTGACGACGGCGGGCTGGCAGGCCCAGGCCAAGTGGTCCATTCGACATTACCTTTGCGATCTCATCGATGGAATGGAACGGGTTAATTTCTATATTTTGGCCGACGCCAACGATGGTCTTAGCATGGTCAACCCTACAACCCAGGCCCCCTATGCAGCCTACACTGCACTTCAGGGATTGGTGGCGACCGATATGGGCGGATTATCGGTGGCGCCCCTGGCGTATACGCAGGCAAGCCTGCCGAGCGTGCCTGCTTACAGCGGTACTTTTCCGCTCACTATTTATTCGATTGTCGGCCGGACGGCCACGACGGACACGATGAATACGATCTACTTCATCGCCTACCAGCGCAGTGAGCACCCGCCCAATCCGGTCAAGAATCTGACCGCGACAGCCGGCAACGGCAAGGTTGTGCTTACCTGGACGGCGGACGGCTTTGGCGATTCGGGCAATGTTTCGCGATCGATCGTGGAGGGAGGGCCCTACACTCTTCTGGGAAATGTGACCGAAACTTATAACGCCACTCCTACCTACACCGACACGACGGCGGTGAATGGTGCGACTTACTACTACGTGGTCAACGACATTAGTCCGGGAGGAATTGGCACCAATTCGAACGAAGTCAGCGCCCAGCCTTCATCCTCCGGCACTGGCGTGGTGAACAACGATACCAATGCCGCGGGCGCGTCCGAACCGGGATGGCTTTATGGTCAAGTCTACGGGTCGATGACTCCTCCGGCGGTCAATATCACCGTCCAGTTACCGAGCGGCTACACTGCGACGAAAGCGTGGGACCTGGTCACGCGAGCCGCTGTGCCCATCACACCCGGCACAGGCACCGTTACCTATCCCGTTTCCGATGATCCCATCAGTCTTGCTGTGGTTCCCACGCCCACTCCTCCGGCAATTACGAGCAGCGGACCGCAGCCCAGCGGCGCGGTGGGGGCGACTTACAGCTTCGCTTTTCAAGCCAGCGGTTATCCCCCGCCCACGTTCACGCTGACGTCGGGCAGCCAGCTACCTCAGGGTCTCACTCTTTCCTCGGCGGGCGTCATCTCCGGCACGCCAACCGCCTCGGGTACCTTCACTGGGACGGTGGACGCCACCAACGGCGTCGGTTCCGTCGCGACTCAGAATTACACGATAATCATCGTCGGCGCTCCTACCGATACGCCGACGCTGCCTCTCTGGGGATCGTTGGTTTTGGCGGCTCTGCTCGTAGCCTCCGCGTCCGGGTTGTTTTCCAAACCTCGACTGTCCCGTAACGAGCTGGACTAAGGAAAGCTTCGCACAGATCCCGCGTGGCCGCACCGGAACGAAACGAGAGGGGCTGTCTTACTTTCGTCAAAGGCCGGCGCTGTTTTTCGGCGCCATGAAATCGATCGCCTCATCCCACCAGGAAAGATTCGCGTCCATGGGCCAGTCGCCGTGACCGTAGCCAACCTTGACGATTTCTTTTTTGGGGTTGGGCAGGTGCGCGAAAAGGTTGATGCTAAGCGGCGGGAAAATAGTGTCGTCCTCGTCGCCGCGGATCAGGCAAATGGGGTGGTGAAACTGTTGCAGATTCGCGACCGAGTCGTACAGATCGGTCATGAAAAACCGGACTGGATAATAGGGATAATAGGATTGGGCCACGTTGGGAAGGGTGTCCCACGGCACTACCAGCGTGAGGCCGTGGACAGGAAGGCTTTGGTCTGCGCAAACCGCCGCAGCCACCCCCGAGCCGAGTGATTCGCCCCAGACATAAATGGGGCCGAAATCAGCCTGCTCGAGCGAACGAATGAGGGCCCGAGCGTCCGGCACGATCGTTTTCTCCGTCGGCACACCGGGTCTGGTTCCGAATCCCGGATATTCATAAAGAAAGACACGAAAGCCGCGTTGGGTGAGGGGGCCGACGGATTCGACCGACGCCCATCCCGGGTCGCCGTTGCCGTGAAAAAAAACGATCGTGCCTCGCGGAGCTGGCGAGGCGAAATCGGGACGTACGTACCCTTGGGGCCCCGAGGCGCCTGGTGTAGTATGATCCCACAGCACGAGATTCACTGCTTTCGTCTGCTTCTCGGCCTCCGTGGCCGTTACGGGCACGGGATGGTAAATCAGGTCGGTCTGTATGAAGTAGAGATAGATGCCGGGGATTAGATAGAGGATCACGAGGCAGGCGATTGCCCATCGGATCAGGTGCAGGGGGTGATACCACGGCCGTGCCGGACGAGGAGCTGAACCGAAGGTGGAGGTGACCATCCCCGAATTTATAGAGGCATTGAAAAGGTCCCGCAAGGGGAGATCGGAGCCCGTTGATGGACGCTAAAGACCGAGGTTGCGAAGGATCGCGACGAGTACCAACTCTCGAAGCTCTTTCGCGCCCACTTCGATCTTTCCCCTCGGGATCTTCGTACCCGGATTTAAGACGGTGTGCGCGGCTGTCCGCTCAAACCGAGGCTTGCAGTGTCACGATTTTCCGCGGGTTCGCTTTGAAGACTCGCGTGGTAAGGGAGCGCAGTGTGTTTCCGTCCAGATCGATTTCTTTCCATTTTTTTCCGCCGATGAGTTTCACGCTCTGCGCGCGGTCGCTGGGATTGTAAAAACGGAAAAGCCGCTGGCCCGGCTTGGGGGAAGGGGACGCGCTCAGGACGACATCGCCTTCGATGCGTGGGCCTTGGAGAGAGGCGGGCGTTTGCGAGTAAGACGGCAGAGGACCTGCCGAAAGGCTTGTGTAACGGCAACGTATAGGAGCGGCCAAATTTTGTGCCCAGCGGGAAAGCTTTGCGGCTGGTACCGGCTCGGTCTGACTAGCCTTGAATGGCACCAGTCCGAGAATGAATTTATGTGTGCCCTGAATTTGGCCGCCTTCGTTGCCATCGGTCCAGATTGCGCGTCGAAACGCTCGCAAAAGGGTGACGACCAAAGGGCGATCATTTTGATCGAGCACGCCACTTTCGTACTGTCCGGGAGCCAAAAGAGCCAGCCCCGACTTGGCCTCACTGACGGCGACCCAATTCTGCTGCGGTGTCATCTCGACCTGCAACTCTCTCAGGAGATGACGGTCTTTCCGCAAGGCGATAGGGCGCTTCACGGCGTCAAAAGGTGAGTCCGCCCAGAATGTCTGCGCGGATGAGTAGCCACTGGGGCAGAGGAGGCGCAGACAATGGTCGCGGGCGGTATTGTGCACGGTGGTTTCGATCTCCGCGTAACGGCTTTGCTTGCGCAGGGTGATGCGATGTTCGACGACGAGCGGAACCAGGTCGGCACTGCGTTCACCTTTCGTGAAAAGAAATTCGCGCGGAACCTCCCATTCGACGCGGATATGCAACCGGGCCAGAAGAGGTCCATTTTCCATCAAGCCGAGGGCGACTTTCCCTCCGGTGGAAAGATACGATCTGTCAGTGACGGCGATGCCATGGAACCAGCCGTCGCCGATATCGGCGATGTCTTCGAGCAATAACTGATTTTGATAAACCCGACCTGAGGCGAGGTTGGTCAACGTCACGGTTCCGTTCGCTTCAGCGGTGACGTCGAGGAAGGCGTTGCGCAGCCGGTTCGATGCCATGCCAAGAGCATTGTCAAAAGAGATCCGTGTAGGTCCTTCGACGGGCCGCAGAATGAAGTGCCGGGCCTCTTGCGGATTCAATTTTGTTTCTAAGGCCAAGCGGACGCCGATTCTGTCTTCGGAGTCGCCCGTCTTCTTGCGACGCACAATGGAATGGACGGTATGGGGTGTCACTTGCAGCAACTGATGCCGAACTTCTTTGCCGTCCAAGGTATAAACCCGGAAGGAAGGCTTGGCTTCGAAACTGGAAAACTCGTTAAAAAATTGTGGCCAGGGACGAGGAAGACGCAGGAAGATTTCCGGGCTGCCTTGTTCATCTCCGCCTGCGGGGGCAAACAGGCTCAAGCCCAACTCCTCTTTTTCGATTTTGTCGTACAGCGTCTGCCGATTGATCAGCTCAAAGGCGTTATCGAGGTTGACCTCAGCCAGTTGACGGCACTGGGCAAAGCGGTAAGGCATGTCGGCGTGGGTCTCATCCGGGCTGCATCCGCAGATGCTGTCGTGGGGATGATTGGTCAGCAAATATTCCCAGGCGAGATCGAGCGCGCGCGCGGGATATTCCAGTCCGCCTTGTTCCTGAGCTTGGGCGCACCAAGGCTCGGCCCAGAGGGTCAAGAGGGTTTCGCAGGCGTGGTTGGACTGCTTGAGCGGAACCCGGCTGCTGCCCACGCCGGGAATCAGCCATCCATGAGTATCTTGGCCGATGGGCTCGCGAAGTTCTCCCTGCCAGGAGCGGAAGAAAGCTCCTTTCTCCAGTCGCATGGCGGCGGTGAATTGGTCGAGGGTCGAGACTTTCAACGTCGGGCCGCCGGCCTTCTCGTTAAAAATCTTGGCGAACTGCAACATCGTTGGTTCGAATTCGATATGGTCCGCTCCATCGAACCAGAGCAGGTTTTTATGCCCGCTGTATTTCGGCAATTTCAGGTATTCGAGAGCTTGAGCCGTCATTTCCTCCGCTGAGGGAAAGACACCCGGCTTATGAATGTTTCGCACTTCGAAGCCAAATTCGCAGTAGCCATGGGCGGGAAAAACATGCGTGCTCACCGCGCTTCCATCAGCTGCGCGCCAGGTAAAACGAGTACTGAGGTGAGGCGGAACTCCTCGCCAGAGAATGGCGTTGTCGATACCCAGCAGGCTTAGAATCTGAGGCATCTGGCTATTGTGACCGAAGAGATCGCAGAGCCAGCCCACGCGGCTCGTCTGGCCAAAGGCAGTGGCGCGCCTCATGCCCATCTGGAGATTGCGGACGAGCGATTCTCCACTGACGAGAAATTCGTCAGGAAAAGTGAACCACGGCCCGACCATGAAACGGCCCTCCGAGATTAATCGCCGCAGAAGAGCCTCCTTTTCCGGTCGAATTTCCAGGTAGTCCTGCACCGGGATGAACTGGCCGTCCATTTGATAGAAAGGAAGGCGTCCCGATTCCAGTTCCTGCAAAACCTGGTCGAGCACCCGGACAAGCTTGGCCCGGAAATATTGAAAGGGCATATACCACTCACGGTCCCAGTGGGAACTGAAAACCAGATGGATGTGAGGATGTTTCGACGAAGCCTTTTTCATATTTGAAGTTTTTTGATTGGGTGTCGCACGGTATCCGATTTGGTCGGAGATTAACTTGGTTGCGGCTGCGGCCGGAAACCGCAAGCGGTGCCGAGTTCGAGGCATTGAGCTAACGAGCCGATTCCACCGGAGCAGTTCGCTTCTGTCAGGGACGCGGCAGCGACACACACGGCGTAGCGGAGGCATTCCTCCATCGGTTTTTCCTCATGAAGTCCGTAAAGCAGGCCGGCGCCAAAGGCGTCGCCCGCGCCGGTGGTCCCGACGATTTTTTCCTGGGCGATGCGCACGCTGCCTTGCCGGAGAATGCGGCCGTCGCGTCCGGCCGCAATGGCGCCTTCCGGAAAATGTATGACAACCCATTCATGCACGCCGGCATCGAGAAGCTGCCGCGCGGCCGCGTGAAGGTGCCCCGTATCGATCCTCTGTTCGCCGCGAATGGGCAAGCCCGTGGTGCGCTCCGCCTCAAACTCGTTGAGGATGGCGTAATCGGTGTGCTTCAGTGCCGGGCGCACGGTGGTGGAAAAGCGGTCGCTGTCTTCGCTCACGACATCGATGCTGGTTTTGAATCCGGCCTCACGGACACGTTTGAGAAGTCCCGCCGCGACGGTGCCGTGCTCGGGGTCGGGCTGGTCCAACCGGTCGAGCAGAAGCAGGTAGCCGAGATGAAAAATTTTGGCGCGGCTCGCGGCGAAATCGAAATGCTCGGGGCTAAGCAGAGCATTCGCCCCGCGCTGATGAAAGAAGGTGCGGCGGCCTGTCGTCTTCACCACCATGACATCAGTGTAGGAGGTGTGGGCTTCCTTGCAGGTGCGGAGTTGTCCGGCCTCGATGCGATGGCGCAGGCAATCGGCGCGGATGGCTTCTCCGTCCTTGTCGTTGCCGACGAGCCCGAGGGCTTCGAGCGGAAAGGGGGCCTCAAGCCGCGCGAGATCGACCAGCAGATTGTAGGGTGAGCCGCCGTTGCCAGGCGTTTCGCTCTCAATATTGCAAAGGGCATCCTGGACGGGAAAAACATCGATGATTTTCGTGTAATCGATGATCCAATTGCCTGCCGCCAAGATGCCCCGCCGTGAGGAATTCATGAGGGGTCGCTGATAAGTTTGAGCAGCGGCGGTTCATCTTCCTCCACTCCGGGAAAACGACCGACGTCGGTGTTGACGAAAAAGTTGTCGTGCAGGTCGTCGTTGGCGGTGGAGACTTCTCCGATGATGCATTCTGCGGTGGCCGGATAAAATTCGTGATAGACGCCCGGCACCAGCGTGACCCGCTCGCCGGAATGAAGCGGAACGGCGCGCCCAGTCCTGACTTCGGTGACGCGTCCGTTGATTTTGAGCGAGAGGGTCTCGTCCTTCCGCAGCTCGGCGTCTTTCCACAACACGACATGGAGCTCGCCCCGGCGGCAGATGATGTCCTCCTTTTTCTTG
>Ga0302320_10023581_pt1 | contig 12071 bp, 7 predicted proteins | sample Bog_T0_3_FD_202130 | JGI IMG/M metagenome (GOLD analysis project Ga0302320, IMG submission 202130) | Peat permafrost microbial communities from Stordalen Mire near Abisko, Sweden - Bog_T0_3 | ecosystem: Environmental > Terrestrial > Soil > Wetlands > Peat | place: Sweden: Abisko, Stordalen Mire...
AATCCCGCGCGGGATGGGTAAAAGATGGGGAGTGAAAATCAGCTGCGTCGAATTGAGCGCCAACTGCTCCAGGATCTCGCCGGTATGACGGTGTGCGAAAACCGAGTAGGCGGAAAAGTTGTCAGCCACCGACACGAAGTGAGTGCGCGCCGTGGGTTCCTTGCCCGCGCCGGATACGCCGGACTTCGAATCGGAGATGATGCCACGATCCGAATCGACTATGCCGGCCGACAGCAGGGGCGCCAGCGCGAGAATGACGGAAGTCGCATAGCAGCCTGGATTCGCGACCAGAGCTGCCGACGGGATCTGGTCTGCATTCAATTCCGGCAAACCGTACACGGCGCGCTCCGTGAGTTCCGCCGCAGTTTGCGCGTTGGCATCCTGGAAACCATAGATCGCACGATGCTGTTCCTGTTTCAACCGCCACGCGCCGCTGAGATCGACGATGCGCAGCCCGCGCGCAATCGCTTCCGGGACAAGTTCGCGCGAAACAGCGTGCGGTGTGGCCAGGAATAACAGTTGCACGCCGCGTTCCTCAAGCGCGGACCAGGAAAACGGCTGGCATTTCGTCCCGAACTTCGCGCCGATGACGGGCGAATGGCCATTGCCATTGCTGGGAATTTGCGGGAGTTCCGCCGCTGACTCCTCTTTCCCCGCAGTGCGCCGCAAAAGCAAAGGCGTGTCGGTTCGGGGATGTCGTCCGAGGAGGCGGGCGAGTTCCAGGCCGGAATAGCCAGTCGCGCCCAGAACCGCGGTTTTAAGTTTGGCCGCCATCAGAATTTCGTTTTCCCGATCCCTGCGTTTCCTGGTTTTCCCCGTCGAGGCATATTTATCCATTATTATGCATAAATATTCATCTATAGTAAATGGTCTGACGGAGCTGTCAAGTCGAAAACCGGAACTGGGCGAACCTGTGGTTTTCGGCACGGCAGGACGGGGCGTCGTTTCGTTGGAACTGTGGTTTTGCCGCGGGTGTCAGCCGCCAGTCCCGAACGACTTTCGGCGCGCGATGAATGCCGGAAGCCTTCATTGGAGAATTTTCTGATGCTTGCAAGAAGAAATATCTATTGGACTCGGCAGATCAGCGGCATTTAGGGTGGTTGGGCGATTGCAACGCGCGAGTTGGAGACTTGCGAAGACATTTTCATGCCCACGACCACGCCGCCCTTTCCCACATCGCATTATTCCGTAAACACGGTCATCGACAGAAACATCGAGAGCAACATCGCACAGCAACATCGCATAGAACCAGGAGCAACTTCCATGACGAAGCAAACTAAGAGGCGCCTCTCGCGCCGGTCATCCTCGGTTGTGGCTATTCTTCTCGCGGCGGGAGTATTCGCGGCGCTGGCCATGCCCTGCCTTGCCGACGAAGACCCGAAGCCGGATCCATCGGGCATCGCGACTGGGGACAAAACCAACGCAGTGGACGCCGCCGGCAATTCTTTCGCCGTCACGGAGCCCACCGACAAAACGGCTCCGGACTATGCCACGAACAAGAAGGCATTCGACGACTATCAGTCCCAGGCCTCGAAAGAGCCGCTGGCGGTGAAGCTTGCCGACAGCGTGGGGCACGTCCGCGTCGCCACCAATTTCGCCTGGACACTGAACACGGGCTACCTGGTTCTGTTCATGCAGGCAGGCTTCGCGCTCCTCACCTGCGGACTGGTGCGAAAGAAAAATGTCGCTCATTTGATGATGCTGAATTTCGCGGCCTACGTGTTCGCTTTCCTGGCGTACTACGCTTGCGGGTATGCCTTCCAGTTTGGAGCGGTTGCCATTAATGCCGCGCCCACGAACCTGGGCGGCATCCCTGCCCTGAACAAATTTCTGGTGGGTAGTGGTCTATGGGGATTCGTGGGGGGCAAGGGTTTTTTCCTTACCGGTCCGGCCTATGACAGCGCCAGCAACTGTTTAACGCTGTTCGAAGTCGTGTTCATGGAGACCGCGGGGTACATCATCGTCGGCGCGATCTGTGAGCGGATCACCTTCTGGGCTTTCCTGCTCTGTGAACTTTTTATCGGCTCAATCCTCTACCCGCTCTCCGGATGCTGGGTGTGGGGCGGAGGTTGGATGTCGCAGATCGGAACTACGTTGAATCTTGGTCACGGTTATGTCGACTTTGCCGGGTCCACGGTGGTTCACGGGGTGGGCGGTTTCTGCGCTATGGCACTGGCCATCATTCTGGGTCCGCGACTTGGGAAGTATGGACACGGGGGAAAGATCCGAGTTTTTCCCGCGCACAACATTGTGTATGTCGTGACCGGCACCTTCATTTTGCTTTTCGGCTGGATGGGCTTTAATCCTGGCTCGACTCTGGGCGCCACCGATCTGCGCATTTCGGTGATCGCGGTGAACACCAATCTTGCCGCCGTTGCCGGGTCGGCGGTCGCGATGGTCGTTTGGTACTTCCTGTTCGGGAAGCCGGATATCACGATGGCGTGCAATGGCATGCTGGCTGGACTGGTCGCTATCACTGCTCCTTGCGCTTTTGTATCGCCCACCTCGGCGGTCATCATCGGCGTTCTGGCGGGGTTGCTGGTATGTGGCGGAGTTCTGTTCAACGATCGGGTTCTCAAGGTCGATGATCCCTGTGGGGCGATTTCGGTGCACGGCTACTGTGGCTGGCTGGGAGGGGTGAGCGTGGGCATCTTTGCCGACGGTGCGTACGGCGCGGGATGGAATGGCGTCGGCGCGACCACGTATCTGGGACACGCGGGCCTGGGGGTGACGGGTTTGCTGCATGGGGATGCGCGGCAGTTCTGGTGCCAGATCATGGGAGCAACTTTGATTGCTGCGTGGGCATTCGGTGGCACTTACGTTGTCTTCTGGTCCGTTAACAAAGTGAAAAGCATGCGCGTGGCGCCCGAGGTGGAAGAACAGGGGCTGGACGTTCCTGAGTTCGGCATGCCGGGCTATCCCGAGGATGCCGTGGTACCGGCCGGATACTGACGTGCAGCTCTTAGCTCTTAGCTTTTCGCTCTTAGCGGTTGGCTGTTAGCTACAGTCTTACGCGAAGGTCGCTCGAGGTGCCGCCGGCGGCTGGAACATAGCACCGAAGCGTGTAATCCATTACCATGCGGTCGGCATTGAAGCGCCAGCCGAGGGTACGGATGGTGCGTTTCATGCGCTTGATCCAGCCCCGCGGCAGACCGTCGCGATCGCGCTGATAGTAGAGCGGGATCACTTCGTCATGCAGCACTCGCATCAGGTCCTCCCCGTCGCGCGTGTCGTGCACATTCATATCGGAGTGAGTTCTGCCGATTCCGATGGCGAAGCCGTTCAAGCCGTCATAAGCTTCCGCCCACCAGCCGTCGAGCACCGAGAGGTTCAAGCCCCCGTTCAAAACGACTTTCTGGCCGCTCGTTCCCGAGGCTTCCAGCGGACGCCGTGGATTGTTCAGCCAGACGTCGACGCCTTGCACAAAATGGCGGCCGACGTTGATGTCGTAGTCTTCGACGAAGACGAACTTGTCGGAAAACTGCGGGTCGCGCATCAACTGCGCAATCTGCTGCAGGACGCGCTTGCCGGGTTCGTCGAGAGGATGCGACTTCCCTGCAAACACGAACTGCACCGGACGTTTCGGATCGTTGACCATGCCGGCCAGTTTTTCGATGTCGGCCAAAATCAGATTGGCGCGCTTGTAGGTGGCAAAGCGGCGGGCAAAACCAATGGTGAGCGCATCGGGACTGAGGACGCGTTCCAACCGCTGTAGCACTTCGCGCGGTTCGTCGCGGCGCGTCGCCTGCTTGACGGCGCGGCGGCGCACAAATTCGATCATCTGCGACTTCAGGTTGAAATGCGTCTCCCAAAGCTCGCCGTCGTCCACGTTGTCAATACCGTCCCAGATTTTGGCCTCGCTGCTGCGCAGATGCCATCCCGTACCCAGATGGCGATCGTAGAGGCGAAACATTTGCGGCGCCAGCCACGAGGGGACGTGGACGCCGTTGGTAATGTGTCCGATCGGAACCGTGTCTTCCGTTTTGCCAGGGGAGAGGCCGGTCCACATGGCGCGGGAAACTTCGCCGTGCAGTGAGGAAACTGCATTGGCGCGCCGAGAGAGCTTCAGGCCGACAACGGTCATGCAGAAACGCTCGTCGCTTTCGGCATGCTCCCGTCCCAGCGCCATGAAACTTTCCTTGGAAAGACCGAGGGCCTCGCGCAGAGGTCCTAGGTGCTCTTCGACCAGATCGGCATCGAAGCGATCATGGCCGGCGGGCACGGGCGTATGAGTTGTGAAGACCACTTCCCGGGCAACCCGCGGCACGGCTTTGTCGAAGCTGATGCCTTCTTCCACCATGCGTTGGCGAATCGCCTCGAGCACGGCAAATCCGCTGTGTCCCTCGTTCAAGTGAAGAACCCCAGGGGTGATGCCGAGCGCTTTCAAGGCGCGCAGACCGCCTACGCCCAGCAGCAGTTCCTGGTGCACGCGAACGCGGCCGTCGCCTCCGTACAAGCGCGAGGTCATATCGCGATCTTCGGGGGCATTGCCCTCCACGTCGGAGTCGAGGAGAAACAAATCACAGCGGCCGACTTTTACGCGCCAGACTTTTGCGTAAATCGAACCATGACGGGTATCGACCTGCACCACTACCGGTCTGCCGTTGATTCCGATGGCCGTTTCCATGGCCAACTGGTTGACATCGGTTTCCAAGTACTCTTCACGCTGCCAGCCGTCGCGATCGAGGCGCTGGCGGAAATATCCCTGGCCATAAAACAGGCCTACGCCGACCAGTGGGATGCCAAGATCGGAGGCGCTCTTGATATGGTCGCCGGCCAGAACTCCGAGGCCGCCGGAGTAGACGGGGAGAGATTCGTGGACGCCAAATTCAGCGGAAAAATAAGCCACGGGACGGGGCCGCAGCACGCCGGCGTGTCGCGCACCCCAGGTGCGCTCGGCGTCTTCGTACTCGCGCAGGCGGCGATAGGCATAGTTGATCCGGCCATGCAGGGCGAGTTCGGTGGCGCGCGCTTCAAGTCTTTCGAGAGGATACTCGTTCAGCAGCGCGACCGGACTATGGTTGAGTTGACTCCAGCGCAGCGGATCGAGTTCGCGGAACAGGCTGGCGGAATCGTGATCCCAACTCCACCACAGGTTGCGAGCGAGCGCCCAGAGCCGTTCCTGGGCAGGCGCGATGAAACGGTCGAGAGTGCGGGCTTCGCTCACGATGTGCGCCACCCGGTTTGCGGCCTCGGTGAGGAGACGAATCTCGTTTTCGGGGAAGACGCGCGACTCCGCCGTTTGAACCACCAAAACTCCTTGCAGCACACCGCGGTCAATGAGGGGAACTCCCAGGAAGGATTGGTAATCATCCTCGCCGGCTTCGCTGAAGTATTTGAAACGAGGATGATTCCTGACCTTTTCCACGGCCACCGGACGGACCTGTTCCGCAACCAGGCCAGTGAGTCCTTCATGGACTGCCATGCGCAGTTTGCCGACCGATTCCCGGCGCAGCCCGAGCGTCGCGGCCAGAACGAGATGGGCGCGGTCGGGCTCCAGCAGGTAGGCGGAGCAAACATCGGTGCCGAAACGTCTGGCAATCAAGGCGACCACGTTCATCAGGGTCTCGGCCGGCTTGCCGGGCTCCGCCGCCAGGTTCGCGATTTCGTCCCACGTCAGTACGTAGCTGGCATCGAGAGAGCAGGCAGCGTGGTCTTGATCCTGAACTAGCTCATTCGGTCGATCCAAATCTGGTCTCCATTTCCTTGTAGAAAGACTTCCCTGTTCTCAGTCCAACCCGGTTTTTCTGAGATTAGAACTCATCACTAGTTTTTTGGCCGTGCAACCAGTGAATCCGTCGAAGTCCCTGCGACCCGCAGGCAGTTAGTAGGAACAATCCCCTGAACCCATTCTATCGGGTCAAAACGGAACTGCTTGCATATTGGCGATGGAATTGTTGATTACCACGGTGCGCTTGGGATGCCCAAACTGTTGCTTTGAGCTTGCATGATTGCCGATATCTACATGATTCAAAAACTCTAATGGCTGGTTCGCACAATGTCCAATTCGAATTGTCGATGGAGCGCATCGGCTCCTGTGGTGGAGCGACGGGCGCCTTCGCCCGTCCAGCAGTCGGTAGCCGGACGGGGCGTCCGGCTCTCGACCGACAAACAAGAAAAAAATCGCGCCGCATCCCACCCGCCAGGAGGTCGAGTGGAACACGGCGCGCAAACGGGGTCATGCCAAATTGCCCGTTAGCCTTGCGACGGATGCAACACGCGGAAAGTGCTCCCACCCTGGGACCACACCAGCACGAGTGCATCCTGGCCGGCCGGCACGCTGGATAAAACCTGTGCCACTTCGGCTGCGGATTTCACCGAGTGCCGGTTCACTTCCATGATGACGTCCCCACGCTGCAGGCCCGCATTATCGGCGGGACTGCCGGGCTTGACATCCTCGACAATGGCGCCGTGAACCGACGGTTGCGCTTGCACTTCATTTCGGGCATCCGCAGTCAAGTCGGCGAGACTCAACCCCCAGCGCCCTTTTCCGTGCTCGCTGCCGGCGACCTCAGTGCCTTTGTCTCCGCCGAGTGTTTCGAGCGTCACCGCAATCGTTGCCGGCTTGCTGTCGCGCACTACCTGCAGATGGATGGTGTCACCCGGCCGCTTTTGTGCGACCAGCATTTGCAGTTCTCCAGCATCGATCACCGGCTTTCCATCGAGTTCGGTAATCACATCTCCCGTGCGCAAGCCAGCTTTCGCTCCCGGGCCGTCCGGTTGAACGTCTGCGACCAGCGCTCCCTCAGCCTTTTTCATGTCGAAGAACTTGGCGTTGTCGGGAGTCAGATCGGAAATCTGGACTCCGATAAACGCGTGGGTTATTTTTCCGTCGCGAATCAGTGTCGCCACGGTCGGCTCGGCGATCTGGGTTGGAATCGCAAAACCCATGCCCGAAAACGATCCCGAGGACGAAATCAGGAAGGTATTGATTCCGATCAGTTCGCCGTGCGCGTCCACCAGCGCTCCGCCGGAGTTTCCGGGATTGATGGCAGCGTCGGTCTGAATAAATTCGCCCGGCTTGCGGCGATCGCTCGGGTCAGGATTCGGACGGTTCAGCGCGCTGATGATGCCACGCGTCACCGTGAAGCGGAACCCATAGGGATTGCCGAAGGCAAGCACCGTCTGTCCCGGATGCAGGTTGGCGGAATTACCCCAGGGCACGCTCGGCAAGTTGGTTCCGTTCACCTTGATGACCGCGAGGTCCGTTAACGGGTCCGCGCCGATCAACTTTGCGGGCAGCACTTCCCGGTTGCTCATGGTGACACGAATATCGACGGCTCCGTCAATCACGTGATTGTTGGTGACGATGTATCCATCGGGAGAGATGATCACGCCGCTGCCCAGGCCGTGCTCCATACGGTTCTGCGGTTGCGACGGCATCTGGAACTGATGGCCGCCGAAAGGACCGCCCGGCCCGAAAAACTGCTGCATGTCAGGCATGCCTTCGGGTCCGCTCTGCTGCGGGTTGCCCTTCGATACGACCGTGACATTCACGACCGCCGGTGTAACGCGTGCCGCCAGCGTTTCCATGGCGCGGTCTAGGGTTAGCAATGCCGCGACACTGTTGTCATCGAGCGCCGCTGCCGCCGGAGCGGGAGCCGCCGCTGCCTTCGCAGACTTCGCGAAATTGAATGTTGCCACCGACCCCACTGCCGCGATGGCCAACACGGCCACCAGGAGACGCCTGGTCGTCGCTGATTGACAACGTGCTTTCCAACTTTCCATCCACATCTTCATTTTCTTTTCTCCTTGTGCAACTAATCATGTAGTTGCTGAATTGCAAAAATTTTTTGGCTACCGGCTAAAGCGAATTGACCACTGGCACTCTCGCCAACCGTTCGCGCCGAGCGCTCAGCAACATCACGTGCCACACCTGCACTCTCCACACTGTCGAATCGGAGGTTACATACTGCGTGGTCTCAAAAAAGACCATAGTCTGAAATTGCGGCACGATCTCCTGCTCCGCACGTGCGCTGATCGGGACTATCTGGTCACGCGGCAGTTCCTCGCCCATGCGGGCGGCAACTACCCCCGCCGGAGCCAGTTGATGTCCAGCCACAGCGAGCGCATGAACAGCCTTGGCCTTCGACATTTTGGCGGTCTCTCCTACCGACGACTCGCCGGTGCGGAACGCAGCGGGAACTACCGCCGCCAGTGACATCGAAGACTGAAGGTGGTTGGCGCCAGGTTGCGCTCGGCTTGGACGAACGACTGCTTCCGTCCCTGCGCGGTCAAACGCGACGAACTGAGGTGCTAGCGGCAATGCCAGCAGGCAGACGATGGAAAAGGCTCCAACCATGCCCAGCGCCGGTTTCCAGACCCGCGTGGCCATGGGCCGGTTGGAGTCGAGAATCTGCGCGAGCCGCAGCGAAGCTTCATGTGCCCGGCGAACAGCGGCTTGTGCCATCGACCATCGTTTGTCGGCGAGACGGTTCTCCAGACGGTGCGCCAGACTCTTTTCCAGCAACGCGACCAGACAAGTGGCGTATCCGTGAGGGTTGGCGGTTTCGGCCAGCACCGCGTCGTCACAAGCCATTTCGCGTTCCACCGAAAGCCGGTTCTCAATCCACCACACTGCCGGGTGAAAGAAGAATAGAGCGCCCACAATTTTCTGAAGGAGATTGGTCCAGTCATCTCCGCGCCGGAGATGGGCGAATTCGTGCAGCAGGATGACGCTGAGGTCTTCGGCTGGCAGTTCGCGCAACGCCCAGGCGGGCAGGACGATGGTCGGCTTCCAGAAACCGATGGCGGCAGGCACGCGCACGCACTCTGAGGTGGCGACGGTTACTGACTTTGATTCGAGCAAGCCTGCCGCGACGATTGCCTCGACCGCCTTTCGCGCCGCAGGATCAAGATCCGCCGCAATGACCGGAGTGCAACTCTGGCGCAACCGCCGCAGGTGCCATAGCCCGGCCGCCAAACGTGCCATCATCACCGACACTCCCAGCGCCCATGCCAGGAAAACGATAAGCGCCCAGGTCCCCGGGATGGTCATCGCAGGGTGGAGGCGTCCCCACGACATCCCGGAAACCATCAGCACCCGGCCATCACCAAAACCCCACATAGGAAGCGCGGCGACCGTAAGCAATGCCAGGAACCAGACGGCAAACCGCGTTCCGGAATTTTGTTGTTGCAAAACTCGCAGCAGCGCCCACGCAAAGACCACGACCAAGAAGCCTTCGGGGAGCGCGTTCAGAACGCGCTCGATCGAAATCTGCGCCATGCTCTGCAGAGTTATGGTCGGCAGCAATAAGGATAGCCAGCTCATTTCGCGTCCTTCCGAACCGCGTCCTTTTGAATCAGCATTTCCCGCAGACGACCGATCTCTTCTTGCCCAATGCCCTGGTCTTCGAGGAGGTTCAAAACCAACTGCTCTTGAGAGTTCTTGAAAAAGCGACTCACGAGGTGCCGGATTTCCGAGCGCGTTGCTTCCTGCTGCCCGACCAGCGGCGTATACACGTGAGCCCGTCCGTCCTTTAGATGTTTCAAATAGCCTTTTCTCTCCAGAACACGAATCGTGGTCAAGACAGAGTTATAAGCCAAGGTGGGAGTTTGAGTAATACAATCAAGCACTTGCTGGACTGTGCCCGAACCGAGCCCCCAGAGCACGTTCATGATCCGCAGTTCGGCTTCGGTCAGAGTTCCGGATTGTCTCGGCGGCACCGAACGTCCTCCTGCACCTTGGACGCTTCAGGCGCCAAAAGGTAACTAATTCTTTAGTTGCAGGGTGAGAGCGGCGGGTTGCTTCTTCGATCTGCTGGCTGCAGAGGCGTTAACTAAAAGGGCCATAAAGGTACGTGAAGGAAGCGCCTGGTACCCGAAGGCCTTCGGCAGTGTCTCAGTTTCACGAAACTGCCACAATCTAAGGACACAGAGTCACACGAGGGAAACCAATCGTAAAGTCGGCCATGCCCTTGAGTCCCCCCCACGACGACGGTCTTTTGGAATCAAAGACTTAGCGATTCATTTTTACCAAGTCTTTGAGGAATAAGGACTTGTTTGTAAAGTCTTTATTTGTCAAAGACTTGGGTGATTTGATCGATAAGTAACTGACAAACCCTAAAACTCTGAGAGAGTGAATTCGCTCGATAACGGGCGCGTCCCTGGTGATTCAGGGTTTGTGGAATGCCCTGAGGGCAAAGCGGCCAGCGCTACACAAACCAGCGGCTGATGAGCACGAAAATCGCCAGCAGCACCACTCCGGTGGTGAACGTGTACCAAATCAGTTTGCGCTCCACCGGGAGCAAAGGCTCGTACTCGCCTTCCATTTTCTTCAGTTCTTCTGCTAAGCGGGGTTCTGTCATATTCACCTTCATCCCTTCAACGTCGGGGGGAGCACTCCGTGGAAGAACAGCCACGAGATCAACAAGCCAACCCAAATGATGTATCCGAAGAGGCAGAGCACATAGACCGCTGCCAACTTGGCGATGCCCTCCTGCCACAATTTGCGGAAATTGGAGAGCACTCCGATGGCGAAGAAGGTCATCAGGAAAAAAATGGAGCGAAACAGATTGGCTTGCCCCATCGAGGCCTTGACTTTGGGAATGAGGCCGGGAGCAGCGATACCGATGCCGAGCACGATCAGAAAGGTGGCCAAGTAACCCAGAATGAATTTCGGGAAACGCTGCCAGATCTCGACGACCCTGACTTTCTCTCCCGGGCGACGTTCAATTTTGGCCGACCAGATCCAGGCAAGAATAAACGCCCATACGCCGATGAAGACGTCGATGAACACCTTCACGGTCGCGCTGACACCGGTGATCCAACCCGCCTGATAAATCACTCCAGTAACGGCGAGCGCTTTGGCCCGAATGAGCGCGTCGGTGATCGCGCCGCTGGCAACGGCCGCTCCGTCGGTCTTGACGGCAAGACCCATCCAGGCCCCCGCAACCATGGGTTGGGTGTAGAGGAAATGCTGGGCGGCGAAGGGCAGCAGCATCAACTCAATCACGGCAAAGATCACAACCAGCGACGACACCATGATCGGCACTACCGGCCGCGCCCGAATTGCGCTTCCGGTTGCAATGGCGGCCGACACGCCGCAAATGGAAATGCCGGAAGCCAAAGGAGCGGCCCATTCGCGGCTGAATCCAAAATAGCGGCGCGAGATGAAGTACACGATCGGCCAGTAAATCAAATAGGCTTCGATGATGGCGCAAATGCCACGGAAGATGACTGAGGTTGCCAGTTGGCGCTGCTCGAGCGCGGCAATCCCCAGAAATCCGCCAAGAATCACGATGCCGGTCTTGATGTACAGTTCGGGGCGGACGGCCTCTTGGAGCCACCTGGCAACGCCTGGAAGAAAATTGCCAACGATCAAACCTGCCAGTAATGCAAGGATGAACCCCGACTCGTTGGTGAGGCTCAGCGACCACGCGATCTTCAATGCCGGACGTTTGTCCGGTGTAGCGGCAATGTAGGCCCAGCTTCCCAGGAACCAGCAGGCGTAACTGACGATAAATATCGCAGTGAAGGCCGCTGCGAAGCGTTTCAGATCGGCGCGCAGGGCTTTCGCTCCCACGAGCAAAACGACCAGCAAAAAGAAATAGGTTGCTACCAGCGAGAGCGAAGCGGGCAGGTGAGCATAGAGCTTTGAAGCGGGAGCCAGAGCCTTCGCTGGGGCCGTCCAAACCGAAGTGGTGACCGCCCATCCCAGCAGATCGATACCGGCGAGCAGCGCCAGCGACAGTGCGAACACGAACAGGCCAATCCACACCGCCAACCAATCTTCGGTCACCCGGCTGTGCGCAATCGCAAGCGCCTCACCCTCGGAAGGGGCTGCAGCTGGATTCAACGTTGCCGGTAAGTTCGTCATGGGTAATCTCCACCGAGCGAACGATACTTCTGGGGGATGGAAAGCCGTCGCGGCTAAATACTATATATACACGATTATTTTAATAGGGAATAGGAATTTGCGGTGTTATTTGTGATGGGAGGTGTGCCACGACACGCGCAAGACCGAATTTCACTCTCCGCTGCACACGAACTGCAAACTATTGCTTCTTCTGGCACGCCCTCTTCGTGCCGTTGACGGCGCCATGGCTTTTTTTGTAGTCTGCGATTACACC
>Ga0302320_10023583_pt1 | contig 12071 bp, 11 predicted proteins | sample Bog_T0_3_FD_202130 | JGI IMG/M metagenome (GOLD analysis project Ga0302320, IMG submission 202130) | Peat permafrost microbial communities from Stordalen Mire near Abisko, Sweden - Bog_T0_3 | ecosystem: Environmental > Terrestrial > Soil > Wetlands > Peat | place: Sweden: Abisko, Stordalen Mire...
GCGAAGAGCAATATCAACCGCGTATTATGCGCTTTATCATCTCCTGACGACTGCCGCAGCCGGGGAATGGAAGAGACCCCGTCAGCGCGCCGCTCTTACCCGCGCTTTCGACCATCGAAGAATGAAGGTTGCGTGTGGCAGAACAAGTGGTCAGCGGTTTCCGAGCTCAGGTTCCGCTTTGGGCGCCCAGCTGCAGAACGTCGCGGCAACGTTTGTCGATCTTCAGGAACTTCGGCACGACGCGGACTATGACAATTCAAGAGCCTGGACGCGGACCGAGGTATTGGAGGACATCAGACTCGTGCGCCTGGCGTTCGCGAGCTGGAAGGCAGTAGAGAAAGAAGTTATCGCAGAAGATTTTCTGCTTCAGTTGCTGATTCAGCGTTAATTCAGCTGGGCTGGCTCTGCCGACACTCTTCTCGATCTGCTCAACTACTATCCGTATGCCCAGAAGCTCGGAAAGCTGGTCGATGTTCTGCGCCAACCAGGGCGTGAAGTCCCGTTCCTCGTGTTCCCAGAGCTTGCGAAGATTTACCGCTTCCAGTCTGCCGAGCCGTTGGTTGCGGCATTCTCGCGTCGCCCCTATTTCGTTGGTGTTGACTGCTGGGATGGGGCCGACTCGCCCTGCAGAGGATCGTTTACTGTGGCGGGTTCCTGGCCGTTGTGGACGTGGATTCCCATGCCGGTATCCGAGAAATAGGTCTTGCTGCCATCGGTGCCGAAGTGGACCGGTACGGCGGTGATGGCGTAACCGGTCGGCGTTGCGGCCACCGTGTAATGGTAGCCGCCTTTTTCGCCGCTCGCCAGATCGCGCTCTACAAGCCCCGCCGCGGAGGGACCTTCCGGACCGCTGGCGGGCGGGCCTAGTTCCTGCAATGACGCCGCGTAGCGATTGTAGCTGGAATAGTACTGGACTTCCGCCGTATGAATGGTCGTAATCGCCTTCAGGGCGCCGGTTTCACGCGCGCCGCGCACCGCGTTGTTCAGCTTGGGCAGCGCGACGGTGAGAATGACCAGGATGATCGCAATGACGATCAGAAGTTCGATCAGGGAGAAGCCGGCGCGGGGGTTTTGGCGGCGGCGCTCGGTACGGGTTGCCGGAAGTCGGTCAGGAAGCATTAGAACTCTCCAAGTTTATGACGCTCGGGGTTGCGGAAGTGTTTAGGAAAAGCCTTCAGGTTGATTGTATCGCTTCATGGATCCGGCGCATTCGACGCAGGAAAGCGGGCAGTAAATCCAGCCGGAGCGCGTTGGGGCCGTCGGAAAGGGCTTTGGCCGGGTCGTCATGGACTTCGACGAAAATGCCGGAAATCCCCACGGCTACGGCGGCTGAGGCTAAAGGTTCGATAAACTGCGGCTGGCCAGCGGAGGCGGCTCCTCCGCCGCTGGGGAGTTGCACGCTGTGGGTGGCGTCGAAAACGACTGGCCAGCCGGCATCGGCCATGACCTTCAGGCCGCGCATATCGACGACCAGATTGTTGTAGCCGAATGACGAACCGCGCTCGGTGAGGACCACCTGGCGGTTGCCGGTGGAGGCGACCTTATCGGCCGCGTGGTGGATATCGTGGGGGGCGACGAATTGGCCTTTCTTCACGTTGACGATGCGGTTGGTGCGGCCGGCTTCGAGCAGAAGGTCGGTTTGGCGGCAGAGAAAGGCCGGGATCTGGAGGATGTCGGCGACTTCGGCGGTAGGGGCGATCTGAGCGGTCTCATGCACGTCTGTGACTATCGAAAAGCCGAGCTTGCGGAGATTGCCCAGAATGCGGAGGCCTTCGGTCAGGCCTGGGCCGCGGTAGCCCTGCAGGCTGGTGCGGTTCGCCTTGTCGAATGAGGCTTTGAACACGTACGGGAAGCCTTCGGCGGCGGCTATGGCGGCGATCGCGTCGGCCATTTTGTTGACGTGAGCTTCGCTTTCGATGACACAGGGACCGGCGAGGAGCACCAGGCGCGCCGGGTTGGTGAAGTCTTCGAACTTGATCATGCAGGTTCGTCAGTGTCGGCGGTTTCCGGGAGGAGTGGGGCCAGTTCTCTCGCCAGGCGGTGTTCGCGATATTTGTACGCCGCGCCCACGAACGAGCGGAACAGCGGATGCGGTTCGAGCGGCTTGGACTTGAATTCCGGATGGAACTGGCAGCCGAGGTAATACGGGTGGTCGGCGATTTCGCAGATTTCGACGTAGGTTCCGTTGGGAGTTTCGCCGGTGATTTTCAGGCCGTGCGAGGTGAGGATTTGCTCGAATTCGCGATTGAATTCGAAGCGATGGCGATGGCGCTCGCTGATTTCGGTGGTGCCGTAGGCGTGTTCGGCGAAACTGCCGGGTTTGAGCACGCAGGGCCAGGCGCCGAGGCGCATTGTGCCGCCCAGTTCGTCGATGCCTTTCAGTTCGCGCAGTTTGTAAATCACGCGATACGGCGTGGCTGGATTGAATTCGGTGGAATCTGCATCGGCAAGGCCGCAGACGTTGCGCGCGTATTCGATGACCATGGTCTGCATGCCGAGACAAATCCCGAAGTAGGGCACCTTTTTCACGCGGGCGAATTCGATGGCGTTGATCATGCCCTGAATGCCGCGCTTGCCGAAACCGCCCGGGACGAGGATGCCATCGTAGGCTTCGAGTTCGCGCTCGAGCTTGCCTTTTTCGAACGCCTCGGCTTCGATCCAGTGAATCCGGACTTTGACGTTGTGGGCGATGCCGCCGTGCAGGAGGGCTTCTTTCAGACTCTTATAAGAATCTTCGTATTCGACGTACTTGCCGACCAGCGCGATATCCACCACATCGCGGGGATTTTCCATGCGATGCAGCATGGCTTTCCATTTGTCGAGATGGCGGGGGCCGGTGGCGTCGAGATCCAGGTGGCGAAGGATGATTTCGTCCACGCCTTCTTCCGCGAAAACGATGGGGATTTCGTAGACCGAGGTCACGTCTTTGGCGGTGATGACCGCGTCTTTATCGACATCGCAGAAGAGCGCGATCTTGTCCTTCATGTCTTCGGGGAGCGGGCGCTCCGAGCGGCAGAGCAGGATATCGGGCTGGATACCGATGGCGCGCAGTTCCTTGACGCTGTGCTGAGTGGGCTTGGTCTTGAGCTCCTGGGCGGCGTTGATCCAGGGAACCAGAGTCACGTGAACGAAGATGCAGTTTTCGCGGCCCATTTCGTGGCGGACCTGACGGATGGCTTCGAGGAAGGGCAGCGATTCGATGTCGCCGACGGTACCGCCGATTTCGCAGATGACGACGTCGACATCGTTGGCCAGCTTTTTGACAGCAGCCTTGATTTCGTTGGTGACATGGGGGATTACCTGGACGGTTTTGCCGAGATAATCGCCGCGGCGTTCGCGCTGGATGATTTGTTCGTAGATGCGGCCGCTGGTGAGGTTGTTATCGCGGGTGAGCTGGGAATGCGTGAAGCGTTCGTAGTGGCCGAGATCGAGATCGGTTTCCGCGCCATCGTCGGTGACGAAAACTTCACCGTGCTGGAAGGGGCTCATGGTGCCGGGATCGACGTTGAGGTAGGGGTCGAATTTCTGGAGGGAGACGGTGAGGCCGCGGCTTTCGAGCAGACAGCCGATGGACGCGGCGGAAATGCCTTTGCCGAGCGAGGAGACGACGCCGCCGGTGACGAAGATAAATTTGTTGTGCGCGCCGGATGTTTTAGGCATTGCGCAGCTCCGGGCTTTGCACGGTCTGGCGGCTCGCGCGCAGCAGGGTTTGGACGCGATCGAGATCGGCGGGAGTATCGACGCCGAACGATTCGTAATCAGTCTCGACCACGCGGATGGTGAAACCGTTTTCGAGCGCGCGCAATTGCTCGAGTTTTTCCGCTCTTTCGAGAGGACCGACGGGGAGTTCGGAATAGGCCAGCAGGAATTCGCGCCGGTAAACGTAGAGGCCGATGTGTTTGAAAACCGGACAATCGCCCGGCTCTCGCATATACGGGATGGCCGACCGTGAAAAATAAACGGCATCGCCGAAGTGGTCGGTCACGACCTTGACCACGTTGGGATCGGAGACTTCGCGGGGATCTTCGATACGCTTCTTCAGGGTGCCCATGGGGATGGCTGGATCGTCGAGCAGAGGGAAAAGAGCGGCATCGATGGCGCCGGGATCGATGAGCGGTTCATCGCCCTGAATATTGACAATTAATTCGGATTCAGGGAAAGCGGAAGCGACTTCGGCGGCGCGGTCGGTACCGGAAAGATGGTCGTCGCGGGTCATGCGTACCTGCGCGCCGAAGCTGCGGGCGGCGTCGCGAATGCGGTCGTCATCGGTGGCAATGACGACGCTCGAGAGATAGCGGGCCATGGAAACACGCTCGTAAACGTGTTCCAGCATGGTGCGGGAGTCAAGAAGGGCTAATGCTTTTCCGGGGAAACGGGATGATGCGTACCGGGCCGGAATAACGCCCAGGATTTTGGACGGCACACGCGATCTTACCATACGACATTTCGGTCACTTAGTACTGGCCCAAAGTTGCGTTGGGGGTTACATTGGCAACCTGCTTGCTGTGCTATGCTCCATCCAGAAGGGAAAGCACGCGATGCCGTCCCGATATCAACTCATTTTGCCCGCGGTCCTGATTTCCGCTATGGCAATTGCGGTATTCGCTGCCGATCCGCCGACAGTTCAGCCGGGGCGGGACGCCGCACGCGATATCTCGCCGGACACGGCGCTCAACTCCGACGCGCCCGTCAGCATCGTTCCCCGGACCAAAACAACCGACGAGCCCGCCACTCCCGCGCCGAAGGCGAATATCCGGGTGGATACGAACGTGGTGCTGGTGCCCGTTACCGTAACCGACCCGCTGAACCGGTTTGTGACGGACCTGGATGAGGACGTTTTTGAGGTTTACGAGGACAAGATTAAGCAAAAAATCGTGTCTTTCGGAAGCGAGGATGCACCTCTTTCCATCGGTATTGTGTTCGATACCAGCGCGAGCATGGGGAGCAAGCTGGAGCGCTCTCGCGTTTCGGTGGCGGAGTTTTTTAAGACGGCGAATCCCGAAGACGAGGCGTTTCTGGTGGAGTTCAGCGACCGGCCTCAGTTGATGGTCCCGATGACGCATAATCTCGAAGATATCCAGAACCGGCTGGTTTTCACGCAGTCGAAGGGGCGCACAGCGCTGCTGGACGGCGTTTATCTGGCCCTTTCCACCATGAAGAAGGCCCACAATCCCCGCAAGGCCCTGATCGTGATCTCAGATGGCGGCGACAACAGCAGCCGTTATACTGTCTCAGAGGTGAAGAACCTGGTTCGGGAAGCCGATGTCCAGATTTATGGCATCGGAATTTACGAGAGCGGCGCGGCGCGCGGCAGGACTCCGGAAGAGCTTTCGGGCCCCGAAATGCTGCGCGATCTTTCGGAGCCGACCGGGGGCCGTCATTTTGTGGTGGAGAATATGAGCGAACTGCCGGACGTGGCGGCTAAAATCGGAATTGAGCTGCGAAATCAGTACGTCATTGGCTACAGCCCCAGCAACCAGGTCCGTGATGGAAAATACAGGAAGATTGCCATCAAACTCAATCCACCACGGGGCGTCCCCGCGCTTCACGCATTCTGGAGAACGGGCTATTTTGCGCCGACGAATTAGGTGCTTGGCTCTGGTGGGCGTTTGCCTGGCTTCGACCGCGCTGGCTCAAAACGCGGCGGCTCCTTCTGGCACACCAGAGGCGGAAGAACCGATTTTCTCTTCCGAGGCCCGCTATGTTCCTCTCAACGTGACGGTCACCGACAAGAGCGATCACCTGGTGACCAACCTGGCGCAGAGCGCGTTCCAGGTGTTCGAAAACAATGTGCTGCAGCCGATTAAAGTCTTCAAGCGGGAGGATGTTCCCGTCTCGATGGGCCTCGTGATCGACAACAGCGGAAGCATGAGGAGCAAGCGCGCAGGCGTGGAGGCGGCGGCGCTGGCGCTGGTGAAAGATTCCAATCCACAGGACGAATCGTTCGTGGTGAATTTCAACGACGAGGCCTACCGCGACGTCGATTTCACCAGCGATATCGACGTGCTAAAAAAAGGCCTCGAACGCATCGACGCCAAGGGTGGAACCGCCATGCGCGATGCGATCCGTTTGTCCATCGATTACCTGCACGATAAAGCGAAGCGCGATAAGAAAGTCATCATTGTGATCACCGATGGCAACGATAATGCCAGCATGATCACGCTCGACAGCCTGAAGAAACTGGCGCAGCAGGATGGCACCCTGATTTACGCCATCGGGCTGCTGGGAGAGGAAGACAAATCCGAGGCGGCGAAAGCCAAGCGCGATCTGAAGTCGCTGGTGGACGCTACGGGCGGGCAGGTGTTCTATCCGAAGGACGTCAGCGAGGTGGACCCGATCGCGCATGAGGTGGCGCGCGATATCCGCAACCAGTACTCCATCTGGTACGCTCCGGTCAATGAGAACCTGGACGGCACGTTCCGGTCGATCCGGGTTACGGTGAAGGGTCCGAACAGTCCTGTGGCCCGCACGCGGCTTGGGTATTATGCCACGCCGTCGCGGAAGCCCTCAGGCACGAAGAATCCGCAGTAGCATGGCTGGTGAAATTGCCGTTGCGCTTCGGTTGGCCAGAGGCTACCGGCTGCGTCCGTGGCGCAGCCCGTATCTAAGATGGCGCATCGAGACCTGGTCCGGAATTCATGCTGACAGGATCACACCTGGGATGTTTGTGGAGTTTGTCTGGCAGCACCGCGCGGATTTCTGGCGGTACCTGCAATGGGCGGCGGCAGAGGGCGGGAATTAGTTCAGTCGGCTTTCGGTGCGGTTGGGGCAGGGGCGCTGGCAGGTGCTGGTTTGGAGTCGCTCGACTTAGACTCGGTGGCTGCGGGTTTCGAATCGGACTTGCTATCGGACCTGCTATCGGACTTCGACTCCCCTGAGGATTCCGATTTTGATTCCGCTTTCGTATCGCTCTTGGTTTCGCCAGGCTTGCTGGTTCCGCCTTTGGCGTAGTCGTTCACATACCATCCCGAACCTTTGAACTGGAGCGCGGAAGTGGAGATGAGTTTCTCGACAGTTCCCCCGCACTCCGGGTGAACCGTGAGAGGCTCATCGGAAAACTTCTGCAGGACTTCGAATTTCTTACCGCAGGACTGGCACAGATACTCGTAAATGGGCATGCTTCGATTTCATCTTAACAGCCGCAAAAGAAAACCGGGTGCAACCGAGGGGTCAGGCCCTTCGATTGCACCCGGAATGTTCGGTCGTCTCCGGTAGAGGCTTACTGAGCCTTCTTGGTAACGGGTGCTTTAGCGGGACCTTTGGCGCCGGCGGCGGGCTTCGGTTTGGCCGCCGCGTCCGGTACGAACTTGATATCGTCCGGCAGGCCGCTGATATCGGTCTTCGGTTCCTGAATATTCATCGTCAGGACGTAGGGGTCCTTGGCGTAGGAATCGACGACGCCCTTGAACTGAATCGCGGTTCCCGGCGGAATTGTGCCTTTGATGTTGTCGTCGAATTTCAGGAGCGCATCGCCGGTGGGGACGTTATCCACGCTGACGAGTATTTGCTTGGCGTTGGGCTGTGAAACCACAGTCGCTTTGAACATCGCAGGTCCTTTGTAGGTATCGCCGGCGGGAGGCGGGAAGCCGACATCTTTCAAATTCGCGAAGTAAGCGTCGCCCTGCGTGGTGAGCGCGGTGCGGATATTCTCCCAGAAATCGAGATCGGGGTGAGCGGCTGCCCAGGCGGCGTGATCCTTATCCTTGGCTTCCTGAATGTCCACGACGCTCATGATGTGGAATCCGGCGGGCGGGAGAGCGGAGGCCGAAGCCTGCTTAATCAGATCGTCCTTGCCATCCGCGCTGCCGTGGTAGTTTCCATAATTCTTCGTGAGCGCGTTGTCAGCCGCGGTTCTCGTCTTCGCGGTAGCTGAATCGGCCAGAGCGGTCGGACCGGTCACTGCCAGCGAGCGAGCCAGATCGTACAGGGCCTCGGAATACCGGCTGAGATCCTTGCTGACCGCCATCTCGTGAATAATGGTGCTGCCGAGCTGATAGGAAGCCGATGCCTGGTTGGGATCCACAGTCAGAGTCTTCTTCAGTTCCGCCTCTGCAACTGCGTCGTTCTTCTGGGCCTGGGCAATATAGGCGAGAACGAGGTGGACCTGCATTTCAGACGTTTTTCGGGCTGCGGCCCATTGGTCGGCTGTAGCTGCGGCGGGCTTCACGGAGTCGTCGAAATATTCGGCGAGGTGATCTTCCAGCTGCTGGCCGGCCTTCTGGCCCGCTGTCAGGACCGCCGCATCCGTTTTGCCATAAGCGTTGCCCATTACAGCCAGCAGCGCCTGCGCCGTCATGAGAGTGCGCTGGCTCTTGAGAGCGGAATCCGGGTACTGCTGCTCCCACTTCTTCAGCAGGTCCAGCTGCTTGGAGGGATCTTTCTCGGCGCCCGCGGCGAGGCCGATGTCGGATTCGCCCTGATCTTTCCACGCCGGGGCTGCCTGAGCCCAAACCAAGGCTGTCAGGGAGCCGGCGATCACGATCCCGGCCACCAATCTAGTTAGTCGATTCAACACGTTCTTTGCCTCCCGATGTCCGCTGTTTACCGTAAAGTTCCCCTCCAGGATTCGATAACGGAGGGTAATAGGGGAGTATACCAAAATCCCGAATCCTGTATAGCAATCCCTGTGCCGTTATCTTAAGACGTCGAAAATTCGGCCAAGGTTCCCCCGACTCGGGCTATTTGTACTCGTCCGATTTGTTCCATGCGTCACACCCTGGCTCACACCCGGATCTCAGCCGCCGACTATGCTACCATCGCGTGATCGCCCGGACCAGCATGCGGTTCGTCTTACTCCATTATCATATTTTTAAAAACGCCGGATCGACACTGGAAGACGTCCTCGATCACAGTTTCGGCGGCCGTTTCGGCAGGCTGGATACGCCGGCGGATGGCGGTCTGATTGGCAATCCGGACTTAATCCGCCATTTGGAGGCGAATCCCGGGCTGTGCGCGTTTTCGAGCCACCAGATCCGTTATCCGCTGCCGGAGGCGCCCGGCTTTCTGTTCTTCGATATCTGCTTTCTGCGCGATCCGCTGGACCGTGTGCGGTCCTTTTACGATTACTTCCGGCAACGGCCAAATCCGGGCGACCCGATGAGCGCTCTGGCGAATTCGGTGAGTCTGGGGGATTTCGTCGCCGGCATGATCGCGGACCATTCGCTGTTCATTCGCAACAATCAGGTCAATCTACTGGCCTGCGGGGGCAATTCCGATGAACCGACCGAAGGCGATCTGGAACTGGCTACGCGGCGGATGCTGGCCTGTTCCTTTTTGGGTGTAGTGGATTGTTTCGAACAGAGCGCTTCGGCAGGGAAGTATGCGCTGCGGGCAGCCTTCCCGGAACTGGATTGCGCGCGGCCGGCGGTCAATGTTTCGAAGGGGATGCAAGGCACTGTCGCGGACCGGACTGCGGAACTTCGCGATGCCTGCCGTCCGGAAGTGTTCGGGGAGTTATTGCGGATCACGGCTCTCGATCGGGAACTTGTGAAGCGGGCGCGGGCGGAGGTGATGCGGCGGTTTGACGCGGTGCAACCGGCAAGAGTGGGCGGACGGAGGCGTCTGCCACGTCCTTCACCCCGGCACGTCTCGTCAGGCGAACTCCTGCGGCGATTCGTTCGCCTCGCCCCGTTTGGGCGGGAGTTGGCCGGGAGCGGGCGTGCGGCGCTTTTCAACGCGAATTATTACGGGGGATCGTTGGCCGATTTTCTGCTTCGCGGCGGATATGAGGGCCGTCAGCCGCATCCGCTGTTCGATCCGGCGTTTTATTTGCGCAAGTATCCCGATGTCGCGGCCGCGGGGGTGAATCCGCTTTGCCACTATCTGAAATACGGCCGGGCTCAGTTGAGACAGCCGCATCCGCTGTTCGATCCGGTGTTTTATCTGGATCGGTATCCCGATGTGCGGCGAGCCGGGCTCGATCCATTGCTTCACTATCTGAAGAACGGCGCGGCGGAGGGGCGAAAGCCGCACCGGCTGTTCGACCCGGCTTATTATCGCGTGGGGGGCGAAAATCCCCTGGTGCATTTTCTCGGCTGCGGCGCGGCGGCCCGGAATCCGCATCCGTTGTTCGACTGCGAGGCTTATGTGGCTGCGCATCCGGATGTGGCGGATCAGGATTTGAATCCGCTGGTGCATTATCTGGAGTCGCATAGGGAGGAATCCCCGGAGTTCCATGCGGACATGGTTATTTCGATTGAGGTCATGGATGTTCCGCTCATGGTGGTGTGCACATCCGAGCGGCCGGAGATTCAGCCATCCAGTGGTGTCGCAATGGTGTGGGAGGACTCCGGCGGAGTATCGCACTGGATCGCCGAACCGCAACAGTTGCCGTTTCTTCAGGCGGTGAGCGCGGGTCAGATTCGGGCACAGATGGGCAGGCGATGACTCAAAGGTCTATCAGACACGCCCAGCCGTATGCGATTTCTTGATACTTTTTTCCGCCCGGTTCCACGGTGCGCTGGCCGATGATGTGCGCTCCCAGTGCTTCGTAAAACTGCCGGGCAGGATTTGCGGCCAGTACCCACACCGCCATTGAAGTCATCAGGCGGCGATGCAGTTCCTGCGCAAATTGCCGGACAAGCTGGGTTCCCAGTCCTTGTCGCTGCGCCTCCTGACGGAGATAGATGGCATAGAGTTCGCCATCGCAATTCAGATTGCCCGTCCTTTCTTTGCCGCCGCCAACGAAGCCTGCGATTCTGCCGTCGGAAGCGACGGCTATGAGGGTTACTTGCGCCGGATCCTGCAGGATTTCCTGCCATGCGGCGGTGCGCCGCTCAACGTTGAGGCTCGTGAGCAGCGCATCGGGGAAAATTCCGGTATATGTGGTTCGCCAGCTTGCGACGTGAACTTCCGCGATGTCGTGGGCATCTTCAGGCAGGGCTGGACGGATGACCACTGCGCTTCGCAACAGCATCGGTCAATTCTACAGGTATGGTCTAATGGACACAAACTGATATGCGAAAACTCATCATCCTGTTTGTGGCGATTCTCGGATTCACCTGCGCGGCTCTGGGTGCGGAGGACGCTGCCGGAACCTGGAAGGCGACTCTTCAGACGCCAGGTGGCGCGGAAGAAAACACCTTTTTGTTCAAGGTGGACGGCGGGAAGGTCACTGGAACCATTTCCGGCGGGATGCTGGGCACGGTTCAGATTGACGAGGGGAAAGTGGTGGATGACAAAATCTCGTTCTCCATCTCTTCGGATTTCGGTGTCATTCGATATTCGGGGACGATCAAAGGCGACGACATGAGCCTGACGCTGAACGCGGGGGACGGTCAGTTTACGCTCGATTTCACTGCGAAGCGCGTGAAAAGTTAGCTGCCGGGCCGCTGAAAAGCCGGGTGTGCCCGGCTCCGCCAAACATGCCTCGGAAAACAAGCTGCTAAGATCGAGACAGTTCGCATGTCTTCTCTGCCCGGCACACTTGGTGAATTGCGAAAAAGCGCTTACTCGGAAAGCGTCGTCGCGACGCGCTCGGTGAAAGACGAACTGCGCGCCAATCTGATCCGCAAACTGAAATCCGGCGAGCCGCTTTTCCCGGGCATTGTGGGATTTGACGACACAGTCGTCCCGCAGATCGTCAACGCGGTGCTTTCGCGGCATAACTTCATTCTGCTGGGACTGCGCGGCCAGGCAAAGACGCGGCTGATCCGTCTGCTGGCCACGCTGCTCGATCCCTGGATACCTTATATAGCGGGTTGTGAAATTCACGACAATCCGTTTACCCCGATTTGCCGCGCGTGCCGCGAACTCATCGCGGAGAAAGGCGACGCGACCCCCATCGCGTGGCTTGCGCCGGAAGATCGCTATATCGAGAAACTGGCCACTCCCGATGTGACCATCGCCGACATGATCGGCGATATCGACCCTATCAAAGCGGCGCGCGGCGGTCACAATCTTTCGAGCGAGCTCACGGTGCATTACGGCTTGCTGCCGCGCGCGCACCGCGGTATTTTCGCTATCAACGAATTGCCCGATCTGGCTCCCCGGATACAGGTGAGTCTGTTCAACATCATGCAGGAGGGAGACGTGCAGATCAAGGGCTATCCGGTGCGTCTGCCGCTCGATCT
>Ga0302320_10023586_pt1 | contig 12070 bp, 8 predicted proteins | sample Bog_T0_3_FD_202130 | JGI IMG/M metagenome (GOLD analysis project Ga0302320, IMG submission 202130) | Peat permafrost microbial communities from Stordalen Mire near Abisko, Sweden - Bog_T0_3 | ecosystem: Environmental > Terrestrial > Soil > Wetlands > Peat | place: Sweden: Abisko, Stordalen Mire...
GTTCGCACTCGCCAGCCGGCTGGTCGACGCCGGCGCGGCGGCAATCATCGCGCCGATGATCGACGATGCGGCGACGGCGCGCCGCTTCGCCGAGCAGGTCAAATTCCCGCCGCTCGGCCAGCGTTCGTGGGGGCCGCGCGCCGCCCAGAAGCTGACCGGCCTCGAAGGTCCCGAATATCTGCATGGCGCCAACGCCCTGACGCTGGCGATCGCGATGATCGAGACGCGCGAGGCGCTCGCTGCGCTCGACGCGATCCTGGCGACGCCGGGGATCGACGGCGTCTTCGTCGGCCCAAACGATCTGTCGATCGCCTTGAGCCGCGGCGACGCGATCGCCCCCGACGGGGCGGAGGTCGAGCGCGCGCTCGTCGAAGTCGCGGCGCGCGCCGCGGCGCACGGCAAGTTCGCCGGCCTGTTCTGTCACGACGGCCGCCGCGCCAAATGGGCGGCCGAACGCGGCTTCGCGCTGCGCTCGGTGTCGAGCGACCTCAGCCTGCTGCGCGCTGCGGCGCGCGCCGAGCTCGCCGCCGCGCGCTGAAGCCGCGCCGCGAAGCCGCTCGGGTCAGGCGGGGGCGCGCAGCCGCCGCGGCGGGGCGCCGCCGAGGTCGTGCGGCGCCTCGTCGGAGTCGATCGCCAGGGCGTCGCCGCTGATCCGGAAGCGCGCGCCGGGGGCATTGTCCTCGACGGCGATACAGAAGCCGTGCAGCTTGGCGATCGCGGCGACGATGCTGAGACCCAGCCCGTGGCCGGGCGCGCTGTTGTCGCGCGCGCCGCGGTAGAAGCGGCGGAAGATTTCCTCGCGCTCCTGAGGCGGCACGCCGGCGCCGCTGTCGCTGACCTCGACGGTCGCGCGGCCGTTGCCCGTCGCGGCGGCGATCCGTACGCGACCGCCGGACGGGGTGAACTTGATCGCGTTGTCGATGAGATTGGAGATCGCTTCGCGCAGCAGATCCTCGTCGCCCCGCACCAGCGTCGGCCACGGCGCCGAAAGCGCGATGGCGACATCCTTCGTTTGCGCCAGCGGCTCGTAGAACTCGAACAGGCCGGCGCAAACCGCCGACAGATCGACCGGGCCGAAGCGGCGCTCGCGTCGGCCGCTTTCCATCTCCGAGACGCGCAGGAAGGCGCTGATCGTCGCCGCCGACCGGTCGAGATGATTGAGCGCCTCCGCCATCACCGCGCGCAGTTCGTCGATTGTCCCGCCGCGTTCGAGGCCGCGCTCGATCTTGGCGCGCGCCACCGCGAGCGGGGTGCGCAGGTCGTGGGCGATGTCGTCGCCGATATGGCGCAATTGATCGAGCAGGCGCCAGATCTCATCGAGCATCAGGTTGACGTCGCGCGCGACGCGGTCGAGGTCGTCGGCCACGCTGATCACCGGCAGGCGCTGCTTGAGGTCGCCTTTCATGATCTCGGCGATGGCGGCGTGGATGACGCCGACGCGGCGGCGGGCGCGGCGGGCGAAGAAGACGCCGATCGCCAGGATCAGCAGGGTCGTCGGCGCCAAGGCGAGGGCCAGCGCGCGCGCCACCGTCTCGCGCAGGTCGTTGATCTCGGAAAGGCTCTGGCCAAGGACGAGGATCGCGCCGTCGACGCGGCGCACGGCGACGAAGATCGCCTGATCGGGGCGTCCGGTCCCGCCCAGGGTCGCCGAGGAGGCGAGATGGGCGCGGCCGTCGATGCGAATCGGCGGCAGACTAGGCGGGTCGCCGAGCAATAGGGCGCCCTTGGCGTCGAAAAGTCCGGCGTAGTCGAGACGCCGCGGGTCGGAAACGAGGCGTTGCGTGATCTGCTCACGCAGTTCGTCGTCGTTCTCGTCCAACGCCCGCGTCGCCTCGTAGGTCAGCCGCGCGCCGACCAACTGCACCGCCGCCGTGGAGAACTGCAGGTAGATCAGAGTGAAGACGAACGCCGCAGCCGCGGCGATCGCCAGCGCGAAAGCGAGCGCCAGGCGAAAGGCGCGGCTCTTGAGGACCTCAATCGTCCACATGAAGCTTGAAACCAGCGGCGCGCACATTGACGATCAGCCGCGGTTCGCCGCCGGCGTCGATCTTGCGCCGAAGGTTGCCGATGTGGACGTCGACGACGTTGGTCTGCGGCAGGAATTTGTAGTTCCAGACGTCCTCGAGCAGCATCGCCCGGGTGATGATCTGGTTCGGCCGGCGCATGAAATATTCGAGCAGCTTGAATTCCCGCGGCAGCAGGTCGACGCGACGCTCGCTGCGTCGGACCGTGCGCTCGACGAGATCCATCTCCAGCGGGCCGGCGCGCAGGCGGGTCGCGCGCGAATCGGGGATGCGCCGCGACAAAGCCTCGACCCGCGCCGTCAGTTCACGCAGCTCGAACGGCTTGACGAGATAGTCGTCGCCTCCCGCCTTCAGGCCGCGGATGCGGTCGTCGACCGAGGAGAGGGCGCTGATCACCAGGATCGGCGTCGGATTGCCTTCCTCGCGCAGCGCCTCGAGGATCGACAGCCCGTCTTCGTGGTTGAGGATGCGGTCGACGACCAGCACCGCGGCGCCGCCGGCGCGCGCGACCCTGAGGCCTTCGGCGCGCGTCTCGGCGAGCGCGACCGGATAGCCCTCGGCCTCGAGCTCGTAGCGGATCTCCTCGGCGAGCGCGCGCTCGTCCTCGATGACCAGGACAGCGGGCTTGCCGCCGCTGCTGGCGTTCTGCGGCATGGCTGGCGTTCCCGCGTCGGCGCGATGCGCGTCGACCATCCTTTCGCAGAATCAAGGCGCGCGCAAGCCGCGGACCAGCGCGCTGATCCGCCGAGAGTCGCTGAAATCGAAACGATCCTTGGAGCGGGCGTAGGGAAACGCTGCCGAGTGCGGAAAATACAGTTATGGCAATGGCTTCAAGGACAGCTCGCTCATGCGGCATAACCAGCGTTACAACCGAAATTGTTTCCGCTTCTCGATGATCTCCTTCGTTGCTTTGAGGACGGAGGCCGCCGGGGACGCGCTGTTCTCGCGACGGTCGCCACGCTCCGATCCGCATCGCCCTGGGGGTTGGCCGAGCCCGTCAGCGAAGCGGCGCGCCGAGCGACCATCTGGAGTTCGAATCTCACTTGGCGTGCCGCTCTGGATAAAACTGCGAGCACCTATGTCATTGAAATCCCGCTATAGTCGTGACATCACGCCATTGCGCTGAGGCCAGACAATCGGCGCTGTCTCGTCGGCCTCGGGAATCGCGTCGATTCCCCCGATCGACGGCTCATGCTGCGGAAACGACGCTCGATTGGCCGACTTTGCCAGCGCCCTCCACCCCCCTCAGGCGGGTCGGCCTACCAGGACGCGTGAGTATGTTCCGATCCTGATCGGCGAAGCGAACCATCGATATGGTCCGGCGTGGATATACCGATGACGGAGGTCGCTCGCCGCCGCCTCCGGCGAACCGGAGGCGCCTTCGAAGAGTCAGGAACGCGTCATGAAAACAGCCAATGACGAAACAAGCACCGTGGCCACAACGCTAGCATCCGTGACAGGTGGGCGCCGTCGCACGCTGGAAGCGATATTTCATCACCCTTCGGCGCATAATCTCGAATGGAGCGACGTCGTTGGACTGATCGAGAAGATTGGTCATGTCCAAGAGAAGGCCAACAACGAGTTTGTGTTCGAGGTCGTCGGCAAACGTCACGTCATGCGCAAACCCCACTCCAAGGATCTTACGAGTTCCGAGGTGATCGAGGTGCGGCATTTCCTCACTCAAGCCGGATTGTCGCCCGAGGACCCGTCCCAGCCCGCCGCTCGTCCCAGCCCGGCTGCGCCAAGTCTCCTGATCGTCGTGGATCACCATGGGACGAAGATATTTCAGGTCGACGTCACGTCCGACGACGCATCGGAGCATGTCATCAGACCCTATGACCCGCATCACTTCCTGCATCGCCTCGTGCCCGAGAACCAGTCGCGGGAAGAGGGCCAAAGGGCGCCGGAAGAGCCCGCGTATTACGAGAAGATCGCCGCCGCTGTGGCGCTGGGCGGCAAAATCGTCGTGGTCGGCCATGGCGCAGGCAAGAGCAACGCCGCGCATCATCTGATCGAATATCTGCGATCGCGCCACGCCGAAACCTATCAACGCGTTGTTCGTGAAATTGTCGCAGATCTGTCCAGCATCACCACCCCGCAACTTCTCGATCTGGCGCGACAGGCGTTGCGCTCGTGAACGTCCGCCGACCCTGCGGGAGTGTCGCCATCCGCGGGGTTTCCGATCCAGCGGCAAAAGGTGGACGCGATGGCGCGATGTTGAACTCACGGACGGCGTTGCTGGACGTCCGCCAGATGGGCGAAGCGGATCGCCTGACGGTTGCCGCCGGGACGCCGGGCGCAGCGCTCATGGAGAATGCGGGCGCCGCGGTCGCGCGCGCGATCGTCGAGCGCTGGTCGAAGCGCCCCGTCACTATCCAGTGCGGACTCGGCAACAATGGCGGCGACGGCTTCGTGACCGCCCGGCGGCTTGTCGAAGCCGGCTGGGCCGTTCGCCTGGCGCTGCTCGGATCGCGCGACCGTTTGAAGGGCGAAGCGCGCCATCATGCGCAGCGGTGGAGCGGCGCGGCCGAACCGTTGACGCCCGCCGCGCTCGAAGGGGCGGAACTCGTGGTGGACGCCGTCTTCGGCGCGGGACTCAGCCGCGCGCTGGAGGGTCAGGCTGCGGAAACTTTGGCCGCCGCGGCCCGGAAGGGATTGCCGGTTGTCGCCATCGACGTCCCGAGCGGCGTCATGGGCGACACAGGTGAAACTCTGGGCGCCATTACGGCGGCTCTGACCGTCACGTTCTTTCGCAAGAAGCCCGGCCACCTTTTGTTGCCCGGCCGGTTGCTGTGCGGCGACGTCATCGTGGCCGACATCGGTACGCCGCCGTCCGTCCTGAATACGATTGCGCCCAACACGTTTGAGAACGACCCGGCGCTCTGGCTGGGGCGCCTCCCGCGGCCGGGGGACAGCGGCAACAAATACACGCGTGGGCATGCGCTGATCTCCGGCGGCTACCCGATGACAGGCGCCGCCCGGATGGCGGCCCGTGCGGCTGCCCGCGCCGGCGCAGGGCTGACGACGATCGCGGTGTCCGAGATCGCTCTGCCGGTCTACGTGTCCGCACTGACCAGCATCATGGTCCAACCCATCGCGGCGCCGGAGGATTTCAATCGCCTGCTCGAAGATCGCCGCATCTCGGCGTTTCTGATCGGACCAGGCGCAGGCGTGGGCGAAGAAACCCGAGCCCGAGCGCTCGCCATGCTGGGCGCCGGCCGAGCCACGCTGCTCGACGCGGATGCGATCACGTCCTTTCAGGACGATCCTGGGGCGCTCGATCAGGCCATCGTCGGCGCGTGTGTCATGACTCCCCACGAAGGCGAGTTCAAGCGCGTGTTCGACGCGAGCGGCGACAAACTCGTGCGCGCGCGCGCCGCCGCCAAGCGTAGCGGCGCGGTCATCGTTCTGAAAGGCGCCGACACCGTGATCGCGGCGCCGGACGGGACGGCGATCATCAACACCAATGCGCCGCCGACCCTGGCCACCGCAGGCTCGGGCGATGTCCTGAGCGGAATCATCCTCGGTCTTCTTGCGCAAGGCTTGGAGCCATTCCTCGCCGCAGCGGCGGCGGTGTGGATGCACGGCGCGGCCGCCGCTGCGTTCGGACCCGGCCTCCTGGCCGAGGACTTGCCGGATCTGCTGCCGGGCGTGCTTCGGCGCCTCTACGACCCGCAATGAAAGCGCCGACGATAGCGCGATTGCGCTGACGGCAAGCGAACCGAGGAAGCAAAGGAGAATGCCGTGCAGGCGATGGTGCTGAACAGACTCAGGACCCCCCTGGAATGGACCGTTGTGCCTGACAGGTTGCCTGGCCCGGGGCAGATCCGCATCGAGGTGGCCGCGTGTGGCGTCTGCCGGACGGACCTGCATGTCGTCGATGGCGAACTGCCAGACCCGGTTGTGCCGATCATCCCGGGTCACGAGATCGTCGGCCGCATCGATGCGATCGGACCCGACGTGGAAGGGCTGACAATGGGCGAGCGCGTCGGCGTTCCGTGGCTCGGCCACACCTGCGGCGTCTGTCCCTACTGCCGCATGCAACGAGAAAACCTGTGCGACCATCCGGTCTTCACCGGGTATACCCGCGATGGGGGCTTCGCGACGGCGACGATCGCCGATGCGCGTTTCGCTTTTCCGCTCGGCGAAGTCGGCAGCGACGTCTCGCTAGCGCCGTTGTTGTGCGCCGGGCTGATCGGCTGGCGGTCGCTGACAATCGCTGGCGACGGCAAGAGTCTGGGTCTCTACGGCTTTGGGGCCGCTGCTCATATCATAGCCCAGGTCGCGAGGCGGCAGGGGCGATCGGTGTTTGCCTTTACTCGGCCCGGAGACGCCGTCACTCAAGCCTTCGCCCGAACTCTCGGGGCGGCCTGGGCAGGGGGTTCGAACGAAGCGCCGCCGGAGCAACTCGACGCTGCGATCATCTTCGCGACGGTCGGAGAACTCGTCCCGCGGGCGCTGAAGGCTGTTCGCAAGGGCGGGCGTGTCGTTTGCGCCGGAATCCATATGAGCGACATCCCGAGCTTTCCCTACGCGCTGCTCTGGGAAGAGCGTCAGCTTCTGTCCGTCGCCAATCTCACCCGGCAGGACGGCGTCGATTTCCTGCGTCAGGCGTCGCAGATGGGCATCGTCACGCACTCGACGATCTACCCGCTCAGGAATGCGAACGAGGCCCTGGCCGACCTCCGCGCCGGCCGATTCGACGGCGCCGCCGTTCTCGTGCCCTGAAGGCCGCTCTCCGTCCGATCATTTGACGCGTCGCTTGCCGAGAGCGACGCAGCGGTCCCCGACGCGTCTCTGCCAGCATAGGTAGTTTCCGGCCCTGCGCAATCGGACGGAGCCGTGCGAGCTTGCACGGGTTCGCCGACGCGCAATGTCGTTGGCGGCAGACTCCCCATGGTGAACGTAATGGCAATGAGCTTTTCCGTGACGACGTTGACGGCTCCGAGGACTGCGCTCCGGGAGACTCGCTACAACTCGATTGAAGACGCGCTCACGGGCGCCAACGTCATGCTGCGCGGCGGGGCGGTGTCGGTCTGGATCGTCGATCGCGTCGCCCAGACGGGTTGGATCGCGAGTTCGCGCCCAAGCTTGGCGTTGCTCGGAACAGGGGCGTCGTCGGCGCCATTGGCCTCCAATCGGCATCTCGCTTCAGCAAATCTGATTTGAACATGCGAGCAGCAGGGAAGATGACCAAATCGAACTTTCCGCGCTATTGGATGTGGTCAGAAGCGGTTGAAATGCTTGATAGAGCGGAGCGTCTGCATCGAGAGACGTTTCGTCCGGCCCGAGCGGCCGCGCGTGTTCCCACCTGGGAGCCTCCCGTCGATGTGATGGAAACCGAGAGCGCTGTGATTGTGCTCGTCGCATTGCCTGGAGTCGAGCCTGGCGGAATCGAAGTCTCGCTCGATCGCGACGTTCTCAGTCTCTCAGGAATGCGATCGTTTCCGAGAGAATTTGGCGCCGCGCTGATCCATCGTCTCGAACTTCCGCAGGGTCGATTTGAGCGCCATGTGTCGCTTCCGCCGGGCGGATACGCCGCGGTGCGCAGCACGGCGGCTGACGGCTGTCTCACTATAATATTGGAAAAATTGGGGGCGCTCGGTGACTGAGAGTCAGCTTGAAGGGCCGCTCGGGGAGACAGCGCCGGCAACGTCCCAGGTCGCGTCCTCCACGCCGCAGGACGCACTGATCATCGTACCGGTGCGCAGCGCAGTCTTGTTCCCGGGAACCATGCTCCCGATCACGATTGAGCAGTCGCTTTCCGTGAGGGCCGCGCAACAGGCGATGCGCGAGCAGCGGCAAATCGGCATTCTCATGCAGAAGAGCCCCGAAATCGACGAGCCACTGGCGACCGATATGCGCGGCGTCGGCACGATCGCCAATATCGCGCGGTACGTCACGACTCCCGATGGAGCGCATCATCTCGTGACCCAGGGCGTGCAGCGATTCGAGATTGTCGAGTTCCTGGAAGGGCGCCCGTTTCTCGTCGCCCGGGTTCGACCGATTGTGGAACCGGGGCCCGCTCAGGGCGCAACCGAAATCGAAGCGCGTTTCATCTTTCTGAAAGGGCAGGCGTTTGAGGCCTTGCAACTCCTGCCGCAAGCGCCTCCGGAAATGATTGCGGCCATCCAGGCCGAGAATTCACCTAGCCAGCTTGCAGACATGGTCGCCAGTTACATGGATGCGACGTCCGAGGAAAAGCAGGAAATTCTCGAAACCGTCGAGATTGGCCCGCGTCTGGACCTGGTTTCGCGGATACTGGCGCATCGCGTCGAAGTCATGCGGGTCACTCAAGCCATCGGTCGAGAGACGAAAGCGTCCCTCGACGCTCGCGGTCACGAAATGCTGTTGCGGGAACAGATGGCGGCGATTCAACGCCAACTCGGCGAAGGCGACGAAGGCAAATCCAGTGAGATGACGGAACTCGGCCTGGCGATCGCCAAGGCCGCGATGCCCAAAGACGTCGAGGATCAAGCTCGCAAGGAATTGCGTCGACTGCAACGCATGCCGGAGTCAGCCGCCGAGTACGGCATGGTTCGAGGCTATCTCGATTGGCTGATCGAATTGCCCTGGGGGCTTCCCGAGGAAGCAGCGATCGACATCGCCGTGGCGCGCCGCGTCCTCGATGAGGATCATTTCGGCCTCGAGAAGATCAAGCGCCGAATCGTCGAGTATCTCGCGGTCCGCAAGCTGGCGCCGAACGGGAAGTCGCCGATCCTCTGCTTTGTTGGGCCGCCTGGCGTGGGCAAGACGTCCCTGGGCAAGTCCATTGCTCGGGCGATGAAACGGAAATTCGTCCGCGTCAGCCTGGGCGGCATCCACGATGAGGCGGAAATCCGGGGGCACAGGCGCACGTACATTGGCGCCTTGCCGGGCGACATCATTCAGGCGATCCGCAAGGCGGGCGCCAGAAACTGCGTCATGATGCTGGATGAAATCGACAAGCTGGGCGATGGGCCCCACGGCGATCCCGCTTCGGGTCTCCTCGAAGTGCTCGATCCCGAGCAGAACAACAGCTTTCGCGACAATTACCTGGCTGTGCCGTTTGATCTCAGCCGCGTGACGTTCATCGCGACGGCGAACATGCTCGATACGATTCCAGGAGCGCTTCGTGATCGCATGGAGGTTATCCGTCTCGCCGGCTACACAGCCTCGGAGAAATTTGAAATCGCGCGTCGTTATCTGGTCGTGCGTCAAATGGAGGCAAATGGCGTACACGTAGGCCAAGTCGCGATTACGAACGAGGCGCTAGGCGAAATCATTGCCCATTATACGCGGGAGGCGGGGGTTCGAAATCTCGAACGCGAGATCGGCAAGGCGCTGCGCCATGCTGCGGTTCGCATCGCGGAAGGGGAAACCGGCGCAATCACAATCGACGTCGAGGATCTTGCTGTCGTCCTTGGGGCGCCGATCTTCGAAGATGAGGTGGCGTTGCGCGCCAGCCTGCCTGGGGTGGCCACTGGACTCGCCTGGACGCCGTTCGGCGGCGATATCTTGTTTATCGAAGCAACTGGGAATCCCGGCGCCGGAGGATTTATCCTCACCGGCCAACTCGGGGAAGTGATGCGGGAAAGCGCACAGGCCGCGCTGAGTGTGGTTAAGAACCGCGCGAGTTCGCTGGGAATCGATCCCGTTCGATTTGCGAAGCTCGATATCCATATTCACGTTCCGGCCGGCGCGACGCCAAAGGACGGCCCGAGCGCCGGCGTGGCTATATTTATGGCGTTGGTTTCCCTGTTGACCGGCAGGAACGTCAGGAACGACACGGCCATGACGGGCGAGATCAGTCTGCGCGGCCTCGTGCTTCCGGTTGGCGGCGTGAAGGAAAAAGTCATCGCTGCGCAGCGCGCCGGCATCAAACGCGTGATGCTGCCGGCGCGCAACCGCCGCGATCTCGAGGACATTCCCGACGAGACGCGTCGGCAACTGGAATTCATCTGGCTGGAGCATGTTGAGGAAGCGGTCGCCGCTGGTCTCGAGAATGCGAAGGCGCCCTTGGCGCATTCGCCGCCCAGTTCGCCAGCTCATCTGGCAGAATTGATCGCCTAGCGGAAATCGGGAAAGTCTCTCGTCGTAAGGCGACATTCGGTCTGTCTCTCTGCGAGCGATGCGGCCCGAAACCGCCGGTGTCTCGCGGCTGCGATGGCGCATGCACACGCCGCGCGCCGGCAAGGCCTGGAATCTCGCCGCTCCGCTGGCCGACTATTCCGCGGCCGTCGACTGCGAACGCCGCCAGACGCCTCAGCGGGGACAGTAACTGTTTGCTCGAGCGTGGCCTCGTCTCCGACGACACGGATCATTTTGTCGTCAACCTCGACGCGTTTCACCGCTAGCCAATGTAGAGAGTCCAGAGCGGGTCTCGTCGGAGTTCATTGACGCGCAAACCATGGTGGAGTCCGCGAGCGACAATTCGATCGCCGGTCCGGCGCCTGGCGCCAAAATTGGCGCGGTTTATGCTTTAGCTTTCGACAAGCCATTCGCGCTTCATGGAGATCACGCGGGGAGTGTACGCCGACGACGGGTAGCCGACGGAGCAGTCATGAGCCCGCCTACCTTTGACCTGATGAGCCACGACATCCAAGCCGCCAGGAACAGGGCCGAAATGGCCCTCGGCGGGGTGTACGAGATTTCCAAGCTTCTGGCGGCGCCAAATCGTCTGGAGCCGACGTTGTCGGGCGTCCTGGCGCTGCTTTCGAGCTTCCTCGACATGCGTCACGGCTTGATTGCGCTGCTGGCGCCGGGAGGCGGCCCCGAACTGGTCGTCGGCTCCGACTGGGATCGCGCCAGCGCGATGGCCTTCTTTCAGCGATTGCCCGAACGGGCCATCGGCCAGATCGTCGTCACCAAGATGCCGCTCGTGATCCCCGACATCGCGCGCGATCCGCTGTTTTCGAACGCCGCCGTCGACGAAATCCGAGGTCCACACGGCGAGGCGGTGTCATTCATCGGCGTGCCGATCAAGCAGGGCGAAGCCATCGCCGGCACGCTGACGATCGATCGGGTCCGCACAACGGGACGCCCTGTGCCGTTCGACAGCGACGTGCGCTTCCTGACGATGGTCGCCAATCTGGTGGGCCAGGCGCTGCGGCTGCACAAGGTCGTGGCGCAAGACCGGGAACGGCTGCTGGTCGAGCAGGCCCGACTGGCGAAAGAGCGGGACGATTCGGTTGGCCATGCGCCAGCGACGATCAAGGGCGTGATCGGCCGCAGTCCTGCGCTACACGCCGTTCTGGACAAGGTCAGGCTGGTGGCGAAAAGCCGCTCGACCATCATGCTGCGCGGAGAAACCGGAACTGGAAAGGAGATGGTCGCCAACGCCATCCATAATCTGTCGCCGCGCAAGAACAACCCGTTCATCAAGCTGAATTGCGCGGCGCTGTCCGAATCGGTGCTGGAATCCGAGCTGTTCGGACACGAGAAGGGCGCGTTCACCGGCGCAGTCAATCAGCGCAAGGGCCGCTTCGAGCTCGCCAGCGGCGGAACGCTTTTTCTCGACGAGATTGGCGAAGTTTCGACCTCGTTTCAGGCCAAGCTCTTGCGGGTGCTGCAGGAAGGGGAATTCGAGCGCGTCGGCGGCACGCGAACGATCAAGGTAGACGTCCGCCTCGTCTGCGCGACCAATCGGGACCTCGAAGCCGAAGTGGCGAAGGGTGCATTTCGAGCCGATCTCTACTTTCGACTCGCGGTCGTTCCGATCTTTCTTCCGCCGCTGCGAGAACGTCGCGATGATATTTCGCCGCTCGCCAAGGAATTCCTGTCCCGGTTCAACCATGAGCACGGCACGGAGCTGTCGTTGACCCCGGCGGCGTTCGCGATGCTGGAGTCCTGCTATTTCCCCGGCAACGTGCGGGAGCTCGAGAACTGCATCCGCCACACCGCGACACTGGCTCGTTCCAAGGTTCTCGCCGACGCCGACTTCCCCTGCCAGAACGACGGCTGCCTGTCGGCGCTGCTGTGGAAAGGGGTGCGGGCGGAAAACGCGCCGGGCCCCGCAGCCGTCGATCGCGCCTCGCCCGCTCCATCCGCGCCGCCGCCGCCGCCGC
>Ga0302320_10023589_pt1 | contig 12070 bp, 11 predicted proteins | sample Bog_T0_3_FD_202130 | JGI IMG/M metagenome (GOLD analysis project Ga0302320, IMG submission 202130) | Peat permafrost microbial communities from Stordalen Mire near Abisko, Sweden - Bog_T0_3 | ecosystem: Environmental > Terrestrial > Soil > Wetlands > Peat | place: Sweden: Abisko, Stordalen Mire...
CGCACGGGGAGCTGATCCGCGCGGTGGGGATGGTGAAACGCGCGGCGGCGGAGGCGAATGGCGAGCTGGGCACGGTGAGCAAGGAGCGCGCGGAGGCGATTGCGGCGGCGGCGCAGGAGGTGATCGACGGGCGCTGGGACGCGGAGTTTGTGGTGGATGTATTTCAGGCGGGCGCGGGCGTCAGCTTCCACATGAACGCGAATGAGGTGATCGCGAACCGGGCGAACCAGATACTCGCGGGCGCGAAGGGCGCGGACGAAGTAGCTGCGCTGGGGCGGTATGAGTGGGTCCATCCGAATGACCATGTGAACTATGGGCAGTCGACGAACGATGTGTTTCCGACGGCGATGCGGCTGGCGGCGCTGCTCGCGCTGGAGGGGCTGTATCCCGTGCTGGATGGGCTGGCGGGGAGCTTCGCCGCGAGGGGGCGGGAGTTCGACGGGATTCTGAAGGCGGGGCGGACGCATATGCAGGACGCAACCCCCATCCGTCTCGGCCAGGAGTTCGCCGCGTATGGGGTCGCGATTCAAAAGGCGGGCGAGAGCCTTCAGCGTGCAGGTGCCACGCTGCGGGAGCTGGGCCTCGGCGGGTCGGCGGTGGGGACGGGGATCAACACGCATCCGGGGTATCGGGCGATGGCGATTGCGAATCTTGCGCGCATCTCCGGCCAGGCGCTCACTCCTGCGCCAGACATGCGGTGGGCGATGCAGTCCTGCGCGCCGATGGCGGAGGTGAGCGGGGCGCTGCGCGGGCTGGCGCTGGAGGCGATCCGGATTGCGAACGACCTACGTCTGCTGGCATCGGGGCCGAACACGGGGCTGCATGAGATTGAGCTGCCGAGCCTGCAGCCGGGCTCGTCGATCATGCCGGGGAAGATCAATCCGGTGATTCCAGAGCTGGCGGCGATGGTCGGGTTTCAGGTGGTGGGGAACGACGCAGCGGTGGCAATGGCGGTGCAGGCGGGGCAGCTGGAGCTGAATGTGATGATGCCGACGATGGCGTACAGCGTGCTGCAGTCGATTCATATCCTGACGAATATGCTGCGGCAGTTGGATGAGCGCTGCGTGCGGGGGATCACGGCGAACCGGGCCCGCTGCGAGTTCTACGCGCAGAGCACCGTCTCGCTGGCCACGGCGCTGAATCCGTACATCGGCTATGCGAAGGCGGCGGAGATTGTGAAGGAGTCGATCGCCAGCGGGCGGGGCATTATCGATGTGGCGCGCGAGAAGAGGCTGCTGACGGAGGCGCAGATCGCGGAGATACTTGATCCGGGGAATATGACGGGGCCAGCTTAGACGGCAGGCTAGAACAAATTGCTCGAAGGGGAATAGCGAAGGCAAAGAACAAATACGGAGATTCTGGCTGCGCCAGAATGACGGCATTTTCAGGTTTGGGCTCTATAGCAATAGGGAATCGGCCCTACTTCTGCCGGCCGAAGCGGTAGACGAGGCCCATCTCGAAGCCGACGTTGTTCTGCCAGGAGCCGCCGAAGCCGGTGCCGAGGTAGCTGGGCGCGATGCGGAAGGCGAGGTTGGGGTAGAGGTTGAGGTCGAGGTTGCCGCCGACGGAGATCGCCGGCTGCGCATTGGTGGAGGGCCAGAAGCCCAGTTCAGCCGCGGAGTGCCCCTTGGAGTCGCCATCGAACTTGCCGATCGCGGTGCCGCCCAGGGCGAAGGCGCTGACCGCGATCTTCTGGTGGAGATAGACGCGGTAGGTGGGGCCGGCGAGGAAGGGATACTCGGAGATCTGCGGGCTGCCTACAGCGGCGGCATATGGGTTCAGGTTGGGGATCTTGCCATTGCCGTAGGCGCCGCGGATCTCGCCGGTCACGCCCAGCTTCTGGTTGAAGTAGTAGCTGGTGTTGACCCAGAAGGCGATCTCGCTGTTCTTCTGGGTGAACTGGCCGCTGCGGAAGCGCAGGTATCCGCCGCCGCCGGCGACCTCCCAGCGGTGGGTGTAGGTCTCGGCGATCTGCCGCGCGATGCGGGCCCTGCGATTTGCGTTGGTCTCGCGGCGCGGGTTGCGCGAGGACTGCGCCTGTCCGGTGAAACCCGCCAGTGCGGCGGCGATGAGTGCTGTTGCTGCCAAAGCTTTGGCGCCTATTCTTGAACCGGACGGCGATCGAAACATCAACGAAGACTCCTGCACTGGCTTCCATTTTTGGTACCGTTGGAGGCGAGGTTGGCTTGGGCAGAGCGCTCCGCCCGCGGCCATCTCCTATTAGAACATCCGGCGCGTCGATTCGGGGCGGCGCGGCCGGAGTGGAAGAAGAGGGACCGAATGGCGAAGGGCAAAGCATCAGGCGGTGGTTGGGGCAAGGTGTTGCTGGGATTTGTGCTGGGTATTGTGGCGGTGGTGCTGGGCGTCGCCGGGTATCTGCGCTGGGGCGCGGTGCCCGTGGCGACGGCGGACAAGCCGTTCCCGATGGAGAAGGCGATCGTCCGTGTGCCACTGAATGCGCGCATCGGGCGCGAGATGCAGACGCCGCCGTTTGGCACCAGCGAGGATGTTTACGAGGGCGGCGCGCACGTCTACCGCGCGCAGTGCGCCGCGTGCCACGGGACTCCGGGGCACGATGTGCCCTACGCGAAGCACATGTATCCCGTCGCGCCGCAGCTGTGGAGGAAGCACGCCAGGGGCAACGTCGTGGGCGTCAGCGACGATGAGCCGGGCGAGACCTACTGGAAGGTGGCCAACGGTATCCGCCTTACCGGCATGCCCTCGTTCGACCATGTGTTGAGCGACACCCAGATGTGGCAGGTGACGCTTCTGCTGAAGAATGCGGACCAGCAGCTGCCCGATCCGGTGATGCAGATTCTTACCGCGCCGTAAAAAACAGAAAGACGACCGCGGATAAGAACGGATGAACGCGGATCAAGGCTTTTAATTCAAATCTGTTTTGATCCGCGCCGATCCGCGTAATCCGCGGTCGCTCTTGTCCTTGTCTGCTCCGGCCCTCTACTTCAGCGAATACGCCGCCGCAGTCACAAACTGGAAGCTGTTCTTCTGGTAGCCGGCCGAGGGGTCGTTGAGGAAGTTGTCGCTGGCCGTCACCGTCAGCGCGAGGCGCTTGAAGACGGGCATCGCCAGTTGTACCGAGCCGTTGACCGAGTAGGCGCTGCTGTTGTTCCAGGCAGGCAGGATGGCGGACGATTCGGTGAAGACCAGCTTGCGCGGCAGGTTGCGATGGTAGACCTCGGATAGGGTTGAGCCGATCAGGTCTTGGTTGCTCGCCGCGGTCTGGAAGTCCTGCCTCTCATACTGGAGTGTCCCCTTCAGGTCCAGCTCCTGTTTGCCGGACTTGACGGCCGTCCATCCAATACCGCCGCCGTACACCTGCTGCAGGGTGAGGCCCTGACCGTAGTTGTGGTCGAAGGCGGTCTGGGCGAGGGCGAAAAATGCCGGCGAGAAGTACTCATCGCGCTCCGCATCGGTATGGAAGATGCTGGTGACCGTCACCGCTGCCGGAGTAGGCGTTGCGGGCGCCGGAATCACGGGCGAGGTGAGCTTGCCGTAGGTCTCCTGCAGGTCGAAGCTGCTGCGGTTGCGCGCGGGGAGCCAGGGGACGGTGGGCAGGGCCCGCACCAGCCCGATGCCGGCGGTGTAGGTCTCGCCATAGTCGGTTGAGCGCACGATGGTCGCGCCTCCATTGACCGCGCCGCGCCAGCCAAACAGCAGGCCGGGCCGCTTCTCCAGCTCACGCTCGTAGGTGGCCTGGTCGATGATGTAGCCGATCTTCGTGGTGGGGATGGCCTCGGGCTTGCCGGATGCGGTCTGGACAGTCACCGTCTTGTCTGCCAGTGCCAGCATGCCCGAGGTCACGGGCCTCTGGGTCACGGGCCGGTCGTTGCGCAGGACGACGAACCGTGCGCCGGACTTGAGCTCCTTGACCTTGTCCAGCGGGACCGTGATCTCGCCGGCCATGTCGCTCTTGAAGACCACCGAGCCTCCGACTGCCCGCTCCAGCACCCCGGTCAGCCGGTCGCCGTTGGTGAAGGTGAGGACGTCGGGGGGTGGTTTGGGCGCTGGATCGGCCGGCTTCTGGGCGAAAGACGCTGCGGAGGATGTCATGATGCCGATAAGGAGGGCGATGGCCCGGGCTGTCCGGGCAGGCTGTTGCAGGGGCCTGCGAAACAAAATCATATGTTAATAAAATAGCGTAGCTTAGGGTTGGCGGCGTAGCGGGAGCCGGGGGATGGTACCGGATGGAGATAACCAGTTGAATCCCATTGTTCGGGCGATTGGAAAGGTGCTCCGGCTGGTGGGCATATCGAGCCCGGAGGACGCGCTTCCCAGGGTAAAGAGTGCGGCGGACCCTCCGTCCTGGCGTGACTCGGCCCCGAGTGCTGAGGGCGAGGCCCCGGCCAGCAAGAAGGATGGGCCGGCGGGGAGCTGAGTGGCTGCGAGGTTGCACCGAATTTGGGACCGAATCGCGGGTGTTCAGGCCCGTTTGGCTTACCAAAGTGCCCGTGAACAGGGAACTTTAGAGTACAAAAACCAATTCATAAATTGTTCCCAATTTGGTCTTGCCAATTGTTATCCGGTGGGCTTACTATCCGTTTCGGCTCGGTACAGTACGGCTCATCCCGCACATGCCAGGGCCAGAGAAACAAGTCGTCTCCCCGGATTTTAGGTTCAAGTCAGCTCCGGCCAATCCCGGACAGTGGTCTGTATATCAACAATCCTTCCACAATGGAGGGGTTTGAATCCTAGTGCGCTCTGGAGTGACAAAACGATGGCATGGTACGCGTATTGTATTGCTGAACGAAACGCATTTCCTGAACTTTCCCGGCACCGCCGCCCGATGCCACTGACCGGAGTGACCGGTCTCTTCGGAAACCAGACCTTCCTCTTCCCAGCCAGCGATCTCGCAGTAATCGTCTCCGAACACACCGCTGAGGACTCGGCGCGCATGGACCAGAATGCGGCCAAGGACCACGCAAGAGTCATCGCAGACTGCTTTAAACTCTCCACTGTGCTGCCCTTCCGCTTTGGGACCAGCTTTCCCGACGACGATTCCCTGCGCCGGTCGGTGCGCTCCAACCAGCGCCACTTTACCGCTAATGTGGAGCGGTTGCGCGGCAAGGCCGAGATGCACCTGAAGGTCCTGGTGGACGACACCTGTCCCGGCTATGCGACGCGCGACATGACGGTCGGCCAGCAGTACCTCACCAGCCTACGAGAGAGCGCCACCCGGCAGCGCGAGCGGCAGTCCAAGGCGCGCGCGCTGTCTGTGCAGATGCATCGCATGTTCCTGCCCATCGCGGAGGAGATCACGTGCAAGCGGATGGACTCCGGCAAGATGCTGCTGGATATCGCCCACCTGATCGACAACAAGACCATTGAGCGGTATCAGAACAAGTATTCCTCGGCGACCCAGGAGCTGAAGGAGTGCCGGATGCAGCTCTCAGGCCCCTGGCCTCCGTACCATTTTGTACATCGTCACGCGCCGCAGCACAGCGCGTAGCTTCCGTTCTTTTGAATCCGGCCGCTCTTTCGCCATTGTAGCGGGAGAGCGGCCTTCAGTCTTTAAGCCCAGTATTCATCAATTCCCAATAAAGAACTTTGCTTGCATCGCGCCGGTATTTTCGGCCTGGCATTCGTGCGTCCGGTGCGCCTTCCGGACTACCTTTCCCGTCCCTCCCGCATCCCACCTAGTAGCCCATCCACGGGCTCGGGGAAGAGCCAATCGCACCTGCGCAGTGCGATAGCCCCTCAATAGATCGCAGATCGACAGACTGAAAGATCGACAGATCACTAGGAGATTCGACATCATGACACGTTCCAGGCACTCAGCGCCCATTGCGGCGCTCGCGCAGACGCGCGAGCAGATCCCCGGAAAATTTACTCGCACCCTCCTCGCCGGCACGGCTCTTGGCCTTCTCGCTACTCTTGCCCCGGCTCGGGCAGCGATCGCGCAGGAGTTGAACCCGACCTCTCAGCCGGTTGCCGCGCCGGACGCGGCCGCCAGCCCCGTAACCGAACAGAACGGAATTTATATCTTTCAGGTGAAGGCGGTGCAGCGGAACCTCGACTGCGTCAACTACCTGCACCGCAGCGGCTCGACCCACATCGGCTTCCAGGGCACGCTGCTTCTGCCCGGCGCCCACGGCGATGCCAAGGTGACGAGCGAGCGCGGCGGCATTACGGTCGATGCGAAGTTCGACGGCCTGACGCCGGCCAATGGATTCGGCCCGGAGTATCTGACCTATGTGCTGTGGGCGATCTCGCCCGATGGCCGCGCGCAAAACCTCGGCGAGGTGCTTCCCGCGGGCACCAAAAACAATATCCATGTGACGACGGCGCTGCAGTCGTTTGGGATGATCCTGACCGCCGAGCCTTACTACTCGGTCACTGAGCCAAGCGACGTGGTGGTGGTGCAGAACGTGATTCTGGCCGACAAGACCGACGGCGTACTGGAGAAGGTGAACGCCAACTACTATCTGCTGCCGCGCGGGACGTATGCGGAGACCGCGGGCGCGCACACTGTTACCCACCCGATCACGCGCAACGAGCACTCGCCTCTGGAGCTGTATGAGGCGGACAACGCGCTGCGTATCGCACAGGACGCCGGCGCGGACAAGTATGCTCCGGAGATTATGCAGCAGGCAAAGCTGGACCTGCAGAACGCATCGGACATCGACGGCAGCAAGCATCGCGACGAGAAGATGGAGATCACCGACGCACGCGAGGCAGTGGAACGCGCCGAGGATGCGCGCATCGCGGCGCTGCGCAAGGAGGCGGCGGAGCGCGAGGCGAACACTGTGATCGCCAAGAATGAGGCCGAGGCGCAGGCGGCGCAATCGCAGGCTGATGCGGCAAAGGCGGCGCAACAGGCGGCTGAATCGCAGGCCAACGCTGCCCTGTCGCAACAGCAGGCGGCGCAGTCGCAGATGACGGCGCAGCAGGCGCAGCTCGATGCGCAGCAGGCCCAGGCAGCCAAGGCGCAGGCCGACGCGGCCCGTGCGCAGGCTGAGGCGGAGGCAGCCGAGGCCCAGGCCAAGGCGGCCGAGGCCAGCAAGACCGCGGATGATGCCAACGCAGTGCGTGAGAAGTTGCGCGTACAGCTGAACAGCGTGCTGCAGACCAGCGAGACGGCTCGTGGGTTGATCGTGAATATGTCGGACGTGCTCTTCGACACCGGCAAATACACGTTGAAGCCATCCACCCAGATCAGCCTGGCCAAGGTCGCCGGAATCTTGCAGTCGTACCCCGGCCTGAAGGTGCAGGTGGAGGGCTACACCGACTCGGTCGGCTCGGATGACTACAACCAGAAGCTGTCGGAGAATCGCGCAGCCGCGGTGAAGGACTTCCTCGCATCGCAGGGAGTCTCACAGACCAGCATGACGTCGGCGGGCTTTGGCAAGAATAGTCCAGTGGCGGACAACACGACGGCCAGCGGACGCGCGCAGAACCGGCGCGTGAACATGGTGGTGTCGGGCGATGCGATTGGCGTGGCGACGCAAACCTCCACCGTATCCAGCCTGTCTCCGCAGTAATCGCAATCACAGACAGTTCGCTGCATGGGAGGCCGCCAACCAGCGGCCTCTCTTTTTTGCATCGAGCTTCCGCCGGTCCGGTCAGTTATAAGAAGAGTATGAGATCTCTGGCAGGGAAAGTGGTGCTGGTTACGGGAGCGAGTTCGGGGATTGGCCGGGCTACGGCCCTGGAGTTTGCCCGCAACGGCGCGAAGCTTTTGCTCTGCGCGCGGCGGCTCGATCTGCTGCTGGAGATGGAGACACCGCTGGTGCAGGCGGGCGCGGCGGGAGTCCTGCTCTTCCGGCTCGATGTGCGCGAGCGTGAGACGGTGGGGGCGGCAATTGCCACACTGCCGCCAGAGTGGGCGTCGATCGATGTGCTGGTGAACAACGCTGGCCTGAGCCGCGGGATGACCAAGCTGCAGGATGACGACCCCGAGAACTGGGAGGAGATGATCGATACCAACATCAAGGGGCTGCTGTATGTGACGCGCGAAGTGGTGCCTGGAATGGTCCTGCGCGGCAGCGGCCATGTTATCAATTTGGGCTCGACCGCCGGCTACATCACCTATGCCAACGGCGCCGTCTACTGCGCAACCAAGGCGGCGGAGAAGTCGATCACCGAAGGGCTGAAGATCGACCTGATGGGGACGGCTGTGCGCGTAACGTCGGTCGATCCGGGGATGGTGGAGACGAACTTCAGCAAGGTGCGCTTTCACGGGGACGAGCAGCGTGCGGCCAAGGTCTACGAGAACATCACGCCACTGCAGCCGGAGGACGTTGCCGATGCGATTGTGTGGGCGGCGACGCGGCCGGCGCATGTGAACATCCACAACATTTTGCTGACCAGCATCGACCAGGCCAACTCGACGGTCTTCAACCGCCACGGGTGACCACGCTACAGATGGATTGACCACCCCAGCTCGGCCAGCTTCTCTTCAATGTCGGCCAGCGCATTGGTCAGCGCGCTGCGCCGGTGCGGGCTGGAGGTGCGCTCGGAGAGGATACGCTCGCGCTGTAGTTCCAGCTCCTGCCGCTTGCGCTTGCGCTCAGCGTCCCGCGCATGGGCTACGGCGGGGTCGAGTTTTGGAGCGGCGGTCGGGACCTTCTGATCTGGCACGGACTAGCTCTCCCCTCCACCTGACATGACCTGATTTTACGCCGACCCATTCGTCGCCGTGCGTGAAAATTGGAATCAGAGTGAGCATTCCTGCGAATCCGGCCGCCAGCGCCCTCCGGCGTCATCTTCACACCCAAAAAATGCGTCTAATGGGTTGCCTATAATCAATGGGAACGGAGTGGCGAGGAATTGGCGGTCATAGTTCAGGTGCAGGGCCTTCGCAAGGTCTACGAGGGCAAGCAACGTGTTGTGGCGGTGGACGGCATCGACCTTGGTGTTCGCGAGGGAGAGCTGTATGGTCTGCTCGGTCCCAATGGCGCGGGCAAGACGACCACGATCAGTATTTGTACAACGCGTGCGCTGCCGACCAGCGGCACGGTCAGGATCGCGGGCGTCGATGTGGTGGCGTCGCCCTCGGCCGCGCGGCGATGCATGGGCATCGTGCCGCAGTACAACACGCTGGACCGCGCCTGCACGATCTACGAGAACATTCACTTCCACTGCCTCTACTTCGGTTTCTCGCGCGCCGAGGCGCGGCAGAGGACGAACCAGTTGCTGGAACAGTTCCACCTGAGCGAGCGCGCGGAGGCCTATCCGGCGCAGCTTTCCGGTGGGCTGGCGCAGCGGGTGCAGATTGCGCGCGCGATCGCCCACCGGCCCAAGGTGCTGTTCCTCGACGAGCCGAGCGCTGGACTCGATCCGCAGAGCCGCATCGCCATGTGGGAGGCCGTGAGCCGGCTGCGCGAAGAGGGGATCACCGTCGTTCTTACGACGCACTACATGGAGGAGGCCGACGAGCTGTGCGACCGCGTCGCCATCATCGACCACGGCAAGATTCTGGTCGAGGACACGCCCGCCGCGCTGAAGAGTTCGGTCGGCGCGCAGAAGGTCTACGCACTCGACCTCAGCAATCGCGATGCCACGGCCGCGCTGACGGAGCAGTTGCGGCATCTACAGGGAGTGCGTAGCGTAGAATCCATGCCGGGCGGCGTGCGCGTCTTCGCCGACAACGCAGACGGCCTGCTGCCGGAGATCGTCGAGGCCAGCAGCCCGTACGGTCTGCGCGACCTCACCATTACCGAGTCCAGCCTGGAGACTGTCTTCATCCGTCTCACCGGCCGCGATCTTCGCGAATAGTTTCTCTGAGGCACAGCTCACATGCAGACCCTTGAATCCGAGATCGAGGTCACACAACAGCCGGAGGCTCCGCGCCCCGCGCCCGGCGGAGCGCTGCAGTACGGTCGCGCCTTCGCCGGCCTGTTCCTGCGCGATCTGCACGTGCTGCGCCGCGAGATCTGGCCGTTCCTGATCCGCGTCTGCATGAACCCGCTGCTATTTCTGTTCGTCTTCACCTACATCATGCCGCACATGAGCGGCGGCGCGGCGATGAACCCCACGGCCGCGATGGCCGGAGTCAATTTCTCTACCGTCCTGCTGCCCGGGCTGATGGCGGTCGCGATCATGTTCTCCGGCATCGCCGCCGTTGCGCTGCCTCTGGCGCAGGAGTTTGGCATCACGCGCGAGATCGACGACCGCGTGATGTGTCCGCTGCCGGTGGCCGCGGTGGCAATCGAGAAGGTCTGCTTCTCCGCTGTGCAGAGCATGATCGCCGCGGCGGTGGTCTTTCCCCTGGCGTATTACGTGCCGGCGACTCCGGTCTACGCGCACGTCCGCAGCTGGCCGTTCCTCATCCTGGTGCTGGCGCTGGCCAGCCTGACCTCGGGCGCGCTGGGGCTCGTGATCGGCACCAGCGTGAAGCCGCAGCAGATTGGGCTGATCTTCGGCGTGGTGGTGATGCCGATTACGTTTCTCGGCTGCGTCTACTATCCGTGGGCCGCGCTGAAGACGATTAAGTGGTTGCAGATCGGCGTGCTCATCAACCCCATCGTCTACATGAGCGAAGGACTGCGGGCCGCTTTAACGCCGAACCTACCGCATATGCATCTGGCGTTGATCCTGGCAATGCTGACCTTCTTCCTCGTGCTGCTCACTTCGTTCGGTATTCGCGGATTTCTGCGCCGCGTCATCGGCTGAGTCATCGTCTTGCGTGAGCGCCGATCTGAATTGCGGATCAGACGAGCTCAACATCCATGGCGATATAGTCCATGTGCCAGCCCGGCTTGATGCCGTGCTGCCGCACCAGCGTGGCCAGTTGCGCGTAATGCCGGATACTGTGCATCAACGCATGAAAGAGGATCGTCTTGCGCAACGACCGCGCAGGGCCCATCGAACGTGTGACGTAGTCGATCCTCTCTTCCCAGTCCACACCGGAGTCGAGCAGCGCGCGTAGCAGGCCCATCGCGCGTTCGTGCGTCGCGTAGATTTCGTTGGCAGTGCCGAAGGGGATGGCGGCGTATTCGGTGGGAGGCAGGCCGTTGAGCTGCTCGGCATAGCGCAGCTCCACCGCAACGATGTGCTGCAGCAGCCCGCCGACGGTGGAGACGCCCATCACGTCGCATGGCGGCGCGAGAATCTCGGGGTGCGCGGTGATCAGGTCTTTCCAGCCGGTCGAAGTGCGTTCGAGCCAGGCCATCATCTCTTCGCCAGTCAGTGCAGGTTGAGTCATCAGGTCTCTCCGATTTTGGGATAGGGAATGGATGCGCGGGCCCTACAATCCGTCGCGTAAAGCTCGCCAGCCAATGTCGCGGCGGTATTGCATCCCTTCGAACGAAATCTTGCGCAGTGCAGCATAGGCATGGCCAAGCGCGGCCTGCAGCGTGGAGCCGGACGCCGTTGGCTGTGCCGCTGATGCGGTCACGCCGAGCACGCGTCCGCCTGCGGTCACGATGGCGCCGTCCCTGGCCGCGGTACCGGAGTGGAAGACCACGGTGTCCGGTTGCTGCGCATCACCCAATCCTGAGATTGGCAATCCCGAAACATATTTGCCGGGATATCCGCCGCTGGCCGCGATGACGCAGACGCTCGCGCCCGGGGCCATGCGGATGTCGAGTTTGTTGGCCGTGCCATCGATGGCCGCATCGAAGAGGTCCACGATGTCGGTCTCCAGCCGGACCAGAATGGCTTGCGTCTCGGGGTCGCCGAAGCGGGTGTTGAACTCGAGCACCATGGGCTGGGTCGCGCCGTCGGGCCGCCCGCGCGGCGGCGGCACCATCATCATGCCGCAGAAGAGAATGCCGTGGAAGGGCGCGCCCTCGAGCGCCATCTCATCGACCACGACCTGCGCGACGTTTTTCAGTAGCCACTGCTGCATGGGTTGCGAGAGCAGGCCGTCGCCGGTGTACGCGCCCATGCCGCCGGTGTTGGGGCCGGTGTCGCCCTCGCCGATGCGCTTGTGGTCCTGCGCCGCCGCCAGCGCCACGGCGTGCTTGCCGTCGCACAGCGCAAAGAACGAGACCTCTTCGCCGTCGAGGAATTCTTCCAGAACAACGTAGGTCTCCGCCGTGCCCAACAGCGCGCCGGAGAACATCTGCGCCGCTGCCTGCTCCGCCTGCAGATGGGTCTGGCAGATGAC
>Ga0302320_10023590_pt1 | contig 12068 bp, 7 predicted proteins | sample Bog_T0_3_FD_202130 | JGI IMG/M metagenome (GOLD analysis project Ga0302320, IMG submission 202130) | Peat permafrost microbial communities from Stordalen Mire near Abisko, Sweden - Bog_T0_3 | ecosystem: Environmental > Terrestrial > Soil > Wetlands > Peat | place: Sweden: Abisko, Stordalen Mire...
GCGGACTAGATGCAGCTTTCAGCTATCAGCTTTCAGCCTTCAGTTTGATCGAGGCTGAGCTGATAGCCGGAAGTCGCGGCGGTAGCGGACTAAATGCAGCTTTCAGCTATCAGCTTTCAGCCTTCAGTTTGATCGAGGCGGAGCTGATAGCCGGAAGTCGCGGCAGTAGCGGACTAAATGCAGCTTTCAGCTATCAGCTTTCAGCCTTCAGTGTGATCGGGGCTGGGCTGATAGCCGGAAGTTGCGGCAGTAGCGGACTAGATGCAGCTTTCAGCTATCAGCTTTCAGCCTTCAGTTTGATCGAGGCTGAGCTGATAGCCGGAAGTCGCGGCGGTAGCGGACTAAATGCAGCTTTCAGCTATCAGCTTTCAGCCTTCAGCTTGATCGAGGCTGAGCTGATAGCCGGAAGCAAAGCGAAGTCTCTTATCAGCTGGAAAGCTTAGAAGTGGCTCAGGCGCAGGTAAAGCTGAGAGCTGATAGCTGATAGCTGATAGCTGAGTTGTTCCGGATTCTTCTTTGAAAGCGGCAAACACCGCTTCCCGGGAAGGAAGAGTCCTTCAGGAATCCCGGGAGATACCGCGGCGGGTGCTTAAAAACTCGCCAAGGAGGGTCGTCTTGTTCCGTTCGAACCCGTTTGAGCTTACCAGCCCGATTACCGATTTTGACGCCATCCGCATCATGCTCGCCTCGCCCGAGAAGATCCGCAGCTGGTCGCATGGTGAGGTAACCAAACCCGAAACCATCAACTACCGCACCTTCAAGCCGGAGCGCGACGGCCTGTTCTGCGCGCGCATCTTCGGACCCGTCACTGACTGGGAGTGCCTCTGCGGCAAATACAAGCGCATGAAGCACCGCGGCGTCATCTGCGACAAGTGCGGCGTCGAAGTCACCGTCAGCAAAGTGCGCCGCGAGCGCATGGGGCACATCGAGCTCGCTTCTCCGTGCTCCCATGTCTGGTTTTTCAAGGGCCTGCCTTCGCGCATCGGCCACCTGCTCGACATCTCGCTGCGCGACCTCGAAAGTATTCTCTATTTCGAGTCGTATGTCGTAGTCGATCCCGGCGACGCGCCGGTTAAAGAGCGCGAGATTATCAAGGACGAGACCAAGTATCGCGAGCTCGATCAGCAGTTCCGCCCCTCCGGCTTCAAGGCCATGATGGGCGCCGAAGCCATCAAGGAGCTCCTCAAGCGAGTGCAGATCGAAGAGCTTGGGGTTGAGCTCCGCGAGCGCATGAAGACCGAAACCTCGGCGCAGAAGAAGATCAAGTACGCCAAGCGCCTCAAGGTCGTCGAGGCCTTCCGCAAAAGCTCCAACAAGCCGCAGTGGATGATTCTCGATGTGCTGCCGGTCATTCCTCCCGAGCTCAGGCCGCTGGTGCCGCTGGATGGCGGCCGCTTCGCGACCTCCGACCTGAATGACCTCTATCGCCGCGTCATCAACCGCAACAACCGGTTGAAGAAGCTGATGGATCTGCACGCTCCTGAAGTGATCGTGCGCAACGAAAAGCGCATGCTCCAGGAGGCCGTCGACGCCCTGTTCGACAACGGCCGCCGCGGCCGTGTCCTGAGGGGCGCCAACAACCGTCCGCTCAAATCGCTCTCCGACACCCTCAAGGGCAAGCAGGGCCGCTTCCGCCAGAACCTTCTCGGCAAGCGCGTCGACTACTCCGGCCGCTCCGTAATCGTCGTCGGCCCCGAGCTCAAGCTCCACCAGTGCGGCCTTCCCAAAAAGATGGCCCTCGAGCTCTTCAAGCCCTTCATCTATCACCGTCTCGAGCAGACCGGCCAGTGCACCACCATCAAGCAGGCCAAGGAGATGGTGGAGATGCAGGAGCCGGTGGTATGGGACATTCTTGAAGAAGTCATCAAGGATCATCCCGTGCTGCTCAACCGCGCCCCAACCCTTCACCGCCTCGGCATCCAGGCGTTTGAGCCGGTGCTGGTTGAAGGCAAGGCCATCAAGATTCACCCGCTCGTCTGCACCGCCTTCAACGCCGACTTCGACGGCGACCAGATGGCCGTGCACATTCCGCTCTCGCCTGAGGCGCAGATCGAAGCCAGCGTGCTGATGCTTGCTTCGCACAACATTCTGTCGCCGGCTTCCGGCCACCCCATCACCGTGCCCACACAGGACATGGTACTCGGCCTCTACTACCTCACCAAGGCCAAGAAGGGCGGCAAGGGCGAAGGACGCGTGTTCGCCAACACCGAAGAGATCCTGATGGCCCTCGAAGCCAAGGAGGTCGAGACCCTCTCGCCCATCCGCCTGCGCTACACGGGCAAGGTGCTTGACATGACCACCGCCTACGACGACCAGGACCTTACCCACACCGAGCCGGTGGACTTCGACAAGGAGTACATCAACACCACCGTCGGCCGCGTGATCCTCAACGACGCACTTCCCGCCGGCATGCCCTTCGTCAACGGCCTGCTCAAGAAGAAGGGCATCGGCCAACTGGTCAACTATTGCAACCAGAACCTGGGCCTTGAAATCACGGTCGGCATGCTCGACCGCATCAAGTCCCTGGGCTTCAACTACGCCACCCGCTCCGGTCTTTCGGTCGGACTCGACGACATGGTCATTCCGGCCAGCAAGTACACCACGGTCGACGAAGCCGACAAAAAGGTCATCGAAGTTCAGAAGCAATATATGGACGGCGCAATCACCAACGGCGAGCGTTCGAACAAGGTCATCCAGATGTGGTCCGCGGTTACCGATAAGGTGGCCGACGAGATGTTCGGGAACATGAAGCGCGCGGACGATGAAGGCGCCTTCAACCCGATCTACATCATGGCCGACTCCGGCGCCCGCGGCTCCAAACAGCAGATCCGCCAGCTTTCCGGCATGCGCGGCCTCATGGCCAAGCCTTCGGGAGAAGTGATTGAGACCCCCATTACGGCCAATTTCCGTGAGGGTCTCACCGTGCTCGAATACTTCATTTCGACCCACGGCGCGCGCAAGGGCCTGGCCGATACGGCGCTCAAGACCGCCGATTCCGGCTACCTCACCCGTCGCCTTGTCGACGTGGCCCAGGACGTGATCGTCACGGAGAACGACTGCGGCACCGTCGAGGGCATCTACGTCGGATCGATCGTTGAATCCGGCGAAATCATCGAGCCGCTTCGCGACCGCATCATCGGCCGCGTATCGCTCGAGCGCATCAAGGACTACGACGGCAACGTCGTTGTCGAAGTCAACCAGGCCATCGACGAAGACATCGCCTCCGCAATCCAGGGCGCCGGCGTCGAAAAGGTCAAGATCCGCTCCGTGCTCACCTGCGAGTCGCGCCGCGGCGTCTGCGCCCTCTGCTACGGACGCAACCTGGGCTCCGGCCGCATGGTCGAGCTCGGCGAGACCTGCGGCGTCATCGCCGCCCAGTCCATCGGCGAGCCCGGAACGCAGCTCACCATGCGTACCTTCCACGTCGGCGGCACCGCCAGCCGCGTGCAGGACAAGTCGCGCCTCGACGCCAAGAACAACGGCTTCGTGCGCTTCATCAACCTCAACTACGTCGAAAGCAAGGATGGCACGCTGGTGGCAATGAACCGCTCCGGGTCCATCGCCATTGTCGACGAGCGCGGCCGTGAGAAAGAGCGCTACCAGGTGGTCTACGGCGCGCGTCTGCGCGTCAAGGACAACGCCCAGGTCAAGCTCGGCGAGTTGCTGGCGGAGTGGGATCCTTACACCTACGCCATCCTCACCGAGATCGGCGGCACGGTCCAGTTCAAGGACCTGCAGGAAGGCATCACTCTCAACGAAGAAGTCGATGAAGTCACCGGCCTCTCCCGCTGGGTGGTTGCCGACTCGCCCGACGAAAAGCGCCAGCCTGCATTCGTGGTCAAGAACGCCAAGGCCAACAAGCGTTACCTGTTGCCCCGCGGCGCTCACCTCATGATCCAGGACGGCGACGAGGTCGGTCCCGGCGATGTGCTGGCCAAGATTCCCAAGGAGTCGACGCGCACCAAGGACATCACCGGCGGTCTGCCTCGCGTGGTCGAGCTGTTCGAAGCCCGCAAGCCCCGCGAGACGGCCATCATCTCCGAGATCGACGGCGTGGTCCGCTTCGGCGAAGTGGCCAAGGGCCAGCGCAAGATCTACGTCACCTCCGACAACGGCGAGGAGAAGGAATACTCGGTTCCTCGCGGCATTCACGTCAACGTGCAGGAAGGCGAACGCCTGAGCGCAGGCGACCCGCTGATGGACGGGCCCCTCAACCCGCACGACATTCTTGCCGTGCTGGGCGAAAAGGCTCTCCAGGCTTACCTGGTCAACGAGATTCAGGAAGTCTACCGTCTGCAGGGCGTGGCTATCTCTGACAAGCACATCGAAGTCATCGTGCGTCAGATGCTGCGCTGGGTGCGCATCGACGAAGTGGGGGACACGGCCTTCCTGCTCGAGCAGCAGGTCGACCGCTTCCGCTTCACCGAGGAAAACGAGCGCGTGCTCAAGGCCGGCGGCCGTCCCGCAATCGGACGTCCGCTCCTGCTCGGCATCACCAAGGCCTCGCTCTCTACCGACAGCTTCATCTCGGCCGCCAGCTTCCAGGAGACCACCCGCGTCCTCACTGAAGCCAGCATCAACGGAGCGATCGATAACCTGCGCGGCCTCAAGGAGAACGTTATCGTCGGCCGCCTCATTCCCGCCGGCACGGGCCTCGAGTACTACCGCAACGTCCAGCTCTCACCGGAGCTGGAAGAAGCGGCAGCCCGCGTCCAGCAGGAGGTCTCAGCGGAGATCGAAGCCGCCGAGCGCGAACTCGAACTCATGCGCCAGGAGGGCGAAGCCGAAGAACTGGCCGCCGAATAGGACTGGCGTCCGGGCATCGTTTTCCGATTGCAGTTTCAATAACCAGGGTCCGGCGAAAGCCGGGCCCTTTCTTTCTGAACCTGCAACATCGAATTCGAGCGCTGAACCGGCACTTCAGGGCCGGCCCGGTACCCGGCATTATTCTGCCTTGTGGGCTTCCGCCCCGATGATGGATAATGGGCGCGAGCCGCGCCGTCATACGCTCGGGAGCGCGGCCGCGCCGGGATATCCGGTTCCCCGTTTACTCTTCCTCCGACCCAAAAAACCGATGGCCCAATGGAGGTCCATACAATGCCTCTCTGTCCGCTGTGCTTCCGAAATGCAATTCAGCGGGATGCATCCTGGTGTCCTTCCTGCGGCAACAAGTTGAACGCGAAAAACGACCGGAAGGCGCTTCGTGCCCGCATCGCGACGGTCGGAATCTCCAGGGAGAGCATCGCACTCGCCTTGCGAATCATCGACAAGATGAATGAGCCAAAGCTGCTGACCGCGCCGCCCGAGGTACTGATGCTGACCCTGGAGCCGGCCAATCGCAAGATGCCGATCGATTTGCAGCGAGAGCTACTAGGCAAGTTTGAGGGTCCTAACGCACACAACAAACCGGTGCTCGCCAAAATGATGTATCCGCTTTCCATTCGCGAGGAACAATGGAAGAAGGGGGAGGAAATGCGGGTCGCCGAGTTGCGGAAAGAGGTGGACGGCGTAGAAAAACACCTCAAGGACCAACTCGCCAAACACAGTCTATATCTGACAGGCGCGAATAGTTTGTCGTCGAAGAAGGCGAGCATGGGAGATACTGCGGCATGGCTCACGCTACCGGAACTCGACAAGATCAATAAGCAGATTGACGACGAACTGAAAAAGACGCCACTCAGGAGCAAGCAGGATTTCGACCGGATCTTCATCCTGCAGCAATCGGCCGTGGATTACCTGAAAGGCGTGGAGGATTGCCTGCCGGACTGCCAGAAGGTCGTTGAATTGCTCAACAGCGATGCCGACACCAAGAACGACTTCGAGCGCCGGTTCAATAAACTCCAGACCTTCATCAACAACCACCCGGCCACGATGAATGCCGGCAAGCTCAGTCAAATCGACATGCTCAAACGACAGGTCGCGCAATCGAGGGGCATGCGCCTGCTATGGAAAGACGCATTGGATAAGATCGACCGGCGCCTGGCCTACATGGTGAGCGACGACGGCTTCAAGATGAAGACAGACTCACCGCAGGTGCAAAAGTGGCGGCAGGAACTCGATGCACTCGCACTTATGGCCAGGAGAAACCCGCTGACCCTCACTCCGATCAATACCGGGATCACAAAGTTGAGCGCAGCCATCGAGTTGGAAGCGAAAGACAAGGAGCGGGGCAGGAATAATTCGGCGCTCAACAGCGCCGCCGACGTGGAAAAGAGATCGCTTCGCCCGGCCAATCGCATCGGAGGGGCGGTCTACTGGACGTCGCTCTCAGCGGATAAACAGCAACTGGCCAAGTGCGTCAAGCATGGAAAGCCGATCCCGGGAAACTGGGAGAAGAAGGGACATAATAGCCATCCTGGCGGGAATGGGTCCGAGTACCGGTTATGGAGTGGCCCTGTCGGCGCTGTCGGAAGCGCCCTCGGCGGTCTTCGCATGACTTCGGTGGGAAGGACAGTCTATAACTGCTCCGCGCACAGCTCAAACAGCGCATATGACTATCTTCCCGTCGTGGGCATTCCGGATTGGGATGCGAAACCCGCCCTGCCGGACGATTTTCCGGCGGCGCCGGGTCCAGTCGCACTCCTGCCGTTGTAGAGAGAACGCCGCCGGTCAGGTGAGGCCTGATTGCGCCGGCGCGGATTGCCTGACAAGCCTGAATCGTTGCTCTGCTCGCGGGCTGTCGATGTACAAGGGATTTTCGGATCACATCTGCCTGTCCCTTTGCCGGACAGTTCCCTGGTTCTTGCCGAACCGCCTTTCCTTGTCCAGATACATCGCTGAGTCTGCGGCGCTCAGCAGCCCATCATTGGTCATCGCATCTTCGGGATACATTGCGATCCCGATGCTCGCCGAACCCCGGACCAGGTGACCCTCGCCTTGGTAGGGCTCTTCAAAGCAGGCTTCCAGTCTGAGCGCGATCTCTTCGACCGCCTCGCGGCTGTGCACATCCGGCAGCAGCACAGCAAACTCGTCTCCGCCCAACCTTGCCAGGCAATCGCCTGGCCGAAGCTGGCGGGTCATGCGTTTGGCCGCCTCCTTCAGATAAAGGTCGCCCGCCCGGTGGCCGTACAAGTCGTTGACCTGCTTGAAGTCATTCAGATCGATGTACAGCAGGCCGAAAATTCCCGCCGATTGCCGGGCCGTCTGGATTGCCTCAGCGAGCCGCCTCTCAAACGAGAACCGGTTCTGTATGTCCGTCAACTGGTCAAACTCCGAGCGATGCACCAGGTCCGAGTAGAGCCTTTCGGTCTCGATCGCCAGCGTCGCCAGCCCGGCTGCCATGGCCAGCGCATCGGCCTCGTCCCGTTGCGGCCCGGCATTGGCGTCGAAGGCCACATACAGGGTCCCCAGCGCCGGTCCCGACCGCGCCGGAATCGCCTTCTCCACCACCCGCAGCGCATTGGTATCGAGCCGGGGCGGAGGGTTCCCCAGCCTGGCTCCGTTCGCCACCTCGCACCAGCACGCTGCCCCGTTCAGGCGCGCTGAAACCAGCTCCGTCACCCGCTCAAGGATTTCGGCCAGCGGCCGGGAGTTGTTAATATCTTCGAGAATCTTGCTCCGCCTGCTCTCCGCGTAAGCCAGCGACGCAATCTGCCGCCGCACCTTGCGTTCTCCCATCAACATCCATACTCCGGCGCAGAAAATCGCAAGCAGCACCAGCTCGACCAGGCGGGGCGAATCCAGCCAAGCCGGCGGCGCCCCCATGGTCGTATCGCCTCTGGACAACAGCAGGCCGAATCGCACCCGGCGGGCCGGCGCAAGATCCGTGATGGCGTCTCTGTAGAGACCCATGCCCGTTTCGTCAAGAAAGAGGGGCTTTTTACTGGGTTGGAAGTCAGCAACGACGCCTTCAACCATTGCCGGCAACTCGCGCCTGGCTTCGCCGTCGCCCATGGCAGCCACTGCCCGCACCGATGAGATTGGGTCCGGCGCAGCCGCAAACGCTGCGATTGCCCATCCGGAAGCAAGCACTGCTGCTGCAATCCATCTTCTCGTCGACAAACCCACGGGCCTCTCTCGCTCAGAAATCTTGCGTTCGTTTTCTGTCCCGGCCTCGGGGGCCCCGGAGCGTCGTCGATGAGCTCCGGCCGCACTGGAGGCTTACGTCGCCGACACCATACCGTGCCCCCATCGTACTCCCCGTCGCAGTTTGAACAAATAGTCAATTCGAGCCACGTTGTTCCCATCAAAGGGATTTATCGTCCTGATCGAAACTCTGGCGCAGGCTTCCGCGCGGATTTTTCCAGGCGGAATTATCTCTTGCTCCTCGTCGGAACTTCCCCGGCGTACACCCCCGTGACCACTGCCCGATCGCGCTGTTACTCTGGTCAGGCTCCAGGAGCAAGCCGCCGCATGACAGACAACATCGATCCAGCTCTCTCCAGTCCTCAATTCTCTACCGGCATACACGCGCTTCCCACCCGCGCGATTCGCGTCATCGGCGTCCCGCTCGACATGGGCTCCAGCCGCCGCGGCGTCGACATGGGCCCTTCCGCGATGCGCGTTGCGGGCCTTCAAGGCCGACTCGAGGCCCTTGGCCTCCAGGTTACCGATGCCGGCAATATCCGCGTTGAAATCGCTGAGACATCCGCCTCCGGCAGCAAGAACGCCCGCTACCTCGCCGAAATCGCCGAAACCTGCACCCGCACGGCTGAGGCCGTTATCTCCACCCTCGAAGCAGGCGAGATCCCGCTCGTTCTTGGCGGTGACCACTCGCTGGCTGCCGGCTCCGTCTCCGGCGTCGCCGAGTTCTACCGCCGCAGCAACCGGCGCATCGGCGTCCTCTGGATCGATGCCCACTCCGACTTCAACACCCCTGAGACCTCGCCCTCTGGAAACGTCCATGGCATGCCCCTGGCCGCCCTGCTCGGCCTCGGGCCCGAACCGCTGTCCAACCTCTTCGGCTTCTCGCCCAAAGTTGCGCCGGAAAACACTGTCCTCATCGGTGTCCGCGACATCGACCACGCCGAGCGCGAAAACATTCGCCGCGCCGGCATCTCCGAAGTCTTCACCATGCGCGACATCGACGAGCGCGGCATGCGCGCTGTCATGGAAGAAGGCCTCCGCGCCGCCGGCCGCGGCACCGCCGGCTACCACGTTTCTCTTGATGTGGACTGGATCGATCCGGAAGACGCGCCCGGAGTGGGCACCCCGGTCCGCGGCGGCGCCACTTATCGTGAAGCCCACCTGGCCATGGAGATCCTCGCCGACCACGGACGGCTCCTCAGCTTCGAACTCGTCGAGGTGAACCCGGTCATCGATGAGCACAACCGCACCGCCGACCTGGCCGTGGAACTGGCCTGCTCTGCCTTCGGAAAGAAAATTCTCTAGTAGTCGCGTCCTGTCGTCTAATGCCCGCTCGGCTTCCACAAGCCGGCGATATTGCCCTCGGGGTCCGCAAACCAGGCGAACGTCCCCTGTGGAATTGGAACCGGCGGCACCACCGTCTTGCCGCCCAGCTCCTCGATCTTTTTCAGCGAGGCAGCCACATCGTCCGTCTGCACGTAGAAGTGCGTAAACTGATGAGGCTCGTGCCCGAGTGAGGCGATATGCCCCGGGATGCCTTCTGTGCTTCCGGTCTGGATCGCGCCCATCGGCCCTTCGTCGATCTTCCAGTCAAATGCCTGCGCGTAGAAGGAGCTGATATTCGCTTTGTCTTTGCAGCCTATCTCGAAATGAACTACCGGATGGCTCATTCATACCTCCGCGACGTTCAGCAAGTCGAATCAGAATAGCCTGAGGCCATGCGAAAGTCGAATCAATTCAGAGTGACTCGGGTTCGGAGTGGTCAAATAGTAGATATGAACAGGAAGCTCCGCGTCGGCATTCTCTTCGGAGGGCGCAGCGGCGAGCATGAAGTCTCGCTGCTTTCCGCCGCCTCTATCCTCAAAGCCATCGACCGCAAAAAATTCGAGGTCGTCCCCATCGGCATTACCAAGCAGGGGCGCTGGCTGGCCGCCGGCGATGCTCACGCTCTGCTCGACGGAGACATTGCCCGGTCCCAACTCGAAGCGCCCAGCGTCAAGAAATCCAGTCCGAAAACAGGAAAATTACGCGCCGGCGATCCCGAAACTACTCCCGGCGCAAAGCTGCTTCAGGAAGGCATGCCCACGCTGCTTGCGCCGGAGCCAAACTCTCCCATGGGTGGGGTACAGAAACGCAACGGCGGCAAATCCCCCCAGTCGCTCGACGTCGTCTTTCCCGTCCTACACGGCACCTTTGGCGAAGACGGCACCATCCAGGGGCTCTTTGAACTGGCCGGCATCGCCTATGTCGGCTCCGGCGTTCTCGGCTCCTCGGCAGGCATGGACAAGGACGTGATGAAGCGGCTATTCGCCAACGCCCGCCTGCCGATCGTCAAGCACGTGACCCTGCTCCGCGCCGACTGGGAAAAATCCCCGCGCAAGTCCATCGGCCAAATCGAATCCGCGCTGCGCTACCCGGTCTTCGTCAAGCCCGCCAATCTGGGCTCTTCGGTGGGCATCTCCAAGGCGCACGACCGCAAGGAACTCTCGCCCGCCCTCGCCCTCGCCGCGCGCTACGACCGCAAGCTGATTATCGAAGAAGGCGTCGGAGGCAAGAGATTCCGCGCCCGCGAACTTGAAGTCGGCGTCCTCGGCAACGACTCGCCGAAGGCCAGCGTGGTGGGCGAAATCATCCCCGGCAAGGAGTTTTACGACTATGAAGCCAAGTACCTCTCCGAAGGCTCGGTGCCCGTCATCCCCGCCAAGCTGTCCAAAAACGAGACAAAGCAGATTAGAGAGATGGCCGTCGAAGCCTTTCGCGCCTGCGATCTCTCCGGCCTCGCCCGCGTCGACTTCCTGATGGAGCCCGGCGGCAAACGGCGCATTTTTCTCAACGAGGTCAACACCCTCCCCGGCTTCACCCAGATCAGCATGTATCCCAAGCTCTGGGAAGCGACCGGCATCGACTACACCAGCCTGATCACACGGCTCATCGAGTTGGCACTCGAGCGGCACCAGGAAAAGGCCAGGACAACCTACACGCGCGAAGAACAGTAATCAGCGGTCAGGGATCAGGGGTCAAGGGGAACTCAAAGCGCAACCGTGGTGTCTAATGGAAAGGGAACTGAACGAGGTCGAAGTCGAGCCTTGCGCGGCGATGGTGTAATCTCCGAAACCGACGGCTGATCTTTGACGACAGTTATTAACAGCCCGTGGTGAAAGTCCAGCTTACTCGAGGACATCCCGCAGGGGCTAAAGCCCATCGTTTGTAACAGGCCATTTGCGGCACGACTAAAGTCGTGCCCTTTCAAAAGCCGACTTTCACCATAGACTGTTAAGGAAACCTGCTCATGACCCTGCTCGACGCACCCGAATTCAACTACACTCGCGATCGCCGCCGCCGGACCGCCCTTATCGGCTCCGCCTCGCTGGTCTTTGTGCTCCTGGTGGTTTGGTGGTTCATCGCCGGCCGGCCTATCGATTTTCCCTGGAACTGGAACGCGCATCTGTTTGGCCGCTCGGCTATGAACACCTTTCTCGCCGATGTCGAAAAGAACGATCTTGAAACCGCATACGGCGTCTGGACCCACGACAAGAATTGGCAGCAACATCCCGACCAACACAAGATCTACCCCTTCGACCGGTTCCGGAAAGACTGGAGCCCTACCAGCCCCGACAATGAGTACGGCGTGATCAAGAGCCACAAGATCGTCGCCGCGCGCAAGTACGGCAACGTTTTGCTGGCCGCGATCCTCATCAACGGCCGCAAGAGCGGTGCGCTCAGCCTCACCTACGATCCGAAGACGCACACGTTGGATTTCGCGCCGCCGGGCGAAGAGATCGATCCGGAGTCGTATTCCAAGTAAAGGGTTTTAAGGCATTTCTCCTTATGCTGTATAGCGATCCCACCCTAGCCGCAAAGACAAAGACGCGGCGAGGGTGGGGCACCCACGCTTCACGCTTTTTGGAGAAATGCTCTAGCCCAACTTCCGCAGTTTGCGCGGTAAGTCTTGTCCTGTCAACGCGGATAGGGCGAAGTTTCCACTACATCGGTGCGAATTCCGGCACGGCAGGGAGGCGCAGGCCGAGGCGTTCGAGAAGGAT
>Ga0302320_10023591_pt1 | contig 12068 bp, 8 predicted proteins | sample Bog_T0_3_FD_202130 | JGI IMG/M metagenome (GOLD analysis project Ga0302320, IMG submission 202130) | Peat permafrost microbial communities from Stordalen Mire near Abisko, Sweden - Bog_T0_3 | ecosystem: Environmental > Terrestrial > Soil > Wetlands > Peat | place: Sweden: Abisko, Stordalen Mire...
CAGCGTGCCCAGGACGTATTCGCCACCAGCGATCTGGTGGTGAAGGTCAAGGAACCGCAACTGGCGGAATGCAAGCAGCTGCGCGGCGGCCAAACCTTGTTCACGTACTTGCACCTGGCCGCCGACCGCGAGCAGGCGCAGGCGCTGCTGGCCTCGGGATCGACCGCCATCGCGTATGAGACGGTCACTGCGCCTGATGGCTCGCTGCCCCTGTTGACGCCCATGAGCGAAGTCGCGGGTCGCATGTCGGTTCAGGTCGGCGCCAACAGCCTGCAGAAGGCCAATGGCGGGTTCGGCGTTCTGTTGGGCGGCGTGCCGGGTGTGGCACCCGCCAAAGTCGTGGTGCTGGGCGGCGGCGTCTCCGGCACTCACGCGGCAGAGATGGCGGTCGGTCTGCGAGCCGACGTCACCGTGGTCGATCGCTCGGTCAAGCGATTGCGGGAACTGTCGGCCATATTCGGCAGCCAGTTGAAGACCGTCTACTCAACCGCTCACGCCATAGAAGAGCTGGTGCGGGATGCGGACCTCGTCATCGGTGCGGTGCTCATTGCAGGCGCCGCGGCACCGAAGCTCGTGACCCGCGCCATGGTCAAAACCATGAAGCCAGGCGCGGTGCTCGTCGACATCGCCATCGATCAAGGCGGCTGCTTTGAAACCAGCCGGCCGACCACTCATGCGGAACCGACCTATGTCCTCGACGGTGTGATTCACTACTGCGTCACCAACATGCCCGGCGCCGTGCCGCGCACGTCCACGTTTGCGTTGACCAATGCCACGCTGCCGTATGTGAGGGCACTGGCTGATTTGGGTTGGCAGCGCGCCATCGGCAACGACTCGGGATTGGCACGCGGCCTCAACGTGCATGCGGGGGCATTGACCCATGAAGCGGTGGCGAGCGCGCTGGGCCTGGAATTCAAGGCGTTTCGCGCCGCCTGATCTCTCGGTGACCGCGCGTGCCGCGCGCTCGCCGCCTCGATTTGCTGCCCACATCGGCAGTCCGCGCGGATGCGCGGGCAGCCGGGCGTGTGTTGCTACTGTACGATCGATCAATTACTCTTCGCACGACCAGCAGCCGCCGCAATCGAGGGATCCGCCATGGCGCGCAATCCACGTTTTGATGTTTTGTTCGAGCCGGTACGCATCGGGCCGGTGACGGCACCGAACCGTTTCTATCAAGTGCCGCACGCCAGCGGCATGACCAATTCGTTGCCGCAGGTGCGCGCCAGCTTCCGCGAGACCAAGGCGGAAGGCGGCTGGGGCGTGGTATGCACCGGCGCGGTGTCCATGCATCCCAGTTCGGACGACTCCCCCCTGCCGTTCGCGATTCTGTGGGACGACACGGACATTCGCTCGCATTCCCTGATGACGGATGCCGTGCATCGGCATGGATCCCTGGCCGGGGTCGAGCTGTGGCATGGCGGCGCATGCACCATGAACCGCACCAGTCGAATCGCCCCGCTATCGCCGTCGGGCATGCCGTGGATGTCCACGCACTTGGGATTCATGGGCAATCTGCGTCCGCGAACCATGGATAACGGCGACATTCAGCAGCTGCTTCGCTGGCAGGCGGCCGGCGCGCGGCGCGCCATGCAGGCGGGATTCGACATCGTGTACGTCTATGCCGGCATGGGTTATTTGCCCTATGAATTCCTGCTGCCCGAGTACAATCATCGGACCGATGCCTACGGCGGCTGCATCGAGAATCGGGTGCGCTTGGTGCGGGAGCTCCTGGAGGTGACCCGCGACGCCGTCGGCAACAAGTGCGCGGTCGCTTTGCGAATCAGCCTGGAGGAATTGCGCGGCCGGGCAGGCCGGAACGCGGCATCCGAAGCGCATGAAGTCGTGACCCTGCTCGCCGATATTCCGGATCTGTGGGACGTCAAAATGGACTCCAGCCCGACCGACTGCGCGCCCTCGCGGTTTTCGCCCGAGGGCAGCCACGAGCCCATCGTCAATTTCGTCAAGCAAATAACCAAGCGTCCGGTGGTGGGCGTCGGCCGTTTTACCTCGCCGGATGTGATGGTGTCGCAGGTTCGGCGCGGCATTCTGGATTTGATCGGCGGCGCACGGCCTTCCATCGCGGATCCCTTTCTGCCGAACAAGATCAACGAGGGCCGTGAACACGAGATCCGCGAGTGCATCGGTTGCAATATCTGTATCTCGAGCTGGCACGACGGCGTGCCGGTGCGTTGTACTCAGAATCCGACTGCGGGCGAAGAATGGCGCCGCGATTGGCATCCCGAGCGGTTCGCACCGCCGGGAAGCGATTCCTCGGTGTTGATCGTGGGCGGCGGTCCAGCGGGGCTCGAATGCGCTACGACGCTCGCGCGCCGTGGCTATAGCGTGACCATTGCGGATTCCGCCGGCGAATTCGGCGGCCGCTTGCGCTTCGAAACCGCGCTTCCCGGCCTTGCGACCTGGGGCCGTGTGACCGATTGGCGCCTGGGGCAGTTGCGGGGCAGGCCGAACGTCAATATGTATCCCGGAAGTGCGCTGGGTGTAGACGATATACTGGGACTGGAACACGGCCATGTCGTGATTGCGACCGGAGCGCGCTGGACCAAGATGTTGTTTTCGACTCTGGAGTTTCCGGTGGGCGAACTCGATGGAGCGTCGGTTTATACGCCCGACGATCTGGCCGCCGGGGTCGTGCCTGAAGGGCCTGTGGTCGTATTCGACTTCGACAACTACTACCTGGGCGGCGCCATCGCGGAGCAACTAGCGAAGTCGGTGGGCGATGTGACGTATGTGACTCCGGCGGGCAACGCCTCCGCTTGGACTTTCATGACCAACGAACTGCCGCTGGTGCATCGTGCCCTAGTCAAGGCCGGCGTGCCGATTCACACACTACGGCGAGTCACGGCTTTCGACGCGGAGTCGGTGACCCTGGCGGATGTCTACAGCGGAACCGAAATGCGCATAGCCTGCCGATCGCTGGTCATGGTGGGAGTCCGCGTACCTCGGGACGAGCTGTACCAGACCCTCATCGCGAAAACAGCAGAACTCGGCGCCCTGGGAATCCGTTCGGTCTCGCGTATCGGCGATGCATTCGCTCCGGGAGCCATCGTGCATGCCGTTCACAGCGGACATCGGTATGCGCGCGAGCTCGACGCCGTGCCGGCGGCCGTACCTTACACGCGAGATTTCCCCGCATGAGCGTCGCACACATGGAACCCACCCTGCCCTCCACGTGGTATCGAAGCGCGGAGGTTTTTCGAGCGGAAAAGGCACGCATTTTCTACCGCGAGTGGATCGCGGCCTGCCGCGAACAAGAACTGCCCAACCCGGGCGATCATCTCGTGTTGGACGTGCTGGGCGAGAGCATTCTGTTGGTGCGTAATCGCGACGGTCAGCTACGCGCTTTTTACAATGTCTGCCGGCACCGCGGGTCACGTCTCTGCCGGACCCGCGCCGAGACTGAGGCGATGCGTGTGCTGCTTCCCGGCGGCATCACGGGCGCACGCCTGATAGTATGCCCGTATCATCAATGGTCGTATGACTTCAACGGCGCGCTGGTCGCGGCACCGCACTTGGGCGCCTCCACGGGCTTTCAAAAGCAGGACTTTCATTTATATCCCGTCGGCATCGACACCTGGGGCGGATTCGTTTTCTTGAATTTGACCCCGGCCGAGGCCAAACCGCTGGCCGTCCAATTGGGCGGCATCGTGGAACGGCTGCAGCGCTATCCGCTTCGCGACCTGCGCGTGGGCGCCACCATTCGTTACGAAATTGCGGCCAATTGGAAAATCATTTGCGAGAACTACAACGAGTGCTATCACTGCGGCGGTGTTCACCCCGAACTTTGCGCAGTGGTCCCTTCGTTTCGCGAGGCCGGCGGCGCCAATCTGGATTGGAGCCGGGGCATCCCTCATCGTGAGGGGGCCTATACATTCACCCACAGCGGCACGACAGTTCGGCGCGCCTTCCCCGGTCTCGACGATGACGAACAGGTACGGCACAAGGGCGAACTGGTCTATCCCAACCTATTCTTGAGCGCGGCGCGGGATCACGTGGCAGCTTTCATTCTTCAGCCACGCAGCGCCGAACATACCGATATCACCTGCCATTTCCTGTTCGAACCCCACGAACTAGACAAGCCCGGCTTCGACCCGTCGGATGCCGTCGATTTCTGGGATTTGGTCAACCGCCAAGACTGGGCGGTGTGTGAGGGCGTGCAGAATGGGATTCGGTCCCGCGTCCATACTCAGGGCTACTACGCCCCCATGGAAGACTGGAATCTGGACATCCGGCGCTACGTCACCGAGCGGATAGGTGCGTTCGTCGACGAACAGCGTCTATAAGACCCCCGCCGAGCGTCCCGGCCACTTCACTGCGGCAGGTCATCCTGCCGCGCTTGGGTATAATTGGAAAAAAGGGACTTCAATGGCACCTAAGCGGCATGTACCGAAATTTCACCGTTCCACTCCGGCGGTGCGACGTGAGGCATTGGTCGATGCGACGTTGCGCTGCCTCAAGCAATATGGCCATGGGGGCGTCTCCGTGCGCCGTATCAGCGCCGCGGCGGGCGTGTCAATCGGGCTGATCAACCATCATTTTCCGAGCAAGTCGGGTCTCATCGCGGAAACCTACGAAACGCTGGCCCTATCGCTTCTGGACTCGATCCGCAGTCAGGCAGAAAACAAGGCCGTGTCGCCGCGCGACCGATTGATGAATTTCCTGCACGCTTCGTTCGCACCGGAAATCCTCGATCCACAATTATTCAATGTGTGGCTGGTATTTTGGAGCATGGTGGCTCACTCGGCCGAAATACGCGCCGTGCATTTTCGAACCTATGGCAAGTACCGATCGGTCTTGGAATCGCTGCTGGGCCAGCTCGTGGACTCAGGCGCGGCGCCCGCTTTCAAGCTGCGGCCGGCCGCGATTGCGCTGTCCGCTCTGCTCGATGGCTTCTGGGTGGAATTGAGCTTGAGTCCCACGATTTTTAAACCTCGCGAGGCCGTCGCGCTCTGCGAAGACTGGGTCAATGCCCTGTGCAACGGCGCTTTTCCTCGCCTTTTAGTCGTCCCGCGGGCGAAAAAGGCTTAAGACCGCGGCCAAACACCGAAAATCCGAAGCCTCAAGACCGGGCAACCGCGGCTTCCCCCCATTTCGTGACTTCCCTCCCATTTCCCCGAGGACGCTAGTGAGGAAAGCCCTCTCTTGTTAGACTACCGTTCAACAAGATTGGAGAGGATTTCAGATCCATGGAAGCCAAGCGCTCATTGCACAACGACTCGTCCGCACAGACTGCCTCCAACTTGGACGGTTTCAGTCTGCCCGGCTGGATTTATCGAGACGCGGATTTTCTGGAAGCGGAAAAGGAACGCATATTCGCGACTTCATGGCAGGTGATGTGCCATCTCAATGACATACCCAATCCGGGCGACTATCACACGCTGGATTTTCTGGGAGAGCCCTTGGTGGCGGTGCGCGGCCAAGACCAGGGTGTGCGGGCGTTTTTCAATGTCTGCCGCCATCGGGCGGCGCGGCTTTTGGACGGTGGCTCGGGTCATTGCCCGGGAAGAATCGTCTGCCCCTATCACGCCTGGACCTATGATCTGGGCGGCCGCCTCACGGCCATCACGCACCGCAAGGAATTCGCCGATTTCACTCTGGACCAATATGGCCTCAAGCCGGTTGAGACGGAGATCTACAAGGGTTTCGTTTTCGTCCGCCTGAAGCCGGGTTTGCCCAGCGTCGCGGAGATGCTGGCGCCGTATGAGGTTGAGTTGGCGGCCTACCGTCTCGAGGAACTTAAGCCCATGGGCCGCGTCACATTGCGCACACGGCACGTGAACTGGAAGAACGTCACGGATAATTATTCCGATGCCATGCACATCACGGTGGCGCATCCGGGTCTGACGCGCCTGTTCGGGCAAAGCTACGGCGTGGAGGCCCAACCCTGGGTCGACAAGATGTGGGGCTATTTGCGCGATGTGCCCTCCTCACAGTTGTCGGAGCGCTTGTATCAGAGTGTGCTGCCTAACTCCCCGCATCTACCCGACGATCGTCAGCGGCTGTGGACCTACTTCAAGCTGTGGCCGAACGTGGCTTTCGACATCTATCCGGATCAGATCGATTTCATGCAAATGATACCGATCTCGCCGACCGAAACTCTGATCCGCGAGATCGCCTACGCGCATCCCGACCAGCGGCGCGAGATGCGCGCCGCGCGCTATCTCAATTGGCGCATCAACCGTCGAGTGAGCCTCGAAGACAAATCGCTCATTGAAAGAGTACAAACGGGCATGGGGTCGCGCAGCTACACGCCGGGACCTCTGGGACGTAGCGAAGTTTCCTTACGCAGTTTCGCGCGCCGCATGCGCGAGATCATCCCCGAGAGCCGCCTCAACGAAGCCCCGAGCGCCGGCTGGCAGGTACGTAACGATATGAGAAAGAACCATGGTTGACTCAGCCGCTCGGGATGTCGTCATCGTCGGCGGCGGACATAACGGATTGGTATGCGCGGCGTATCTGGCCGCGGCCGGACTCAAGGTGACCGTGCTCGAGAAACGCGGCGTGGTCGGCGGCGCGGCGGTGACCGAGGAATTTCACCCGGGCTTTCGCAATTCCGTCGCGGCGTACACCGTGTCTTTGCTCAATCCCAAAGTCATCCGGGATTTGGAGCTGCCGCGGCATGGGCTGCGGGTGGTCGAGCGAAAGTTGGCGAATTTTCTGCCGCTGAACGATACCGAATACCTGAAAATCGGCGCCGGCAAGACCGAACAAGAAGTCGCGAAATTCTCCGCGCGTGATGCCAGCCGCTTGGGCGCGTATGGTGAGCGGTTGGATGTGATTGCCGATGTGCTGCGCGACCTGGTGCTCGAGACTCCGCCCAATGTCACTGCGGGCAGCTGGCTCGAGGCGCTGCCCGAACTCTTGCGCAGCGCCCGCTTGGGCAAGCGAATCGCCAAGCTCGACATGCCCATGCGGCGTGAGCTGCTGGATTTATTCGTCAAATCCGCGGGAGATTATCTCGATGCCTGGTTCGAGAGCGCCCCCATCAAGGCCGCATACGGTTTCGACGGCATCGTCGGCAATTATGCGAGCCCCTATGCGGCGGGCTCCGGCTATGTGTTGCTGCACCACGTGTTCGGCGAGGTCAACGGCAAGAAAGGCGCCTGGGGCCACGCCATCGGCGGAATGGGTGCGATCAGCCAGGCCATGGCCAAGGCGGCGGCCGAGCGCGGCGTGGATATCCGCGTGTCCAGCGGAGTGCGTGAGATTCTGGTCGAAGGCGGCCGCGCGGTGGGCGTGGTCACCGAGAAGGGCGAGGCCATTCGCGCGCGAAGCGTCGTGTCGAATTTGAATCCCAAATTATTGTATGGGTCCTTGATCGACCCCGCGGTGCTGCCGCAGGATTTTCGTGAGCGCATCGCTCATTGGCGCTGCGGGTCCGGCACGTTCCGAATGAATGTGGCCCTGTCGGAGCTGCCCGATTTCAAGGTGTTGCCGGGGAAGACCATGGCGGAGCATCATACCTCCGGCATCATCATGGCACCCAGTCTGGCCTATATGGATCAGGCCTATCTGGATGCCAAAGCCGGCGGCTGGTCGAAGCAGCCCATCGTCGAAGTACTGATTCCGTCGACCTTGGATGATAGTTTGGCGCCGCCCGGACAGCATGTGGCCAGCCTGTTCTGCCAGCACGTGGCTCCGGTTCTGCCGAACGGCGCGTCCTGGGACGATCATCGCGAACAAGTCGCCGATGTCATGATCGACCTCGTGAACAGTCATGCGCCGAATTTCAAGGCGTCGGTGCTCGGACGCCAGATCATGAGCCCGCTCGATCTCGAGCGCACCTTTGGTCTTATCGGCGGCGACATTTTTCATGGCGCACTGAGCCTGGACCAGATGTTCTCGGCCCGACCCATGTTGGGACATGGCGATTACCGCGGTCCTCTGAAAGGGCTGTATATGTGCGGCGCAGGCACGCATCCGGGCGGCGGCGTAACCGGTGCCCCGGGGCACAACGCCGCGCGCGAAATCGTTGCCGATTTCCGGCGCGGACGCGTAAAACACGCTTAAGGCCTAGTCGCCGGTGGCTTCTGCCGGCGCATGCCGCGCGTGTTGAGGCAATCCGTCGGTGATGGTGAACCACGGCGCCTTGGACCCGACGAAAATGTGCTTGGTCGGACGGATGGTCGGGCCGTCGATGAGAGTTCCCATGGCAACGTGAATAAAGGCGCCGGCGCGAACCACGGAGTAGAGCGGCGAGCCGCACTGTTTGCAGTGCGTGTTGTTGGCGTCGTCATCGCCGTAAATCATGATTTTGTCCGCGCCCTGGGTCACCGTGAGCTTTTCGCGCTCTATGCCGGCGAAGGGCTTGAAGGCCGAGCCTGTCGTGCGTCGGCAGTCCGAACAGTGGCAGTTCGCGGAGTAGAGAAATTCGTCGGCCACGGTGTACTGCACCGCACCGCAGAAGCACTTTCCGGCCAACATGCGACCCTGCACTCTATACCTCGATTCCCTGACCTTTGAGATATTCATCGTACGTGCCGCGGAAGTCGACAATGCGGCCGCCGGCGCGAAGTTCGATGATGCGGGTGGCGAGGCCGCCCACGAATTCTCGATCGTGCGACACGAAAACAAGTGTGCCCGGATAATGCTCGAGGCCGATCTGCAGGGACTCGATGGTTTCCATATCCATGTGGTTGGTGGGTTCGTCCATCAGCAGTACATTCGGCTTGGTCAGCATCAGCTTGCCGTAAATCATCCGCCCTTTCTCGCCGCCGGACAAAACCTTCACCGATTTCTTGGTCTCTTCGCCCGAAAATAGCAGTCTTCCCAAAGTCGCGCGGACGATCTGGTCGTCGTCCGCCTTGCCTGTGTACTGCGACATCCAAGAAAAGAGATCGGTTTTGTCGTCGAACTCGGCTTGCGGATCCTGCGGCATGTATCCTGGCTGGGCGTTTTCGACCCATACGATCCGACCGGAGGTGGGTCGCAATTCACCCGCGAGGCAGCGCATCAGCGTGGTCTTGCCGGCGCCGTTCGGGCCGATGATGGCGATACGTTCGCCGCCTTCGACATTGAACGTCACATTGTCGAGCACCTTTTCGTCGGACCCCGGATAGCTGAAGGACAGTTTCTCCACCGATACCGCGGAGCGATACAGCTTCTTGCCCTGCTCGAATCGTATGTAGGGGTTCTGTCGCGATGAGGGTCTGATCTCTTCGATCTTGATTTTCTCCAGCTGCTTCTTGCGGGATGTCGCCTGCCGCGCCTTGGATGCATTGGCGGAAAAGCGCCGCACGAATTCCTGCAGATCGGAAATCCGGTCCTTGGCCTTGGCGTTCGCGGCTTCGACCCGCGCCCGCGCCTGAACCGACGCCAGCATGAAGTCGTCGTAATTGCCCGGATAGATCTTGAGCTGCTGGAAGTCCAGGTCGGCGACGTGGGTGCAAACTTGGTTCAAAAAATGCCGGTCGTGGCTGATGATCACCATCGTGGCGTCATAATTATTGAGCGCGCTTTCCAGCCAACGGATCGAGTTGATGTCGAGGTTGTTGGTCGGTTCGTCCAACAGCAGCACGTCCGGCCTGGAGAACAGTGCCTGCGCCAGCAACACACGCAGCTTCAAACCCGGAGGCACTTCGCGCATGGGGCCGTTGTGCCGCGATTCGTGGATGCCTGCATCGGTGAGGATGCTGCCGGCCCGAGCTTCGGCATCGTAGCCGCCGTATTCGGCAAACACGCCTTCGAGTTCGGCCGCTTTCATATAGTCATCGTCGGTGGCATTGGGATCGGCGTAGATCCGATCCCGTTCCTTCATGGCTGCCCATAGCTCCATATGGCCACGCATCACCACGTCGAGCACACGTTCGTCTTCATAGCCGAATTGGTTTTGATTCAACTTGCCGAGCCGCATGCCGGCCTGCAGCATGACGTCCCCGGCGCTCGCATCCAGATCGCCGCCCAGCACCTTCATGAGCGTGGATTTTCCGGAACCGTTCGCGCCGATGAGGCCATAACGATTGCCGTCGGAGAACTTAACTGTGACCTGCTCGAAGAGCGGCTTGGCGCCGAACTGGACGGCGACGTTGGAAGTGGAGAGCATGTGTATCCGATCAACTGAATAGTACGGCCGGCCAGGCCGCTTACGTTAAATGGGGGTTCGGAAGGGGCTGCGTCGGGTGAATTCCGCCGTTCCGGGTCGCCTATTCTACACCGTATTGGCCATCGGGCTCAAACCATGTGCAGGAAGCCCGGCAGGTGCTCTCGAGGGCCGCGAGACGCGCCGTGGAGTTCACGCGTAACTCCGGCTGATGAACCAGTACACCCCCAAACCGACCAGGCCCGCGGAGAGTCCGTCGACCACGATGGGCCGCGCAAGCGCGAGCTTGGCGCGCACCAACAATGCGACCAGCCCCAAGGTTACCAGCACCAGCGTGAGCTGCCCGACTTCCACGCCCAGATTGAAGCCGAACAGAATGCTCAGGAGCTGTCCTGAGGGCAGTCGCAACTCGAGTAGGTCTGCCGCGAAGCCGAAGCCATGGATCAGCCCGAATACCACCGTGACCACGATGCGCAGGCGTGCCGCATCGCGCAAGTGGCCTGAGAGCATGAGATAGTTGGCCGCGAACAGTCCGGCTCCGAGCAGCAGCAGCGACGGTAGGCCGCCGAAGCCGAGCAAGCTCCCCGCGGCCATCAGCAGCAAAACTCCGCCCACACCGCCGGCCACGATACCCGGCCGATGCGTGGCGACAGCCACATTTTCGGCACCGATCATTGCAATGGTCAGCGCCACCAGCGCATCGATGAATTCGGCGTGCGGGCGGATGATGCCGGTGACCGCGAGCGCGAGTGTTGCACTGTGGCCGATGGTGAAACCCGTGACCACGAACACCAGATCGCGCAGGCGCCGGCTGATCAGGATCAGGCCCAGCAGAAAGGACATGTGATCGGCGCCGGTAAATATGTGCATGATGCCCATCTGCACATATTTCAAGAATCCGGCATCGCGCATGTTCTCTTCCTTGCCGGAGATCTCCAGGACTTGATTGTCCTTGGTGAACAATTGCTGGATCACGCGACTGTCGCCGGCCTGGATTTTCGCCAGAGAGACATGCGAGGGCACGAGATCGAAGAACACCGACGAATGCAGCGCCACGTCCTTGACCGTGGCACACCGGAAATTCATCTCGAAACGGCGAAACTGCACGGTGGCGGTCAAGGGTTTGGGTGGCGCGACCAGTGGACAGGCTTGATTGCCGTCCGTGACCGACAAATGCCTGGCAAGATAGTCTTCGACTCGCTCGTTCGGAGGCTGAGTCTCGCCCGGTTGGTTCAAGCGCGCGGTCTCGAGCAGCGGCACGGTAAAGGACAGATGCACCTCCGCACCCTCGATGCGCCAGTTCGAGTAACTGGTACTCTTGATATGCGCGGCTACCTGGCCAGCGAATGCTAGCCCCAGCGAGGCCACCGTCAGCGCCGCGAGAGCGTTCTTCCGGCGATGCCGCGAGCCAGGTCCGCGTGTCACGGACCATACCCCGGCGCCACCGCGATATCGGCGAGACTGCGAAGGTAGGCGATATTGGCGGCACGAACCTTCGCCTGCGCGTCTTTCTTGTAGTCGGTCCACACGAGATTGCCGGCCTCGTCAAAAGTCTGCGGTACGGGGAAGCGATGCTTGATCATCGCAATCAGATGCATTCCATCGGCTTGCGCGACCGGGCCTGCAAATTCCCCGTCCTTGAGCGGGGCGATGGCGTTGTAGAGCGCATCATCGACTTTGGCCCGCACTGCAAATTGAAAAATGTCGCCCGTGTCCCCGTGCCCCGCCTCCATGAATCTGCCGGAATCGACCAGATTGAATTTCTCCATCACGGCCTCGAGTTTTTGACCGCCACGCAGCGCCGCTAGTGCCAACTGCACCGCCGCGCGCGCGTCGGCCGCCGAAACTCGCGCTTCAGCGACCGGGGCCCGCGCATCAACGGCTGGTAGCGCGGGCTCGGACTCGATCACCAGGTCCCGGAGTTGCATCACGCCTTCGGAGGAATACTTGTCCTTGTGCTGTTCGTAGTAGGCGTGCAGTTCGTCGGCAGTAGGCTGTTGCGCCAGCACAT
>Ga0302320_10023594_pt1 | contig 12067 bp, 9 predicted proteins | sample Bog_T0_3_FD_202130 | JGI IMG/M metagenome (GOLD analysis project Ga0302320, IMG submission 202130) | Peat permafrost microbial communities from Stordalen Mire near Abisko, Sweden - Bog_T0_3 | ecosystem: Environmental > Terrestrial > Soil > Wetlands > Peat | place: Sweden: Abisko, Stordalen Mire...
CGGCTCCCCTCGTCCGTGCGCAAAGAACCACGCTCTATAGGACTTGAAGGTAGATTGAGTTATGGCACGACCAAGCAAGAAAGAAATCAAAGCGGCACTCGATAAGCTGCGTCCGGGAGGAGATCAGGGTCGATCGGTTCCGACCGACTACAATGCTCCCCCTCTTGAGTCGGAGAAGAAGAATCAACGGATTCGTAAGAAGGGTATCTAGCAAGAAATTCGGAAATTTGGATGGGAGCTACCTGGCACAGGGTATTATTCCCGCGTTACGTTCCAATTGCCTAGATCGTTTGGTTCCGCCTCCTGGCCGGTTCTCGATATTGATTCTGCCTTTGAACCGGAACAAATTTAAAACAGGGAGGCCATCCTATGGCAACCAAAACACTCTACGTCGGAAATCTTCCTTACTCTGCGACTGAAGCGCAGCTCATCGCCTATTTCTCCGCATACGGTTCTACCAATGCGCGAATCGTTGAGGGTCGCGGCTTCGGCTTCGTCGACATTAACGCGGATCAACTAGAAGCTGCGGTCGCCGACAAGCACAGCACCCAGCTCGAAGGCCGAACCATTACCGTCAATGAGGCCAAGCCTCGTGAGAACCGCAGCAGCGGTGGCGGTGGCGGCGGTGGTGGCTACGGTGGCGGCAGCCGCTCCGGCGGCGGCGGCGGTGGCGGCGGACGTTCGTCCGGCGGCGGTCGCGGCAATCGCTGGTGAGCGTAACGAGGGCGGCCTGAGCGCCTTCACACACAGATTAAGCCCATTCCTGCGTTGCAGGAGTGGGCTTTTGCGCTCCTAGACATGCCTGAGGCCCGTTGCCGTGCGATAATGGAAGCATGACCAATACTGGCGCGCTCCCGATGATCATACAGGGAGGCATGGGCGTCGGCGTCTCTGATTGGAGACTCGCCAGAGCCGTTGCCCGCCGAGGACAACTCGGCGTGATCTCGGGAACCGGCTTGGACACGGTCGTCGTGCGACGTTTGCAATTGGGCGACATCGGCGGTCACCTTAAGAAGGCCTTCGACGCCTTCCCATTCCCTGACATCGCCAAAGGGATCTGGGACCGCTATTTCATTCCCGACGGTAAGTCTCCCGATCAGCCCTTCAAGTCCAAGCCCATGCCGTCGATCAAACCGGGTAAGGCCTTTATCGACCTAACGGTTGTGTCGAGCTTTGTAGAAGTTTATCTTGCAAAGTTGGAGCATACGGGTCACGTTGGCATCAACTTGCTCGAGAAAATTCAACTCCCGACCGTGCCGGCGCTTTTCGGGGCGATGCTGGCAAAGGTGGATTTTGTATTGATGGGAGCCGGCATTCCCCGTCAGATTCCGGGAATCCTCGATTGTCTTTCGCGATTCGAACTGACTCGGCACCACATCGATGTGGTGGGGGCCTTGCCGGGGGAGGCGTTCTACGCCGACTTCGATCCGAGCCGTTTTAGCCACGGCATGCCGACCGAATTGAAGCGCCCGCAGTTTCTCGCTATCATTTCATCGTCAGTTCTCGCCCAGACCTTGGCCCGCAAGTGCACTCCTCCGGTGGATGGCTTTGTCGTCGAGGGACCCACCGCAGGCGGTCACAACGCGCCTCCGCGTGGCGCGATGGTGCTCGACGAAAGGGGCGAGCCCATCTATGGTCCTCGGGACGAGACGGACCTGAACGTGATGCGCGACCTCGGCCTCCCGTTTTGGCTGGCCGGGTCATACGGCAGCCCAGATAAGATCCAGGAAGCGCTCAATGAGGGGGCAGTTGGAGTCCAAATCGGGACCCCATTTGCGTTTTGTGACGAATCCGGTATCGAGGCTCATCTGAAGGCCCGAGCCATCCAGGCGGTCCTGAGTGGCAAGGTGAGAGTCCGCACGGACGCTCTTGCCTCTCCCACGAAGTTTCCCTTCAAGATCATTGAGATGGAGGGCACCATGGCAGATCCTAAGATTTACGCCGGCCGCAAGCGAATCTGCGACCTCGGCTACCTCCGATCCTGCTACAAGAAGGACGACGCCACCATCGGTTACCGCTGCCCGAGCGAGCCTGCAGAGGATTTCATTGCAAAGGGCGGCGCCGCCGAAGAACTCGAGGGACGCCAGTGCATCTGCAATGGCCTTATTTCCACGATCGGCATGCCGCAAGTAAGGGACGGGGTCGCGGAGATCCCGGTCATGACTTCCGGCCGCGACATCGAGGTCATCAAGCAGTTTATGAAGCCAGGTCGCTGCTCATACACCGCCGACGATGTTCTTGACCATCTGCTTGATGCCCATGGGGCCGCTAACACCAAACTTGAACCACAAGAAGCGGTGATAGCGGGTTAGGTCATCCCACGGGGGATAAACTGGGCAAACCCAATGCCCGAAATCCTTCTCATCAATCTGGTTGGCACCGACCGGCCGGGTTTGACCAACGCCTTGACCACCAGTCTTGCCGCCCACCGGGTGGAAATTTACGACATTGGTCAGGCGGTGATCCATGACCATCTTTCGCTGGGCATGTTGGTCGGGCTGCCGGAAGGTCCACAGTCATACGAGGCCCTCAAGGATCTCCTCTACACCGCGCATGGCCTCAACCTTTCGATTCGGTTCACACCGATCTCCCCCGAAGAGTACGAAGTTTGGGTTGGCCAGCAGGCACAGGAACGAACGATCGTGACGATGCTCGGTCGGACGATATCCGCAAGTAACCTGAGCGCGCTTACGGGCGTGCTCATCGAGCAAGGGCTCAACATCGAGAAGATATCCCGGCTCTCGCGTCGGCTGTCCCTCAAACTAACCGAAGAAGAGCAACGGTCATGCATTGAGTTCTCCGTCCTCGGTCGGCCAAAGGATCGCCAACAAATGCGTCAGGACTTCATGTCGATCGCCCAGGATGGGGATGTGGACGTTGCCGTGCAGTCGGATGATATGTATCGGCGTCACCGCCGCCTTTTCGTATTCGACATGGACTCGACCCTCATTCAGTGCGAGGTGATCGACGAATTGGCCCGTTTGCACGGGGTGTACGATCAAGTATCAGCGATCACCGAAGCGGCCATGCGTGGCGAACTCGACTTCAAGGCGAGCTTTACGCAGAGGGTCGGCCTCCTGAAAGGCCTTGAAATGGAGAAGGTAATCGCATTCGCGGACCGTCTGCCCCTCACCGAAGGGGCCGAACGCCTCGTCGACACGCTCAACAAACTTGGATTTAAGACGGCCATCTGCTCAGGTGGCTTTACCATCTTTGGTGAGAGGCTAAAGGAGATTCTTGGAATCGACTTTGTGTTTGCCAACGAACTGGACCACGAGGACGGCCGCCTTACCGGAAAGGTGAAGGGAGAGATCGTGGACGCGCAGAGGAAGGCCGCACTCATGCGTCTGCTCGCGGCCGACATGAACATTAGTCTCCAGCAGGTGGTTGCCGTCGGCGATGGCGCTAACGACCTTCCGATGATCGGCCAAGCCGGACTCGGCATCGCCTTTCGCGCAAAGCCCGTCGTTCGCGCCAACGCCAAGCAGGCCCTTTCGGTACTGGGGCTGGATGGAATGCTGTACTTGATCGGAGTCAGAGACAGAGAGATTCTATCACCTGAGAGTTAGGTCGAATGAATGGGGACGCTTAATGGCGGGGACCGGTCAAGGTCACCAGGAGTGGAAGCGAGGCGAGCCTACAGGAGCGAGCAACTCCAAGCGCTTAGGACGCCGGCAACCCTACCGGTCGTTGTTAAGGGCTCCGGATTAGAATCCGCCTACACCTTCTGGCGTGCCAACGCCAGTGGGGAAGTCCCAACCGGCGCCCGCGGCGTAGTGGCCGGCAGCGCCACTTGAGATGTCATGAAAATGGGCGCTGCCAATTTCAGCGTAGAGCTTGGTGTCTTCCGCTTGCGAACTGGCCGGCGTAGACCCTGATGCGTTGGCGATGCCGGCCATGATGGGAGTCGCGGCGCTGGTGCCGCCAAAGACCTGCCACCCGCCGGGATTGTTGGGGAATCCGTAGCTGTCGAAAACCGAAACGCCGGTATTGGGATCGGCATCGGCGGCAATATCGGCGACTCCCCTGAAGTTGCCGACAAGATTGGCGACTGCGTTCTGGAAGGTCGGTCGGGGCTCATAGAGGCTCGGACCACAGGATGTGTCGCTCCAAGCGGTTTCGCTCAGCCAGACTCCCGATGCGTTGATATTGAGCGATGTTCCCCCCACCGAAACGACGTTCTGGGATGCGGCGGGAAAATCGACTTGGTTGGCGATATCCCCCGCCGCCGCAAAGAAGGTCACCCCGCTCTGGACAAAGTAGCTGTCGTAGGTCGTGTAGACAGTGGCGTATTCAGCTCCCCCGGAACTCATCGAGACTTCTCGGACTCCCGGAAGTAGTTTTGCCACATTCACTGCCGCCATCAGGTCGGTGGTGGCGTCAGAGGCTGCCTCAACCAAATAAATCTTCGCCCTTGGCGCCATGGCATGAGCCCATTGGGTGTCCAAGGCCATCTCTTGGGACCAGCCTCCATCCGGTGCCGGCTTGGCGCCCGACGCGTAAACCACCTCAAAGACATCGTTGTTGGCCCCGGTGGGATTGGTTGAAGGTTCGGTCGGAAGCCCAAACTGAGCCGAAAAAGCATTGAAGTCGGCCAGGGAGGTGGGATAGTCGTAAGCGTCCACGATGGCGATCGCGCCTGAACCGGAGTTGGCGGGAATCTCGTAGGCTGTCCGCAGTTGGCTCGGCGAGTACCCATCCGGCGTTCCGCACGGTCCAGATGTGTCTCTAATCGAAATCAGGTAGTTGGTATGAAACCTCTTCCCTCGGTCACTTGCTCGCTCAACCGTTGTAGCGGGGACCAGATATCCATGGCCCCTTGGCACCGCCTGGGGCACAAGAGCGGTGCAAATCGTCGGAGCGGATGAGCTACTTCCGCCTCCGCAGCCTCCCAGAAGGAGTGCGGTAAAGCCAATAAAGGGTGCGATGAGAAGGGCGCTTCGTTTCAAATAATCACCAACGGATGCTCGCCAGTTTACGGCCTGGGGAGACGCCGCTGCTCAGGCCATTCGAACACCCGACCTAATGCGACGGCTGAGGAACCAACCTTGATAAGACGGGCCCATTAGTAAAAAGTTCATCCTAGCCGCGCATGCTTTCTTTCAGGATGTCAAGGTATTCACGATCGACAAGGTAGCCGTCAAGCATCTCAAACTTCGCACCTCGCCTATGCCCGATGATGCCGAAAGCGCCCTCGAAGTTCCAGACCGAGAACCCCCACCCAAATTTTTTGTAGATACCAAAAAGGTCGCGCAACCAACGGATGGCTACGTCATTTGGCGTTCGATCATAGCAGCCGCACTCGCCGATGTGGATGCCGACGCCCCTTGCCTCGACATCGCGCCAAGGTTGGTAGAACTCCTCCAACCCAACGCGGTCCCATGTCCTTCCGTCCCATTCAAAGCCCGGATAAACCGGAGTCGGTAAGCCGACATGTCCACACCACCATGATGCCTCGAAATGGCTTACGGCCATTGGCTGGTAGCCACGGCCGCTATGGATCACGCCAAGATCGGCAAGCTCCGGCAGAGCCAGGTGGCCGCCCGCGAGCCCATCGATGACAATGGGGCGTTTGGGGTCGACCTCGCGGACTGCGCTCACCGTCTTACGGATCACCGCCTCGTGCTGGGCACGAGTAAAACCTCGCTCACCCACTGCAGGGGGCTCGTTAACGAGATCGAAGCTTAAGTCCTCCGCCGGCGCCTCAAGGTACCGGCGAGCAAATTCTGTCCAGTTGAAGAGAAAGGCGTCCTGCGCGATGAGATCGGTCCAAAGGTTGTCCTTCTCCAGTTCCCAGCCATTGATGCAATAGCCGGGTACCCGATGAAGATTCAACGAGAGGTGTATGCCTCGGGCCTGGCACTGGGACAGGGCCTCGTCAATGTACTTAAACATCGACTCGTCAGGGTTGAAGTATTCGAAGTCGCGCGTCCAGATCCAGTAGTTCGAGGGGAGGCGGACAAAGTTGAAACCGTGCTTGGCCAAGAAGTCGAGGGCTTTCTCGTCGGGGAATCTTGGCCGCGGGCCGTCAGCGCCGACCTCCATCATCCACTGAAAGTTGAAACCGTACTTACCTTTTAGGTTCACCGATCGACTCCTTTTGCCCAAATCGAAAGGATGGCATCGGACGATGGAAGGAGGAGGGGCTTGCGAATGGCGCCACGCTCGACCTTTAATTCGAAGTTGCTCGCCCGGCCCGAGGCAAGGTCGGTCAAGATCGCCTGGTATGGGCCGTCGATCAGGCCGAGCCCGGAAATCGTTGCCGGGTGATTGTCGGGACTGCTGCGTTCTAGTCGGACCAAGGCCATATGGGGATTGCCGATCCCCAAGGCTTCCACCCCCCGACCTAACCCGGGAATTGAGATCGAGCCGATGCCCACCCAGTCGGCTCCGGTGTTGTCGAGCTGGAGGTCAACGCGACCCGCTGGAACGGCAATCGCCAACGATGCCGCCTTCAGGTCAGTACCAGGGGGAAAGGCCTTGGTCATTGGTGTGCCGCCGTTTACCGAGGCGACCAAATTGCCTCCGGCCTTAGACAGATTCGTCACCCGGATTTCTACCGTGCCGCCGACGGGCAGATTCATATGAAGCATCAGCGGCCCAGACCGCATCTCAGGGTGGGCGGCGCCTTGGAAGTAAGTGGGCGCCGCCCCCAGCGCGATCGCGTCGGCCGGAAGGTTGTATTCCAAACGTTTGAAGCCTACCCAGTCACCGGAGGGTTGAACGACTAGGTCGCCGGGTGTTCCGGACTGAACATCTGGTTCAACGAAGACCAGGTTACTTTCCGAAAGTACGTGCGAGTCGTCAATAATCCGTCGCGCCGTGGACCACTCGTCTTGCAAGTTCAGCCTGAATACGGCGTCCCAATACCAATACTGGGCGCTTCCCGCAAAATGACGGAAGAGCGAGGTCCAGATGGCGTCGCGGATCGCCCTACGTTCCCCATCGGGACGCCCCACGTTGGAAGTGCTGATTCCCACTTCGCCGAAGAAGAACGGTTTCTCACCAACCTGTTCCGCCAGAATTCGCGGCTCAAGGTGGGATGGATAGGCGTGAGCCTGGGTGTAGTCGACCGCTCCAAAGATCGGCAGGTTTAGGTCGGAACTGGACGTGATCAGATGATGGTACGGATCGATGCTTCGGATGAAGGCGGTCATCGAATCATGCCAGTTTCTGACATCGGTGATGCGGTGGTCGTGGATCGCGTTGACCGATTCAACTTCGTTGAAGAGCTCCCAGCCCATGATCGATGGGGAATAACTGAACCGAGCGACCATGTAACGCAGATACGCCTTCGTCAAGGCAATGGCCTGAGGATTAGTGAAGAAGTCGGCGGGATCGACAAGGAACCCTCCGTTCTTGGCGTTCCACGGGTTCGTGCTCCAATTAGAGTCGTTGTAAGTTGTGAATTCGCCATGGTGAAACAGAACGAGCTGAACGCGCACTCCCCCCTCTTCGGCGGCGCTTACCACGCCCTGCCACTGGTCAAGGGAATCCTCGTCAAGGGTCGCGAGCCCATAAGTTCCGCCGGACTTCCACCAAGGGTTCATTCCGTCCCAAGAGCATGCCCATATGCGTGCCCAGTTGGCGCCATAGCCCTTCATGGCGTGGAGAGTGCTCGCAAGCGAGGGAAGTCCGTCCGAGTGCCAGGCCAGGTTGTGGCCCATTGGCCAATAAATTCTGCCTGAATCCATGTGGAAGCCCCATGGGCCGCCGACGCGGACGAAGCCGTCGCCCAACGAGGCGTCGAGGGCGACTTTGATCGGCGTGGCATCTGCCGGATGCCCGTTCCGATAGAGCCGGGCGGTGTAGACCCCTCGCTGGTGCGCAACTAAGACCGACCGCCATGCTTGGTGCGACCAATAAGCCAGCCGCCACTCCTGATGACCATCAGGTGCGGTGAACGCCACCCGTACATCGTTGACCTCGGGATCGAAAGGATTACCGATAGCCTGTGCGTTGAACACAGCGGTTGAGGGTCCATACCAAAGGGCCGTTTTCGGCGTCTGGGCCAGAACGAGCGACATTAGAATAAGTGGCAGGGTCATACTTGTTCTCAACTGCGAGACTTGTTTATCTTAGCCCCAATGCGGTGCACCGACGGCTGCACGAAGCCTATTCATGACAGGGCGCCGAGTGAACCTGAGAGGATCACACCTGAAATATGGTCTCAGAATCCATAACGGACTAAGGTCAACAGAATAACTTGGTCGGGCTAGAATGTCGTCACCTGCCTTGGGTATCACGTCTAAGGGCCACTCTTCTTACGATTCGAACCATCATGCGTGTGAAATTACTCAGCCAGGGTTGGCAATTCAGGCAAAACGTCGAGCCTCAAACATATCATCGCTATCACGCCGAACATTTGGATTGGCTTCCTGCAGTGGTTCCCGGAGCGGTCCACCTGGACTTGGCGCGGAATGGAGTGATCGGCGATCCCTTTGCACGAGCCTACGAGGCAGGTTTGGTTTGGGTCGACGAGGCGGACTGGGACTACAAAGTCTGTTTCGATTGGCATCCGTCATCGGATTTGCCGAAGAGGGTGCTCTCCTTCGAGGGGTTGGATACCGTTTGCAGCATCAAGCTGAACGGCTTGACCATTGGGACGCACGACAATATGTTCACGTCCCTTGAGATTGACGTGAGCGAGGCATTGGTGGAGGGTGAAAACCTTCTGGAAGTACAGTTTCAATCCGCGATGCGGACAGGTGACACGAGGAGGAAGGCCTATTTTGCTTCGGAGGGTCTACCCGATGACGTCGTGCGGTTCGACGAACGGGCCTTTGTTCGCAAAGCATCTTACATGTCCGGGTGGGATTGGGGACCTCGCCTCATCTCGTGTGGCATCTGGAAGCCGGTTCGCTTGCTTGAGTACGCCAGCCGAATCCGTCAAGCCTCGTTTCTCCAAGAAGCGCTTCCCGATGGCAGTTTTCGAGTGCGGGTGGTGGCTGAAGTAGACGGTCCATCAAAAGTAGGGGCCGAGTTTGCCGGGGAAACACGGCTTCCGGGGCAGCCACTGGAGTTTATCGTCGAAAAGCCAAGGCTATGGTGGCCCAACGGGGAGGGGGAATCTTACCTCTATGAAGGGAGGGTCTTCCTCGAAGATGGCCATGCCATCCATAAGTCGATAGGCCTTCGAACGATCCGTCTTGTTCGTGAAAAGGACAACGAGGGGACCTCCTTTGAATTCGAAGTCAATGGCCGAAGCGTGTGGGTTAGGGGCGCCAACTGGATTCCGAACGACTCATTCCTTGGTCGAGAGACCCGTGAGGCAACTTCGGCCTCCATTCGGACTTGTAAACGGCTAGGGATGAACATGCTTCGCGTGTGGGGAGGAGGGGTCTACGAATCTGAAGACTTCTATGATGCTTGCGATCGCGAAGGCATTATGGTTTGGCAGGACTTTCCTTACGCCTGTAGCTACTATCCGGACGGGCCCGAGGCGCAAGCGATCGCGGCTAAAGAGGCTGAAGAGAATGTCCTTCGGCTGCGAGACCGGACAAGCCTAGCCCTATGGTGCGGCAATAACGAGAATACAACGATGTTTGAGTCGCCCTGGGGACCGCCTGAGCAGCAGCCTCCGCGATTCTATGGCCAACGCATTTACGAGCTCACCCTACCGGAAGTACTCCGCAAGCATGATCTGGAACGGCCCTATATTCCTTCAAGCCCGATGCTTCACAACGACGAGCCGAACTCCGACTCCCACTATTGGGCGGTTTGGCACGGAGGCGACTATGCGAATTACTTGTTATCAAGGGCGAGGTTCTGCTCCGAATTCGGGTTTGCCTCCTCCTGCGGTATGGAGTGTTGGCGGGAAACGCTCAGTCCCGAAGATCGCCACCCGCGCTCCGTAGTCGTTCGGTGGCACGATAAAACGGGCAAGAGCGCCGAGACCTTTGAGACGTTTGTGGCCGACCACTATCCAACATGGCGGACGCTGGAGGATTGGACCTACCTTTCCCAACTCAACCAGCGCGACGCCCTTCGGCTTGGGATCGAGCACTATCGACGCTCCACTTTTTGCAAGGGAACTCTGATCTGGCAGTTCAACGATTGCTGGCCAGTCCAGAGCTGGGCAGTTCAGGATTTTCGACGAATGCTCAAACCTGCCGGCTTCGAGCTTCACCGACTTTATGCGGCGATCCTGCTGTCGATCGAACGGACGGAAGACGGGGTGAACGTCCATCTAGTGAACGATGGCCAGGAGCCGTTCTCCGGAGTCGTCACCCTTGAGGCAGTCTCGACCATCGACGGAAGCGGTCGCGGTCGACGTTCAGTCACCACAGAGGTTGGCCCTGGGGATTGCAGAATCGTCATTGCCGAGTCGTTCAATAGCGAGTTAGCCGGTCGAACTGCCGTTCGAGCCTTCGTTGAGGGCCGCTCAGATACGGAAACGTGGTCGCTTCTCGCGAATCCGAAGGAAACCCTGTTTGCACCGCCGACGATCACGGTCCAGGCCGGAACCTGGCTCACGCTTACGATTGAAGGCTTTGCCGCCGATCTGGTGGCATTCGACCCTGAGGATGGCGGCAATCTCTTCGATCTGGCGACGGGCGAGCCAGGTTGGCGGGCAACGACGATCTACAATGGGTCGCTCCATCTCGGATGTAAACACCCTCCCATGGCGATTCGTGTGAGGACCCTGGCCGGCGTGCAGGAAATCGAGTTGGACCCCCTGGCTTCCAAGAAGGGCTAACTGTAGGCAGATCGGAGGCGACGCGGCTCCGAGGTTTTGTTGGTTAGCGCGCGTGCCACGGCCCTCCGAGGGCGGGCAAAGGATAAATGAATGCTAACGTTACTGATTGCACTGAGTTCGATGCACCAAACGACTACACCGACCTTGCCGTTCCTGAGCCCGGTTTTTGGCAACCACATGGTGTTGCAGCGGGGAAAAGTGAACCGAATTTGGGGTTGGACATCGCCTGGCTCAAAGGTGAGTGTCCAATTAGGGAGCCGTCATTCCGACGCAGTGGCTGGCGCCGATGGCCTCTGGTTGGCGAGCATTCGGCCTCCCGCGCCGGGCGGCCCCTACCACCTTAAGATCACCGGCGTCCAAAACGTCGACTTCGATGATGTCCTCGTGGGTGATGTTTGGCTATGCTCCGGCCAATCCAACATGCAAATGGGACTTAGCGTCGTCAACAACGGTCCTGATGAGGTCAAGAACGCGAATCATCCCGACATCCGGCTCCTTTTTGCCCCGCTGGTGGCTGCGACGATACCGAAGCAAACCATTGGTGGAGAGTGGCAGGTTTGTACGCCCCAAACCGTTGGAAACGGAGGCTGGGGAGGCTTTTCGGCGGCCGCCTACTTCTTCGGGCGAGAGCTAAATCAGCGACTCCATATTCCGATCGGGCTGATCGATTCGTGCTGGGGTGGCACGATTGGTGAGGCCTGGGTGAGCGAAGCGGGATTACGTCCAGTCAAAGATTTCGATAGCGTCCTTGACTCTCTTGACGCTGGTGCAAAGGCAGGGACGGGGCCCCAGACTCAGGACCCCAACGTTCCAACCGTGCTGAACAATGGGATGATTCGCCCCTTTAGTCCAATGGCGATCAAGGGAGTGATTTGGTATCAAGGCGAGTCAAACATAGGCCGTGCTGAACAGTATCGGCGAATCCTGCCCGCCCTCTTCCGCGATTGGCGCACCATGTTTGATGACGATGACCTGCCCTTCATGGTGGCTCAACTCGCCAACTCGGGGGTGCGCAAGAAACTTCCTGGTGATGACGGGTGGGCGGAACTGCGCGAAGCTCAGGCACTGACTGTGGCGAACGACTCCCACGCTGGCCTCGCCTGCCTGATTGATACGGGCACCCTTGGGGACATCCATCCCAAGGACAAGCAGGATGCAGGTAAACGACTTGCCCTGGCCGCCTTAAGTGTCGCCTACCATCAGCATTTGGTGTCCTCAGGTCCCGTGTTCAAGAGGCTCAACCTTGACGAAGGTGAGGCGAGGGTGATGTTCGACCATACCGATGGGGGCCTTCAATACAAGGCGAGCAGTCTGGGCGGGTTCGCCCTGGCAGGCGCCGACAAGGTGTTCTATTGGGCCCAAGCCCGC
>Ga0302320_10023595_pt1 | contig 12067 bp, 9 predicted proteins | sample Bog_T0_3_FD_202130 | JGI IMG/M metagenome (GOLD analysis project Ga0302320, IMG submission 202130) | Peat permafrost microbial communities from Stordalen Mire near Abisko, Sweden - Bog_T0_3 | ecosystem: Environmental > Terrestrial > Soil > Wetlands > Peat | place: Sweden: Abisko, Stordalen Mire...
CTAACCTGCCATGAGCACATCCCTCCCGGAAATCACCGCTTCGTTTCAGAAAAACGGATACTACCTTGCCAAGGGCGTTTATTCGAACGCTGAGGTTGCGGAACTTGCCACCGACTTTGACCGCATCGTCAACCAACTCACCGCCAGCGGCGAAGAGGTCGCAGTCCGGTGGGGCGGGGCGGTGATGGAGAAGATAGCGCCGAAGGATTCGGTCTTCGTCCACACGCACAACGTTCAGATTTATTCGGCGGCCTGGCTACGAGCCTTTCTGCAGCCGCGCTTTCTCGAAATCAGCCAGGCGATCCTCAATAGCCCCGACGTTATCCTCCACCACAGCAAGTTGTTTCAGAAGCCAGCGGAGAAGGGCGCGCCTTTTCCCATGCATCAGGACTACAGCTATTTCCCTACGGTTAAAGACAACATGATCGCAGGCAGCATCATGATCACCGAGGCGACCGATGACATGGGCTGTCTGCGCGTTTATCCCGGGTCGCACAAGCTCGGACGCCTGAAGGAAAGCAACGGCCAGACCGACACGGAAGTGTTGAAGGACTATCCCTTGGAGAAGGCGATACCAGTCCCAGCTGAGCCGGGCGACGTCGTTTACTTCCACTATCTTACGCTACATGGCTCGATGCCGAACCGGTCGCAGAAGACCCGTAAATCGGTCCTCGTTCAGATGCACAGCGGTGATGACATGGTGGAAGATACCAATCGCCATCCCAATGCCCGGCTCGTCCTTTCCGGTTGGAACCATCATGCGAAGCGGAGCCTGGGCAACGTTGCGTGACGATTAAGTAGATCGCATTTCGGTGCGCTGTTTTGGAAGTAGGACCATACGGCCTATTGTAACTCAAAACAAGATAGTTGCCTTTTCCGGTAGTCGTGATACTAGTTGCTTTGATGCAGATCACCGCGCTGTCGTTTCGACTTACGCTACTTCTTCCGGGCCGTGTGGGTTCGGTGGAAGCGATCTGACGCACTTATTTCGCTTTAACCTCCAACCCCAACGGCCCGCCAAAACGGAGGGGCCTTTGGGGTTTCTTCTTTTTGGCGTTTCGTCACTGATAGCAAACCGATAGAAGAAGACAAAAGACAAGTCGTGCGACGGCCATCGATCGCCGCTACATTGAAAGAATAACGTTATGACCACCAAGAACCCGAAGTACCGCGCATTTCCGGCGGTAAAAATGAGCAAGCGCACCTGGCCGGAGCGCGTGATCGAGCGCGCGCCAATCTGGTGCAGCGTCGACTTGCGCGACGGCAACCAGGCCCTGGCCGTGCCAATGAGTGTGGAGGAAAAACTCGAGTATTTCGATATGCTGGTGAAGCTCGGTTTCAAGGAGATCGAAATCGGGTTTCCTTCGGCGTCGCAGATCGAGTTCGACTTCGCGCGCCGGTTGATCGAGGAAAAGCGCATTCCGGATGATGTCTGGGTACAGGTGCTGGTTCAGTCGAAGGAAGAGCTGATTCAACGGACTTTCGAGTCGTTGCAGGACTGCCCGCGCGCCATCGTCCACTTGTACAATTCCACCTCGGTGGCCCAGCGCCGGATCGTCTTCGGTTTGGACAAGAAGGGAATTGTCGATATCGCGGTCCGTGGCACCCGCAAGATCAAGGAGCGGGTGAAGACGGTGCCCGGTACGAAGGTCCGGTTCGAGTATTCGCCGGAAAGTTTTAGCGGAACCGAAGTCGATTTCGCTCTGGAGATTTGCGAGGCAGTCGTGGAGGAGTGGGGCGCTACTGCCGCGGAGCCGATTATCCTGAATCTGCCCAACACGGTTGAGTTGATGATGCCGAACCAATACGCCGACATGATCGAATGGTTCATCACGCACCAGAAGCATCCCGAGCAGGCAATCATCAGCCTGCATACGCACAATGATCGCGGTACCGGTGTGGCTGCGACCGAGCTGGGCCTGCTGGCCGGAGCGACGCGCGTGGAAGGGACACTCTTCGGCAACGGGGAGCGGACGGGCAATCTCGATATCGTCACGGTGGCGCTGAACATGCTGACGCAAGGCGTTGACCCGAAGATTGATTTGCATGACTTGCCTGCCGTGCGCGATGTCTACGAGCGTTGTACGCGACTGGAAGTGCCGGCGCGTTGGCCCTACGGCGGCGATCTGGTTTTCACCGCGTTTTCGGGCTCGCATCAAGACGCGATCAACAAAGGTCTTAAGGATCGTGCCGTGCACCCGAACGGGACATGGGAGGTGCCGTACCTGGCGATCGATCCGCACGACATCGGGCGGAATTACCGGGCGATCATCCGTATCAACAGCCAGTCGGGCAAGGGCGGAGTCGCCTATGTGATGGAACAGGAATTCGGGTATGTACTCCCGAAGGCGATGCATCGCGATTTTGGTAAGATCGTCAATCGCGTGGCCGACGAGCGGGGCGAGGAGTTGCCGCCGGCCGACATCCTGTCCTTGTTCATGAAAGAGTATCTGGACCGGGAGCAGCCATTCAAGCTGGTTGATTTCGTGGAAATTCCGCTGGGGAAAGGGATCAACTGCCGCGCGACGATCGAGAAGAATGGGGCCGTGCAGGAGATTAGCGGCAACGGCAACGGGCCGGTGGCGGCGTTCGTGCATTCGCTGATTTCATCGGGCAACGTGGAGCCGTTTGAGGTGGTTTCGTACTCGGAGCATTCTCTGGGGACCGGCGTCGACGCCAGGGCAGTGGCCTACTTTGAAATCAAGCCGGAAGGCGGCGTGGGCACCTTCGGCGCGGCGACGGATACGAACATCGAGATCGCGTCGCTCAAGGCGGTGCTGAGCGCGCTAAATCGGTCCTGCGGGAGGTCGTAAACGAAATCTCGTTAGCGGTCGTCACGGACTGCTGGTTTCGGCTGTCAGCGAAACGTTGAGGATTACGACGGTACCTTTGCCGGGAGGAAAGGCGATGGTGATGGTTTTGTCTTCGAGTGGCGTAAGCTTGCTGAAGGGCAATTTGTAGGTCTGGGCGCCGGTTGATCCGAGGTTGGGCCGGATCGTATAATAGGATCCGTGTGCGCTGCCGAAATCGGCGATAAAAACGACCCAAGCACCCGGCGGCGTGTTGACGGACTTCCAGCCTCCATAATGGATATGAGCCGGCATGTTAACGTAATCTTCCGGCTTGGTTGAGAAGGTCAGATCCGGCGACAACATGTAAGTAAGGGTAAGAATGCCGCTCGCAATCCGGCCTTTGAAATCCTGAGCCATTCTTGTCCAGTCGAGTTCCTTGAGCGGCATGATGAGGCCCTTGCTGGTGAAGGGGTCAGGTTTATCAAGGGGGTTTTCCGGTGCGAAATCGGACGGAGGCCTGCCGTCACCGTACCAGTGTGATGTGCCGTCGGCAAAGTCACCGTTTTCCAGGATATTGTCGGCATGGACGCGAGCGAGGGAGGTCAGGAGGAGGAAAGCGATGACGAGGTTTTTCATGACGAATATTGGGGTATCACACGGCAGGTGGAAGCCAAGGTATTCTCAAGAGAATTTGATTTAGAATCAAGAGTCCAGAATTAAAACCGGGAGTGGTGTCACCGGCCGAAAATAAGGATTAGGGCCAACGGGAAAAAAAATCCGGCGGCGAGGCAGACAAGAGTCGCGGGCCCCTGGGCATATTTGAAGGCCAGAATCACGCCGAGGACGATGGTGGCGATGAGGCTTGCGCCCATGAGAATGACGAAGCCTTGCAGATAGATGGATGAGGGATGGTGCGCTTCCGTCTTCAGCATGGAGCCGGTATGGACGGCAGAGAGGTAGCGAATCCACGCCCCGCAGCGCTGGAGGCCGAATTCCTGCCAGATGCCGGAGAGCGCGAAGAAGGTCAGCATCGGCGCGAAAAAACAGCCGAGATAGAGATGAACGCGGCGCAGGAAGTTCATGTAAATTCGAGCACAGGCAGCTTCGTGTCGATATGCCGCTACTCTGAGCTGACCATGGAGACGTGCGCGACGTCACGCGGGAAGGCGAGGGTGAATTTTTTCATGGTAGGGAAGTTGGTTCTAGCAGTTAACATGTCACTAGCGGAAGCCAAGGTTATTTCAACGTCGTACACCGTGCTAGTTCACGCGTGCCCTAACAAAAAATTATTCAGAGGTTGCCTGGGATTCCACCTGATTTGCGTTGCGTGAATAGTATGCGCAGAAACCAATGACTTCGCGGGGTACGGAGTACAAATCACGAATACTCCAAAAGGGTGCATGGCTGGCATAAATGGGCTCGATGCCAAACTTGGCAAAGGCGAGCCGGCAACGTGGCAGGTGGAAATATTGTGAAACAATCAGCACGCTGTTGAGATGGCGGTCGTTCAGGAGCCGGGCGGTATTTTGCGCGGTGCGCCACGTGGTGTACCCCTCATTGTCTTCAAGGATGGCATCAGAAGGAACGCCGTTGGCTTCCAAATAGCGCCGCATGACAACCGGTTCGTCGTAGCCTTCCTTGCCATGGCCGCCGCTGACCAGGATCAGCTTGAAGTAGCCCTGCCGGTAAAGATTCACCGTGTGGTCCAGGCGCGCCTTCAACATTTCCGACGGAGTGCCATCGGGCTGAACTTTGTTACCGAGGACGACCGCAAGGTCGGCGGCGTGAGGATTGTCATTCAAGCCGGCGAATACTATGGCAACGCACGCGGCGGTGAAGAGTGCGAAGAGGACGAAGGCAATCTGCCTGATCCAGGCCGATCGAAGAACCTTTGCCAACTTGTTCACGGCGCTACGTAAACGTCACTGCCCTTGGCGGCGAACTCCTGCGACTTCTCCTTCAGGCCCTGCGCGAGCGCTTCCTGCTCGGCCACGCCCTTTTCCGCGGCATACTTGCGGACGTCCTCGGTGATTTTCATCGAGCAGAAATGCGGGCCACACATGGAGCAGAAGTGGGCCGACTTCGCGCCTTCCTGCGGGAGGGTCTCGTCGTGAAAGGAGCGCGCCTTCTCGGGGTCGAGGCCAAGATTGAACTGGTCCTCCCAGCGGAACTCGAAGCGGGCCTTGCTCAACGCGTTGTCGCGCTCGGAGGCACCGGGGAAACCCTTGGCGAGGTCGGCGGCATGCGCGGCGATCTTGTAGGCGATGACGCCCTCGCGCACGTCGTCCTTGTTGGGCAGGCCGAGGTGTTCCTTGGGCGTGACGTAGCAGAGCATGGCGCAGCCGAACCAGCCGATCATCGCCGCGCCGATGGCGCTGGTGATGTGGTCGTAGCCGGGGGCGATGTCGGTGGTGAGCGGCCCGAGCGTGTAAAACGGCGCCTCGGCGCACTGCTTCAGTTCGAGCTCCATGTTTTCCTGGATAAGTTGCATCGGCACGTGGCCGGGGCCTTCGATCATCACCTGGCAATCGTGCTGCCACGCCATTTGCGTGAGTTCGCCCAGCGTGGCGAGTTCGGCCAGTTGCGCCTCGTCGTTGGCGTCTGCGCCCGCACCGGGGCGCAGCCCGTCGCCGAGGGAGAAGGAGACATCGTAGGCCTTCATAATCTCGCAGATCTCCTCGAAATGCGTGTAGAGGAAGTTTTCCTGGTGATGTGCGAGGCACCACTTGGCGAGGATGGAACCGCCGCGGCTGACGATGCCGCACATGCGGCGCGCGGTCATCGGCACGTAGCGCAGCAGCACGCCCGCGTGGATGGTGAAGTAATCGACGCCCTGCTCGGCCTGCTCGATCAGCGTGTCGCGGTACAAGTTCCACGTCAGTTCCTCGGCGCGGCCGCCGACTTTTTCCAGCGCCTGGTAAATCGGCACGGTGCCGATGGGCACGGGGGAATTGCGGATGATCCACTCGCGTGTCTCGTGGATATTCTTGCCAGTGGAGAGGTCCATCACGGTGTCCGCGCCCCAGCGGATGGCCCAGGTCATCTTCTCGACTTCCTCCTCGATGGAGGAGGCGACAGCGGAGTTGCCGATGTTGGCGTTGATCTTCACCCGGAAGTTGCGCCCAATGATCATCGGCTCGCTTTCGGGATGGTTGACGTTGGCGGGGATGATGGCGCGACCGACGGCGACTTCCTCACGGACAAATTCTGGCGTGATGATTGTCCGATTATTCAGCCGCGCACCGAAGCCAACGCCGGGGTGTTGATGACGGAGATCGGTCTGGGCGTGCTGGCCGGCACCTTGCTGCCTTCCGCAGGAGTGCTGGCGACCCAAGGTTTCCCGCACGGCGATATATTCCATCTCCGGCGTGATGATGCCTTTGCGCGCGTAGTGCATCTGCGTGACGTTGCCGCCGGCGACGGCATGGCGCGGCGCGCGTTTCAGTCCAGGGAACGGTTGCAGTTGACCTTTCGTCTCGCGCTGGCTGGCGAACTCGGCATGACCGGCGGTAAGGTAACCGTTGTCGCGCGGCTGGACTTCGCGGCCCGCGTAGGTTTCCGAGTCGCCACGCTGGTCGATCCACTCGGCGCGCAGCGGCTTCAGCCCTTCGCGGATGTCGATCTTCACCGCGGGATCGGTGTAAGGCCCGGACGTATCATAGACGCGCAGCGGCGGGTTCTGCGTCATCTGCCCCTGAAAATCACGCGTCTGCGCCTGAGTTACTTGGCGCATCGCCACGCGGACGCCGGGCAGGGAACTCTCGACATGCACCTTGTGCGAATTGGGAAAGGGTTTGGTGACGCTGCACAGGATTTTCGATTTTGCGGGCTTGCGCTTGGCGGCGGATTTCTTCGCGGTTGAGGGCTCGAGGGGCTGAATCATAAAGTAATCATCTCCAAGTCACCGGTGCAATCGGGGAGGGGATGCACGCACTGCACGGCAGCACGACAACTCCCTCCGCCGGCATGACCCGGATCAGGTTCATCGGGTCGTTTGCCTTGCGCGTGGCCCAGGCAAACCTCTCAGCCGCAGTGGGCTCCCCGTTGTTACAGGCAGGATACAGCCAACTTTTGGGCAGACAAGGGCGTTTTCTGGCCGCTAATAAGCTCATCTCTCGACAAGCCCAGCTCGACGAGTAATTATTTGAGAGCATGGCTAAAACGCTCACGGATCTCACTGCGGCGGAAATTCTCGCCTTGGCCATCCAGTCTGAGGAGGAGGACGGACGAATCTACGCCGATTTGGCGGAGCGGGTGCGCAAGGACTATCCCGATACGGCGAAGGCGCTCACCGCCATGCACGATGAGGAGGACGGCCACCGGCACCGGCTCATTGAGCTTTACCGGAGACAATTCGGCGAGCACATCCCGCTGATCCGGCGGCAGGACGTGAAGGGCTTCATAACGCGCAAGCCGCTTTGGGTAAACAAAATCCTGACTGTCTCGATGATCCGCAACGAAATCGAGACGATGGAAACCATCGCGCGCAATTTTTACCAGGCGGCCATCGCTCAGACGAGCGATGCGGCGGTGCGCCAGTTGCTCGGCGACCTGGCCGCGGAGGAGGGCAAGCACTACGAGAAGGCCGAGGAGATGGACGAGCAGCAGAAGGCCTCCGGTGCGCGCGATGCGGAAGACGACTCCGAGCGCCGCCGTTTCGTGCTGCAGATCGTGCAGCCGGGGTTGGCCGGGCTGATGGACGGCTCGGTCTCGACGCTGGCGCCGGTTTTTGCGGCGGCCTTTGCGACGCATGCGAGCAAGGACGCGTTCCTGGTCGGCATGGCGGCCTCGGTCGGAGCGGGCATCAGCATGGGCTTTGCGGAGGCGATGTCGGATGACGGGGTGCTCAGCGGTCGCGGCAAGCCGTGGCTGCGGGGCACGGTCTGCGGCGTCCTGACGACGATCGGCGGTGTGGGGCACACGGTGCCGTTCCTTATCACCGATTTCCATTTCGCCATGTATGTCGCCGTGGCGGTGGTCGCGGTGGAACTGGCGGTGATCGCCTGGGTGCGGCATCGCTACATGGACACGCCGCTCCTGTCGGCGGCGTTCCAGGTCGTGGTCGGCGGGACGCTCGTTTTTATCGTCGGGATTTTGATTGGGTCGGCGTAGCCAATAAAAGTTGTCATTCTGAGCTTGTCGGGGAATCGGCGGCTTTCCATTCTGTGGATCTATGGCAACCCCTCTTGCTCTAACGGAAGAAGCCCGGCGGAAGCTCCTGCCGTCCACGCAGCAGAACCTCGCACGCGTCTACGGCGATCCGGCGGCAGCGGAATGCGATCGCGCGAGTATCGATGAGTTGTTGACCGCACAGGCTTGGACGGAACTCGATGACCGCTTTTATCGCGACATCGCATTTGGTACAGGCGGGATGCGAGGCCGCACCATCGGGAAAATCGTGACGAAGGCGGAGGGGGGGCAGCCGCAGTCGCTGGGCCGCCCTGAATTCCCCGGCACCGGGACGAACATGCTCAACTTCGGGAACGTCCATCGCGCCGTTTCTGCTCTCGGGGCGTATTTGATCGAAGGTTATCCGGGGGATAAACTCAGCGTGGTGATCGCGCATGATACGCGCCATTTTTCTCCGGCATTTGCGCAAGCCGCGGCGCGATCGCTCAATGCACTGGGAATTGATGCGTTGCTTTTTCCCGAGGACCGTTCGACACCGCAGCTTTCGTTTACCACGCGGGCGACGGGCGCCCAGGCCGGGATTATGATTACGGCCAGCCACAATCCGCCGCATGACAACGGGATGAAGTTTTACTCGAAGGATGGCGGACAGGTGGTTGATCCACATGCGTCGGGAATCACAAAACATTTTACGAGGCTTTCATCCGATCCGGGAGCGTTGCCCACTCTAATCGCGACCATTCAAAAGCCGGGCAAGATTATCATGCAAGACGCTGAGATGGATCGGATCTATCGCAACGCAGTCAGCAACCTGGTGCTGGAGCCGGAGGCAATATTGGAGACGCGGTTGCAGATTAAGTTTGTTTATACGCCGCTGCATGGCACCGGCATCCGCGCGATTCCGGCGCTGCTTGATCAATTCAACTTCCGTTACACGGTGGTCGGGGCACAGAGCAAGGGCGACGGACGTTTCCCGACGGTAAAATCGCCGAATCCCGAGAATGCCGAGGCGCTGGAGCTTGCGATCCTGCAGGCGGAAGCGGAGCAGGCCGATGTTGTCCTGGCGACCGATCCCGACGCTGACCGGATGGGCGTGGCGGTGCGGGATGAGCGTGGCAAGATGATTCTCCTCACCGGGAATATGATCGGCTCAATCATGGCCTATTACCGTTGTGAGCGACTGATCGCGCGGGGAATCGTGACCGAGAGCAATCGCAAGAATGCGGTGATCATCAAGACCTTTGTCACGACCGACTTACAGAAGAAAATCGCGGAGCACTTTGGCGTGGAGTGCATCGAGACGCTGACGGGTTTCAAGTACATTGGTGAAAAAATGTACGATTATGAGAAGGCGAATGTCGTGGATTACGGACAGCTTATGCCCGCGGAGCAGCGCAAGGCGTCACTGGAACGGAGCAAGTTTGTCATTTTTGCCGGGGAGGAGAGTTACGGTTACACGGGCGGTGATTATGTACGCGATAAGGATGCCAATGCCGCCGTGCTGATGTTTGCCGAGGTGGCGGCATGGGCGAAGTCGAAGGGCCAGACGCTGGCCGAGTATCTCGATCATATCTACCGTGAGATGGGTTTTTACACGGAGCGGCTGGGCACACTGACTTTCGAGGGCGCGCAGGGCGCGCAACAAATTGCGAAGCTACTGGCGTCGTTTCGGGCGCAACCACCGGCCCGGTATCAGGGGCTGGCGGTGAAAGGCGTGAATGATTTCGGGCTGCAGGAGTTCAAAGATGCCGATGGGAAGAAAATCCCAAAGGAGACCATGCTGCTTTTTCATCTCGCCGACGGCAGCCGCATGGCGGTGCGCGGCAGCGGCACTGAACCGAAGATAAAATTTTATTTTTTCACCCGCGCTGATGCCTCCGGCGACCTCGCGACTATCAAGGTGGAGCGCAAGGCCTTCCTCGAAGCGTGGTGGAATGAGGTGCAGGAGGATGTTAAGAAGAGGGTGGGGTGAAACTGGGATCATCCATTTCTGTGATGAAATGAAAATCTAAGAACAGAGGACGGCGTTGAGTATGGATTTTCGTTGAGTCCCATGTAGTTAACCTTGTCATGCCCATGAGTAGGATTCACAATCACCGGCTCACATGGCCAAGACTGCATTAGGAAAGGGACTCAGCGCCCTGATGGGTGGGGCGAGTTCGCTCGCGACGCCGGAACCGGTGGCGGAACGGGGCGAAACGATCCGGCAAATTTCCCGCACGCAAATCGTGCCGAGTCCGCTCCAGCCGCGCAAAACGTTCCGGCCCGAGGAACTCAACGAGCTGGTCGATTCGATCCGCGAGAAGGGGATCATCCAGCCGCTCATCGTGCGCCTGGTCAACGGCAAGTACGAGTTGATCGCAGGGGAGCGCCGCTGGCGGGCAGCGGGTGAGGCCGGCCTTGAAGCGGTGCCGGTCATCGTGCGCGAGGCGAGCAATCGCGACGTGCTGGAACTGGCGCTGATCGAAAACCTGCAACGCGCCGACTTGAGTCCCATTGAGGAAGCGGAAGCCTACGCGCGGCTGATGAAGGAATTTACGTTGACCCAGGAGCAAGTCGCGCAACAGGTGGGGAAGGGGAGGGCGGTGGTGGCGAACGCAGTCCGCTTGCTCACGCTGCCGGCGCAAGTGCAGGCGTGGATCGGCGCCGGAGACTTGAGCGTCGGGCACGCGAAAGTGCTGCTCGGCCTCGCCAGCGGGGAGGAGCAATCGCTTGCCGCGGAGCGTGTGCGCAAGGAAAACCTCACGGTCCGCGCCACCGAGCGCCTCATCGAAACGATGCGCGCCGGAATCAAGCCGGGGTCCAAGCGCAAGGCCGCCAGTTCAGCCAGCGCCGCCATTTTCGCCGATCTGGAAAAGCGTCTTCAACAACATGTCGGGACGCGCGTGCGCATTGTTGGTAAGGCGAGTGCGGGCAAAATTGAGGTCCACTATTTTTCTCCCGAAGACCTCGATCGGATCCTCCATCTTCTGCGGCTTCCTTCGGCATAAAGATCGCTGTATAATGCAAGCTTCTTCATTCCCAAAGACCGGTTAAGCCCATAAATACGTTACGATTGCAAATTTCGCCATTGAACATTTTCCGAAATAACTATAAAAAGGATTGATTATGGCTGATTCTGCCACACCTGGCTCTGATCCAAACGCACCGAAACGCGAGACTCTGCGGATAAGTCTTCCACCCAGACCGCTAAAGCCCGCCTCCACAAAGATAGCACCGGCACCGCGCCCAAATATCTCGGCAGCGACGACCTTGCCTATGAGCGCGTCGGGTCAATTGGAGACGACGCCAACTTCCCAGGCTCCGGCCTGGTCCACTGCGGTGACAAAGCCCATGCCGGGCGCCGGCACCGTCAAGCCCCCGTCCGGGTCGCTTCCTCCCCGACCATCCGCCCCGCCCATGACCGGGGCGCCTGCGAGTGCCAAGACGACGCCTTTGTTTCCACAGAAAAATCCTTCCCCACCGGCCTCTTCCCTAGGTGTGACGAATGAACCGGTTGAAGAGGCTCACCCGATAACCAAGGTTGTGCCTAATCCGGGGGTTGAAGCGCCCAGTGCTTCACAACGGCTGGGAGTTCAGCCGCCTCGCGTGATTGTCGCCAATCCACAGGCCAAGGTCTTTGTCCAAAGCGGCAGGGTTGAAGTGCCTCCGGATCTCCAGCCCATCGTCCATCAGAGCAAGCCGCCGGCGCTTCCCGCCACACAACCCTTGCCGAGCTTCGCCAAGATTACGGAGCAAGGAACGCCGAAGCCACGAGTCGCCCCAAGTACCTCGGCTGCAAATCCCCCGGCACCGGTGGTGCCACAGGCACCGCTGACACCCGCTGTTCCCGTTGCTCCTGCTCAAGCTGAAGCCACAGCCCTACCGGAAGAAAAAAAGCCAAAATCCGGCATCATTGCTCCTCCAGGTCGTCCGACTCTTCCGGATGGAACGATTGCCCCCATGAGGGCCAAGCGGCTGACCGGTTCGTTGCGGTTGGTGGATTTACCAAGCCCTTCGTCTGCTCAACCTGTTACGCAGCCTTTGGAAGCCACCCCTACCCCGGCTCCATCCGTTCCGTTGCCAGTCGCGAGATCCGCGCCGAGCATTCCGGCAGCAAAACCTCCGCCTCTTCCCATCACCCAAGCCAAGGAGGCTCCACGTCC
>Ga0302320_10023597_pt1 | contig 12066 bp, 9 predicted proteins | sample Bog_T0_3_FD_202130 | JGI IMG/M metagenome (GOLD analysis project Ga0302320, IMG submission 202130) | Peat permafrost microbial communities from Stordalen Mire near Abisko, Sweden - Bog_T0_3 | ecosystem: Environmental > Terrestrial > Soil > Wetlands > Peat | place: Sweden: Abisko, Stordalen Mire...
AAGGTCCAGTTGAAGATCTTGATGGCCGAGGGCACTGCGACCAGCATGGTGAGCAGCGAGAACACCAGCACCGCGTAGTTCGAGATGCCCATGATGAACATGTGGTGGGCCCAGACAAAGAAGCCGAAGACCGCAATGGCCACCGAGGAGAATGCGACCGCCGTGTAACCGAAGACGCGCTTGCGGCTGAAGGTCGAGATGGTCTCGGAGATCACGCCCATGCCCGGCAGAATCATGATGTAGACAGCCGGATGCGAGTAGAACCAGAACAGGTGCTGGAACAGGAGCGGATCGCCGCCCTTGGTGGGGTCGAATACGCCGATGCCGATGGTGCGCTCCAGAGCCACCAGCACAATGGCGATGGCCACCACCGGCGTGCCCAGCACCATGAGGATACTGGCCGCGTAATGGCCCCAGACGAACAGCGGCATGCGGAACCAGGTCATGCCGGGGCAGCGCATCTTGTGGATGGTAACGATGAAGTTGAGCCCGGTGAAGATGGAGCTGAAGCCGGCAATGAAGACCGCCAGGCCAGTGGTGAGCACGTTGGTGTTCACATAGTGCGTGGAGAGCGGCGTGGTGAAGGTCCAGCCCGTATCCACGCCACCGGTGGCCATGGTGTAGAGAGCCAGGATGCCGCCGGCCATGTAGAGATACCAGCTCAGCAGGTTGATCTTGGGCAGCGCCAGGTCCTTGGCCCCGATCATCAGCGGGATAAGAAAGTTGCCCAGCGTGGCCGGCACCGAAGGCACCAGGAAGAAGAAGATCATGATGACGCCGTGCATGGTGAACACCTTGTTGTAGGTGTCGGTGGCCATCAGATCGCTCTGCGGCGTCAGCAGTTCCAGGCGGATGAGCCCGGCAAGCGCCCCGCCGATAAAGAAGAAGAAGCTCAGCGAGATGAGATAGAGGATGGCAATCCGCTTGTGGTCGCCTGTCAACAGCCAGCTCAGTATCCCGTTCTCCTTGGTGATGTAATTCACCTTGGGAATTCTGGCCGTGGATTGATCGGGGAGACTGACGATTGTGGCGCTCATTGCTTCACCATTCCTTGCGGTTCGGTTTTAGGCGCGGCGGTCTTCTGCCCTGCGCCTCCGGCAGTTGCCGGCGCGGACTTGCCTTCGCCCTCCGGCAGCAGGTCGGTGGTGTTCAGCGTCTGCTGAATGCGGTAATCGGAGTTGAGGTTCTTGATGTACTCCACCAGCGCGATCACGCCCTCCTCGCTCACCTGCCCTTGATACGTCGGCATGATGGGCGCATATCCCTGCGTGATGTGCTGCGAGGGATTCAGGATCGCTTCGCGCAGGTAGGCCTCGTCGGCGAGCACCGTGCCGCCGCTCGAAAGCGCCAGCTTGGATCCGTAGACGTTGGCCAGGCTGGGTCCGCGCGCATCCGGCCGCGCATTGTGGCAGGCGCTGCAACTGAGACTGGCGAAGAGCCGCTCGCCATTTTGCGCCATGGACATGCCGCTGGTGGAGTCGGCCAGCCACTTGCGGTAGTCCTCGGGGGTAAGCACCACCACGTCGCCGATCATCTGCGAGTGCGCCGTGCCGCAGTATTGCGTGCAGAAAAGGTGATACGTTCCTGGCGTGGTGGCCTCAAACCAGACCGTGGTGTAGCGGCCCGGAATGGCCTCGCGCTTGACGCGGAAGGCGGGAATGGAGAAGCTGTGGAACACGTCCTGCGAGATGAGCGTCAACTGGATCGGCTTGCCGGTGGGGATATGCAGCGAGTTGATCTCGTGCTGCCCGCCCGGATGCTCGGCCTTCCACATCCACTGCTTGCCCACCACGTAGATGTTCATGGCGTTGGCCGGCGGCGTGAACACGCGGAAGTAGATCAGCGCGCCCCACACAAACATCACCAGGAACAGGCCCAGCGGGATGATGGTCCAGGTCGCTTCAAGCAGCGTGGAGCCCTCGATCTGCTCCGCCACCGGGTGCCGCTCCTTGCTGTACAAAATGGAGAAGCTCGTGACCAGCAGGATCACGATGGTCAGCCCGATCAGGCTCACCAGCACCATGAAGAAATAGAGCGCGTCCATCTGAGGCGCAATCTTCGAGGCCTCCGGCGGAAACAGCGCGAAGTTCGTCATCCATTTGACGAGAAACTGCCATATGACTGGGCTGATGTGGTTCATTCCGTTATCCGTTCACCTTTGTTCCTGTCCCCGTTGTGGCCGTCCCGGCTGTTCCGTTTCCCGGTATTCCGTTTCCAGGTGTTCCGTTTCCCGGCATTCCCGCACCCGGTGTTCCGTCGTCTCCGCGGCTGTCCTTGCGGAACATCGCCAGCATGAATCCACCCAGCGTGAAGAGCGTTACCAGTCCGCCCAGTTGAACCACGCGCGCAACAATCAGCGAGTGCTTGTTGGTCTGGGGATCGTAGTGGTAGCAGTAGGTCAGAATATTGTCGACCGGCGAGCCAATGCGATTGGAAGATGCCTCGGCCAGTCCCAAACGCAGATCCTTGGGCGAGTATTCGACGCCCATGTAATACTGCGCCAGCTTGCCCTCCGGCGTTACAATCTGGATCGAGCTCGCATGCGCAAACTGCGTCAGCTTGCCGTCGGGGCCGGGAATCTTGACGTAGCCGAAACCCACCGTCTTGGTGAGCACGTCGATGTTGGCCTGCGTGCCGGTCATGAAGTGCCAGCCCGAGGCCGACTCCGGATGCCCGTAGCGCTTCACGTAGCTGCGCTTCTTGGCTGCGGCCAGGTCCGTGCCCTCGCTGGGATCGATGCTCACCACGATGATGTTGAAGTCCTTGCCGGGAATCTCGTCCACCATCTGCAGGGCGCCGGTGAGGCCGTTCAATTCTTCCGAGCAGAGCATGGGGCACTGGTAGTAGACCAGCGCCAGAATGGCCGGCTTCTTGCCGAAGTAGCTGCCGAGTTGTACCTGCTGGCCGGCATCGTCGGTAAAGGTGAGCGAGAGCGGCAACTGCGCGTTCAGATTCTGCGCAATGCCCACGCTCTTCAGGATCGCCGGCGGCTTGTCGTTGACCGGGCCCATCTCCTTCTCGTCGTAGCGCGAGACCTGGGCCATCAGCGAAGGAATCGGCAGCGCCGCACAGACCGCAGCCGCCAGGGCCGCGGCTCTCGCCGTTCCCGTCCACGTTCTCCGCATTGTCCCTTTACTCTGCATTGCTTTCCCGATTTCTCTTGCTGCAACTACTGTCTCGTGCTCTGCCGCTGCGTGTTTCTAGCGTTTGCTACTTATGGTCGCCGCGCGCGTGTTCCACGGCCTCGGCCACTGCCTGGTCGTGCTCGTAACCGGTCCGCGTGAACCCGCTGGTCAAGGGCGCATGCACGGCTGGCTTTACCTCGCCGGTCAGCAGCGGTTCGGCCTGCGCTTCGGTTGCCACCGGCAGTCCGCGCTGCGCAATCAATTCAATGGCGCGGTCGATCGGAATCCTGACCTTGCCCTGCGTGCGATCTGCCCAACTGTAGTTGTTCAGCAGCAGCTCTTCTTTCGCGTGCAGGTCGGCGATCTCCTGGTTTCCGTCGTCGGTCTGCAAGCGCGGCGTGGGAAACTGCTGCGTCAACTGCGCCATCTTGTTTTGCAGCGCCGGGCTGGTGGGCAGGTTGCCCAGGTCGCGCACATCCACGGTCTTGGCCCACTTGCTGGTCGGCCCGTCCACCTTGTTCATGTGGGCGTTGATGACTTTGCCAATCCCGTAGCAGAGCACGGCCGTCACGCAGACAAAGATCCCAAGCGCGGTAAGGAAAGTCACGATCCCGGTGACGCGGATGTCGGTCTGCTCGTAGCCCGCGGAAGCATCGATCTCATCTGGTCCGTGCGAGCCGAGTTGCATCTCGTTCCCGGGTTGATCGCCGTCGTGATTATGCGTGGGCATGTTCAGGCTCCAGAATCTCCGCCAGGTGCGGGTCGTTGGTCTGCACCAGCGGACGCATCTTCAGGCGTGTGCAGAAGAAGGCCACCCAGAAGGCCGCCATCGCCACGGGTACGGCCACATATTCGAGAATTCCCCAACTGAAGTGCAGGTTGCGCGCCGCGTCTTTGAAGTTCGGCTCGATCAGCCAGAACAGATCGAAGGCCTTGGCGAAAAGCATCCATTGGCAAACCCGGATCAGGCGCTTCTTGTTCCGCTTCAGGTCGCGCGAGAGCAGCAGGGTGAACGGAATCAGCCAGTGGAAGATGAAGTCCAGCGTGATGATGACGCCCCAGCCGCGGCGAATGCGATCAAGATACCAGGGAATCTCCTCCGGCAGGTTCCCCGACCAGATGATGAGGAACTGCGAGAAGGCCAGGTAGATGTTCAGCATCACGAACGCGAAGGTGAACTTGCCCAGGTCGTGCTGCTCGGTCTGCCGCAGGATGGTCTTGAAGGGCTCAGCCTCCGACAGCGAGATGGAGATAATGATGCCCAGCGCCAGCACCGAGTAGCCCTGCCCGACGAGGAAGAGCAAGCCATACACCGAGGAGTACCAGGTGGGGTCCATCGACATGACCCAGTAGATGACCGCCGCGGTCATGGTGAGCGCGTAAACCAGGATGCCGGGACCGCTGATGTTTTCCAGCCGTTTGATCCATGTGGGCGTATTGGCCGGCGAATCCTTGTCGCGCTCCAGGCCAAGCCGGTTAAGCCGCCACATGTAAAAGGCCCAAACCACAAAGCAGAAGACGCCTACCATGATGAACATTTGCGGATTCAGCATGGGCTGCTTGAAGACGATGGCATGCGCCTGAACTTCGTTAATGAAGCCGGACTTGAGCGCGGCCTCGACGTTGGCCGGGTTGGAGCCGTCGACCTGCGCCCACAGGTAGAGCTTCTTCATCCAGATGACGACCACCAGCCAATAAACAAAGATCAGCGGGAGGGTGCGGCTCATGGCTTCCAGCGGCCGGCGCAGCAGCAGTCCCCACTTGCCGCCGGTTACGTATTGGACCATGAGAAGAGCGAGCCCGCCCACGGCCCAGCCGAAGGTAAGCATCAGGCCCAGCACCCAGGCGCGCAGCAGGTGGTCGGAGTCGAAACCGTGTCCATCCAGAAAGCCCAGCGCGGCCGCGATCGCCGCGAAGACAATTGCGACGATCGTTGCCCGCGTCTTCCAGACGTCCACAAAAGCCGGTGCGCCCAGGTCTGCCGGGAGGGTCTTACCGTGTTGTTGATCGTGAGCCATTCTGTTCGTCCTTCGTCCCTAGTCCCTGTTCCCTATTGCGCGGCCGGTTTGCTTACGGGGATCTTGATGGCCGGATCGGCCGGATAGGCCGGAGCCTGTCCTGGCGTGCCCTCTTTGGCTATCGGCGGATACGCCTGGATTGCGGTGGCGGGAAGCACCCATGGTTGCGCGAAGCCCTCGGGGAGATGCTGCTCCTGCGCGATTGCCTTCAGGTCCTTCACCTGCGCGCCAGCGGGCAAATCCTTCTCCGTCGCCGCCTGGCTCAATTGCAATGCGCGAATGTAGGCTGCGACTGCCCAGCGATCCTCCGGCACAAGCTGCGCGGAGTAGTCGGGCATGGCGCCGTAGCCGTGCGTCATCACATAAAAGTAGTGCGACAGCGGCTGCGCGGTGCGCACCTGGTCGTGCAGGTTGGCCGCCGGCTTGTAGCCGCGATCGACAATCGCGCCCATGCCGTTGCCCACCCGCGAGTGGCACGGTGTGCAGTAGACGTTGAACCGCTCCTGGCCGCGCTTGAGCACTTCGAGCGTGGCCGGAAAAGGCAGTTCGTTCTTCTCTTCGCGATAGCCGTTCGCGCCCTGCACCACGCCAGTGTAGAAGTAGCTGTCTTCGTGTAACTGGCCGCGGGCCACGGTGTTCACCACCTGCGGACGCGCGCCGCGATGATCGGCGAACATCTCCGATCCCCGCTGCGGAATCAGCTTGGGCTGGTTGTGCATGTCCTGCCGGCAACCGGCCGCAAGCAGCAACGCGCCCAAACCAAGAGCCGCAACGATCCGCCGATCTCCGATCCGTTGATCCCTGATCCCTGTTCCCTGATCCCTGTTCATCAGTACTCCACCTCCACCACCGATGTCGGCTGGAAGCTGGCGAGATAAGCCTTGGTTTCCACCAGGTCGAACTTGGGGTCCAGCGCCTCAAGGCACAGGAAGAACTTGTCGGTCGTTGCGCCGTCGCGGAAGTTGGGCGCGTTGAACAGCGGATGATAGAGCGCCGGCAGGCCGTTCAGCGCCAGCATTCCGAAGGCCGCCGAAAGACCCGCAAACAGAATGGTCCACTCGTAGGCAGGCACAATGAAGGCCGGCCATGAGTAGGTGGGGCGTCCGGCGATGTTCAACGGATACGCCAGCACCGAAACCCAGGTCTCCAGCGAGAACATGGCCGCCAGGCCCATCAGCGCGCCAATCAGCGTAAGCAGCGGCACCTTGTTGCGATGAAAGCCGATGGCCTCGGCCGCTTCCTCGACAGGGTAGGGCGTGTAGCAGTCCATGCGGCGCCAGCCGTCTTTGCGCGCCTGCTGCGCGGCCCGCACCAGGTCGCTGGGCGTATCGAATTCGGCGAGTATTCCGTACGTTCCTTCGCGTGGCGGCATATTAGTCGGCAGCCTCCGCCGCCTTCTTGGGCGTAATCTTGGCCCCCGGCAGCATCATGCGGATTTCGTTCATGGGGATCATGGGCACAAAGCGCACAAACAGCAGGAACAGCGCCGTGAACAGGCCCAGCGTGCCCACGTAGGTCATGTAATCCCACTTGGTCGCGCGGTAGGTTCCCCACGACGAGGGCAGGAAGTCGCGATAAAGACTGGTGACAACAATGACGAAGCGCTCGAACCACATGCCCGTATTCACGATCAGCGAGATGGCGAACATGAACGCGACGTTCGTCCGCCACTTGCGCACCCACAGCGTGGTCAGCGGGAAGGCGATGTTGCAGAAGATCAGCACCCAGTAAGACCAGCCCATGGGACCGAACATACGGTTCCACATCATGAACGATTCCCAGTGCGAGGCCGAGTACCAGGCCATGAACACTTCCATGCCGTAGCCATAGGCCACAATCAGCCCCGTCGCCAGCATGACCTTGCCCATGTTGTCCAGGTGCCGCTCGGTCACCAGGCCCTCGAGGTGATAGACCTTGCGCAGCGGAATGGCCAGCGTGAGCACCATGGCGAAGCCGGAGTAGATGGCGCCGGCAACAAAGTACGGCGGGAAGATGGTGGTGTGCCAGCCCGGCAGCACGGCCACCGCGAAGTCGAAGCTGATGACCGTATGCACAGAGAGCACCAGCGGCGTGGCCAGGCCGGCCAGCAGCAGCGAGGCCGTCTCGTAGCGCATCCAGTGGCGCGCCGAGCCACGCCAGCCCAGCGACACCAGGCCAAAGGCGTACTGCGCAAACTTGGACTGCGAGCGGTCGCGCATGGTGCCGAAGTCGGGAACCATGCCGATGTACCAGAAGACCACCGAGATGGTGGCGTAGGTGGAAACCGCGAACACGTCCCACAGCAGCGGGGAACGGAACTGCGGCCATACGTTCATGGTGTTGGGATACGGCAGCAGCCAGTAACCCAGCCACGGGCGGCCTACGTGAATCAGCGGGAACATGCCGGCGCAGACCACGGCGAAGATCGTCATGGCTTCGGCAAAGCGGTTGATGGAGTTGCGCCAGCCCTGCTTGAACAACAGCAGAATCGCGGAGATCAGCGTGCCGGCATGGCCGATGCCGATCCACCACACAAAGTTGATGATGGCGAAGCCCCATGCCACGGGCTGCGTAATGGCCCAGATGCCCGTGCCTTGCAGAACCAGCCAGACAATGGCCACCAGCAGCACGGTTGCGCCGCCGCCGCCGATGCCGAACAGGGCAAACCAGCCCAGCGGCGTGTCCGGCGTGAGCACAATGCCCGCGATCTTTTCCGTGACAGACTTGAAGGTCTGCCCCGGCGCAAGCACCCGGAATTCCCCGGTTGCGGGATCGATGCCCGCCCCGCGTTCAGGGCCCTTCGGTTTCAGGTCCGTTGTCGCCATCGTCCCTCTTAACCCTTCGCCGGCGCGTGTTCCTGCGGCCGGTCTTCTAGTTCCTGGTTCAAATTCAGCACCGCGGCTACATACTTGGTGCGCGGACGCGTATTCAGGTCGGCCAGCACCTGGTAGCTGCGTTCATCTTCCTGAAGCTTCGCCACCCGGCTGCCCTTGTCGTTGATGTTGCCGAAGGTAATGGCCGCGGCCGGGCAGGCCTGCTGGCAGGCGGTCTGAATCTCCCCGTCGGCAATCGGCCGGTTGTCCTTGTCGGACTCGATCTTGGCCGCCGAGATGCGCTGCACGCAGTAGCTGCACTTCTCCATCACGCCGCGGCTGCGCACCGATACATCCGGGTTGCGCAGCAGCTTCAGGCTCTCGGTCTCGAAGTCGGAGAAGAGCAGGAAGTTGAAGCGCCGCACCTTGTAGGGGCAGTTGTTGGAGCAGTAACGGGTGCCCACGCAGCGGTTGTAGACCATGGCGTTGAGGCCTTCCGGCGTGTGCACCGTTGCGCCCACCGGGCAAACCTGCTCGCAGGGTGCGTTCTCGCAGTGCTGGCAAGCCATGGGCTGGAAGTGGGCACGCGGCGCGGAGAGATCGCCTTCAAAATACGTGTCGATGCGGAGCCACTGCATGTTGCGGCCGATGCGCACCTGCTGCTTGCCCACCACCGCTATGTTGTTCTCCGCATAACAGCTCACGATGCAGGCATTGCAGCCCGTGCAACTGTTCATGTCAATCGACATGCCCCAGGCGTTGTCCTTGTACTCCCAGTTGGGGAACATCGTGTTGTCTTTGTCGGTCTTCTCGTGCCCCTCGCCCTCGTTGGCGAACCCTGGGTTGGCCTTGTACTCGTCCAGCGTGGCGTAGCGGATAATGCCGCGCTCGCTGATTGCCTCATCGGCCTCAAGCGAGTTGTTGCCGCTGCCCTGCTGGCCGAACGCCTTGCCGCGATGATCCTGGAAGTGGCTCTTGGTGATCGCCAGGCCCCAGGTCCCTTCCACCTTGGCCAGAGTCCCAGTGGTGTAGAACGGCGCATCGGCGGTGCGGATCAGGTAAGCATTGAAGCCCGCGCCCGAGCCTACGCGGCCGGCATTGCGGCGTCCATAGCCCAGGTGTACCGTGACTGAATTGTCCGGATGCCCAGGGGCCACGATCACCGGAGCCTTCACCTTGCGGCCGGCAACGGTAATTTCGACGATGTCGTCTTCGTGCAGGCCCAGCCGGGTCAGCGTGGCGCCGGAGACGATGGCCGCGTTGTCCCAACTCAGATTCGTGACCGGTTTGGGCAGCTCCTGCAACCAGCCCACATTCGACCAGCGCCCATCGTAGATATTCGGGTCGGGACGGAAGATGATTTCGATGGCGTCCTTGGACGACGGCGCGGGGATCTTCCCCAGCGGCTCGATAGCCTTGCTCAGAGCAGCAGCGTAGGCGGTCCCATCGATCCAGCCCTGGTGAAGCGCCTTGCGCCAGCCCGCTTCGAAGTCGCCCTTGATGACCGGCCGCCATGTTTCGCGGACTGCATCGTAGGGGCTCAGACCCGGCTCGTTCAGCAACGCCTGGAAGACTTGATGCGCGGATTTACCGCCGTATAACGGATCGATCAGCGGCTGCACAATCGAAACCGTTCCGTCGTAAGAACGCGCATCGGACCACGACTCCAGCGAGTGCGCGGCTGGGATGTGCCAGTGCGCAATGGAGCCGGTCTCGTCCAGATGCGAGCCGAGATGAGCAACAATCTTGGCCTTGTTGAAAGCTGCTTCGAATTCAAGGTCGGCCGGAGCGGAGTAGACAGGATTGGCGTTGAGAATCACCAGCCAATCCACCTTGCCCGCGTTCAGATCCGCAACCAGCGCTTTGATGTCCGAGCTCTGATCGCTGGGGATCGCAGCCGCATTCTCACTTGAGACCGTTACCGTCTTGCCGGTGTTGCCCAGCGCCGAGTTGATCGCCGCCGCCAAAGCTTCGACAGACTCATCCTGATACAGGCCCGGAATCACGACGGATCTGCCAGCGTGCGCTTTCAGATCCTTGACCAGAGCAGCGAGGAACTTCTTCTGCTCGTCGGTCCAGCTATAGGCCGGAGCGTTGATCGGAATTGGAGAACCACCGACTGCCTTCGCCAACTCAGCGGCAAACGCCGGAATCTCGCTGGCCCGCAGGCCCAGGCGATGCTCGGCCTTGAGGCCGGTCGTGGTGGGCGTGCTCTCAATTGCGTAAAGCCTGTTCAGGCTCTCGGGCGACTTGCGACGCTTCGCGTAGTCGCCCAGGAGTTTGTGGAAACCGGGGAAGCCGGCGCCTGAAAGAAAATCCGCATCGAGCGAAACAATCACATCCGCATCGGCCAGGTTGTACTGCGTGGCGATGCCGTTCTGCAATGCCGTTCCCGCAACGGCCGGGTCGTACTGCACCAGCTTCGCCTTGGGATACGCGGCCTGCACAGCTTTCCACTGCCGCGCCAGCGTTGGCGAGGTAATGGTCGAACTGAGGAAGTAGATGCCCGTCCCGTCCTTGGTGCCGGCAACCTTATTGCGGAACTCTACGGCAAACTCAGACCACTCGCGATTCTCGCCGCGATAGGTCACATGCTGCGAACGGTCCGGATCGTAGAGATCGAGGAGCGTTCCTTGCGTGAACGGGTCCGACGAGCCCTGGTTATACGGGTGCTCGGGATTGCCGTCGATCTTGATGGGCCGGAACTGGTCGCTCTTCACCAGCAGCGGCACCGCGCCGGTCACGAAGGGATGGGCGGTGGCAAAGTAATTCGGCTTGCCCAGAATCAGGTCTTCCGGCGCCTTGACGTAGGGATAAATGGGCTCGTCGGGCTGCTTGGTGCAGCCGGCCAAACCGGCCAGCGCCATGGACGCGCCCATCAGCTTCATGAAGCCGCGCCGCGACACCGGATCGACCCACTCCTGCGCCGACGAAGGAAACTCGCGCTCCACCGCCTCCTGAAACTCCGCCGTATCGGCCAGCTCGTCGATTGAGCGCCAGTACCGCTTGCCCTTCACGTTCTTCAACTGCTCGCGCACCTGGACCAGCGTCATCGGCTGGGCCTCGCTCTTGCCGCTTCCGTTTGCGATCATCTCGCCATTCTCGCGTTTGTTCATCGGTGGCAGACCTCGCAACTGGTCAGATCCTTGGGAGTGCGAATCTTGTAGTGGTCCACGAGGAAATGCCCCAGCTCATCCTGGCTGGTGAATTTCACATAGCTCGTGAGCGGAAGCGAAGCCTCCTGAACACCGACGCCGCTTGGAATCGTCAACTGGTTATTCAGCACAGCCTCAGAAGTCGGGTCCGTGGTGGTGCAGCTAACGCTCTGCGCGGTGGGAACGCCGGACTTGGCATCGGCCGCCGTGCACCACACCGGACGATCCTCGGCCGGCTTCTCCCATGCCATGTTGTAGATCTCACCGGTGGGCCGCAGGTTCTTGGCCGGATTGCGATGGCAGTCCAGGCACCACTCCATCTGCAAGGTATTCTGCGCGTACATCAGCGGCATCTGGTCCACACGGCCGTGGCAGCTTGCGCAGCCCAGCCCCTTGTTGACGTGGATCTCGTGACTGAAATATACAAAATCGGGCAGGTCGTGCACCTTGGTCCACACCAGGCTTTGCCCGGTGGCCCAACTGGCGCGCACAGGCTCCAGCAGTTGGGCGTTGGTCCAGATTTGCGCGTGGCAGTTCATGCAGGTCTTGGTCGGCGGGATTCCGGCGTAGCTCGACTTCTCTACCGTGACGTGACAGTACTGGCACTGCAGCCCCAGCCCCTGCACGTGATGTTTATGGCTGAACGGCACCGGCTGGTCCGGGCGCTGGCCCTGCCGCGTCACCCACGGGGAACGCTGCAACTGGTCCAGCGTGACCCCCAGGGCGATCACGATCAGCCCCGTCAACACCAGGCTCGCGCGAGCCAAAGCATTGGAGCTGCGGTCAAATATCTGCGCCATGAATTGAATCCCTGCTTGGTTTTCGTTTTTATCGGAATGCGTCCGCTAACTCGGCGGCCGCTGGTCTTGGCGTCTTTGAATGTGCCGCTGTGCTGGCGATCACATGGGTTGTGTACAAAAAATATTCTTGGGCAAACAACACCCGAGAGGTGGAGAACCCCGACAATCCAATATAG
>Ga0302320_10023601_pt1 | contig 12064 bp, 11 predicted proteins | sample Bog_T0_3_FD_202130 | JGI IMG/M metagenome (GOLD analysis project Ga0302320, IMG submission 202130) | Peat permafrost microbial communities from Stordalen Mire near Abisko, Sweden - Bog_T0_3 | ecosystem: Environmental > Terrestrial > Soil > Wetlands > Peat | place: Sweden: Abisko, Stordalen Mire...
AGCGAGCCTTAAGACGGCTCTCAGCCGGAAAGCTTTCAAGCGGCTTCAGCCGCAAACAGGCGACTTTCAGTCGCAACGTCAACCCACCACCTTTAAGGTGGTGGTTGTTGAGCAGGCGCATGCCAAACGCCACGACGCGCCAAAGTCGGCCTTCGGCGCTTGCTCCCGCCAGGATTCTGTCGAGAAACTTATGCTTCCTGACAGTATCCTAATGGAGATCGTCGCCTACCTCCTCTTTCCTGAGCGATGGTTGCAGGTTAACCATAGCTGCGTCCTGGGTAGAATCAAAAAGTAGGATTTTGAATGAGCGTGAAACAACTACTGGCCGAAATCGATCGTGGCATTAACGCCTTCCAGAAGGCGCGTGCCTTGTGTTTGAACGGTGATGCTGTTGCACCGAAGGCCAAAGCAATCGCAGTTAAGACAGCCAAGGTAACAAAGGTGCTGCCAAAAACGTTTGTCAAGGGCGGCATCAGCGATGAGGGCCGAGCCAAAATCGCCGCCGCTCAGCAAAAGCGCTGGTCCAAGATTCGGCGGGAAAAGAAAAAGGCAGCGAAAGCCGCATTGGTCGTCACAGCTACAAAGTAACCCGCAAACATACGCTATAGGCCCCGAGGATATCAACCTCGGGGCCATAATGATTGGCGCCAACTACCTCGACGAAGGTATATGTGCACAATAGCAAAACCACGAGTACGGCCACGGCAGCCGGGGCGACAATAATGTCGCGCACAAGTTGCTGCCAGTCACTCGATTCTGAGTTGCGACCAAGGAAAACTTGCGAGAAGGCGACTTATCATTCCCGATTGTCTTGTGCCGTGGAAGCCTGGCATTTCCTCATCCGCGAACGGGCTCAAAAGTGTATTAGCGCACCGTCCATAGCCATCCTTTCGCTGCCCTCCGCGCCGCCCAACCAACCATGCCTGCTGCGGCAAAAGCCCTGCCAAATCCCCAATCTGGCACTGTAGCTGAACAAGAGAAAGCTGCCTTGATCTGCATAAAAGGAGGCGGTATGCAACAAGGAAGCATTATCCAGACAGTCCGAAAGCAAGGCACAAATGTTTGGCCATCACGCTTGTCTGAAAAGATCCGGAATGGCCGTCGCCTCTATCGGAATAGGGTGATCGAAATGACTGACCAATACCCCGATGCTTCAATTTATTCTGCAAAAGTTTTCAGTTTCTTGACGCCAGAGTGTGATTGAGTGAAAATGTGCACGCAAAACGGCATCGAATATCGCACGTCCTGTCGCTGCAGATACAGAACCCCTAAAAGAGAACCTATGGCAGACAAGAGCAAGGATGATGCACCGAAAAGTCAATCGACACCAGAAGAGGTGTATCGCGAAGCGCTGAAGCGCGTGAAGGACGCGTGGGCGGCATTGAATGTGGACTCAACGGCCGGAACGACCGGCACAGAGCCGAACTGGGCGATCTCCCCGAGCTGGGGATCGCCAGCAAACTGGGGAGCACCGGCAAATTGGGGAGCGCTGGCAAACTGGGGAGCGGCTAGTCCGAACTGGGCACCCTCGGCTAACTGGAGTGCTCCGGTAGATGTTAAGGGCGTGCGCGAGCGCTTGCGGAAAGCCAAAGAGCAGTGGGCGGCGTTCGACGTAGATGCGTTTGAAATTCCTGAAACAGCGCCAGCGAACTGGAGTGCAAACTGGGCGCCGGCTAACTGGGGTCCGCAGACGCAGACGAACTGGGCACCTCCGAAGACGGAAAACAAATAAAGGATAGCGTGCGGCTGCGAAAGAGGCCGCACGCGTTTTTCCCACCTCGGGCTAGAGGTGCCAGCCAAGTGGGTAGGGAGGAGTGTGTCTGAAATGGATCTCAGCTACGACGTAGTCATTGTCGGGGGGGGCCAGCAGGTAGCACGGTTGCTTCGTTGGTGAAGCGGTATTCGTCGCATTTGCGCGTACTCGTCCTCGAACAGGCGCAGTTTCCACGGCATCATGTGGGCGAGTCGCTGCTGGCGGCGGCAAGCCCGGTGTTGCATGAAATGGGGGTCTACGAGAAGGTCAACCGGTACGGCCTTGTAGAGAAGCTCGGCGCAAGCTACGTGTGGGGCAAGGACCGCAGGCCGTGGGGATTTGAGTTCGACAACTTAATCACGAGCCTGGTGCAGCAAGGTCGGCGCTTGCCGGAGATGTTCACGAAGGGCTGGCATGTGCGGCGGGCGGAGTATGACCAACTACTGCTTGAAAGCGCGATGGACCGCGGCGCGGAAGTGTGCTTTGGCACCCGAGGGACGGGGGTCCTGATGGACGCGTCTGGTGAAAGGGTGACCGGGATACAGTTCCGCTGCGGCGAGGAGTGTCGTGAGGTGCGGTGCACACTTCTGGTGGACGCTTCCGGACAGAATGGTTTTCTGGCGCAGAAGTTCGGGCTACGGCAGTACGACGAGCGGATGAACAATTATGCGCTTTGGGCGTACTGGAAGGGAGCGAAGTGGATCAAAAAGTATGTTGGACACCCCAACTTAGCGCGAATCTTTGTGGCGACAACGCCGCGTGGGTGGATTTGGTACATTCCTGTGCGCAGCGACACGATTAGCGTCGGCTTGGTGACGCACCGTGAAATCCTGCGGGAAAGCAAGTACGATCCCGAGGCGCTCTACCATGAAGAGATCGACGGATGCCCTGAAATCGAGGGGTTGCTGGACGGGGCTCAGATGATCCGGATTTCGGAGGATCAGGACCGTGATGTGTGCGCGATACAGGATTGGTCGTACAACAGCCGGCAGATCGCAGGGCCGGGGTGGGCTCTGGTAGGAGATGCTGCAGGGTTCGTGGACCCGATACTGTCTTCCGGCGTAATGCTAGCCCATGAACTAGGGCAGAAGGCCGCGTATACGATCAACAGCGCATTTCGGACAGAGAGCGAGGAAAAGCGAAGAGCATACTGGCGTTTTTATGAACAGACGTACCGCAAGTACCTGGAGGCATATCGCAACATGGCGGCTTTCTGGTACAGAAATAATTTTTCGATGGAGTCGTGGTGGTGGGAGTCGAGGCGAGGGCTGGATGGGGGACAGGGCGGCATGGATTTGACGAGTCCGGAGATGTTCATGCGACTCGCATCGGGTTATGCAAATCGGGCGGAGTCCCTGAGTTTGTTTGGGAGTTATCCGCTGCAGGAGGCACAGTCGCTGGTTGCCGGACTGTTTGGAGAGAAAGCTGTGTCGAACGATTGGGCAGAGCGTTACTCCGGGCGCGAACCACGTCTGGATGAGAGGGCAGAGCGAACGGGTGGGATGTACTACTTCGGAGGTAGGGTGCAAGAGACGCAGCGCCTGGTGAACCGCGAGACGGCGAAGTACATCGATCTCCACCCGGGAGAGGACGCGATCTTGGATCTATTGGACGGGTCAAGAAACTTGGAAGAGTTGAATCGAATTGTAGACATAATTCGCGTCGCGAACCCGCACGTACCTATTCGGACAGGCACGGAATTGCTAGCGCAGCTCGATCAGATTGCATTGCTGCGTGTTACAGCGGCGTGAGCCAATAGGTACGTTGTGGAAATCAAATCAGAACCAAGGACAAATGGTTCGATTGGTGTCAGGGTTCGCGCAGCAAGGAACGCTGGCATTGGTCGATCCGGCGTTTATCCGCGCGGCTTATCCACTTGCCGGTGGCGAACGCGACGTCACGGATGACAGCTAGCTCGTCGTACTTGAGATTGGTTACCGAACCAGACAAATGAACTCTGCTGGTCCGGCATAGACGTTGATGGAAGTGTCGGCGCCGGTGGCCGTGGCGTACCAGTTGTCATGGCACACAAGGTAAGTGTGCGCATGCGAAGGAGCGCGAGAGCGATGGACCCCGCGGACTGCGCCCAAACAATTTCCACGCGAAGTAGATACGCGAAATAGAAAAAAGCAGACGAAAGCTTGAACGTTCACGAAATGCGGAGAACTTTCACTTGACTTAGCAAAATTATCGTGTAGAAATCTTTCTCAGCATTCTTTCCTCGTCCCCCAGATCAGGAAAATATTTATGCAAAGGCTTTTGAACGAAGTTAGGGTCGATTTGATGAAGGCGCCGTCCGCGGCTCTGCCTCCATCCTCTCCCGTTTATCCGACCTATGGTGTTCATAACCCGCCACAGTACAGCCCTTGTGCGGCGCCGGACTGTCTTTATGGGCGTGCCCCAGGCGAGCCCTCCGATCCGATTCTGCCGCTTTACTGGACTGCGAAGTGGAAGATGTACCGTGTATATAACCAGTATGCCGAGTATCCGCCGCCTTATGACGGCGCGCCTCCTCCACCATTGAAAGAGTGTGTAGACTACGAAGTCTCCAACGGAACGAGTTACTACGACAGTACTTGGCGGGGACCCAACGGCGAGCAAGGCGCGATGATGGAGTTTTATGAAGATCGCGCGCTGCCTATTTTTCCGGGGCCGAACCACTATAGCTGCGCCTACATTTCTCTGGGCGACAATGCGTATTTTCTGACATTCAAGAATAACCGCCCGACGAGCATGGTTCCTGTGTGCCTGTTCTCCGCGCTCAACCATCCACCCATGCGCGATTTCATCAAGCATCTTCCATACAGCAAGGGAGACAGCGATCGACTGGGAGGACGTGTGCAGGGATACTCCTTCTGGACAAGTCCCGAAGGCAATCAGCCGCCAATCCAGGTTGGAGTAAGTCCGGACCGAACCAAAGACGGCGCGGTGCTCTTTGGCTATGCCTTCCACAGCGACTGGACGGAAGAGAGCGACGGTGGTGCACTGCAAATGTTATATCGCAGGCCGCATTCGTTCTATTTCTCCGGATGGCCAGCCGATCCGCCGAACGCACCCATCGTCAGTCAGAGCTTCTATGATTTCTCGATCACCAAACCGAACCCTTCCAAGACGTGGGACCTGGTGGAGCAGTTTGCCGAGGGAAAGCTTATCCCAGTCTGCCAGTTCGGGTCCTAAAGCGGTCTAGCATATTTGTCCTCATCTTCAGCCGGCAATGACTTAAAGGAGGCCCTCTTGATCTGCCTGGCCCTGAATAAGCTCACGACCCCAGACGATGCTCGCGCTTTGCTGCAGACCGCGGTCGGCGTCGAGTTCGGTACTCTGCCACCATACCTCTATGCACTGTATTCGATACCGCCGAACACGAATGCGGACTCCAGCCTGCTGATTCGCTCCGTGGCTTTGCAGGAGATGATCCACATGTGTTTGGCTTGCAATATCCTGAACGCGCTGGGAGGCTCTCCGGAAATTAACGTGCAACCATACCCGGGACCGCTCCCTGGCGACATTGGGCCGAATGGCACGCCATTGACGCTCCACCTGTTGCCTTTCTCGAAGGAAGCGATGTCTCAAGCGATGGCGATCGAAGAGCCGGAAAATCCACCGGATTATCCCGTCAAGACGACGGCCGCCCTCGGGGACTTGGCGCAAAAAGCGGTGACGATTGGGCAATTCTACGATGCGCTCGACAAATTCCTTGCGACCCTTCCCGCGGCGTCCTGGACGGCGAACCGAAATCAAATCGTTGACGATCAGTTCTTTCCTGGGCAGCTTTTCGCGGTTAACAACTATGCCGATGCGCATAGGGCGATCACGCAAATCGTATCCGAAGGCGAAGGATCGAGCGAAGGCACTGTCTATAACCCTCTTGACTTCCAAGACCAGCCCGCGCACTATTTTCGCTTTGGAGAGATCTTCCAGGAACGTGTGTTGACGAAGGGTCCAGGCAGCAAGCTTGGCTATGCCTGGGGTCCGGAGCGATTCGCGGTTACTTGGCCGGTTGCAGGGCATGTCATCGCGGATCCTGGCTCGCACGATTTCTCCAAGGAGCCCGCAGCGGCTCAGGCGGCTCAGGCAGCCTGTAATTTGGCGTTCTCTTCCATGATCATCGCTTTGCAGCGTGCCGTCATAGGTATTGAAGGGGCACTCGGGGAGGCGGTACGGTTCATGTTCGACCTGCGCATGGCCGCACTGCATGCCTTTAGCGTGCCGCTGAACAGCGGACAGGTCGCCGGTCCCGCCTTTCTTTACGTGTCCAACATAGTCGGAGGGAAGTGATGAGTGTTCTTGAGACTCCCCGCATTTACTTCAAGGGTCAGGTGTCTTGGGATCCTGTGACGACCAATAACTACTCGTTCAACTACGACGAGACGAACTGCACGACAATCCTTCCCAAGGATCTGCCGAGTATTCAGGACGATGTGCAGAAATTCCGCGAAGATGCGGTGACCCAAATTGTCACCCAGGGAAACTGGGACCCACACGGCACGTATCGTTCTTCCTTCTATGACGCAGCGGTATGTGGTTTCGACCTGGGCATGGGCACCAGTACTGATGATCCGTTTTCGACTAGCGCGGTGAACTTCAGTGGGATGCTGGTTGATCTCGAACCGTTCGGTGCTTACACCTCGCAACTTTTCTTTGATTCCATGTCGTTCGGCGTTCCAGGTGGCTACTGCATTCAGTTGCCACGCAATTCGCGCATGACGGCGAGGCAGATCAACTTCGGGCGCAACATTTCCAAACACGCCGCCATCGCCGGAATAGCCTCAGTCGTCTGGGCAACCACCTTCGCCAAGGACGAGGGTCTCCAAATCAACGCTCTGGACTCGGAGATACTCTCCAAGTTCAACGAAGCATTGAAGGCAGATGACGTGCTCGGGCTTTCTGTCCGGATCAATGCCTATCGCACTATCTACTACGACAACGCAGCGCTGACAAATGGCTCTGATGCGATGAAGAAAGAGGCCCAGGCTCTCGCCACGAAGATCGCAAACGGTGGCTTTCAGCCGAACCCGGCCCGAAGCCACATCGTCGGCGTATTGGGATTGTGGCGCACAGGCGAACCTGCACATGAACCGGGAGACCGTGCCCTTGTGCAAGTCGGTGCCAACCCAGTTGTGGGCGGCGGCGCCGCGCGGTGCAACGACTCCTCACTGGTGATTGATCTTTCGAACAGCGTGCCGGAGATTGACGAAGCGCTCATGAAGCAGGACCTCGGCACTCTGTCCGTCGTTGCTGTCGACGATTTGGGCACGGTCCAGCAGACCTTGGGATCCATCCCTTATACGTCGTATGATCGCAGTGCCTATGAGGCCAGTGCAGGACTTGTGACTCTCCCCCTGACGCCTGGGATTTTGCCGAAGATCGCCAGCCTCAATCTCCAAGTGAACAGTAGTCAAGAGACGATCCTCAGAGAGCAGGCGTTTCGTGCCATTCCAATGCCGCCCAACTTCTACCTGGACCAGAATGTTCCCGCCGAAGCGTCATTTCAGGTGTATCAGCATGGTGTCGCAGCCGGCAGCGGTGTCAACTTCCAGTTGAATCAGATGTCGGCAGATGGGTCGACCGTAGAGAAAACCATCCCCATGAAAACCGATTCCAGAGGCATGGCAAAGTTGTCGCTGTCCGGCATCAGTGCGGGTATCACAGCATATGTGCCTTCCTTCACGCCGGATGAGGTTCCCGCGCCTCCGAACGGACTGAATACGCAGATCAATACGTATATGTATGTGCGCGTGCTTCCGGCGGATCTCAATATCGCAGCACTCCCTCCTACCTGGCCGAACGTCTACCGTTATGTCCTTTCTAATTGGAATGCCATGGCCCCGTGCATGGACAACTGGCTGCGTCTTGACGACCCCGCGCAGATACGCGCCTACACTTCCATTCTGAAGCGTCTAACCGACCCGGCTGCCTTCGAGCACTTTCGCTTCATGCCTATCACGCGGGACATGAGCGTGGGTATGCGTTCGCTGTTGTACCTTTGGCTTGACTCTCCGTCTGACCCCGAGGCAGAGTTACCTTCGCGCGTGCGCCTGTTGAAGAAGGGGCGGCAGCCATCCGCGTTAGCTATGGACGAGGATGAGCCTTCACTTTCGTTGGAGAGCATGACGCAGACGGAACTCAGCCGCAGCATGCGCGGAGGGGTGAAGGGCAACTAAAGACTCGATTGACCATCAGCCATTCATGAGTGACACTCCGAGTCGATATTCCATTCCCCGACCCGGCTAAGCCAATTATTTCTGCCTGACCATGGTTCACAATGCGGAGGCCAAACAATGAAAACTCCCTGGGGAAGAAGTTGTGCCCAGCGATCCATTTCTCTCCAACAACGGGTTGATTCCTCCTGGTTCGCAGTACCAGGGGCCGATGTTCAGCCTGAACCATGGCTGGCCTTCGCAACCACTTCCTCCTCTGGCGAATCCTCCCTGGCAAAAAGCGGTCGGCGGAGGCCGAATCACCACGCGAAACGCGGGCGCCTATGTGGACGCGCTGAAGCAGTACGTGAGCGCCAATGCGCGAGTTCTGCTGCTTGACTATAATAATTGGGACGCAGGCAAGGTACATTGGTCGAACGAACCGTGGCTTGGGTCCATTCGCGAGAGCATTCATGGGACATATGCGGCCGGTCAGTTCGGCCCCTCGGTCTTTCCTGGTACCGGATTGACGACGACATTTGATACCCACGTCTTGACCTACTATGATGAGCGGGCATCGTACACGCTTTATAAGGTGTGGGGAAATACGGCGACGAACCCGGCAACGACTACACAGAATTCTCAGTTCCCAGAGGGTTCGGTGGTAGTCAAAGTGGCGGTGTTTGTTTCGGACGATCCGGCCGCACAACAGAATTGGTGGCCTGCGACCAGTGGTGCGGCCGCGTGGCCGATTTTTACGTCGATTCCAGAACAAAACCCAGGAAGCCCAGCGGTATTAACCTCGTATGTGATGCAGTTTGACATCATCGTCACGGATTCGAACGCCGCGCCCCAGACCGGTTGGGTATTCGCAACGCTCGTCTATGACGCCAGCGCCCCGGGTGACGCTTGGGACAAGATGGTTCCATTGGGTGCGATGTGGGGTAATGACCCAGGCTTGGACCCCGAGAGGTACCCCGAGGAAAATCTACAGGAGAACTGGATCAATCCAGCAGCGCCAGCGTATTCCACACAAACACTAGGCTGGGGCGGGCGGCTTTCCGGCCCCAACGATGGCGCGCGTAACGACATCGATGTGTGCGGCAAGGTACTGATCAATTGCCGGGACTCCTCTTGCATGAGTTGCCATGGGCCAGCAGAATGGCAGCCTGCTCTCCACAAGGAGCTTTCGTTCCTGCTGCCATCTTGCGCAAATCCGCTCCCTGGTTCGCCATTCAAACCTTGCCCAATCGGCGATCCTAACGGCCCGTACATATGCTCCCCCAGCCCGGGTTCGCCAGAGTGGTCACGTTGGTTTCAGTCCCGTCCCGGAACCGAACCTCAAGACCCCAACTCAGGGTCAGTAGCAACCGATTACGACATGGTCTTTGCCTTTAAGACTTTGCCTATGTGGTGGAGAGCGATGAAGCCCCAAGAAGCACCAATTCCTTTTGCGATACGGACGTTGGGTCATGGAAACGAGCCTGCGGCGAAGTATAACGAGTACACTGGCGCACCTCTGAAGCAGAATCGCTGATTTAAATTGCAGGCTCACTTGCTGCTTTAGAGTTATGATTTGAAATTCGTTCTCTCCGGCGCAAGCAGCCTTGCTGCCCGGATTCGCTCCGCTGCTTGACGCCGCAGCGTTGTACCCAGCCGACCGCGTGTTCCAGTTGTTACTGTACTTTAGGCGGCATCAAGCGCCAGCGCCCACTGCCGCGTCAGGCTCTACCCCCATGCGGGGTCGACGAAGTTGGAGCTTCCGGGTTTTGCGCTCCCGCTGAATCCTGCTCCCGTACCGTACCGTAGACGCTTATGCCGTCTACTCCGACATGTCTTGAGAATGCCTGCGTGATGTCGAAGCGCATTCGCAGAATGCGCCCATTTGGGAGCCAGAGATCGGTGTGCGGGTTGAACCCCAGCGTCGTATAGGCTCCGGCACCGAGGCCGTTGCTTGGCCTGTCGCCCAGCCTGTCGTATCTACCGTTGGGAAACGTTTCTTCTACCACGAGTGCAGAAGTCGGAACCCAGCTCCCTTCATGAAACTGTGCGAGATGGTGATGAGCCGGCAACGTCACATTGCCAATCCCGACACCGAAGCTGCCTTCGGAGAGGACGGAACCGTAGTGGATTGGCTGCCGCTATGGGTCGTGTCTCCGTTGTATCTGGCGAAGATGCGATGAGGCCCAACTCTTGGCGGGACGGCGTCCGTTGCCGTCGCGGTTGCAGTCCGTATCACCGTCGCGAGCCATTCGGCCATCGTCTCGATTCGCGGGGGCGGCGGCGCACAATCCGCTTCATACACCACTGCTGACATCACATCCGGGGTTCCGTCCCCGTTGAAATCCCCGATCGCGAATGCAGACGCGCCGTTCCCATAAGGAAACTCCAGGTAAGCCCCAAGATCAAAACTTCCATCACCTCTGCCACGTTCGCCCGAGCGCTACGGCGGTGGTTCGGAGTGCCAGTCGCATCATAAATAACGACGCTGTAGTTCGTGGCGTCAATGGTGGCTGTGCAGCCATTGTTCGTGTCCGATCCGTAAGTAACAATACGAAGTCTTTAGCGTCGGCTCGCGACCTGCGATATTGTCCGTTATCGTTGGCTATCCCGACTGCAGAATGGACAAGAAAGTCGTAGGACCCCAGAGGGTCAACGGCACGGATCCGCGCGGAATTCTTAATTCGCAACATTCTAATACTGGGCATCTGCCGTCAAGCGAAAGTCAACTGTCCCGTATTCCAGCCCTATCCGTCGTACCATCTACAGCCGCTTCGATTCTATGTCCTCAGGCAACCGATGCTCGACATCCGCCGGATACCGAGACTGTCGCAAAACCAAGGCGAACTTCAAGCGCGGCTTTCCGGACTCGCTCCTCGCTGTCTCGTGATTGATGGAGACCCCTGACTAACCTTAGAAACGAACATTTCGGCCTCGCCTACTTCGAAGAGGCACGGCAAAGTACTGCATTCGACCGCAAGTTGAGGAGCGGGTGCGATTCTGCGCTTTGCCGCTTGAAAGCGTCCATCGGGCCAAGGCATTGTGACCATGCAGCCAACGCCCCGAGGAGGGTTTGGATGAAAGGCACAGTTTTTGTGAGGACCGTAGGCAACATCCCGTTGCTGATACTGCGGGCAAACGGTGTCGCGCATGATCAAGACTGGATGCAAAGGACAAGAAATTCCGCGAGATGACGTACTGGAAAATTTGAACTCCATGCGGCGCTTTCTTTGGGAGGGCGCGGGCATCGAGATCAACCCAAAGAAGCATCTTGAGCAGAGGCACGAAAACGGAGGGATTACGACATGGCAACATTCAAAATTCGCGATTTGATGGTGGCGCTCCGCCCCGGACTGCAAACACCGCAACGTCCTTTACCGTTGGACTGCTGCGACAACGCGAGCATCCAGATAGACGTCTTGAGGCCGCTCGATTCCTTCATTACGATCACAGGCACCGTAAATTGCGACGACGACTCGAATTACTGTGACAACTGCAGTCTCGGTAACACGATTGATTGCGTCGGCTGTAGTAAATGTTCGGCCAGGAGTAACGATTGCACGGGGTGTACGGACGAGTATTCGGCGGCTTGCCCGGGCTGCACCCACGTCAGTTGCGGATGCTCGGCGACCGGCTGCGGCTGTTCCGTTCACACAAATTGCGGGGCCAGCGCTTGCGTGCGCAGCCTTCGTCCTCCCGTGGTGGCTCAAATGGCCGTGGGCGATCTTGCCAGACTCAAGGCCCAGCTGCAATCGGTGCTGCAACAGATAGGCCGGCGCGAGACCGTGCTCGCCGCAGCTGCCGAGGCGCAAGCGGTTGTTCCGCAGACACTTGAACAGATCGACGCTCTTCAGCAGAAGCTCAGCGAGGCCATGGAAGAATTGCGAGCCCGCCGCGCCGCGATTCAGAAAAGTGCCGAGTCAGCCGCGTCAAAGCCAGCAGACAACTCGTAGTAATTCCGATCTTCGGAAGAGGCGCCGGGGTTTTCAGGCGATCAGGTCCATCACCCGCCCCGGCGCCTGGCCACACACTGGGGAATGGACCGTTTAGCTTCTGCCACCGGGTCTAAGCCCTCCGCCTTTCAGGCGGAGAGCTTCCAGCATCTGTGCTGGATAATGGTTAGATGGTCGAGTACAGGGAGAATTCACACTCGGTTTGGGATGTAAAGTAC
>Ga0302320_10023602_pt1 | contig 12064 bp, 12 predicted proteins | sample Bog_T0_3_FD_202130 | JGI IMG/M metagenome (GOLD analysis project Ga0302320, IMG submission 202130) | Peat permafrost microbial communities from Stordalen Mire near Abisko, Sweden - Bog_T0_3 | ecosystem: Environmental > Terrestrial > Soil > Wetlands > Peat | place: Sweden: Abisko, Stordalen Mire...
GAAAAATCCCCGCGCGGTCAAATCCGGCGTGTCGGAAGTGTTCTGCGCCTGAGCAGTTTTTAACAAGCCCAATGCTGCGGGCACGTTTCACTCCTTCCTTGTCAAATGGAGAATCTTTTTCCAGAAATACCGGAAGGCCAGACTACGGGGTGCATCTTTCGACTGTCCTTGATCTGGGGCGATGACGTGACGGGTGACACGATTCGTCAAGATGCTGGGAGCGTTTCCCCCCTCTCTGCGTTTTGCGAAGTCGGCGAAGCAAAATGGGGGACGGGGAGAGGTGTTTCGTCACTCATACTTTGCTCGTAATTATTCAGCTTCTCGGCGGTTCGACATCAAGGGCAGTGTCCTGATGCGCCGCAGCAGCCCGTGAAGGTGGTTGCGCTCGCGGGTGTGAGTCCCACCCGCCAAATTAGACGGTTCATGGCGGCCCGGCCCGGTGCCTGTCGCCCCGCAAGGCGGCGAGGGGAGCAAGCAGTCCGGGTATAGAACCGATGGGCCTGAATGAAGATGAACCACAGCTAATGAGCCTCGTCATGACCTATGGGCAAGCTCAACTGGCAGGTGCGTGACCGGGTGAAACGGTGGCTGTTGCGCAAACACGGCAAGAAACGGGCGTTGTGGGGCGATTACCCCGACGAGCGATTGCAGAGGCACTATGGCCTTTGGTCGTTGCCGGAACGAGCCGCGTGGAAGCATCCGTAAAGGCGAGCCGAATGCCTTGCCATGAAGCGACCCGGAAAGCCGGATACGGGAAATCCGTTCGTCCGGTTTGATGAGGAGCGAGGTGACAGCGTGGAACTGACAACTACGGCCGGTTTAATCCGCCGCCTGCCACTTCGCTTACTCTACCATCTGCCCGTCGAACTTGTGTTTCCCAGTGGCGGTGCGCACGGAGCGGGGCGACCTGCCCTCCCGCTGATTTCCGAGATTGCCAAGCGTACGATCTGTGGCTAACTGGAGCGGATGTCGAAAACGGGCACCATAAATTTACTGCCGATGCCGCGCTGGCTGAAGCGTCTTCCGGGCATGTTGCTTTTGCCCGAGGGTGCAAAGCTGGCAGTTAAGACCGTTCGCACGGCCTCCGCGCCGGATCATTTGGAGGGGTACGGACTCACGATTGATGAAAAGCGGGTAACCATCGAATTTCGCGAGCCGGCTGGTTTGCGCGCGGCGACCGCCACGGTGCGGCAATTGTTGCGCGAATACGGCCGGCGACTGCCTTGCCTGCAAATCCGGGACTGGCCGGATTTTGCGCGGCGCGGCGTGATGCTGGACATCTCCCGGGGCCGGGTGCCGAAGCTGGAAACGCTGCTCGACCTGGCGGAAAAGCTGGCGGACTTTAAAATCAATGAACTTCAGCTCTACACCGAACACACGTTTGCTTATCGCAATTACAAATCCATCTGGCAAAGCTGGGGCGCGCTGACGGCGAAGGAAATGCGTATTCTCGACGCGCGCTGTCGTGAACTGGGCATTGACCTGGTGCCCAACCAGAATTCATTTGGCCATCTGCGTTATTTTCTCGAGGATGCGCGCCTGAAAAAGCTGGGCGAACTTTCGAAGCCTTATGAGGCCGACACGAAGGATTTTCTTCGCCGGCCAACGACCCTGGCGCCAAATCATCCGGGCACGCTGCCCTTCTTGCGCGGGCTGTATGACGAACTGCTGCCGAACTTTACCAGCGCGTTTTTCAACGTCGGCTGCGACGAAACGTGGGACCTCGGCAAGGGGCAAAGCAAGGCGATTTGTGAAAGGAACGGCAAGGGCCTTGTCTATTTCGATTTCTTGAAGAATATCCATCGTGAGGTTTCCAGGCGGGGCAAAACGATGATGCTTTGGGGCGACATTATTTTGAAACATCCGAAATTGATCCGGGAACTCGCGGCCCTGGGGACGGCGACCTCAGAGCCGGCGCGTTTTGGATTGGGCGGGAAACGGCTAAAGCTTGAACGCCAACGGCCCAATATCATTGCGCTGAACTGGGGATATGAGGCGAATCACCCGTTTGAAAAGGAGGCGGCGCAGTTTGCGAAGGCAAAAATTCCGTTTTACGTTTGCCCGGGCACTTCGACGTGGCAGACGCTCCTCGGCCGGCATGACAATGCGCTGGCCAATTTGCGCGCCGCGGCCAAAGTTGGCAAAAAATTTGGCGCCGCCGGTTTTCTTAATACGGACTGGGGTGACGGGGGGCATCCCCAACCGCTGGCAGCAAGCTGGCCATTGTTTGCGGCTGGCGCAGCGCTGGCCTGGAATTCAAAAGCCCTGGAAGAACGGACGCTTCTGGCGGTGTTGGACCGGGATGTGTTTGAAGATTCGACAGGCCAGATCGCTGCGGCAGCTTGGAAACTGGGTTTGGCGCATCGAAGGCTTGGCGTAAACGCCGTGAATGAAACGCCCCTGGGCACGGTCATAGCAGCACCCAAGCCGGAAGACCGCGAACTGTTCTGCCGAAACGGACTGAAATGGTTCGCTAAAATTCCCGCCAAAAATATCCGGGCGGCACTCAAGGAAATTCAAACCCAGAGGACGGGCATCCGCCGCGGCAAGCACGGTTCAGACTCAGGGATTATTTTGGCGGTCGAACTGGACCTGGCAGCGCGCATGGCGGAACAATCCTGCCAGTTCATGTTATGGCAGCAAGCGGTTGCCGCCGGGAAAATGGCTGCGGCGCAGACACTGGCAAAAGAAAGCGTCAACGAATTGAGGCGTTTGGACAAGGATTTCAACGCGTATTGGCCGTTGCGAAACAAGGCATCGGCGAAACATTGCTCGCGGTTCCTCAATTGGCGGATTGAGGAGATGCAGGCCGATTTGAACAGGAGTTAACCGAGGGCCCAGAGGAAAAAGGTTGTTTACCCAGTCGGAACGATGCAGTTGAAAAACGGTTTTTCGCTGTTTTCGGTGGAATGACCGAATCGCCGCAGACTGCTGGAATTGCCGTATCCTCCAAGCATTACGCAAACTGTTCATTGCCGACAGGAACGCCAGTCCATGGATTCATTGGAATTTCATTTAAATAAAAACAGATACCCGCATTGCAGCCGCACAATGCGGGTATGTGGCCTCCGTTGATCAATGCCTTCCAACTCCGGGCAGCCCCGGACGAGGCCGGCTTGCTTATCATCCAACAACCTTCACCGGTTGCCAATGACGCCGGCAAAAGTGTGAAATTATCCGTGTTGGCCGCCGGAAACAATGACCCGGCTTATCAATGGCAAAAGGTGGTCAACGGCGGAGGCAGAGACCTGTTTGACGACAACAAGTTCTCAGGAACTGCCAGCAATCAATTGGTGATTAAAAACCTGTCAGCCGACGATGCCGGCAGTTATCGGGTACTAATCCGGGATAAAACCGGTTTATAAAGGCCAGTCTGGAGGCCAATGTCTCCATTCTGCGGACCACGGACCGGCTGGTCAATGTTGACATCAACAACGGGAGCAGCGCCACTTACAAAGGGGATGGCATCTTGGTTGAAAACAGCGGGGCTGATGTCTGGAATGGGCTGGATGGGCGGAGGGGTTTTGCCGATGTTGCCTTGGTGGATTCCAGGGGCGCCAAAACACCGGTGACCATGACGCTGGAAAAACCTCGCGAAGATGGATTTACACGTGAGACCATTCAAAATGATTTACTGAAAGATTATAGCCCGGCCACCGAGCAAACTGTGACTTTTAGCCACCTGCAACCTGAAACTTACTATAATCTGGTGGTGTATTGCATCGGTCGGGCTCCAAACGAAGGCGGCGTGTTTTCCGGCGCCGTGGAGGGCATTGTCCATGGGGCCATTGTGGAAGACGATTTTTGGGTCAGCCGTTTTTTTCTGGGCACGAATTATATTCAAAACCCATTTGCGAAAAGCGATACAAATGGCATCCTGCGGTTTACCATCAGGGCCACTTCCACTGTTTCCGCTGATGGCTATGTGAACGGCCTGCAACTCATGGAGGTCGCTGCCAACAACCTGGCGCCGTCGGTTTTATTGCAACCCAAATCCGCTGCAGCTTATCCCGGCCAACCTCTAACATTAAGCGTTAGCGCCATGGCCCCGCCGGCATCTCTGTTGACCTTTCAATGGCAAAAAGTAACCACCAATAAAGTGGCTGATTTGACTGACGATTCCGGAATTGCCGGCTCGACGAACCACAACATGGTTATTTCCAACCTGGTCTCAACGCGCACGGGAAATTATCGCGTTGTCATCAGCGGGGCATATGGTTCGGTTACCAGCGCGGTGGCGACAGTATCACTGCAATCCTCGCCGAAGTTGATCAATGTGGATATTAAGGATGGGGCGGATACAGTGCCCGTTTACGACGGTCCCGGGGTTCTTCGTGCGTTTGGGGGCCATTACTGGAACGGCATTAATGGTCACAGCAGCTTTCAAGACATTTCGCTGCTGGATAGTGACGGCAATCCCACCAGTGTGATGATCTCGTTGCTGAAAGACCAGTTGGACAGCTATACGAGCCCCAAGACTTCAAATAACCTGCTCAAAGACTACAGCTGCGGGCATCCGCAGAGTGTGGTATTAAAAAACCTTGAGCCAAACAGCCTTTATCGTCTGGTGGTTTACAGTTACGGGGCAATGGAAAAAGAAGGTGGAGTTTTCTCGGGCGCCGTCTCCGGGATTGTCAGCGGATGGACAGGATCGCCCAATGGCACGACCGATACTTTTATTCAGGGAACCAACTATATTGAAAATGATTCGGTAATGACCGACGTCAACGGTTCGGTCACTTTTGCGATTCAGCCAACCTCGACAGCCCTGCCGAATGGATTTTACAATGCAGATTTTAACGGCTTGCAAATTATGCGGGTGAAATAATAGTTCAGCGAAGTTTTGGAAAAACCGGCATTAGTTGACGGGCGGGCTCAAATGGGAAAACAACATTGCAATACCGGCAGGTCTGCCCAATTCGCTGCCCGCTGAACCCGGGGTTGACCAGAGGCGGCCGATACGGAGCGACGCGCCGGCCCCGAAAGTTTGCGATCCGGGCAATCCCAAGTTGTTTTATTATTTGCTTGCCACAGCCCATGTCCAGGCGGCATTTTCCGACATGGCAGCAACGCGCAATTCCAATCCAGACGACGGCTTCTACCAGACGGCTGATGCTTTTTTCGCCGCGAACAGCAAAGTGGGCCTGACGTATGATGATATTACGCTGGCCACGTTGTATTCTGACATCCTGCCGCGCAACACGCAGCTCGATACCATTCTTGCCGAAGGCCTGCACCTGAATATACCGGCAATTTCGGCGGACATGGACACGGTCACCGAATCGCGCATGGCCATCGCCATGGCGCTCAATGGCGGGCTGGGCCTCATCCATTATAACATGCCCGAACGAGACCAGTTATCGCAGGTCAGCCGCGTTAAATATCATGTTCAAGGATTGATACAGGACCCCATCAAAGTGGCGCCCGAGCAGCTCATTGGCGACGTCCTGGAGCTGATCGAACAAAAACGATTTGGCTTCAGCACGTTCCCGGTGGTGGATGCCAAAGGCAAGCTCGTCGGCCTGCTCTCCGGCCACGTGGTCAAGCCGCGGTACGCCACGAAGAAGGTGATCGAAGCGTTGACGCCGCGCCGACAGGTTCACACCATCACCAAAAAGGAACTGGGCAAGGATCCCATCGCCCGCGCCGACAAATTCTTCACCGAGCATCTCGGCATCCATAAATTGCTGGTGGTGGACGATGACGATCATTTGCACGGCCTCATTACGATGAGCGATGTCGAGCGCATCACGCAGGAGCGCAAGGCGCAGTTCAAGCCCGCGCGCGATGCGCAGTTTCGGCTGATCTGTGGCGCGGCGGTGAGCGCCACGCGCAACGCGTTTGGGGAATTGGATCGGGACCGAATATTGAGCCACGTCGGCGGTCTGGTGGAACGGGGCGTGGATGTGGTGGCTGTTTCCACCGCGCACGGCCACAGCAAAGGCGTGGGCGACACCGTGAAAGTTCTGCGCGACGCATTTCCAAAGCTGCCCATCATTGCCGGCAACGTCACTAGCGCGGCTGGCGTGGAATATTTGGCAGATTGTGGGGCCAACGCCATCAAAGTGGGACAGGGTCCCGGTTCGATCTGCACCACGCGTATCGTGGCCGGCGTGGGCATACCACAAATGACGGCGCTGTATGTCTGCTCGCGGGCGGCGGCCCGGAAAAAGGTTTCCATTCTCGCCGACGGCGGCATCACCAAATCCGGCGACATCGTCAAGGCGCTGACCCTTTCGCACGCGGTGATCTGCGGCGGCATGTTTGCCGGCTGCAACGAGGCGCCCGGCGACGTCATGGAGATTGGCGGGAAGATCTATAAACAGTACCGTGGCATGGGCAGCATCGCCGCCATGAAGGCCGGCAGCGCGGCGCGCTACGGCCACGAAAAAGCCGACGCCACGCGCAAGATGGCGGCCGAAGGCATTGAGGCGCTCAAGGAATCCGCCGGCTCGGTGGACCGGGTGCTGGCGCAGCTCATTGGCGGCATCCAGAGCGGCATGGGCTATCTGGGCGCGGCGAATTTCGAACAGCTCCGGCAAAAAGCGCGCTACATCCGCGTCAGCCCCGCCGGCCAGCGCGAAGCGGCGCCGCATGACGTCGTGGAGCTCAAGACCGGAAACTGATCGCGGTCAAAACCTTTACCACTGTTTCCAATTGAGCGCAGGTGTGTTCGCTGGAAATGACGAAGCGAAAAACTCCCCCGGCCGAGGCATCGCCGTATTTCAGGAATGGCGGATAAATTCCCGCCGCGAGCAAACGCGATTTCAAACCAGCCACCTTAGTTTCGTTCAGGGCCGGCAGACGCACAATCGGACCCGGCGTCCCGGAAATTTCCCAACCGGCGGCACCCAAGCGGGTCCTGACAAAAGCGGTATTTTGCAAGAGCCTTTTCCGGCGGGCTGGTTCGCGTGTGAAAATTTTAAGCGCCGCCAGCGCCGCACCGGCGAGCGGCGGGGGCAGCGGCGTGGTGCCAGCAAAGGCCCGGCTCCGGGCCAGAATTTTTTCCCGCAACGGCTGCGAGATAAGCACCGCGCCGCCGTAGGTCCCGAACGCCTTGCTCAAAGTCGCACACTGAACGATGCGCTGGCGGTTGACGCCCGCATGTTCCAGGGAACCTTTGCCGGTTGCGCCCAAAACGCCCACACCATGCGCGTCGTCCACGAGCAGGAGACCGGCCGGGGACAGGATTTTCAGGTACTCCCGCAAAGGCGCCACGGAACCGTCATGGGCAAACATTCCGTCGGTCAAAATAACGGGACGCGCGTTCCGGCCGCATTTGGTTATGAGCCCGGAAAGGTGCATGGGGTCACGGTGTTTGAATTGTTCGACGGGAGCGTTGAACATTTTGGAGGCGTCCAGCAGCGCCCCGTGCGCCAGTAGATCCACGAGCACATGCGTGAATTCGCCGGCCAACGCCTGGGCGGCGGCGATGGGCGCAAAATAGCCATCCGGCAGAACGAGTGCGGTGTCTGCGCAAAAAAAATTTGCCAGCTCCGCCTCCAGCAAGGCGTAGATAGGGTGGTTGCCCGTGGTGCGGCGCGAGGCGGCCACGTTCAGGCCGTTCTTTTTGAGCGACGAAACGGCTGCTTGGGCGACGCGGGAATCACGCGCGAGACGAAAATAATCGCAGCCGGAAAAATACAGTAGCTGGCGGCCGCGCAGGCACACGTGGTTAAGACCTGCAAATTGCAGGGAGTCCGGCTCATTCATGGCGAAAGTGTATGCCTGGGAAACGAATTCGCACGCAAAACATTTAGGACGAAAAATCGTGGGGACAAGCAAAGCAGGAGTTGGCGCAATTAATTCAAAACTCAAATTCCATACCGTGAGTGAATCTAGATTATTGACAGGGTCGAGACGGCATTAGCCAAAACATTGTGTGCTGCCCCGCGACCCTCCGCGTTTGGGAACCAGACACCACCAATGCCTAATGCAATGTGCAAAGCGCTAACGCAATTTGCACCCCGCCCTTTACCCGAAGGGGCTAAAACCTTGCAAAAATTAAGAAATTAAGACCGATTGTATTGGCAAGGTTCAAGCTGAAATGAAAAAAACGAGGGTGCAGCGATGACATGAAAAGTCTATGGGAAACGATGGAGAAATCCAGGAAACGATATAGGCCAGACAAGTCAACCGGTTGCACCTTCGATTTATTTTAAACCAGCCGAGGGCCAGGAAACCATCAGGAACCTTATGATGAGAAAACTGAAGTGCGGAGGGTATCGGCTTTATTCACGCAAACGTGAATCTGAAAGTGGCGGGTGCCGGCACTTGGGCACTTTCAACACTTTTGAAGAGGCGGCGAAACAGTTGGAACGACTCATTCAGATGGAGTTTTTTAAGCGCCCTTAACCGCGCATTTTAGTGTGAGCTCAAAACGGCAGAAGCGGGGGGGTCGGCGGCGGTATCCCGGAATAGCAAGGCGCCTGATTTGGAAAAGAATTTTTTCAAGCTGGGCGATACGCGGCTGTGGCGTATACAGTCTGCGACCAATGGTCAGTGCCGTAAAGGAACGCCGCTTCCATCGGCAATGCCCATGTTAAATTTTTATATTAATCGAGCCGGTTCGACACTGCCTGCGCGGCAAAAACACATTCTGACGCACGCCAAGGAGGAGTTGCGGGAGGTGTTTTAACGAACCGGCTCGGCCCAGCTTCACGGGCCATTCCCCGACCACAGCAAAGGGACCTCAATAACAAGGTTTAGAAAATCGTCGCGGTGGACAAGAGCGACATGGTTAATTCATGAGGAGAGGTTTTCCAATCGCGCCAGCCATAGGGCCGGCCCACCTCGGCACGATTGACATTTAATGATCTGTCAGCACGAGGCGAAACAATATTTTGCACGATAGCCGGAGCCTTGATTGCAATTCGCATGGTTGCGACGTGGTGTTCCGCCATAAATCTGGCTGGCACGCTTTCGGCTAATGAACACGCAAAGGAAAACAAAAAAAATTATGAAAAAAAACCAACTCCATAGTCTGTATCTAATCGCCTGCCTCAGTCTTACTACAGCCGCAGCAACGGCGCTTACCGGGTGCAACAACAATCAAACCGCGGCCAATCCACCGGACCGGACAGCAGGACAAGTCGTAGACGATAAATCGCTTACGGTGAGCGTGAAAGCCGCCTTGGCGCAGAATCCCGACTACAAATTCAGCGATCTCACTGTGGACACCATGAACGGGACGGTCCAATTAAGCGGATTTGTCAACACCGAGGATCAAAAGTCCAAAGCGGTGGATATCGCCAAAGGTGTCCAGGGAGTGAAGGACGTGGAAAACAAAATGACGACGAAACCCGCGCAATAAAGTTGAAACGCCAGGGCCAGGTGCGGCATCTGCGCCTGGTTCCTGGCGAAAAGTAAAACTTAATTCCTGTTCTACAGGTCCACCCATCATGAGCGTGTCCACGATTCTCCTCATTGTATTAATCATCTTGTTGATCGGTTCGCTGCCGACCTGGCCGTACAGCGGCAGTTGGGGCTATTATCCTAGCGGCGGGCTGGGGCTGGTCGTTTTGATTTTAATCATCCTCCTGCTAACCGGTCGTTTGTAGTCTTGAAGATCAAACACCTAATTTTATGATCACTATCGCATTGTTAACGCCCATGTTTGGCGCCATCGGTTTCTCGCTGCTTTATCTTCTTTTAGGCGGTGGATTGGGTGGAGCGGTGCTCATTTTTATTATTGCCAGGATGTTAGGCAGGTAAGGTTGCCAACCGGACTGCAACAACATTCAACGCACAAGGGCGTGCCGTTCGCGGGCTCGCTCGAAGTCTGGCGTTGAATGTTGGATTTTTTTTGGTCTTAACTGTACCTCGATTAGCCCCAAAATCACGCAATCTGCCGCGATTTCTGCGCGCAATAGACTGCCCCAAAGGGCACTAGCCAGATCAATGGCAACCCATGTAATTTTTAATTGAAACGATTCATGGTCCGGGTGGCTGACGCGCAATTCTTTCCAGGGCTGTGAACCAGCCCCATTTTTTGCGGTCGGTTGCCCGGACTTTTAGTTTGAAAACCGGGAAGCCCTAAACTTCTCAAGATGGATTACTGGGAAACGCTCATGTGGGTCAACACCCACTCGAAATCGGTATCTTCCCCGGCAGGCGTAGACGGAATTGGGATTGGCAGATAGGTGGCGGGCGTGGCCGCCACAACCGTTGTGGCCTTCTGCCAGCGATGCAATGAAGCGTGACCATCGGCAAAGGAAAACGCGGCGGAGCGGTTGTGATAGGATGCCGGGAGATCCAGCCATTCGCTCGAAACAATCGCACTCATGCCATAATAACCGCCGCCGGTATTCGAATCTTTGTTCACAAAATAACCGTCATCAATGCTGTCGGGGTGCTCGTCAAGGAACACAAATATTTCGGTTGGGCTCGGGATTTGGTCCATTTTTAAGAATTGCCGGTAGCCGGGATCGTTGATGTTCCCACCATTGGCCAGAAAGGCGCCGGGATTGCCAACCAAGGCGTTCATCGAATAGCTGCGAATCCGTTCAATCCAGCCAGCAGCCAACTGCACGGGACTTAAGGACTGGTCGGAGGGGCAGTGATAACTGCCAACCACCCCGGCCATATACTGGCCCAGGCTGGCCTCGGTGATGGTTGCCAGATTGGTGTTGTCGGGACTCAAATCCCAAGTCATGACGTTGTTGACCCAGTTGAGGTTGGTCCTGAACGAGGAGCCGGCCATGCCGAGGTTATAGGGCAAAAACCCCTCATGATCATCTGCGTAAAGCTGCCATGCCAGTGTCAATTGCCGGGTATTGTTCAAACAAAAGATGCCGCGGGAGCGTTCACGGGCGCTGGACAGCGCCGGCAACAGAATCGCGGCGAGGATGGCAATAATGGCGATGACCGACAGGAGTTCGATCAAGGTGAAACCATGCGTTGCCGTCGGGCTGGTAACTGACGGCTTTCTAGTCGGGGGCAAACATCTCATGGCTGCACTTTAAGGACCGTTGCCAAATGATTATAGGCATTAACTACAACCTTTGCCGGTAAATGTCAACTAAAGGATTGCCACACAATTGTTACATTTTCGCCGCTACGCGGCGAGTGTCCTGTTTCTGGGAACCGGTGGTTGGAGAAGGCCCTGGACACCACCCAGCCAGCCTCGCCTTGGGCGTGACATTTTACCGAAGGCATTGTCTAATCGGCGGTGAAAGCATTCATGAACGATCCTACAGCAGGCCCTGAACTGATGGACCGCCCCGCCGCCGGCTGGCCCGCCGACGAACTCGCCCGCCTTTATGAGCAGCATAACCGGGCAATTTATTACCTCGCGCTCCGTTTTTTTGGCGATCCACAAAAGGCGGAAGACGCGACCCATGATGTTTTTTTGAAGGCCTTTCGCAAGTTGGATCAATTTCGCGGTGATGCTTCCGCCCGCACCTGGCTTTACCGCATCGCCATAAATCATTGCCAGAATCTCCAGCAATCGTGGCACAACCGCCATATCATGGCGAACTCGGACGATGCCGTCTGGGAAAGGTCTGCCGCCAAGACGGACTCACCGCTGCGGGTGCTCGAAACCAAGGAACTCGGCCAGCGCATCCAAAAGACGCTGGACGGTCTTTCGGAGGAATACCGCCTGCTGCTCCTGCTGGTGGCCGATGAGGAATTAAGTTACGAGCAAATCGCGGCGCTGATGGGACAGTCAACCGACGCGGTGCGAGGCAAACTGCACCGCGCCCGGAAAACATTCGCCGCGCATTTTGCACAAACCGCCTGAAGCCTATGAAACACCAGTCCAAACTTTCGCAGGAACAACAGCACGCCGCCGCGCATCAGGCCCGGCAGCAAACCGGCCAGGAATTTGCCACCGCGGACGAATTATTGCGCTTCGACGCCGCTCAGACCGTGGTCCCGCCGCAAATCGCGGAGCGGCTCAAGCGCTCCGTCAGCGACCTGCCGCTGCCGCGCCGCTCTTGGTGGAAAAACCTGTTTGGGAAATAAACGGATGAAAATGATGCACCAACGCTTCGCCGCCGCGCTGACGCCCGGCGTGAGAGCTGTTTTGATCCTGCTGTGCCCTGCCTTCCAATCCAAACGC
>Ga0302320_10023604_pt1 | contig 12064 bp, 12 predicted proteins | sample Bog_T0_3_FD_202130 | JGI IMG/M metagenome (GOLD analysis project Ga0302320, IMG submission 202130) | Peat permafrost microbial communities from Stordalen Mire near Abisko, Sweden - Bog_T0_3 | ecosystem: Environmental > Terrestrial > Soil > Wetlands > Peat | place: Sweden: Abisko, Stordalen Mire...
GAGCGGAACCCCCACCGTTCTTGTCATCCTGAGCGGAGCGAAGGACCTGCTTTCCCTGACGGCCGACGGCTGACGGCTGACGGCTGTCTTCCTTCCACGAAAACAGCCCGCTCTCCCGCAACAACTCCTCAGCAAATTCCCGCCGCAGCGCATCCCGCAGCAGGAAGCCCGAATCGGGCGCATACCCAATCCGAAAGCGTCCGATCATCTCCTCATCCAGTCCGCGCCCCTTGAGATATTCGCGGGCATTCGCGCCTTCCGGACGCCGCAAACATTCCTGAAAAAACGCGGCCGCGCGCACATGCACATCCAGCAGCGCCATGCGCACCTGAGCGTCGTGAGCCTCGGCCGGACTCGAAAAGCTGACCTTCGGCATCGGCACGCCCAGCTTCTGCGCAATCAGCCGGACAGCCTCAGGAAACGTAATGTTCTCGACCTTCTGCACGAAAGTAAAGACATCGCCCGATTGTCCGCATCCGAAACAATGAAAAAACTGCCGCGTGGCGTGCACCGAAAACGAAGGCGTCTTCTCGGCATGAAACGGACAAAGCCCGGAGAAATTCTGCGCCCCAGCCTTCTTCAGCTTGACGTAGTCGCCGACAATCCGGACGATATCCGCCTGCTGCTTAAGCGTCTCTTTGAAATTGTCAGAAGAAGTCGAAGTCATCGCGGGCGCACACAGGTCCCGTAGTGATTATGAGCGTCAACGGAGCCGAGGGGAAGATGGCAGCACCGGGCTTGCTGTGGGAAACGTGTGGAAGACAAGGCTTACGGGGTAACGCCCCGGGAAAACATGCCGATTCTTCCGTGAAAGTCGACTCCCTGTCATGCTGAGCGGAGAAGAACGATCCGCGAAGCGGGTCGCTCTGCGGAGTCGAAGCGCCCCTACCCGCCCCCGATTCTTTTACCTTAGGCACTGGTTCGCGCCTATGAAAAACAAATGCGGCCCGGGCCAGCCACCCAAGCCGCATTGTTATCGCGGACGCTCTGATTGTTCATCTTTCGCTTGAGTGAAAGACCATCGTGCAACTGCACTTCGAAAAGTGCTATTGCATCGACGCTCCCTGAGGCTTGCGCTTCAGGTTCAGGATTCGGCGTTTCCATCCTCCTCGTAAGGAGAATTTCTCAGGAGGCCGCAAAGCCTGGGCACCAGCGCACTGGACATGCGCCGAATTTCCCCCGGTGACTCACTCTCTGGATCACCGGCAACGCAGAACCCTGGTCGGAACCTCAGAACATCTCGCGCTTTTGACTGCAAGCACTTTGCGGCAGCGCCAAAATTAACGCAACGGCAAACTACGACTCCGCTGTGTAAAAACTGTGGAGTGGAGAAACTTCCTGTGGAAAGGCAAGGAAAAGTATGGTTCTATTTTCGCTCACGTAGCGGCGGACGCATTCGTCCGCCCGGCTCGCGTAGGAGCGAAGCCCGCCAGCCTTTTTAGCGTAGAAGCCCGGCATAGAAGCCCGCAGGGTTTCCACCCGACGCTGCCGTACAATACCATTCGATGATCGCGCATCTTCGAGGAACGCTGCTGGCGAAACATCCCAACCAGGCAATCGTGGAAACTCACGGCGTCGGCTATGACGTTGCCATCAGCGTGCCAACCTTCACCGAACTACCGGCCGCAGGCGCCGAGGTCGCGCTCTACATCCACACCCACGTTCGCGAGGATGCCTTGAGCCTGTACGGATTCTTGCGGCCGGCCGAAAAACAGCTCTTCGAGAAGCTGCTGACGGTCAGCGGAATCGGTCCGACGCTTGCCATCAAGATCCTGAGCGGCATGGCCGCCGACGAGATGATAGGAGCAATTCGCGGAGCCGACCTGGCGCGGCTAACACGCATTCCAGGGATCGGCCGAAAAACAGCCGAGCGCATGGTGCTCGAGCTGCGCGACAAGCTGCCGCCGCCCGGAGCGTCCGACACTTCAACCAGCGCAGCCCTGGCAACCCCGGTGGAGGAAGACGTCATTTCCGCGCTGGTAAATCTGGGATATCAGCGCGCGGCCGCAGATAAAGCGCTGCTGGCGGCGCGCGGCGGCAAGAGTCCTCAGAGTTTCGATGTCCTGTTTCGCGAGGCCTTGGGTTCGCTCTCGAAGTAAGCGTAGCCGCGGACGCATTCGTCCGCCCAGCCAAGCAAAGCGGGCCAGCATCATAGTCAGGTTGCCTGGGAGGGTTTGTGCTCAGAAAGTCCGTTCCAATCGCTGTGCTGGTCCTGTGCATCGCGGCCGCGTTCTTCACCGAGATCCCGCGAATGGCGGACCAGGGCTTCAATAAGCTCGTGAAAAAGCCGCCCTACACGGCCTCGGCGCGAGCGCTGGAACTCCACAAGACGCTCACCATCGCCGATCTTCACGCCGATTCGCTTCTGTGGGGCCGCGATCTGCTGGAGCGCGGCACCTACGGGCAGGTGGATATTCCGCGCCTGGCGGACGGCAACGTGGCGCTGCAAGTGTTCTCGCTGCCCACCAAGAGCCCGCACGGATTGAACATTGAGCGCAATGACGACAGAAGCGACGACATTTTCTGGCTGGCCATCGTGCAGCGCTGGCCGCACGCCACCTGGCACAGCCTCACCGCCCGCGCTCTCTATCAGGCACGGCGTCTGCATCAATTCGCGCGCCACTCCCAGGGCGGTTTCGTGGTAATTCAGAGCTCCGCCGACCTCTCCAGCTATCTGCAACGACGGCAGCACAATGGCCGGCTCACCGCCGGACTCCTTTCGATCGAAGGAGCGCACGCCCTCGACGGCAAGCTGGAGAATCTCGACGTCCTCTACCGCGCCGGATACCGCATGATGTCACCCAGTCATTTTTTCGACAACGATATTGGAGGCTCGGCGGCCGGAGTGCAAAAGATTGGCCTCACCGAAAAAGGCCGCGAGTGGGTGCGGCAAATGGAAGCGCGCCAAATGATCGTTGATCTTTCCCACGCGTCGCCCAAAACAATAGAGGATGTGCTGGCGATAGCCACGCGTCCGCTGCTCGTTTCGCATACCGGCGTAAAAGGCACATGCGACAACAATCGCAACCTCACCGACGATCAGATTCGAGCGGTGGCGGCCAAAGGCGGCTTGATCGGCATCGGGTATTGGGATACGGCCACCTGCGGCACCGATGCCCGCGCCATTGTAAAAGCGATGCGCTATGTTTCCGACCGCGTGGGCGTGGAACACGTGGCGCTCGGCTCGGATTTTGACGGGGCCGTGACCGAGCCTTTCGACACCACCGGATTGGCCCTGATTACCGATGCCATGCTGCAAGCGGGCTATTCCGAGCCAGAGATCCGGATGATCATGGGAGAAAGCGCTTTGAAGTTTCTGGCGGCGAACCTACCGGAGAAGTAGATCGGGGCGCAGGTATGCTAGTTCCCGACAAAGCGCAGATACAAGTCGCGGTCGTGGCGGCAGGTTTCCGCCATTTGCTTCACTTTTTGCCAAGCCTCTAGCTGACTTTCATCGCGCACGCGATCTTTCGCACGATCCCATTCCTTGAGGAAGGCTTCCATCTGCAGGTGATTGAAAACGGTTTTGCCGAACGGATCAATACCGCTGAGCAGCAGAAAATCGGCGTGGCTGGCGGCCGGAACCACCCCATGCAACATAACCCAGTCGCTGCGTTCGCCGAGATCGTCTTCCAATTTTACGACCAGGGACATAGATAAGCCTCACCGCGTGATGCAAGGGTACTGGCCGCAATGTAGCAGCCCCAGAGGGCGTTGTCCAAGCAGAGCCGGGTATCGAAAGTAACCGAGGTTTGGTCGCCCGTGAAGGGACGGGGCGTCCTCGCCCGTCCGGCGACCCCTTACGCTTCGCCGACGTGCGCCCCGTGCTGGAAGTGGTATTGCAAAATCTTCGCAGCCAACGCGGGATTCACACTCTGTCCCTGTCCTTGTCCTCGCTTTTGCGCTTCGACAGAGCGCACCACCTCTCCGCGACAGATGACTTCCGTGGCCGCGAGTCCCGCAATCTCCGCGGGCAGAACCAGGCTAATTTCCAATTGCACGTTCGGATGAAGTAGTTCCTGCGCCTGGAACAGCAATCCCGAGCGGCTGATGTTCTCCGTGGTCCCTGGCCGCCAGCTCTTTTCACCAAGCGGACGATAGCGCAGCGGTAGATGCAAATTGAACCGGCGGGCTCGGAACGGTGGAATCTTCTTTTCCAGAACGCTGCTGCCGGTGCGGGATGACATTAAAACCTCCAGGGGAATAGGTTCCGAATCCAGCACCTCGCGGACGCGATCCTTCAGAGCGGGAAGACTGAATGGTTTTTGCAGCAAATTGATGCCGGCATCGAGCATGCCATCGTGACCAATGGCATTCTCGGTATAGCCCGACATATAGAGCACCCGAATCTCCGGGAGCAGCTGACTGATGTGCGTCGCCAATTCGCGGCCATTCATGCCGGGCATAATCACATCGGTGAGCAGGAGATCAATGGCGCCCCGGTAGCCGTCCACAATTTGCAAAGCCGCCGCCCCGTCTTCGGCCTCGAGAATCTTGTGGCCCTGGGTCTCCAGATACTGGCGGGCGAGACGGCGGAGATTGGTTTCATCTTCGACGACGAGGATGGTTTCCTGCCCATGCTCAGCCCGTGGAAGTGCGATGGATTCCTGCGCGGCGGCGGCGTCTTCACGCCCGTCGACTCGCGGAAAATAGGCGCGGAAGCCGGTGCCCCGCTGTGGCTGGCTGTCGACAAAAATAAATCCGCCGCTCTGCTTCACGATGCCGTACACGGTTGAAAGCCCGAGGCCAGTGCCCTTGGCGCCCTTGGTGGTGAAGAACGGCTCGAAGATACGCGACTGCGTTTCGTTGTCCATCCCAACACCAGTGTCGCTGATGGCGAGCATGATGTAGTCGCCCGGCGTAAGCGGCGCATGCGTGCGCGCGAAAGTTTCGTCGAGCGTGACGTTGGCCGTCTCTATGGTCAGCTTGCCGCCTTGCGGCATGGCGTCGCGGCCGTTGACCGCCAGGTTCATGATGACCTGGTCAATCTGTCCGGGATCGGCCCGGACCGCGCCCAGCCCCGGCCCCGGAACCATCACCAGATCGATATCCTCCCCGATCATGCGGGTGAGCATTTTCAGGTTCTCGGCCACCACCTCATTCAGGTCGAGCACCTTGGGGGCAAGCATCTGTTTGCGGCTGAAAGCCAGCAACTGCCGCGTCAGTGAAGTGGCGCGCTGCGTGGCATTGGAAATTTCCTGCGCCGGTCCGCGCAGCCGCGGATCGGGTCCCAAACGCTCGAGCAAAAACTCGGCGTAACCGGAGATCACCATCAGCAGATTGTTGAAGTCGTGCGCGATGCCGCCGGCCAGCCGCCCGATGGCTTCCATTTTTTGCGCTTGCCGGAGTTGCAGCTCCAGAGTGCGGGTTTCAGTAACGTCTTCCATAAAAATTTCGAAGCTGTCTCCAGTGTTGCCGTTCGGAATCGAGCGTCCGGATATGCGCGCCACGATCGCGGCGCCATCCTTGCGCACGCACTCCGTGGTCAGGTTGTTGAATTCTTTCCGCGCGTGAAAATAATCGGCGGTTTGAAACCATTGCTGCGCATCCGCGTACAAGCTTCCCAAATGCCTGCCCCGGAGCTCGGCGCCGCCATACCCAAACATGGCTACCATCGCAGGATTCGCGTCCTGCAGGATTCCGAGGGCATCGCAGCGGCAGATGCCGTAAGGGGCATTCATCACCAGCGAGCGAAAGTTGCTCTCCGAGCGCCGCAAGCTCTCCTGCGTAGCCCGGAGCGCCGCGTTGAACCAGCAGATCAGCAGCGCCACGGCAAAGAACAGCGCGAGGTGCGCGATCGCCCTGTGATACTCGCTCGGAGTCTGTTCTCCGCTAAGCGAGTAGTAGGCGCTGACGGTGAGCGCAAACGACGTCGCCGCCAATCCCGGCTTCCATCCTCCGTACCAGGCACTGACCATCACGGCCACGGCGAACACCACCAGCCGGCTCTCCGCGATATCGGAGAAAAACAAGGTTGGGATCAGTGCCAGGACCGTACTGAGAAGAGCGACTCCGTAGCGCAGGATGGGAGCGCGCGCCGGAGCGATTGCCAAACTGCGGATGAGGGGGAGTTTCATTCGCATGGCCTCATGCTATGCGCGCGACCGCGCGCCGAGCGAGTTACGCTAGTCCACCGCATTTTCCTGGCGGCACAGTGGCCAGAGGTACACTGCGAGACCCAACACGGAACCACGTTCGAAGCGGCAAATGCCTTGTCCACAGCCTAATCTCATAGGATGCTTTCCGCAAAACTCGCTCGTACACGAATGCATTAGGGGAACATAGTTTGTAATAGATCATGCGAAACCCTTGCAACAATCGCCGCCAACGACGAAACTAACGGGGCATTGCCTTCAAAATCGGCCAAAGAGCAGCAACAGGAAAAACGAAGCAGGGAATACCGGAATGAATATCGGTCTTTTCGGCGGCACCTTCGATCCCATCCACCGCGGACATCTGGCATTGGCCCAGGCCGCCGCCGCCCGCTACTCTCTGCGGCAGGTGCTGTTTGTACCGGCCAACATTCCGCCACACAAACAGAAGTATCCGCTGACACCCTTCATCCATCGTTATGCGATGGTGGCCCTGGCTACGCAGGAGGAAAAGCAATTCCAACCCTCGCTATTAGAGGCCCCAGGGTTAGCCACAACTCACGTAGGGACGGACGCATTCGTCCGTCCCAGCGAGCGCAGCGAGCGAAACTCCTTAGCTCCGAATTATTCCATCGACACTATCCGCCGCCTGAAAAAATCCCTGAAGAAATCCGACCGCCTCTTCTTTCTCATCGGAATCGACGCCTTCCGCGACGTAGCAAAATGGCACCAGGCGCGTGCGCTTCTGGCGGAATGCGCTTTCATCGTAGCCAGCCGTCCCGGATATTCCCTGCGCGACGTGGCCGAATCCTTGCCCGAAGATTTGCGCCCTCCGGCAGCCGTGACGCGTCCGTTTCACAAGCAGCGGGCAACAGGCGATCTGGTTCTTCCCGGAGTCACGCTGCACTTGCTGGAAGGAGTTCAGCAAAGCGTCTCCGCAACCGCAATTCGCGAAGCAGCCGCGCAAGGCAAGCCCCTGACAAGATGGCTGGATCCCAAGGTAGCCGATTACATAAAAAAACAGGCCCTGTATCGCAAAAGAACCACGTAGGGACGGACGCATTCGTCCGTCCCAGCGAGCGAAGTTCCTGCCGGCGCGTGCCTGCATCCCCGCCGCCCGCGGGTTACAATCAATGATCTCGTATGAAGAAAAAGAATGACCTAAAACTCCAGGTAAACGAAGCCATCCTAGCCTGCCAGGACAAGCAAGCCGACAACGTCACCGTTCTCGAACTGGAAAAAGATTCCGGAGCATTCACCGACTATTTTGTGATGTGCAGCGGAACCAATCCGCGCCAGATCCAGGCCATTGCCGACGCCGTGGACGAGCGCCTCGAGGCGCTTGGCCTGCGCGTGACCCACGCCGAGGGCTACAAACAGGCCGAGTGGGTGCTGCTCGACTACGTGGACTTCGTAGTCCATATTTTCTCCGAAAAAGCCCGCCAGTTCTATGATCTGGAACGGTTGTGGAAGTCGGCCAAGCGTCTGGAGCCGGCAGAATTAATGGCCAAAGCCAAACTCCGCTGCACCACCCCCACCGCCAAAGCCGCCTCCCCCGCGCCCAAAAAGACGCGGAAAAAGAAGGCCTGAAGTGTCCGCCGCGAATCCAGTCCCGTGGAGTTCTTCGTACCGCCTGGTGGCCGCGGAAAGGTGGAAGGCAAAATCGGCGGTGCTGGGCAACGCGGTCACCGAAGCCCTGGTGGAATACGCGCGTCCGCTTCCCGGCATGCGCGTTCTCGATCTAGCCAGCGGCACCGGCGAGCCCGCCATCAGCCTGGCCGAGCGCGTCTGTCCCAAAGGCTCGGTCACAGCGCTAGATCAGAGTTCGGAACTCCTCGAGATAGCCGCCGACCGCGCCCGAAAGAAGAACCTCTCAAACTTCACCGCCCAGCAAGCCGACGCGCACCAGTTACCGTTTGCCGACCAGAGCTTCGATCTCGCCACCTGCCGCTTTGGAGTGATGTTTTTCACCGACGCCCAACGAGCGCTCGCGGAACTGCGCCGCGTCCTCAAGCCCGGAGCGCGCGCCTGCTTTGTCGCCTGGGGCCCAATCGAGCAGCCCTATTGGCAAACCACCATGAAGATTGTGCACCGCCGCGCAGGCGGGGACATGCTTCCACCGGGAGGCGCCGACCCTTTTCGGTTTTCGGACGCAGGCTCTCTACCCAAAGTGCTAAGCGCCGCCGGATTTTCCGAGGCCGAGGAATCGCTTCACAATCTTCCCTGGACATGGCCGGGAGACGCAGAAGAAGTTTTTGAATACGCGTGCGCCACAGCAGCACCATTTCGTCCCATGCTCGAGCGCGTTCCAGCCGAAGCGTGGCCCGTGATCCGCGCGGAAGCCAGAGCGGCCATCGAGCAGTATCGCGAGGCAGACGAAATCCGATTCGGCGCCGACGTGATACTAGCGTCAGGAAGAGCCTAGTGGCGCAACAGCTGCGGCTGAATATCCTGCGGTTAAATATGAAGATCAAGGTGGCATGGATCGGAAAGACGAAAGAGCCGGCAATCGACGCTCTAACCGCCGAGTATTTGAAGCGCATCTCGCACTATGCCGACGTCACCGGCCTGCCCGTGAAGGATGAAGACGCAATCCTGTCGCTCGCAAGTGGTGCCCGCCAGCAGAAGCTCAACAAGGAACGCCACAAAAACGAGCGCCACAAATTGATCCTGCTCGATTCACGAGGCAAGCAGTTTTCGTCCGAAGAACTGGCCGAATTTCTGGACCGCGAGCAACTGAACGCGATCCCGCTGCTCTTCGCCATCGGCGGCAGCGACGGCTTCACGGAAGAATCGCGCCGCAGCGCCAGTTTTATGCTTTCCCTCGGAAAGATGACGCTGCCGCACGAACTCGCTCGCGTCGTTCTCCTCGAGCAGCTGTACCGCGCTTTCACCATTCTCAAAAATCATCCCTATCATCTGGGTCATTAACTTTATAGTAACGGGGCAGCGGCCAGTCAGCCCAATGCCGGCGAACTTCATGCGCCCGCCACGATGCACCTCCGGCAGCTTCACGACGAAATGAAACTGGCTTACTGTATTTCCAGACAGGCGAAACCAGTCTGAATTTGCAGGTGAGGCCCTCCCCCAATGAAAAACCCGTACGACGTACTACGAATCAAGGAGCAAGAGTTGCTGCGGGTCCGCAAAGAGATGGAAGCTCTGCGAATCTCAGCGCGCTTGCTCGGCGCCGAGGATCCAGCCAAAGCTGATGGTCAACCCAAGCTGCCTCGAGTCGTCGAAATGCCTTAAATCAATAGAAGACGATCTACTCCCCCATTTGACTTAAGGCGGACGGAAACCAACCCGTCCGCCGTCTTATTCAACTCCCGTAGAGGCAGGTGCCCCCACCTGCCCCGCAGCTTTCCCGCCGTCTGTAGCCGGTCCCGTTCCGGCCCGCTAAACTGTTTCCATGCTCGCCACACGCCCTTCAGAAATCCCAATCCTAGAAACGGAACGCCTGAAACTCCGCGGTCATCGTCTGGAAGATTTTGCCGACAGCGCCGCCATGTGGGCCGACGCGAAAGTTACCGAGCACATCGGCGGCAAGCCGCTGACCGAAGAGGAATCCTGGACCAGGTTTCTGCGCTATGCCGGCCACTGGTCGGTGATGGGCTTCGGGTATTGGGTCGTAGAGGAAAAGTCGACCGGCAATTTCCTCGGAGAAGTTGGCTTTGCCGACTACAAGCGCGACATCCAGCCATCGCTCAAAGATGTCCCTGAAATCGGTTGGGCTTTCGCCGCCCACGCCCATGGCAAAGGCTTCGCGACGGAAGCGGTTCGCGCAGCCGTGGCATGGGGCGACAAGCATTTCTCCGCGCAGCGGACTGCCTGCATCATTGCGCCCGAAAATCTTCCGTCAGTCCGTGTAGCCGAAAAATGCGGATATCAGGAATTTAGCCGCGCAACCTACAAAGGGAAACCGGCTCTGATGTTTGAACGCAAGCCGTGATTCGGCTCACGTAGGGGCGGACGCATTCGTCCGCCCCGCAGCTTTTCCGTGTAGTGGGCTACTATAGCCGCTGGCGTTTCGGATAGGTTGTGGAGTGTAGAGGATTCGGTACCTATGAGCGGCGGAGGGCGGAAACAGCGGCGTGACGAATAGAAATGGAAGGTGACGACAACAAACCGTCCGGTTGGCGCTTGTTCGCATTCATTCTTGTATTTATTCTGTTCCCCATTATTTTTAGGCCGTGGTGGATGGTGGTTATTTCCATGGCAGGGTTCATTCTGTTAATGAAATTGTTGTTTCCGGAGTTTTTTAAACCAAAGTAGCCCACAGCCCTTTCCCGCCGTCTGTAGCGCCCGCATTCCCGCCCGCGTACAATTAACGATTCGGCCTTATGTCGGATCTCCGCCGTGGTCTCATCATCGTGAATACCGGTCCCGGCAAGGGCAAAACCACCGCAGCCATGGGCACGGCCCTGCGCGCCGTAGGCCAGGGAATGCGCGTCCTCATGCTGCAATTCCTGAAGGGTTCGTGGCATTACGGCGAACTCGATGCCGTCAAGGCTTTCGGAGACAAATTCATCCTCAAGCAAATGGGCCGAGGCTTCGTGAAAGTAGGCGCCGAAAAACCCGACCCGGAAGATGTGCGCATGGTGGAAGAGGCTTGGGCCGAGGCGGAGAAAGCGATCCAGTCCGGCGAGTGGGACTTGGTGGTCCTCGATGAAATCAATTACGCCATCAGCTACGGTATGCTGGACCCGGTAAAAGTAGCCGAGTCTCTGCAACACAAGCCGGAGATGGTGCACGTCATCTTGACCGGAAGGAACGCGCACCCGACAATAGTCGAACTGGCCGATACCGTAACAGAAATGCGCCAGGTGAAACACGCCTACGAAAAAGGCGTAATGGCGCAAAGAGGAATCGAATACTGAATTGGTAATTTACGATTTGTAATTGGCAATTTGAACCCTCTCCGCTGCGGGTAAGGGTTTTCGTTTTAAATTGCAAATTACAAATTGCCAGATTAAAAATTCCCAATGACCTGGTTCAAGCGACAATCCGGCGAACTCGACACTTCGGGCGAGAAGAAAGTCCGCACCGAGGGCTTGTGGGTGAAGTGTGACGGCTGCCGCCAGATTATCTGGAAGAAGGATCTCGAAGAGAACCTCAATGTCTGTCCGAAGTGCGACAAACATTTCCGCATCGACGCCCGCACCCGCCTGGCCCAGCTTCTCGACGACAATCAATACGAAGTTTTCGACAGCAATCTCATCTCCACCGACCCGCTGAAGTTCGTCGACCTGAAGGCGTACTCCTCGCGCTTGAAGCAGGCAAAGACCGACACTGGCCTGAAAGATGCCATCCTCAATGCCCACGGCAAGCTGAACGGCCGCCCCGTGATCGTAAGCTCAATGGAATATTCGTTCATCGGTGGCAGCATGGGAGCGGTGGTCGGCGAAGCCATCACCCGGGCCATCGAGAAGGCGATTGCAATCCGCACGCCCATCGTGATCGTCTCGGCATCGGGCGGCGCCCGCATGATGGAAGGCGTGATCAGCTTGATGCAACTGGCCAAGATCTCCGCCGCACTCGCCCGTTTAGACGCGGCGCGAGTCCCCTACGTTTCGGTTTTAACCGATCCCACCACCGGCGGAGTCACCGCGTCCTTTGCCATGTTGGGAGACCTCAACATCGCCGAACCCGGCGCCCTGATCGGCTTCGCCGGTCCGCGAGTAATTGAGCAGACCATCAGGCAGAAGCTGCCCCCAGGTTTCCAGCGCTCCGAGTTTTTGCTCGAACACGGCATGCTGGACGCCGTAGTTCCGCGCAAACACCTGAAGCCCTACATTGCGCGCGCCCTGGATTTCATGGTGCAGGCAGCATAGAGGCAGTCGCTGGTCGTTAGTCCTTGGTCGCTAGCACCCTCTGTTCCAGCGACGAGAATTGGGTCTCCTGCTCAGGCCCACTGGGAAGCACTTTGGCCTGTAGCAGCATCCTTCTGATGAGAGAGAGTCGAAAACGCC
>Ga0302320_10023609_pt1 | contig 12062 bp, 12 predicted proteins | sample Bog_T0_3_FD_202130 | JGI IMG/M metagenome (GOLD analysis project Ga0302320, IMG submission 202130) | Peat permafrost microbial communities from Stordalen Mire near Abisko, Sweden - Bog_T0_3 | ecosystem: Environmental > Terrestrial > Soil > Wetlands > Peat | place: Sweden: Abisko, Stordalen Mire...
ATGCAACGCATCGAACCCGGAATCTCGAGATTCCGGGTTCGCGCTTCGCGCGCCCCGGAATGACTACATTCCCCTCAATCGAGATGGAATTTCTCGAGTTGCCGGTGCTCGGCCTTGATGTAGCGCACGGTGCCGGTGACCGATCGCATGACCACGGTCTCGGTCTCGATCACGTCCTTGCGGAACTTGACACCCGATAGCAGCGAGCCGGTGGTCACGCCGGTGGCGGCGAACAGGCAGTCGCCTTTCGCCATGTCCTCGATGCCGTAGATCATGCGGGGATCGGTGACGCCCATCTTGCGGGCGCGCTCACGCTTCTCGTCGGTGTCGAGAATCAGCCGGCATTGCATCTGGCCGCCGATGCAGCGCAGCGCCGCCGCCGCCAGCACGCCTTCGGGCGCGCCGCCGGTGCCGATATACATATCGACCCCGGTATTATCAGGGTCGGCGCAGTGGATGACTCCCGCCACGTCACCATCGGTGATGAGACGCACCGCGGCACCGGTGCCGCGTATGGCGGCAATGATCTCGGAGTGGCGCGGGCGATCGAGCACCAGCACCGTGATCGCGGAAGTGTCGACACCCTTGGCTTTGGCCAGGCGGCGAACATTGTCCGCGGGTGAGGCATCGAGCTCAACGACGCCCTTGGCGTAGCCAGGGCCAACGGCGATCTTCTGCATGTAGACGTCGGGCGCGTGCAGCAGCGTGCCGCCGTCGGCCATCGCCATGGTTGCGATCGCGCCCGGCATGTTCTTGGCGCACAGCGTGGTGCCCTCGAGCGGATCGACGGCAATATCGACCTGCGGACCGGCATTCATCCCGACCTTCTCGCCGATAAACAGCATCGGCGCCTCGTCGCGTTCGCCCTCGCCGATTACGACGGTGCCTTCGATCGGCAGCTTGTTGAGTTCGCGGCGCATGGCGTCGACGGCGGCCTGGTCCGCCGCCTTCTCGTTGCCGTGGCCGCGCAGCCGCGCCGCCGACACCGCCGCGCGCTCCGTCACCCGCACGATTTCGAGCGTGAGAATCCGCTCCAGCAACAGCTGCGGCGGAACGGAAATATGGGTCGACATCGGCACACTCCTTAAAACTTCGAGGCGGGTCTGGCGGCCCGGATATGATCATTTCGCACGCGCTAGTTCTTTTCGATCCGTATCACCTGCGGCCGGCCGCGGATAACCTTGTCGCGCTGCACGGCCTGCAACGCGCGGTATACCGCATCCTCGCTGGTGGCATAGGTAATCAGAATGACCGGCACCGGCGAAGCTTTCCTCGTCGCGCCGTTGGCGTCAACGCCGTCGGGATGGCGCTGCACGATCGATTCGATGGAAATCTTCTGTTCCGCAAGCCGGGTGGCAATCGTGGCCGCGGTGCCTGCCAGGTCGCGCGCCATCAGGCGGATATAATAGCCGCCCTCGTGGCGCTCCATCGGCGCCTTTGTGGTCTCGCGCAACCGCGCCACCGGCCGCCCGAACGGCTTGGCGCGGATGCCGCGCGCGACGTCGGCAATGTCGGCAATCACCGCCGACGCCGTCGCGGCGCCGCCCGCTCCCGGACCGACCAGCGTAATCGGCGGAATGCCATCCCCGTCGATGGTCACCGCGTTGGTGACCCCCATCACCTGCGCGATCGAGGAAGACTTCGGCACCATGGTCGGATGCACGCGCTGTTCGATGCCCTTCGCGGTCCGCACCGCGACCCCGAGCAGTTTTACGCGATAACCGAGCTCCTCTGCCGCGCGCAGATCTTCCGGCGCGATGGAGGAAATGCCTTCGACATAGACCGCGCGCTGCGCCACCCTGGTGCCGAACGCGAGGCTGGCGAGGATCGCGAGCTTCTGGGCGGTGTCGTGACCGTCGACATCGAACGACGGATTGGCCTCGGCGTAACCAAGCCGCTGCGCGTCCTTCAGGCATTCGGCGAACGACAATCCTTCCTGTTCCATCCGGCTCAGGATATAATTGCAGGTACCGTTGAGAATACCGTAGACGCGATTGATGTCGGTCCCGGCAAGACCTTCGCGGAGGGTCTTGATCACGGGGATCGCCGCACCGACCGCCGCCTCGAAATTCAGCGCGCCGCCATATTTCTCGGCCGACTTCGCCAGCCGCACGCCGTGTCTGGCAATCAGCGCCTTGTTGGCGGTCACCACCGACTTGCCGGATTTCAGCGCCGCCTCGATCGCCGACAGCGCCGGATCGCCGGAACCGCCCATCAATTCGACAAAGCAATCGATGCCGGGATCGCTGGCGAGGTCGAGCGCATTTTTGGCCCAGGCGATGCCGCGCAGGTCGAGGCCGCGCTTTTTCAGCTTTGAGCGTGCGGTGACCGCGACCACGCGCACGCCGCGTCCGCAGCGTGCCGACAAGGTCCGGCCCTGCTGCTCGATCAGGCGAACGACTTCGGCGCCCACGGTGCCAAGTCCCGCAATACCCACTTTGAGGGGTGCGACCATGAAGCAAACGACCTGACTGAGAAATTAGCGCCGGTTGGCGAGAGGAATCACGTTGTGCAATGTTTCAAGGCCGTTTTCAAGGAAACGGCGCACGCCGCGGGCCGCCTGGCGGATCCGCTGCTCGTTTTCCACCAACGCGATGCGGACATAGCCTTCGCCGTGCTCGCCGAAGGCGACGCCGGGCGAAACCACAACGCCGGACTTCTCCACCATCAGGGTCGCGAACTGCATGCTGCCGACATCCTTGAAGGCCGGCGGCAGCGGCGCCCAGGCGAACATCGAGGCGCTCGGCGGCGGAATATCCCAGCCGGCACGGCCGAAGGAGTCCACCAGCGCATCCCTGCGTTTGCGGTAGGTGTCGCGCATCTCGCGAATGCAATCGTCCGGACCGTTCAGCGCGGCGGTGGCAGCGACCTGGATCGGGGTGAACGCCCCGTAATCGAGATAGGATTTTACCCGCGCCAGCGCCGCGATGATGCGATCATTGCCGACCGCAAATCCCATGCGCCAGCCGGCCATCGAATAGGTTTTCGACATCGAGGTGAATTCCACCGTCACATCGATCGCGCCCGGAATCTGCAAGACCGAGGGCGGCGGGTTGTTGTCGTCGAAATAGACTTCCGCGTAGGCGAGATCCGACAGGATGAAGATCTCGTGCTTCTTGGCAAATGCCACCAGATCCCGGTAGAAATCGAGGTCCGCGACATAGGCGGTCGGGTTCGAGGGATAGCAGACGACGATCGCAAGCGGCTTGGGGATGGAGTGGATGATCGCGCGTTCCACCGCCTCGAAGAATTGCGGCGTCGGTTCCGACGGCACCGAGCGGATCACGCCGCCGGCCATCAGAAACCCGAAGGCGTGAATCGGATAACTCGGGTTCGGACACAGCACGACGTCGCCGGGCGCGGTGATCGCCTGCGCCACGTTGGCAAACCCCTCCTTCGAGCCCAGCGTTGCGACAACCTGGGTCTCCGGGTTGAGCTTGACGCCAAAGCGCCTGCCGTAATAGGCCGCCTGCGCCTTCCGCAGCCCGGTGATGCCGCGCGAGGCGGAGTAGCGATCGGTCCGCGGCTTGCCCAGCGTTTCCTTGAGTTTTTCGATGACATGCGGCGGCGTCGGCAGATCGGGATTACCCATGCCGAGATCGATAATGTCGGCCCCTGCATTCCGCGCGGCCGCTTTGGCGCGGTTGACCTGCTCGAACACGTAAGGCGGCAGGCGGCGGATGCGGTAAAAATCTTCCATGGGTCCATGCTCCGGCGACCGATAAGGGCAGAATCGCCGACACCGAAATACGAAACTGAATTCGGCTTGGTCCGGAAATCACGCTAAATCAAGGATTTAGGGCGAATTCAGGCGCAAATTTACGTCGTCGCCCTGATCTGCGGTTGAATCGGGTTCTTTTACCACGGACGCCCGGCTGCGCCAGCCGTTACCGTGCCGATCGCCTCACTTCGCGCCGGCATCCTGGGCGGCGGCCGATGTCGCCTGGCGCTCCCGCGCCGCGATCAGTTCCGCCTTGAGCTTGTCCCGTTCCGCCGGCGCCATCGCGGCGGCATCACGATCGGGCGGCAAATCTCCGACCGGCAGGTAGCCACCGGCTTCCTTGGGACGTGCCGGCGCGTCGGCCGGCGTGCCGACCAACGGCAGATCCGCAATCGATATCGAGCAGCCGCCGAGCGCAACCGCCGACAGCAGCAGCGCACCCGCCGCCAAAGCCCTGATTGTTCGATACCGCGACATCCGTCCCGAAGTCCCACATACCTACGCGAGCCCTGCAGCCACCGATGCCTAGGCGTCAGCTGTTGCTGCCGGGATCAACCATTGTCGCCCGAAACGATTAAAGCCTAAACAACAAACTGCAGCGGTTGGGCCTCAATGTGACCAAACCAAGTTATCCTATCGCAGTGCAGCACGCCAGACGGCGAAATTACCTACGAAGCCGCCAGCGCCAATCGCCGCGGTGACGAACCCGGAATGAACCTATAGTGTCCGGCCATGAGCGACGTTACGACCCAGATCGAGCCTTCGAAAAAATTCGACCCCGAAGCCTTTGCGATGAACCTCGCGCGGGCCATGGAGAGCAGCGGCCAGGCGCTGGCCGCCTACCTCAAGCCGCGCGAGAACGGCGAACCCAAGGACAAGCCGCCGAACGAACTCGGCGAGGTCGTCAAGACGTTCACCGCGGTCGCCGAATACTGGCTGACCGACAATGAGCGCTCGGCGGAGCTGCAGAAGAAGATCGCCAGGGACTATATCGACCTGTGGGGCTCATCGGTGCGACGCCTCGCCGGCGAACCGGCGCCGCCGGCGATCGCCCCCTCCCCGCGCGACAAGCGATTCAAGGACCCGGAGTGGAAATCGAACCAGTTTTTCGATTTCGTGGTGCAGCTCTATCTGCTCACCACGCAGTGGGCGCAGGACCTGGTGCGCAACGCCGAAGGCCTCGATGCGCACACCCGCAAGAAGGCCGAATTCTACGTCCAGCAGATCACCAATGCGCTGGCGCCGTCGAATTTCGTTCTGACCAATCCGGAAGTCTTGCGCGAGACCATTGCGTCCAACGGCGACAATCTCGTTCGCGGCATGAAGATGCTGGCGGAAGACATCGAGGCCGGGCACGGCTCGTTGCGCATCCGTCAGTCCGACCCCGCCAACCTCGTGGTCGGCGTCGATATGGCGACAACACCGGGCAAGGTGATCTTTCAGAACGAGCTGATGCAGCTGATCCAGTATGAGCCGTCGACCGAGAACGTGCTGCGCACGCCGCTTCTGATCGTGCCGCCGTGGATCAACAAGTTCTACATTCTCGACCTCAAGCCGGGAAAATCCTTCATCAAATGGTGTGTCGATCAGGGCCTCACGGTGTTCGTGATCTCATGGGTCAACCCGGACAAGTCGCTGGGGACGAAAACATTCGACGACTACATGAAGGAAGGCCCTTTGGCGGCGATGGACGCGATCGAGCGGGCCACCGGCGAGTTGAAGGTCCACACCATGGGCTATTGCGTCGGCGGCACGCTGCTGGCATCGACGCTGGCGTGGCTGGCGGAGAAGCGGCGGGTACGGGCGACGTCGGCGACATTTCTGGCGGCACAGGTCGATTTCACCCATGCCGGCGATCTCCTGGTTTTTGTCGATGAGGACCAGATCGCAGCGCTCGAGCGCGACATGCAGGCCTCCGGCGTGCTCGAAGGCAGCAAGATGGCGATGGCCTTCAACATGCTGCGTTCCAACGATCTGATCTGGTCCTATGTCGTCAGCAACTACCTGAAGGGACAGCCGCCGTCGTCGTTCGATCTCTTGCACTGGAATTCGGATGCGACGCGGATGCCGGCGGCGAATCATTCGTATTATCTGCGCAACTGCTATCTGGAGAACCGGCTGTCCACCGGCACCATGGTGCTGGACAACACGCTGCTCGACCTCTCCAAGGTGAAGGTGCCGATCTACAATCTGGCGACGCGCGAGGATCATATCGCGCCGGCGGATTCGGTGCTTTACGGCTCGCAGTTTTTCGGCGGTCCGGTCAAATACGTGCTGTCGGGCTCCGGTCATATCGCCGGCGTGGTCAACCCGCCGTCGTCTGGCAAATACCAGTACTGGACCAACGACAACGCCGGCGACGTGACGCTGGCGGAGTGGCTCAAAGGCGCCCAGGAGCACAAGGGATCGTGGTGGCCCAACTGGCGCGAGTGGCTGGGCGGCATCGACGCGGAGGAAGTACCCGCGCGCGCCGTCGGCACCGACGCATTGCCCGCGATCGAGGACGCGCCGGGCAGCTACGTCCGGGTCCGCGCGTAGCGCAACGTCGCAGGTTTGCATATAACAGGCCGTCCCGCCGGGACGAGATTCGAAACTTGGAAATTGAGGGGGAGCCTATGACGCGCGAACTGTTCTGGCTGACGCTGACGGTAATTCTGACCGGCCTGTTGTGGATACCCTACATCCTCAATCGCTGTCAGGTGCGTGGCCTCGGTGGCGCCATGGCCAACCCCTCGCGCAACGCCAAGCCGCACGCCGAATGGGCGACGCGGCTGATGTTCGCCCATGATAACGCGGTCGAGAACCTCGTCATCTTCGCGCCGCTGGTGCTGATCCTGGCGCAGATCGATTACTCGACAAGTTGGACGGTGTACGCCTGCGCGGTATATTTCTGGGCACGTGTGGCGCATCTGATCGTCTACACCATGGGCCTGCCGGTGTTCCGGACGCTGGCCTTCACCGTCGGCTTCCTGGCGCAGGCCGTGCTGGCGCTGGCGATTTTCAGGGTATTTTGAGGGCGTCTTGAAAGTCCGGGCGCGTCAGCCCGCAGGCTTGCGGACGACGAGATGCAGCAGGGTTGCCGGCGTCTGGTCGAAACTCCTGATTTCGCTGGTGCCGGACGAAACGGAACGCCACGGGCCGGCTGCGGCATAGGTCGCCTGCAGCCATTCCGGCGGGGGATAGTTGTAATAGCGGCCGAGATGGTCCCGGCCGTCGCCCTCGCCGATCTTGAAGCTCGCATAGAAGACGCCGTCAGGCTTCAATGCGCGGTGGATTCGTCCCAAAATCCCGGCCAGTTCATCCCTGGGCACATGCAAAAGGCAGGCGCTCGCCCAGACCCCGTCATAAGCGTCGTGCTCGCCGAGTTCATCGAAGAGCATGGTCTCGACGGGGTGGCCGAGCCGTTGCGACGCGATTGCAGCCATCTCTGGAGAGCCATCGGTGGCACGAAGCTTGAAGCCCGCCGCCAGCATGAGGGCGGAATGATTGCCGGCGCCGCAGCCAAGTTCAAGGATGGTCCCGCCTGGCGGCAGCAAGGTCAGAAAATCACTTAAGCGCGTAGATGGCGCCTTTGCCCAGTCGGCATAGGACTGGGCGTTGCTCCGGTAGAACTGCAGGGTTTCCTTGTCCATTTTGGCGTTGCTACCGCTAATCCTCGGCAAGACCGAGCATCAACCGCATGTTTTGCACCGCCGCGCCGGAGGCGCCCTTGCCGAGATTGTCGAGGCGCGCGACCAGGACCGCCTGATGATGCTTCTCGCTGGCAAAGACGTAAAGCTCGAGCCGGTTGGTTTCGTTGAGCGCCTCAGGCTCCAGCTTGCCGCTCTTGGCAGCCGCATTTTCGATCGGCATCACCGAGACATATCTACTCCCCGCATAGCGCTTCGCCAGCGCGGCGTGGAGATCGGCCGCTGCAGGCTTGCCCGGCAGCGCGTCGAGTTGCAACGGCACGGAGACCAGCATGCCCTGCCGAAAATTCCCGACCGAGGGCACGAAGATTGGCCGGCGCGTCAGCCCCGAGTAAAGCTGCATCTCAGGCAGGTGCTTGTGCTCGAAGCCGAGACCATAGAGTTCGAAGGCCGGCGCGGAGCCGTCTTGATAGCTTGCGATCATCGATTTGCCGCCGCCGGAATAGCCGCTGACGGCGTTGACGGTGACGGGATAGTCCGCCGGCAAGAGCGCGGCATCGACCGGCGGCCGGAGCAACGCGATCGCACCAGTCGGGTAGCAGCCGGGATTGGAGACCTTTCGCGCGGCCCTGATCTTGTCCGGCTGATCCGCCGTCAGCTCCGGAAAGCCGTAGGTCCAGTCCGGCGCGACCCGAAAAGCGGTCGACGCGTCGAGCACCTTGGGAGCCGCAGAGCCCATGCCGTCGATCAAGGCGACAGTCTCCTTTGCAGCCTCGTCCGGCAGGCAGAGGATGACGAGATCCACCTCCCCCATCAACGCGCGCTTGGCGCTGGCGTCCTTGCGCTTGTCCTCGGCGATGCTTTTCACCGCGACGTCGCTCTGCTGCCGCAGGCGTTCCTGAATGCCGAGGCCCGTGGTTCCGGATGCGCCGTCGACGAAGACGCTGGGTTTCGTGGCGGTGCCGGTAGACCGCGGTGGATGGGTGTCGGTCAGGGTCATGACGTGTTCCTTTCTCAACTCCTGCTTGACGTAGGAGCCGCCGGATCAAGTCGCACAGGCTAGGAAATAAAAAATGCCGCGGACCGGACCCGGCGGCAGAGGCGACGACCTTAAATGCAGACGTCCGCCCGTACCGCTGAGAAGCGGCGGCGGCGAACGATGACACTGGTCGAGGCGTTGATCATGGGCGCGGCTATAAAGCCGCGGCCCGTTTTCGTCAAGATGCGCGCCGTCATTCCGGGGCGGGAGCGCAGCGAGCGAACCCGGAATCTCGAGATTCCGGGTTCGCTTCGCGCCCCGGAATGACGACAATTGTCAGATCGCCGGATTCCACGGCGCCGGCACCACCCGGTAGCCGTCACCGTCCTTCACGACATTGCCGAGCCCGGGGAACGGATAGTGGAAGCCCTGCACCTGCAGCTTCTCCGCCACCACCATGTCGTAGACCCTGCGGCGGGTCTTCTCGGCCATATCTCCGTCCTGGTCGAAGAAGGCGTGCCAGCCCGGATTGCTCGCAAACGGGTTAGGATTATTGGTCACGTCCGACTGGATGAACACCTTGCCCGAACCGGATGACAGCACGTAGGAGGTGTGGCCCGGCGTGTGGCCGATGGTATCGACCGCGAGCAGGCCGGGTGCGACTTCCTTGCCCCATTCATAGGGCGTGACCTTTTTCTTCAGGCCGGCCTCGAAGATGTTGCGATTGTTCTTGAACAGACCCTGCATGCGCCCTGCGGGCGCGCGGCTCATCTCGCCGTCGTCCATCCAGAATTTCCATTCGGTCGCGGGCACCAGCACCTCGGCGTTGGGAAATGCCGGCGTGCCGTCGGCCGTCAGCAGGCCGTTCACATGATCGGTGTGGAAGTGCGAGATCACCACCATGTCGACCGCCTTGGGATCAAATCCCGCCGCCGCCATGTTGTCGGCGAACTGTCCGTTGGCGCCCTTGCTGCTGGCCTTCGCCACCGCGCCGTTGCCGGTATCGATCACCACCAGCTTGCCGCCGGTATTGATCACCAATGGCGCGAAGTAGATCGTGAACATGTCCTGCGGCAAGAACGCTTTCGCCAGCGCGGCGTTGACCTCTTCCTTCTTGGCATTGGTGATAAAGGAATCTTCCAGCTTGAAGGTATTTCGGCCATCGGAGACCACCGTGACCTGGATGTCGCCGACCTTGTAACGATAAAAACCCGGTGCCTGCTTGTCCGCCACGGGCGCTGCCGCCGCTGCGGGCACGGACGGCAGAAGCGGTGTTGCCGCGATCGCTGCGGCACCCGCGAGAGCGTGACGTCGTGTCAGTTCCATGTGAAGTCCTCCCAATGAGACGATGACCTTGCCGCGGATTCCCGCGTGCTGCCGGTGTCGCGGCCCCTTGTTACCAGCGTTTTCTGTCCGGCGCGACAGCGGCGCTGCAATGGCCTCAGACCGTCCGCCACAGCCATTCGATGATCTGCCCGATCACATCGCCGAACAGCAGCAGCGCGGCCGACCACACCAGCGCAGATACCCAATTTGCGATCTGAAAACGCCAATACGGCATCTCGAAGATGCCGGCCGCCAGCGGCACCGAGGCGCGCAATGGACCGAAAAATCGTCCGATGAAAATGCTGGGCACGCCCCATTTTTTCACAAAGGCCTCGCCGCGCGGCAGGATGTCGGGATAGCGCGACAGCGGCCACATCTGGGCGACGTGCTCCTTGTATCTGAAGCCGAACCAGTAGGAGACCCAATCGCCGAGGGCAGCGCCGATTCCGCCGGCGATCCACACCGGCCAGAAGCTGATACCGCTGGCACCGATCAAGGCGCCGATTGCGACCAAAGCACCCCAGGCCGGGATCAGCAGCGAAATGAAGGCAAGGGATTCGCCGAATGCCAGCGTCAGAACAATCGGGGCGGCCCAAGCCTGATGCACCAAGACGAAATCGGCGAGGCCGCGAAACGCTTCTTCCATTCACCAAACGCCTTTTTGCGGCTGTCATTGATCGGGATCGGGCTTGAATCATTTCAGCCGCCCATTGTCCGGGCACAGGTAAGCTGGCCCTTTGCGTGACATCAAGTCACAAAGGCGGCGAAGGGACGCGAGTCCCTGCTCGTCCCCGGGGCTTTTCCCAAGCCGAACCTCCAAAACAAGCCAGGCCGGCATCGAACGGGTGCTGATCAAGGGACCGTTATTCGTGATTGTGTTCCGGACTTCACCGGCCTGAGCTGCTGCGCCCTGGTCCGGGCAGCGTTTGCCGTTACTTTTCGAGCCCATCCCTCGGTGTGCCGTGAACTTCCCGGCCGGGAAATTCAGCTCTGCGGAGGCACCGATCGCTTTGGCGGGCGCTGCCGCCGGGAGCGGCGGGGCCGGTGCCAGCGGCTGCAGGGTCACGATAACCGGATTAGGCTTGTGATCTTGCGCAGCCCCGGTAGCGGCGTCGACGCCCATGCCAATCAAACCGCCGGCCAACAGATTGCCGGCGAACCCGGCTGCGCCGCTGCCAGGAACTTCCTTGGTAAGCGAAATGGTTTGTGGTTCATATCCCTCCTTGTTGATCGTAACGGTGACGTCGGCGCTGCGCTTCGCCTGCACCACACAAGGGGTGATGCAGGCCGTTGGAATTTCGAGTCCTGAAATATCCGCTGTTGCACCAGCCGGTGTGGTCGCGATGGAAATGTTCTCGGTCGTTCCCCGCGTCACCGATGCGCAGCCGACACACGGCACCGCGATTGCCGCGGCAAACAACAGCCTTATCATTTTGATTGTCCCCGCCCTGCGGGAAGCTTCACGCAACCTTTGCGTGAAAGCAAGGGCTTGCACATTGCAGCATAGAATTGCCATTAACGGAGACGGCGCCGATGAAACCTATCCACCAAGGCGCGCCCGACCTGAGAGCGCCCCACCGTCACTTTTTAAGCTCATCCATGGCATAGTCAGGGGAATTGATTCGGGCGCGCTCGCCGCGCGCAGCACATGAGATATTATGAATAAGCCACTGAAATCACTTGCCAAAAACAAGACGACGACCGACCTGTTCGGCGCGTCGGAGCCGAAGGGCCGCACCCCCCTCAAGGTCGCCTCCCGCGCTGCAAGCGCCGAGGCCGGCTACACCGCGCGGGATATCGAGGTGCTCGAAGGCCTGGAGCCGGTGCGACGCCGGCCCGGCATGTATATCGGCGGCACCGACGAGAAGGCGCTGCATCATCTGTTCGCCGAAGTCATCGACAATTCGATGGATGAAGCGCTGGCCGGCCATGCCACCTTCATCGAGGTGGAACTGAGCGCCGACGGATTTCTGACGGTCACCGACAATGGCCGCGGCATTCCGGTCGACCCGCATCCGAAATTTCCGAAAAAGTCCGCGCTCGAAGTCATCATGTGCACGCTGCATTCCGGCGGCAAATTCGACTCCAAGGTGTACGAGACCTCCGGCGGCCTGCACGGCGTCGGCGTCTCCGTGGTGAACGCGCTGTCGGTGCGGCTCGAGGTCGAGGTCGCCCGCAGCCAAAAACTGTACCGGATGGCGTTCGAGCGCGGCCAGCCCAAGGGCAAGCTCGAGGACCTCGGCAAGATCAACAACCGTCGCGGCACCAAAATCCGCTTCAGGCCGGATCCCGATATTTTCGGCGCCAAGGCTGCCTTCAAGCCGCAACGCCTGTTCAAGATGGCGCGCTCCAAGGCCTATTTGTTCGGCGGCGTCGAGATCCGCTGGCGCTGCGATCCGCAGCTCCT
>Ga0302320_10023610_pt1 | contig 12061 bp, 10 predicted proteins | sample Bog_T0_3_FD_202130 | JGI IMG/M metagenome (GOLD analysis project Ga0302320, IMG submission 202130) | Peat permafrost microbial communities from Stordalen Mire near Abisko, Sweden - Bog_T0_3 | ecosystem: Environmental > Terrestrial > Soil > Wetlands > Peat | place: Sweden: Abisko, Stordalen Mire...
CTGTTCGCGGTGACTATTCTTCAGGCAGTTTGTCTTCGAGTTCACTGGCCAGCTTGTGTACGTCCGTCGTTTTGCTGAAGGACTGAACCTCCTGCTTGGAGGAGTCCACGTTCACACCCATGTGGAGGCAGAGTTTCTGCAACATTTGAAGGATTGTTGTCAGCTCCTGTTCGGAAAGCATGCCGACTTGAAGATCCAGGTGCGAGCGCCGTTCGGATTGGCGGGCCATCCGACTTTGACTGATCAACACGAAGATAGTCAAAAACACACTTTCGGAAGAGACAATCAAGGCCAGGATGCCGAAAGGAAATGGGTCAAATGCTCTGACTCCCGGGATCACGTGGAGATTCAACACGCTCCAGCCCGCAATCACAGTCAGATGAGCCAGCAGGAATCCCACATTGCCCACAAGTTTTGCGATTACGTCGCTAACTCGCTCAGTGGGAGTCCGGCGGTCCAAGGCGTCATGCTCGAGCTTGGCGATTGCCTCAATGTTGTACTGCGTAGGATTCGCAGCCGCCCGGCGTGGCAATGGTTTGTCCATGGGTTAGCTCCTGGAAGCTTATATTTCAGAAAGCGGCGAGTTGGTCCAGCGCCTCAGACCCCAGTTTCCCTCGGCCCAAACGCACAATTCCTGGCGATCGTCCGGCGCGGTTGCGGTCTTACACCTTCAACTATCCGCCTGTAACGAGCCGCCGTGCGCCCAGTTCGCATAGCAATGCCACCGCGGCGAGCGCGGCTGCGGTATAGAACGCGGCCTGGTAATTGTGGTAGCGGTCATAGAGCACACCGCCGATATTAGACGACATTTACTAAGCGTGTGAACGCCGGGTGCGGCGCTTCCGGGTATCGCATGGCGGGATAGCCGGCGATCGCTGGACACGGCTCAACGCACCGCTCCGCCGCGTCACGCTAAACGCTGCCGGCTCACCGGCAGATTCCCGGCAGGATCCAATTCACAGATAGTTGCGGCCGTAGACTGGTGAAGTGAGCTTTCCATTCTCCGCCAGACTCGCGATTCTAGCGGCAACCGCGGCCGGCTTGACCGCTCAAGTTGTCACTGCGCCGGACGTCTCCGTAGCACGTTGGCCGGGCGGCAGGCAGGCGGCGATCCCGCTGACTCTGGATGATGGCATGCAAACGCATCTCGACGTGGCGGCGCCCATTTTACGCAAACACGGTCTGCACGCAACGTTCTTCGTGGCGACAGGTTCGGGCCCCTGGCAGAAACGTCAGGACGAGTGGCGGAAGCTCGCCGCGGAAGGGATTTGCGGAGGAAAGTAAATTGAATGTGGTCATCCAATGTTTGTTTGTCGTCACGCGCTAGAAACTTCGGCGCGGGCTCCGCGGCTTTCTCCAGATTGCACATGCCAACTGCCGGCGCCTTGTTGGCCGCGTTCTGCGCGGCGGCCGCACTGTGCCACGGCGCCCCGCCCGCGGACTCCGTGAACCACAGCTCCCGCGTGCTGCGCACCGCCGAGTACCGCGCGCTGCAACAGAAGCTGTGCCAGGGCTGGAACACGTGGAGCGCGAACAGCGTTCTGTCGCACGTCCATCTGCCCGACGGCTTCGCCCTGACGCTGGGCCTGAAGAGCGCCGGCATGGGCCACCACTACCAGGACGCGTTCTTCCAGGCCAATGCGACGGCCAGGCGGCCGGAGAAGATCCGCCTGGGTCCGCACGCCGACGACGGCTCGTATACGGAGCTGACGCTGGAGTTGAGTACGGGCGGCCCGGCTTCCAACAACGTGGCGCTGGTGCAGAGCGCCGTGGAGAACGGCGAGGAATTCATCCTGGTCAGCGTGGAGCAGCGCGCCGCGTTGCGGCCCGAGCACCTGATCGTGGAATCGGGCTACTACTGGAACCGGCCGGGAACGGTGCGGCGCGATGGCGCGGTGCTAAAAGCGCAGTCGGGACGCGCAGGCGGCCGCGCTTTTGAAGTGCGAACGACGGCGCGGGAAGTGAACGACCCGTTCGTGACGTCCAACGCGCCGTATCTATCGGTCCCACTCGAGGGGCGTATCGCGGTGTACACGGGTCCGGAGAAGACGCTGGAACAGGTGGCCGCGATTGTCGAGGCGCACCGCGCGGCGCACCTGAGGCGGCTGGCGGACTACGGCGACGCGCGCGAAGTATTCACCGCGATGCAGACGATTCTGGGTTGGAACCTTACCTACGATCCTGAGAATGATCGTGCGATCGCGCCGGTGAGCCGCATGTGGAGCGCGACCTGGGGCGGCTTCGTGCTGTTCGATTGGGACACTTACTTCGCATCGTTCATGTACGGCCTGTACAATCAGGATCTGGCGTTCGCCAACGCGGTCGAAGTAACCAAAGGCATCACGCGCCGCGGCTTCATCCCGAATTCCGCGTCGGCTTACAACATCCAAAGCGACGACCGCTCGCAGCCGCCCGTCGGCAGTCTGATGGTGCTGGAGATCTACAAGCGCCACACAGCGACGTGGTTCCTCGCCGAGGTTTACGACGAACTGCTGCGTTGGAATCGTTGGTGGCCGGGCGCTCGCGACACCAAGGGACTGCTTGCCTGGGGATCGGACAATGAGCCGCAACTCGTGGACGGCACGTTCCACAATTTCCAGGCGGCGTTGTACGAATCAGGGCTCGACAACTCCCCGATGTACGACGGCGTGCCGTTCAACCCGCTGACCAACCGGCTGGAGATGGCCGACGTTGGCCTCAACGCGCTATACGTGGCGGACTGCCGCGCGCTGGCCGAGATCGCAGGCGTGCTGGGCAAGAGCGCGGACCAACACGAATTGATCGAGCGGGGCGACAAGTACGCCGCATCGCTCGGCACGCTGTGGGATGAGACCGCCGGCATCTACCTCAACAGACGCACCGACACCGGCGAGAAATCGCCGCGCCTCTCTCCGACCAATTTCTATCCGCTGATCGCGAAAGTGGCCACTCCGGAGCAGGCCGCACGAATGGCGCGCGAACACTACTTCAACCCGGCCGAATTCCACGGCGAGTGGGTGATCCCCTCGATCGCGCGCAACGTGCCGGGTTACAAGGACCAGGACTATTGGCGCGGGCGCATCTGGGGCCCGATGAACTTCCTGGTTTACCTGGGCCTGCGGAACTACGATCTCGGGCCGGCGCGCACGGATCTCGCCGAGCGCTCGCGCAAACTGCTGCTGAAGTCGTGGCAGAGCGACCGCGCGATTTATGAGAATTACAACTCGATCACGGGGGCGGGCAACGACGTGCGCAGCAGCGATGCGTACTACCATTGGGGCGCGCTGCTGGGCGTCATCGGGCTGATGGAGCAGGGCTACTAGACGAGCAGGGAGCCCGCCGGGAGACGTGAGGGGGCGGGCCGCCCGCCGCACTTCAGGTACTGGAATGGGTCAGTTCTCTCATGCGCGCTCTTCGTTCTCCGTTCCTGCTTGCCGGCCTCTCTGATGGCGGTTCCCTTGGGCACGCGCACCGGCCTAGTGTGCCGAGTTGTAAGTTCGCCGCATAAATCCAGGTGGGGCGGACGTCCACGTCCGCGCCGGACCTCCAGGTCCGGCTCTTTCGGACGCCAGGAACGCCAGGAAGAAGGCCGACGTGGACGTCGGCCGCGGACCGGGAGGTCCGCCCCACCGCCGCGCACTTGTTCAATGAACTTCTAATTCGGGACACTAGTACTCTTGTCGAACTACTACAACTGCAACTTATTGTGCTCGCAGCAGGACCTACGTACGCTTGAACTGGGGACACTCAGGCGAGATTCCCCACGGTAGCGGATACAGGCTGAGGTGTTTGCAGTAGTTGGTTTTCACGACTCCCTCGTGAATGTTCTGCCAAGGTTCCGGCCAATTGCGTTTTCAAGGCGTTAGTCAAGTCCCAGGAGGATGGATGAAGAGTTTCACGATTGCGGCCTTCGCCGCGCTGCTCGCATCTGGTGCACTCGCCGCTGCGCCGCTGATCACGAATGGCGATTTCAGTTCCGGCTATAGCGGGTTCTCAACCGACTATACTTATGCCGCTCCTTATACGGGCGGTGTGGGCGCGCTTTGGACGCCTGGCGTCCTGACTGTTGCTACAAACCCTTATGACGTCCACGATCTTTGGGCCAGCTTCAGCGATGTTGACGGTGGCGGTAATATGCTGATCGCCAACGGCGCGCTAGACGCGACTATGGCAGTCTGGTCCGAGAACGTCACGCTGGTCGCTGGCGGCAGCTATGAGTTCAGTTTCTGGGGCGCATCTTCCTACTTCGACTCACCGGCAGTTATCCAGTTGCTCGTAAATGGAGCCCCGCAGGGAGCCGCCTCGGATCTGTCCAGCACGCCTGGCCTGTGGCAGCAGTTCAGCGGATCGTTCATTGCGCCATCCGGCGAAACGCAACTCAGCCTTGTTGACCTCAACACGGCCAGCAGCGGAAACGATTTCGTCTTGGACAATATCGCGCTGGTGACCCCGGAACCGGGCACCTTCACGCTGATCGGACTGGGTCTGGTGGCCGCGTCCGCGGCTCTTCGGCGCAGGTCCAGAAAGTCCAATTAGTCTGACGATCCACGTCCTGGTTTTGCAATGGGCCGGTCTGCGACGACCGGCCCATTTTCTATTGGGGCCCGGCACGGACCTCGCCCCCTCGAGCCATTCGTGACTGCTGGCTCTTTGGCGACCATCCGCCGGCTGCGCAAATGCGATCCACTTCGCAGAAAAACCATGGCCGAAGCAAAGAAAAGTGGCCTAAAGGAGAAAAAGGCGTCTTATAATCTTTTGACAGACCAGCGTTCCTCCTGGCCGGGCGCTGCCGCGCCAGGGTTGTGCGCTTTCCATCTTTATACGCCATGCTGCATGCTTGTGGACCTCAAGAGCGCGCTGAATCTGCAGGTCGCGCCGAACGCCCACTCGTATCCGTACTCACTTTGTCTAATTCTCTCCGGTGGCTCTTCTTTTTCCACCGGCGCTTATAAGTCGTTTTATTCCCAGTCTTGACATTCTGGGAGTTCGCGGGACGAAGAACACGAAGGAAGCAAGGAAGCCAATGAAATTCTTGATGGGATTGGTGATCGGAGCCGTACTCAGTTGCGGCGCATTCTCACTTTATGCACAGAACGAGCGCGCGATGCACCCCCGTATTGCGCATGCGATCGAAGCATTGAAGGACGCAAGAGCTTACATGCAGCAGGCGCCGCACGATTTCGGCGGCCACAAAGCGAGCGCCATTCGCGCAACCAACGACGCCATTCACGAATTGGAGCAGGCTCTCAGGTATCGAGGACGCGAAGACCGGCGTTAGGCGCTGACGGGCGACCGCAATGCTGGCGCATGCCTGGAAGCGCAGGCGGATAAGAACTTGATTATGTTCGCGCCCTGATCGATGGCGCGCATCAGCGAAGGGCGAGAGATCGCCGGGAGCGACATGCGCTGCCGGATAGAAGACCTGGAACGCGGCGGCACTTCGGCCTGTCCCGGAGTGCTGCAACCTGAAGCAATCGACCGTCTGAAGGTCAAGACGGCTTACCGGTGAATTCTCACCAGGGAGGATCGGATTGGACAGGGAAGGGCGGTAAACCCTTCCCTATTCGAAGCCGCATCTACTTGCTGCGTTGAGCCGAGTCCCGATTCAATGCCCGTTCGAACTTTCGCGCGACCGCCGGAGTGGTGAAGTCCCCGCTAAGGATCTCACGATTTGTTGCGTCGCGGCCGTAGATCTCCCTGTTGGTCTCCCCGTCCTGACGAAGCGTCGCGCCTTCCAGCGAGATGCCTGCGAACAGCCCGCGCGAACGGGAATACGACAGCATTTCCGCGTTCATCATGGCGTCCGTCTGAGCGCTTGCGTCGCGGCCAATCGGGCCTGCCGCTGCTGTTGCCTCTCCGCCGAGCGTGAACTTATCGGATAAGAGATGCTTCATTCCGCCATCATTCATTACGAGCAACACAACATCGGTTTCCGAAGCACCAATCTGGAACCCGACGCTTCCACCTTCCACCCGCATCGCGGCCGGTGCGCCCCAGCCCGAGCCACCGTGCCGGCGGCATACGGCGAACCCGCGGCCGTACTTCGCGCCGATGATGAATCCGGCCTTCTTCATGCCAGGCACGACAACGACGCAGCGCGCCTTATCGAGCAGATCTTGGGGGATACCCTTATCGGAAGCCCTCATCATGTCGGTCAGCGTGTCGGCCGAAGCGTCCAGCCTGTCGTCGACCTTGATTTCCCTCTCCGCTGCGAAAGCGGCAATACTCATGGAGCCGGCGATCGCCAAAATGCTTGCAAGTGTCTTACGCATCTATATGCACCTCTTCAACTTCAATACCTAGCACCTTGGCTGCCAATGTTTCGGAGGTCACATCTCAAAGCCATCTCCTCACCGCTCAGCGGCGAGGCCAAAGTCACGTCCCGGCGTCTTCGATCCAAGCAGGCCGCTCATCTTGTGAGGATTCTCAACACAACACGATTGCGGTAGACGGAAGAACGAGGGTTTCCGATTGTGATTGGCGAGTGCCGTACGCAAGGGGCTTGCCGGTCAAAAAGGGGTGCAGAATCTGTTGCTGAAGTGCACCTTTTGCCATGCAACTGGGGATGGCGAGGCCAGCGGTGCGAGGGAAGGCGACATGCGCCGCCTGCTAAAGGGCATCGGGCGCGGCCGTACGCCGGCGTGGCCGGAGTGCTGCCTCGCGCGAGCGCAGGGGAGCGACGGCGGCTGCCGGCTTAGCGCAGAAGATCAGCGCGCAGGAAGCCCTAAGCCCCTGAGTTCAGGCCGCTGGACCGGGCGCCTTGAAGGCAAAGGCGAAGAATGCGGCCGCGCCCAGACAGGCGAAGGCCACCAGATAATTCCACGCGAGCTTTTCCTTCAGGAACGTGACCGCGAAAACGCTGAAGACCACGAGCGTGACGGCCTCTTGAACGATCTTGAGCTGGAATCCCGAGAATCGGCCATAGCCGAGGCGATTCGCCGGCACCGCCAGGCAATATTCGATCAGCGCGATCGCCCACGAGACCAGGATCGCTTTCCATAGCGGCCAGGCGTGACCGTATTTCAAGTGCCCATACCAGGCGAAGGTCATGAAGACATTCGACAAAACCAGCAGAAGAATAGTGCTCATAGGGTTGGGTCCGGAAGTCGATTGTCGCGTGTCTCCGGCATGAAGAAGTAGAGGATTGCGAATGCGGCGGACGCGACCGCTGCAAGGAACAGGAAGCCCGCATTGGAACCAACGTGGTGCACGATAGAACCGGCGATGACCTGGCTCAGCGAGGCGCCAATGCCGACCGCCGTGCTGATGGCTCCGAGGGTGAGATTAAAGCGGCCCGTGCCCTTTGTGAGGTCGGCGATCACCAGCACCGAGACAACGCCGAAGATTCCCGTCGCCACCCCATCCAGGACCTGGATCGCGACCAGCGCGCCAGTGTTGACGGTGAGCGTGTAGAGAATGCCTCGAACGGGCAACACGCCGAATGCGATCAGCAGAAGCGGCTTTCTACCCCACGACCCTGCCTTCCGCCCCGCCCAGGAAGCCAGCAACGTGATGACAAACTGGGTGGTCACCACGCACGCCGACATGAACATCATCGAGTTCCGGCCTTGACCCTTGGCCAGCATCTCACCCAACAACGGCAGCATCGCGGCATTGGCAAAGTGAAACATCACCGCACAGACGAGGAAAACGAGCAGCGGCCGATCCTTCAGCAGTGCGTACGCCACAACAGGCTTGCCGTCTTCGCCGCCCTCCTTCGCACCGCGCGCCCGCGCGTAATCGATCTCATCGGAGCGGATGATGAGCAGGGTGAGGATAGTCGGGAGCGTGCAGACCGACACGAAGAAAAAGATGCTGCGATCGGAGATGAAGTAGCCAAGCAGTCCCATCGACACGGCGGCGACCACGTTGCCGGCCGAGTTGAAAGCCTGGTTTCGTCCCTGGCGGAGATCGAACAACTGTTGTCCCACGATCCCGAGCGAAATGGCACAGATGGCCGGACCGAAAATGCTCGACGTGCCGCCAATCAAGGCCTGGGCCGACATCACGGACCAGAAAGTGGGAGCGAACGCAATCAGCAACGCCCCCACAGACAGTGCGACGATCGCCGCGGCAATCAACGCGCGTTTGGATCGCAGGCGATCGACCAGCGCGCCCGCCGGGGTCTGAGTCAGGATTCCGGCGATTCCGCCAACGGTGAGGGCGAGTCCCACGCGCTGCTCGTTCCAGCCATATCCCGCGAGGTAGATCGCCAGGAATGGTCCAACTCCCGTCTGGACGTCGGCGAGGAAGAAATTCAACCAGTCCAGCCCCCGCAACGATCGACGCGAAGGGCACGTCCGGGCGTTAGTGGATGCGTCGGAGTCGCAAGCTGTGTTCATATCTTGGCTCGTGGCGGGAATCCCGTGAGCTGCCTTTTGCGCGGAGCTCGGACCCGATGGGGAGAACCGCGACGTGAGCGGCGCCAGTCATCTGTAAGGAGCCGCCAGGAAGCAAATGCCGGTACAACAAGCGGCTCAATGCCTGGCGTGCTTCGCCGCGTGCTTCTCACTCGCTTTGTGGCCTCGAATTCCGATTCCGTTGGCCTCCTCCGCCTCGATCACTGAGTGCCCGCCAACCATCGGTCTTGTGGAGCCATGCCCTTCCACTTCCATGCCGGCCTTCATTTTCAGCGCCCGCGCTCCCTCCGGCTTCACATGCAGGAAGTCGCCGGAATCCAGGATTCCGCCGTTGACCTCCCCATGGAGCGCATAATTCAACGCCTCAATGCGGCCGGAGAAACGGCTGGTTCCTTGTTTAATGGTCTCGACCACACGGCCATCGACACTGAGCAGGTGGACCAAACGGAATACGTCATGCTCGGGTTTGCCGTGCGGTTGCTCGGACTCAACCTCGATCGTGACCTGCTGTCCTGGTTTCAGGTCCCTCGCCGACGGTTCGTGTTCCTCTTTGGGGAAGTTGATCTGGACGACTCTCTTGCCGGTCTTGAGAAGGAACCCTTCATAGAATCCCTTGGGGCTGACATTCAGAGCTTCGACTGTCCCTGACTTTTTCATAAGCAACTGGCTTGCACGCAACCCCCCAAACCGGGAGCGGCAGAATCTGACGGTTCGAGCCTGCAGATCCCTGGAGTCTTTCAGAACCCACGTCTGACTTTGCCGGATGCGTCCGGAGATCCCGGCAAAACCTGCGCCCGAGTGCAGTCTTTTTTCCTGCCACATCAAACAGAGTTTCGACGATGCCAGACCCGCCGCTGGCGACCCAGCGCCGCGAATTGAGTTGATCAATAGACTGGAAAGCTGAATCGTGGTGCACAGGAACAGGCCTGATCGCGAGGAGGAACATCACACGCCCACTTCCGGCATCGGCAGCGACAACAAGCCGGCGCCATTGGTGCGGTATGTGCCGCAAACGCGCAACTCATAGAATCCACGGCAGCGTCGCACCTGATTTTCATTGACATTAACCGCACAAGATTGTACATTCATCGCCTGCTACCGGTCCGGCGCAACGCGTTGAGGCCGGCATTTGGAGGAGCATCGCATGAGAACATCCGTCCGTTGCCTTGCTACCAGTGTGCTGACCGCAGCCCTGGCAGCTCTCTTGTGCTCAACCGTTTATGGCCAGGATGCGCCCTATCGGCTCCGTCTGGCCGAGATCCACGTCCGCGTCGGCCAGACTGCCGATTTTGAAGCCCTGGCCAAGCTGGCGAACGAAGCGTCCAAGAAGTTCGGCATCCCGTGGCGCGAAACGTGGTCCGTCTCGCAGTTCGGTGAGGGTGGTGTCTATTACGCTGTTTCACCGGTTAAGAACTTCGCCCAGTTCGACGAGGACGGCCCGCTTTCAAAGCTCTCGGTGGAGGACCGTCTCAGCTACGCGAACCTGGCGCGCAACGCGGTGGAAAGCGCTCATTACAAGCTGATCGAGATCGCGAACGATCTCAGCCTCGTCAGCGACCGGAAGGAGCTGCCGAAGTTTGCCCGGGTTACGGTAGTCCACGCACTGCCGGGCAAAGCGGTGGAACTCGAGGCAGTCATTAAGGACCTGCTGCTGCCGGCGATGAAGGCCGCCGGCGTGAAGGACTTCTGGGTGCACAGGACGGTCGTGGGTGGTCCGTTGAGCGAGTACACCTATCTCCTGCTGTTTGATAAATGGGCGGATCTCGACGCTCTTCCGGGCACCCCCAAGCTGCTCGGTGACAACTACGGGAAGTACATGGCCAGGGTAGCCGCGTCGGTGGGAGGCGCTGAGAACATGGTGATTAAGCTCGACCCTAAGCTGACCTACATGCCCGAAAAATAGCCGTATCGGCCGGGCGGGCGCCAGACCAGGCCCTCCGGGGTCCGCCGCGCCCGCCCACAGTCCTCGTTCCCGACCCTCGGCGCGCCCATCCTCACGATCCACTCTTGCTAGCGGGACTCTAATGGAACTGGCGAGTCAGGCGGGCCTATTGTGAACCCGTAAGGCCGTTTCGAACTTGACATGAATCCCAGGCTACCGCTCGGATGATCCAAATGGCCCCTGGTGGCTCAACTGCCGGGTCTACCCTAAGACAAGTCCTCCGCCGTTGATTGCCAGCCTCGCCGCGTGGACTTCCATCCCACCAAAGCGTAACTTGGTCAATTGCGGCCTAATCCGTACTCGCGCGGGCTGGCAGTCTGGATCTGCCTTAGCGCAGCGCCGCACACGCCGCGGCGAATTGGCCGGCAACCGCTCCGGATTTGGATGAACCCATGACCGACCGCAGGCAATTCCTCAGACAGACGGCCCTGGCGGGGGTGGCGCTCCCATCCGCCGCCCGGGCCGCCGGTGCGAACGCCATCGTGGTGGATCCGCAGCCGCGCTTCGACATCTCGCCGCACCTGTACATGCAATTCATGGAGCCTCTCGGGATCACCGACAGTTCCGTGGAAGCGGCATGGGACTACGACCTCGACGACTGGCGCAAGGACTTCGTCGATACAGTGACCGATCTGGCCCCTGGCGCCATCCGTTTTGGCGGGCTCTACAGCCGCCAATACAAATGGAGAGAGGGCGTCGGGCCGGCGGCCGCACGACCGTTTGTCCGCAACTATTTCTGGGGCGGGAAAGAGACCAATCGCGTCGGCACGCGCGAGTTCGTCGAGCTCTGCCGCCGAACCGGCGCCGAGCCTTTCTTCTGCGTGAACTTCCTCAGTGACGGCGAGAAGCGCCTCGGCAAACTGGCTGAAGGCGACCGCACCGGCGACGCGCAAGAGGCCGCCGATTGGGTCTCCTACGCCAACGATCCGGACAACCTTGAGCGCAAGAGCCATGGCGCCGCGCAGCCTTACAATCTCAAGCTGTGGCAACTCGGCAACGAGACTTCTTACGGCAGCCAGACTTTCACGCGCGAGGAAGCCATCGCCGCCACCATCGAGTTCGCCACCGCGATGAAGGAGAGGGACAGCTCCATCCGTCTGATTGGCTGGGGCGATCGAGGCCGCGGAGCGAAAGGGCTCTGGGCCGGCGAATTGCTCGAGCGGGCCGGGGAGTATCTGGATATGGTAGCCATCCATATGATGGGCCAGAGTCCGAGGCGTCCGGACACGGTATTGAACGGGCTGCGCTATCAAAAAGAACCCGAGCGCGCGTGGCGGGAACTGCTGGAGCTATCCGACGCAGTGGAGACCCGCGTCTCCGAATTGGAAGCTGTGATCGCGGCGCAGGGTTCGGCGGCCGGCATCGCGGTGACCGAAGGGCACCTTAGCCTGAGCCCGCACAACGCCAACCCAATCCTGCACGAATGGCTCTCCGCCGTCTATCACGCTCGTTCCCTGAACATCTACCAGCGCCACGGCGCCCGAGTGAAGATCGCCACCGCGGCCGATTTCCAGGGTAATCGCTGGACGGTGAACTGCGTCATGCTGCAGACTCCGCGCGGAGTCAGCTATCTCACGCCAGCCGGCTCCATTGCACGGCTCTTCAAGAAGTACAACGGCCAGCAGGGGGTGGAGGTGAAGGCGCCCGCGGGTCTCGACATCGCAGCCAGCCGCACCGGCGGGAAGGTCTATTTGCACGTCGCCAATCTGGAATTCCGCAACTCCGTGGAGGCCACGTTTGCAGTGAACGGCATGGCGGTAACCGGCGGACGTGTTTTCGA
>Ga0302320_10023611_pt1 | contig 12061 bp, 9 predicted proteins | sample Bog_T0_3_FD_202130 | JGI IMG/M metagenome (GOLD analysis project Ga0302320, IMG submission 202130) | Peat permafrost microbial communities from Stordalen Mire near Abisko, Sweden - Bog_T0_3 | ecosystem: Environmental > Terrestrial > Soil > Wetlands > Peat | place: Sweden: Abisko, Stordalen Mire...
GCGTGCGTCTGTTGGTGGTGGGGGCCGGTTCGACCGGCGGCTATTTCGGCGGGCGTCTCGCCGCGGCGGGGCGCGACGTCACGTTTCTGGTGCGCCCGGCGCGGGCGGCGAAACTGCGAGAGACCGGGCTGCGCATCGTCAGTCCGCACGGCGACGCGACGCTGGCCCCGAAGGTCGTCACGCCCGACGCCCTCGCTGAAACTTACGACGCCGTGCTGCTGACCGTGAAGGCGTATCAGCTCGCCGCGGCGATGGAGGATTTCGCGCCGGCGATCGGCCCGGACGGCATGATCCTGCCGGTCCTCAACGGCATGCGGCACATGGAGCTGCTGGCGCAGCGCTTCAGTCCAGGCAACGTCGTCGGCTGCGCCCTGAAAGTGTCGACGACGCTCGACGAGGACGGCCGTGTCGTCCAGCTCTCGCCGATGCAGGAGCTCGCCTATGGCGAACTCGACAGCGCGTTGACGCCGCGCATGCGCGCGCTCGACGAATTCATGCAGGCGGCGGCGATCGGCGCGCGGCTGTCGAGCGCCATCCGCCGCGAGATGTGGGAGAAGTGGACCTTGCTCGCGGCGCTCGGCGCGATCAATTGCCTGATGCGCGGATCAATCGGCGAGATCGAGGCCTGTCCGGGCGGGGCCGCGTTTGCCCTGCAATTGCTGGGCGAAGTCGTCGCCATCGTCGCCGCGGTCGGCGTTGCGCCGTCGGACGGCTTCCTCGCCGGCGCGCGAGCGGTGCTCACCGAGAAAGGATCGCCCCTGGCGTCGTCGATGTACCGTGACTTGCAGGGCGGCAAGCCGATCGAAGCCGAAGCGATCGTCGGCGATATGCTCCGCCGCGGCGCCAAGGCGGGGATCAACGCGCCGCTGCTCTCCGCCGCCTACGTCTGCCTGTCGGTCTATCGGAGCAGGATCGACGCGGGTCGATAAGGCGCGTCGCTTTGAGACGAAGCCGACCGTGTTCGCTTCTTTGTCATTCCCGCGAAAGCGGGAATCCAGGGGGGAAAGAGCGCATCGGTCGCCAAGTCTGGGTTCCCGCTTTCGCGGGAATGACATTGCTGCCGATTCCGGCAATTCGCGTAATGCTCTCGTTCGTAGCGAAGTGCGGCGAGGGAGCGGCGCGCCGCGTGGAAGTTCCTTCCGCCGGCTCAGGCGCCGACGGTGCGATCGGGATAGGCGAGTTCGTGCCGGCTGCGCCATTCGGGCTTGACGTAGTTGACGATCAGCGAGCGACGTACGCCATTGATCGGCCGCTTGTGGAAGCCATGCCAGGTGTCGCTCGCGGGAATGAAGATCAACCCGCCATTGCGCCGATGGGGCGCAGTGGCGACGAGGTTGAAGTCGGCGTCGAGGATGTCGGTGCCCCACGCCTCGCTGCCCGGCTCGGTCGACAGATAGACCAGCATGGTGAACAGCTTGGCGCCGATGTCGGTGTGCGGCTCGAGCCAGAAGCCGTCGGTGTCGAGGCAATATTCGATGCGCAGATGGCTCTTGTCGCGCAGCTCGACGCCGCAAAGCCTCTCGATCCGCTCGACCGTCACAGCCGACTGGAAGCCGGCGGCGAGGGACTCGCACACCCGATGACGGCGGCGATTGTCGAGGCCGAAGAACACACGCGAGCTGTTGTGCGTCTCGCGCTTGCCGCGTGTGTCGTCGATGTTGGGCGGTCGCGCCGGCAGCGCGTCGATCGCGTCGCAGACGGCGACCGGCAGGATGTCGGAGAGCAGCCAATGGCGGAACGGCGCCGCCGAGAAGTCGCTGGCCTCGAAGCAGCGCACGAGGCTTGCCGAGACGGCGGCAGCGTCAGCCACGGGCGCCTCCCGCATTGGCGGCGCGGCGCGGTCTGATGAGCTTCAACGCCTGCTTGGCCCGGGCGGAAACGCGGTGGCGGAACAATTCGCGCCGGGCGGCGAAATCGCTGGTCATCCAGTTGACCATCACGTAGCGCCGCACGCCCTCGAACGGTTCGTGGCCGTGGAACGAGCAATCGGAGCGGCGGAACGCGATCATCGCGCCGAGGTCGGGCGGCGCCTCGCAGATCATGTCGTTGAGGTCGGTCGCCGAGCGCAGCAGCCGCAGCCGTCCGCCCTTCGCCTCCCAGGCCTCGTTGAAGTAGATCAGCGCCGTGATCAGCTTGGTCGACGTGTCGGTGTGGATGCGGCCGTCTTTGGCGGCGCAGCGTCCGCGCACGGTGATCATCTGCGGCCGGCCGACGAGATTGACGCCGAACTTCTCGGAGAAGGCGCGCGCCGCTTCTTCGCTTCGCAGCTCGTGGATCAGCCGCCGGAACAGCGGCCCATAATGCGTCATTTCGACCGGCAGCAAGCCGGAATCCTCGATCTCGGGAAAATCGTCGCGGATCGCCGCCGCGTCGGCGGGGCGGATCGCATTGTCGACGACAGTGAAAGTGAACGGCTCGCGCGTCAACGGCGCAAGCTGCAGCGCTTCGAGGTCGAGCAGCGACATCGGCGTTCCGCTCCCTTGAGGACGTTGGCGCACCGTAGCCGGCGCAGCCCAAAAATGACCCAGCTCAGTCGGCCGCGCGACAATCCGTCGCATTTTTGCGCGCCCAAGGCGCGCCACAAGCGCTTGCGACGGCTGCGCTTTCGACGCCTAAGCGGCGCCCCTAGGCCGCCGGCGCCGCAGCCGCATCGAGTTCGGCGAGATCGTCGGCGGCGAGCGCCAGGGTCGCGGCGCGAATCAGGCTGTCGACCTGCGCGGGCGAGGTCGCGCTGGCGATCGGCGCCGTGACGCCCGGCTGCGCGATCAGCCAGGCGAGCGCCACTTCGGCCGACTTGGCGCCATGGCGCGAAGCGACCGCGGCGAGCGCGTCGACGATGCGCAGGCCGCGCGGATTGAGATAGCCGCGCACGCCGCCGCCGCGCGGGCTCTGGCCGAGATCGGCGGGCGTGCGGTACTTGCCGGCGAGGAACCCTTTGGCGAGGCTGTAATAGGTGATGACGCCGATCTCCTCGGCGACGCAGAGGTCGCGCAAGCCGCCCTCGAAGGCGCTGCGGTCGTAGAGATTGTACTCTGGCTGCAGGACCTCGTAGCGCGGCAGGTCTTGCGCGCGCGAGGCTTGGAGCGCCGCCGAGAGTTGCGCGGCGGAAAAATTCGACGCGCCGCACCAGCGAATCTTGCCCTTGTCGATCAGCCGCCGATAGGCGCCGAGCGTCTCGGCGTGCGGAACCGAATCGTCGGGCCAGTGCGACAGATAGAGGTCGATCGTCTCGACGCCGAGCCGCCTCAGCGACGCTTCGACCGCTTGCTCGATATAGGCGGGAGACAAGCCCTTCCTGCCCGGCCCCATCGGCGAGCCGACCTTGGTGACGATGGTGACTTCGCTGCGCTTGCCGCGCGCCTTCAGCCACGCGCCGATGATCGTCTCGGATTCGCCGCCCTTGTTGCCCGGCGCCCAAGCCGAATAGACGTCGGCGGTGTCGATCGCGCCGAGGCCGGCGCCGACGAAGCGGTCGAGCAGGTCGAACGCGGTCTTGGCGTCGGCCGTCCAGCCGAACACATTGCCGCCGAACACGGCGGGGGCAATCGAAAGGTCGGTGCGGCCGAGACGACGCTTGTGCATCGAGCGACTCCCAATTCTGCATCTAGACCCGTGCGGCGTTGTCCGTTGCCGCCGGCGCCCCTCGTCCTGAGGCGCCGCGAAGCGGCCTCGAAGGACGCTCCAGCTCGCGCGAACGCTGGTGCAAACTCGAGCATCCTTCGAGGCCATCGCTACCGCGATGGCGCCTCAGGATGAGGTCCGCGTAAGCTCAAAACGCGACAGGCTCACGGCACTTCCCTCACCGCGCCGCGCGCGGCGCTGGTGGCGAAGGTCGCGTAGGCGCGCAAAGCCTTGGAGACCTTGCGGGCGCGCGGCGCGGCGGGCTTCCAGGCGTCCTTGCCCCTGGCCTCGATCGCGGCGCGGCGGCGCGCCAGTTCCGCTTCGCCGACCTTGAGCTCGACCTTGCGGCCGGGAATGTCGATGGCGATGCGGTCGCCCGGCTCGATCAGCGCGATCGCGCCGCCCTCCGCCGCCTCGGGCGACACATGGCCGATCGACAGGCCCGATGTGCCGCCGGAGAAGCGGCCGTCGGTGATCAGCGCGCAGGTCTTCCCGAGGCCCTTCGACTTGATGTAGCTCGTCGGGTAGAGCATTTCCTGCATGCCCGGCCCGCCGCGCGGCCCCTCGTAGCGGATGACGACGACGTCGCCGGCGACGACTTCGCCCGCGAGAATGCCGCGCGACGCGTCGTCCTGGCTCTCGAACACTTTCGCCGGCCCCTCGAACTCGAGCACGCTGGCGTCGACGCCGGCCGTTTTGACGATGCAGCCGTCGAGCGCGAGGTTGCCCTTCAGCACCGCCAGGCCGCCGTCCTTCGAATAGGCGTGGTCGAGATCGCGGATGACCCCCTTCTCCCGGTCTTCGTCGAGCGACTCCCAGCGCGCCGCCTGGCTGAACGCGACCTGGGTCGGCACGCCGCCGGGCGCCGCGGCGAAGAACTCGCGCGTCGCCTTCGACGCGCCGCGCTTGACGTCCCAGCGCGCCAAAGCCTGCTCGAGCGTCTCGGCGTGGACCATCTTGACGTCGCGGTTGAGCAGGCCGGCGCGATCGAGTTCGCCGAGTATGCCCATGATGCCGCCGGCGCGGTGGACGTCCTCGACGTGCACGTCGGGCACCGACGGCGCGACCTTGCACAAGTTCGGCACGCGCCGCGACAGGCGATCGATGTCTTCCATGGTGAAGTCGAGCTCCGCCTCGTAGGCGGCGGCGAGCAGATGCAGCACGGTGTTGGTCGAGCCGCCCATGGCGATGTCGAGGCTCATCGCGTTCTCGAACGCCTTGAAGCCGGCGATCGCGCGCGGCAACACGCTCTCGTCGTTCTGCTCGTAATAGCGCTGGGCGAGGTCGACGATCAGATGGCCGGCCTCGACGAACAGCTTCTTGCGGTCGGCGTGGGTGGCGACGACCGTGCCGTTGCCCGGCAACGACAGGCCGAGCGCCTCGGTCAGGCAGTTCATCGAATTGGCGGTGAACATGCCCGAGCACGAGCCGCAGGTCGGACAGGCCGAACGCTCGAGGGCGTTGACTTCTTCGTCGCTCACCTTGCTGTCGGCGGCGGCGACCATCGCGTCGATCAGGTCGACCTTCTTGATCTTGCCCTTCGAAGTGACCTTGCCCGCTTCCATCGGCCCGCCAGAGACGAACACGGCGGGGATGTTGAGGCGCAGCGCCGCCATCAGCATGCCGGGGGTGATCTTGTCGCAATTGCTGATGCACACCATCGCGTCGGCGCAATGGGCGTTGACCATGTATTCGACGCTGTCGGCGATGATCTCGCGGCTGGGCAGCGAATAGAGCATGCCGTCGTGGCCCATCGCGATGCCATCGTCGATGGCGATTGTGTTGAACTCCTTGGCGACGCCGCCGGCCGCCTCGATCTCGCGCGCGACCAGCTGGCCGAGGTCCTTGAGGTGGACGTGGCCGGGCACGAACTGGGTGAAGGAATTGACCACCGCGACGATCGGCTTGCCGAAGTCGCCGTCCTTCATCCCGGTGGCGCGCCAAAGGCCGCGCGCGCCGGCCATGTTGCGGCCGTGCGTGGAGGTGCGGGAGCGCAGAGCGGGCATGGGCGTCGCCTCAGGGTGAAAGCGTGGGGCGCGGTTGTCGCAAATTGAGGCGGCGGGAGCAAGGCGGACGGGATTTCGCCTACAGCCTCAGTCCATTATTAGGCGGCGACCCCGGACGGGCGGGACGATCCGAGCCGCCCCGCGAAGGGCAGGGCCGCCGCGGCGACGGACCCGAGATTTACCCGGACGGCGCCGTCATACCGTCGAGCAGAGCGAAGACGGGGCGAACCAGGCCTTGCAACAGGTCGCGTTCGGGGCGCACCCGCGCGAGAACGCGGATCCCGAGCAGCGCGGCGAGGAGAAGGCGGGCGAGATCGTCGGCCGATTGCCGGGCCGCGATCGTCCCGTCCGCCTGGCCCGCTTCGACGCTGCGACGGAAAAACGCCTCGACTTCGGTCAGAACGCCGGCGACGACGCCGCGAAACTCCGCATCGTGGGGCGCGACTTCGAGCGCCGAATTCACCAGCATGCAGCCTTTGCGGCGCCGATCGTTCAGCGAGCGTTCGACGACCTCGGCGAAGAACGCGCCGATGGCCTGCCGCGGCGCGAGCCCTTCAAGACGTTTCACCCGGTCGCGGAAGCTCCGTTCGGCGTAGCGTTCGAGCGCTCGGCGAAAGAGCGACCGCTTGTCGCCGAAGGCGTTGTAGAGGCTGGCGCCGGTGATTCCCATGCTGTCGGCGAGATCGCGAACCGACGTCGCCTCGTAACCGCGCGCCCAGAAACATTGGATCGCGGCGTCCAGAGCCTCCTGGTCCTCGAATTCCCGCGGCCTCGCCATCCGATCGCCTTCTTCCCAACCGCACGTCGACGCTGCCGAGGGGCGCGCGATTTGACGTTCTATAACGTTCGCTCTAAAACGCCAACCGTCATCGACCCTGAGACGGCGACGCTTGATCGTCGGCGAATTCTCTCGGTCGGTCGTGATCGCTGGCCGCGGTCGGCCGAGCCGTCAATCTGACCCGCGCTTCGAGGCAAGCCGCATGATCCGCTTCTACTTCCATCCGTCCCCGAACCCCCTCAAGGTCGCGCTGTTCCTGGAGGAATCGGGCCTCGCCTACGAGCTTGCGCCGGTCGACACGAGAAAGGGCGAACAGCACGCGCCGGAGTTCCGCGCCGTAAATCCAAACGGCAAGGTTCCCGCCATCGTCGACACCGACGGTCCTGGCGGCGAGGCGGCGCGGGTGTTCGATTCAAGCGCGATTCTTCTCTACCTCGGAACCAAGACCGGGCGCTTCATCGGCAAGCCTCACGACTGGCCCGAACTGCTGTCTTGGCTCTTCTTCGTCGCGACGGGAATCGGCCCCTACTCGGGCCAGGCGGTGCATTTCCAGCACGCTGCGCCCGAGAAGCTTCCCTACGCCATCAACCGTTATCGTCGCGAGGTCGAGCGACACTATCGCGTTCTCGACGATCACCTGACGGGACGCGAATTCCTGGTCGGCGACGATTATTCCATCGCCGACATGAGCGCTTGGGGCTGGCTCGATCGCGCCCCTCGCGTCTTGCCCGGCGCGGACGACGCGCTTGCCGCGTTTCCGAATCTCGAGCGCTGGTTCCATGCCATCGATAGGCGCCCGGCGGCGGCGCGGGCGCGCGCGGTCGGAAAGGATCGCGCCTTCAAGCAGGAGATCGACGAAGAGGCGCGGCGGGCGCTCTACCCCTCGAACTATCCGCCGACGCCGAACCGCGCCAGCGCGCACGGCGGCGATCGAGGAAAACAGGAGACGACGTCCTCGTGAACCTCGAATGAAGACGCATTCTCGTCACGGGAGGATCGAGCAGAATCGGGCTCGCCCCGACCCTCAGCCTTCGCCCCTCACAGCTTATAGCCGATCTGCCGCAGAAAATTCTTCCGCCAGGCGACGTCGTCCGCGCCTTCGACGCCCTTCGGCGAAAAGCCGTCGACGACGCCCAGCACGCCCCTACCCTGGTCGGTTTTGGCGACGATGACCTCGGTCGGGTTGGCGGTCGCGCAGAAGATGCGGCAGACCTCCGGCACCATTTTCAGCGCGTTGAGGACGTTGACCGGGTAGAAGCCGTCGCCGAGGAAGACGATGAAGCTGTGGCCGGCGGCGAGCGCCGTCGCGTTCCTCGCGGCAAGCTCGACCATCGCGGCGTCGGTGCCGGACGTCCGCACCAGGCATTTGCCGGACGCCTCGCAGAAGGCGAGGCCGAATTTGATCCCGGGAACGGCGCCGAACAGCGCCTCGTGGATGTCTTCGACCGACTTGATGAAATGGGTCTGGCCGAGGATGAAATTCGTCGCCTCCGGCTTGTCGATCCGAACCGTCTTGAGCTGCATCGCCGTCTCCTTGCGCCCGCGAAGGGCGAATGGCGTCGCTTTTCCATGAACCCCCGCCGACGGAATGGGAAGCGGGTCGGATTGCGCCGCGCGTCCGCAGGAGAGCGCCGTCGACCGCCGGGCTTCGGATTCTTTGCGCCGTCAAGGCAGGCGGCGATTTGCGCGCGCGCTTCGCCAGACGGCGGGGTCAGAGTTTACGGGGTCGAGCGAAGCGCCGGGGCGGCACGCGCGCCGCGACGGTAGTCGCCGGGCGTCACGCGCATGATCCGCCGGAAATGCCGGCTGAAATGCGCCTGATCGCAAAAGCCGGACTCGCTCGCCGCCGCGGCCGCCGACATGCCCTGAGCCAGGAGCTCGCGGCTGCGTTCGATGCGAACGAGGATCTGCCAGGCATGCGGCGGCAGACCGACCGCTCGGGTGAACGCCTGAGCGAGGCGAAAGCGGGTGAGGCCGGCGACCTCGGCCAGTTCGTCCAGGCTCACGGCGTCGCGATAGCGATGCTCGAGATAGGCCTTGGCCCTGGCTACGGCGCGCGGCTCCGCCACGCCGGAGGGAGGCGGCGGGCGCCTTTCGGCATGGGCTGCGAGGCGGGCGACGACCTGCGTCAGCAGCCCCTGCTGCGCCAAGGGCGACGCGCCGGCTTCGATCGCCAGGCATAGCCGCCAGATCAGCGCAAACAGGTCGGCCCGATCGACCTGGGCGCTGGAAAAGTGGGCGGTCGTCGGCGCGCCGAGTTCTCTGGTCAATTCGCCAAATGCGTCAGCGGAGACCAGCAGGACTTTGAAATCCGCCGGTTTGTGCACGACGATGTTGCGGTGCGTCTCGCCCGGTTCGAGCAGCATCACGCTGCCGTCGTTGAGGAAGTATTCGCCGCGGCGGTAGCGCCAGTTCGACGCCGCCGCCTCGGCGGCGCAAAAGCTGTAGGTCTCGTGAAACCAGCGCCACGGCCGCGCGTCGGCGAAGCCCGACAGCACCTCGACGCCGGCAAGGTGACCGGAGCGCGTCCAGGAAATCGACTCCAGGGAACCGCTCATCCGCCCAGCCCCGCCAGCCGGCCGCCGCATGCGCATTGGCAGCGCTTGACAGCAATATCGTACAATCCTTTGCTATTTCGCAATGGTACAGTTCGGTCGGGTCCGCTGGGCGTTCGGCCGCCCTCGGCCGCCGGCCTCGGGCGGGGGAAGCGTTTCCACCGGCTCGCCGTTCCGGTTGGCGGCAATGACGATTGCGAGACGAAAGTGAAGGAGGGTCACATGGATCGCAAATCTCGACTCCGAGTCGCGTGTCTGGCTGCGCTTGTGTTTGTCGGCGCCGCCACGGCGCAGGCGTCGACCTCGCCGTTGCTTTCCGGCGCGAAGGCCTCGCCGGCGACAAACGTCTGCTCGACCGCGTCAAACGCAAGTGCGGGGCTTGGCCAGAAGGAATCGACGGCGGTGTGCGTCGCTCAGTTCGCTCACTGCTATTGCTGCGGGTGGCAGAACTGGAACGGCCATCAGGTCTGCGTCCACCAATGCTGCCAGTAGAGGCATAGCGGCGGCGAAGAGACGGCGGCGCCGCAACCGAGGGCGCCCGCGCCCAGGAACGCGATTCGTCATCAGGGAATAGCGAATGCCTGGCAAGCCTATCGTCGCCGGATCGGCGGCAATTGCGCTCCTGGTCATGGCGGGCCTCGGCGAAGCCAAGGCCGAAACGCCGTCGCTCGCTCGCCAACCGTTGAGGGAAGTCGCCGCCGCCGACACAGGTCAGGAAAGCGACGCCGGTCGAGCGTTTGCGTCGCCGTCGCTCCCGAAAGCGTCGGCCGCAGCGGTCGCGCAAGAGAGACTGGACTCTCCGGGCGTCGACCTTCCCCGCGGGATTTATGCTCTCGACGACCAGCTGGAATTCAATGTCCTGGACTCGGCCTATTTCGATCCGGCCGGCGACCAATTGTCCCTGATCGGCCATTTCGATCCGCGCTTCGAGGGCCCGCGCATTCCCTACCTGCAGCTCCTGGCCACGCTGCTGGAGAGCCCCAAGCCGGAATTCACCCTGACCTGGACGCCCGAATCCAAGAAGCAGGTCGACGCCCTGTTCAACCAGCGTCTTTCCAAGAAGGAAGGCGAAAGCGTCACGGCTCAGTGGGGCGCGCTTTTCGATCAAAAGCACAACCTCACCCGAGCGGGCTATTATCTCTTGCCGTCTCTCGGTGTGTCGCCAATCCCGGGCAATCGCGCGCCAGGCAGCCTAGGTCTCGAGGTCAAGACGGCGAATGTGCCGGGAATCCTGCAGATTACCGCGGTCAGTCCCGGATCGCCGGCCGAAGCCGCCGGTCTCAAGGTCGGCGATCTCGTCCAGTTTCTCCAGGGAGAACCGGCGCTGACGCCGGGCGAGTTCGACCGCATCGTTCGCCAGAGCGGCGCAGGATCGGCGGTCAGCATCGGTTATGTCGGCGTCGTCGACGGTCGGCCGGCGCAGTCGACCGCGACGGCGACTTTGACCGCCGACGCCAATCCCGACGTGTGGGATCACGCATCGCGCTACGACGTCATCAAGGGTCTCTATCTAGCCGACGGCGACCCTCGCGCGGCCGCCGTGGTCGACGTCATCGGCGTCTGGGACCGGCTGGCGAAACCGGGGCAAAGCCCGCAAATCAATAACGCCCTGGTCCAGATCCTGATCGACGCGCTCGGCGTCCGCTCGGCCGCCGACGCCGACCGGCAGGCGGTGCAGAGCGGCGCGATGGCGATGCAGGCGGCCACCTACGACGTCATGCTCAAGATCAGCCAGGCGTTCGATGCGACCTTTCATTTCTCCGGAGGCCCGGTCGCCAGGGCCTACGAGGATTCAGTGCGGCAAAATCACAATGTCGGCGACCTCAGCCCGGCGACCAAGGTCATGGACCGCCTGCTGGTCGACAAGATCGGCGCCCTCATGGACCCGATCTTTCAACGGCGCGCCGGCCTGCAGATTCCGCCCGAACTGGTCGAGGACCAGTTTCACATTCATCCCGAGATGCAGCCGAACTATCTCGGCGTCCCCGCCGATTCGCTGCTGGCCCAGGCGATGTACGCGAGCGACTATCTCTGCAAGCGGCTGATCAATCGTCCCGAACTCAAACAGACCGTCCCCGGCTACCAGACCGAATTCGAGTTCGAGCAGACCCATCCCGCCTTTCGCCGCACCACCGGCAATTACCGGCTGTGGATTTCGGTCGACAAGATGGACGCGCCGCAGTCGCCGGATGGAAAAATCCTCGCCTTCCGCAAGGTCGCGATGCGCTTCAACATCCGCGAGCAAAGCGACACGGGACAGGATCTGCCCAACCGGCCGGGAAGCTACGAGGAACTTCTCACCGCGCAGTGGGACGCGTTCGAGCGGCAGTACCCCACGTTGCACGAGTTGCGCGAGGCGGCGAAGCTGGCGGCGGCGGCCAAATGGATCTTGCAGCGCGACCCGTCCGCGTCGCTGCCGACGGCGGGACGAATCCGCTGGCAAGGCCCCCGCACGGCGCCCGGACTGGTGTTCATCGAATTGACGCCGGACTCCGTGCAAGGGATGTACAAGACCCACGAGACCATCATCGCCGAGGGCGGCGTCTCGCTGGTCCCGTTTCCGCAGGAGAACGTCGCCAACCCGAACGCGGTCAACCCGGGCGGCGCCAACCCGTTCCCGCAGGATTCCTCCGTCGTCGATCTGTCCGGCCTCGGCGGCCCTGGCGGCGCGGCGGCGAACGGCTCGCCGCTGGCCCCGACGCTGTTCTCTCACCAGGAACAGGACAGCCTCGCCAGCCGCATCTTTCACGAGAAAATCGTCGTGCCAGAGCCTCGCCCCTCCGCCTGGGTGGCCGACTTCGCCAACGGCGACCGGACCCTGAGCGCAATCTCCTTGGCTTTGGACCAGCTCAAGCGATCGAGCGCAGCCGACGCCGAAGCTTCCCTCGAGCAACGGCAGAAGCTGGAACGGGCGCGCCTGGTCGCCATTCATCTCGCGCAGGTCGAACGCGCGTTGAATCTGCTGGACGAGAAAAACTCCGACCAGGTTCGCGAATTCCAGCGCTTGCAGGCCGAAATCACCGAGCAACGCGACGCGTTCTACGAACACATGTTCGATTTCTCGATCGACAACATGCTCGAGGCGCGCGCGGAACTGAAGG
>Ga0302320_10023615_pt1 | contig 12060 bp, 12 predicted proteins | sample Bog_T0_3_FD_202130 | JGI IMG/M metagenome (GOLD analysis project Ga0302320, IMG submission 202130) | Peat permafrost microbial communities from Stordalen Mire near Abisko, Sweden - Bog_T0_3 | ecosystem: Environmental > Terrestrial > Soil > Wetlands > Peat | place: Sweden: Abisko, Stordalen Mire...
GCGATCACCATCAGGAACATGAAGCCCAGCACCTCTTCATCGGTGAGGCGATCACCGTCGATCTCGGCCTCCAACAATGCCGAAGTCAGATCGTCGGTGAGCTTCTTGCGCCGTTCGGCGACCATGTCCTGGTAGTAAACGATCAGGTTGATGGACGCCTCGATGGCCTCGGCCGGTACATCGTTGACACCGTCCTCGCGGTGCATCACGCCGTCAGCGAGCGCCCGGATGCGATCCCGGTCGGCGTCGGGCACTCCCATGAGTTCGGAGATGACGTCCATCGGCAGCTTGCCGGCGAACTCGGCGACGTAGTCGACGGTGCCGTTGGCCGCCTGCTCGACCACGGCGTCGAGGTGCTTGACCGCCAGTTCGGTTACCCGGGGCTCCAACTCGCGGATCCGGCGCGGCGTGAAACCCCTGGACACCAATGTCCGCAGCCTGAGGTGGTCGGGGTCGTCCATGGCCAAGAACGACATGGTCTTCGACGCGTGCGGTCCCCGCGAGATGGGGTCGAGCGACACGCCATCCCGGTTGGACAGCGTGGTGGTGTTGCGGAAGCCCTGCAGTACGTCGCTGTGCCGGGACACGGCCCAGAAGCCGAGCTCTACGTTGTGATAGAGCGGAGCCTCGTCGCGGAGCCGCTTGTAGTACGGATACGGATCTTCGTGGAAGTCATAGTCGTATGGGTCCAAGAGCGCTGCGGCCGGGTGGCCGGTATCGATTGTCATCGGTCTTCTCCAAGGATGAGGCCGACGACGTACGTCAACCGGTCGGCGATCTGGTGGTAGGTGAACACGCCGCTGCCGGCGTTGACCAGCGCGCCGAAGAAGGTCATCTCCAGTGCGGCGACCACCCGAGGGTCACAATCGGGGCCGGCCGCCGACTTGATCCGGCGGTGGATCTCCGCGCCGATGCGGTCGCGTACGCGGCGCACGATGGGATCAGTGCCGGTCAGCAGCGCCGTCGTGCATGCTGCCGCCACCTCGGGTTCGTCGGCGACCGTCAGCGCCATGCTGCGCAGCGCCTGCTCGACGCGAGCCGGCATCGACTCATTGACATCGGTGAAATAGGGCACCCGCTTCATCAGGTCCAGGTAGACCTCGGCGAGCAAGTGGTTCTTCGAGGAGAAGTAGGTATAGGCGGTGGCGGGCGCGACCTTGGCCCGGGCGGCGACGGCGCGCACGGTCAGATCGGCGTACGACGATTCGCGCAGCATTTCGACGCCCGCGGCGAGTACTTTGCGAAAGGTCTCCTCCTGCCGGCGGTTGCGCGTCGTCTCACCGGGGTCGGTGGGTGCCGCCCCGGTAATGTCGACGACTGCATCGCTGGACACATGTCCAAGTTATCTGACGGTGGCGGCTCTAAGCAAGCTTCGCTCTGAAAATGCCTGTAAGAACTTCAAAAATGACAATCCTCTACCTCGGCTAAGCTGCCGACTCTTGCCACGCCTGCGCTGTTGAGGTTATGGTTCGATTGAAAACTGTCGGACAGTTGTCCAGAATGTGAATGGGAGCTCGGAATGGCGTTACTGGACGATCGCGAAAGTCGGCTGTTCATCGACGGCAAGCTCGTCGCGGGCAGCGGGGGCACATTTCCGAATGTCAATCCGGCTACCGAGGAAGTGCTTGGCGTCGCGGCCGACGCGGACGCGGCCGACATGGGCGCCGCTATCGGTGCGGCCCGCGAGGCGTTCGATGGGACCGACTGGTCGACGAACGTCGCGCTTCGGGCCCGTTGCATCCGGCAGTTGCAGCAGGCGATGCGCGATCACGTTGAGGAATTGCGCGACATCACGGTTTCCGAGGTGGGCGCGCCGGTGATGTTGACGGCAGGTGCGCAGCTCGAAGGACCGATCGAGGATTTGAGCTTCGGCGCCGACACGGCCGAGTCCTACACGTGGAATGTCGATCTCGGTCATGCGACGCCGCAGGGGATCCCCACCAACCGCACGATGGCGCGTGAGGCCGTCGGTGTGGTCGGCGCGATCACGCCGTGGAATTTTCCGCACCAGATCAACCTGGCCAAGGTTGGGCCCGCCCTGGCGGCAGGAAACACCTTGGTGCTCAAGCCCGCTCCGGACACCCCGTGGTCGGCGGCGGTGCTCGGCGACCTGATCGCCGGGCACACCGACTTCCCCGCGGGCGTCATCAACATCGTGACTTCCAGCGACCATGGTGTCGGAGCGCTGCTGTCCAAGGACCCCCGGGTGGACATGGTGTCGTTCACCGGATCGACCAACACGGGTCGCAGCGTCATGATCGATGCCGCCGCGACCATCAAGAAGGTATTCCTGGAGTTGGGCGGCAAGTCGGCGTTCCTGGTGCTCGATGACGCGGATCTCGCTGGCGCGTGCGCGATGTCGGCGTTCACCGCCGCCATGCACGCAGGGCAGGGCTGTGCGATCACCACGCGCCTGGTGGTGCCGCGGGCACGCTATGAGGAGGCCGTCGAGGCCGCCGCCGCAACGATGGGTTCGATTAAGCCCGGCGATCCGACCAATAAGCGCACCGTGTGCGGGCCTGTCATCTCGGCGCGCCAGCGCGACCGCATTCAGGGCTACCTGGATCTGGCACTCGAGGAGGGCGGCAAGTTCGCGTGCGGTGGGGGCAGCCCTGCCGACCGTGACACCGGCTACTTCATCGAGCCGACGGTGATCTCCGGTCTGACCAACGACGCCAGGGTGGCGCGCGAGGAGATCTTCGGACCGGTCCTCACCGTCATCGCCCACGACGGCGACGACGACGCGGTGCGCATCGCCAACGACTCGCCCTACGGGTTGTCGGGAACGGTGTTCAGCGCCGATGACGATCGCGCGCAGGCGGTGGCGGCGCGCATGCGGGTCGGCACCGTCAACGTCAACGGCGGAGTCTGGTACTCCGCAGATGCGGCGTTCGGTGGCTACAAGCAGTCCGGCATCGGCCGTGAGATGGGCGTGCCCGGCTTCGAGGAGTACCTCGAGACCAAACTCATCGCCACGGCAGCGAACTAAGCAGCGAACTAAGGAGATTGGTGGGTCCGATGGGTTTGTACGGCGATCAGTTCAAGGAAAAGGTGGCCATCGTCACCGGTTCCGGCGGTGGCATCGGCCAGGCTTACGCGGAGGCTCTTGCCCGCGAAGGTGCGGCCGTCGTGGTGGCCGACATCAACACCGAGGGTGCACAGAAGGTTGCCGACGGAATCAAGGGCGACGGCGGCACAGCCCTCGCGCTGCGGGTGGACGTCAGTGATCCCGAGTCCGCGAAAGAGATGGCCGGCGCGACCCTGGCAGAGTTCGGCGGCATCGACTACCTGGTCAACAACGCGGCGATCTTCGGCGGGATGAAGCTCGACTTCCTGATCACCGTCGACTGGGAGTACTACAAGAAGTTCATGAGCGTGAACCTCGACGGGGCGCTGGCGTGCACGCGCGCGGTGTACCGAAAGATGGCCAAACGCGGCGGCGGTGCGATCGTCAATCAGTCGTCGACCGCGGCGTGGCTGTACTCCAACTTCTACGGCCTTGCGAAGGTCGGCATCAATGGCTTGACTCAACAGCTGGCGACCGAACTCGGCGGTCAGAACATCCGGATCAACGCGATCGCGCCCGGTCCCATCGACACCGAGGCCAACCGGACCACGACGCCGCCGGAGATGGTCGCCGACATCGTGAAACGCATTCCGTTGTCCCGGATGGGTGAGCCGGAGGACCTGGTCGGCATGTGTCTGTTCCTGCTGTCGGATCAGGCCAAATGGATCACCGGCCAGATCTTCAACGTCGACGGCGGACAGATCATCCGCTGAGAGGGTAGCAACTTGATGAGTGAAAGCAACGACGCGAAACTCGGCTATATCGGTCTCGGAAACATGGGCGCGCCCATGGCCAAGCGGCTCGTGGAATGGCCAGGCGGCGTCACAGTGTTCGATGTGCGTACCGAGGCCATGACGCCGCTGGCCGAGCTCGGCGCGTCGCTGGCCGACAGCGTCGCGGACGTTGCGGCCGCCGACATCATCAGCATCACCGTGCTCAACGACAAGCAGGTGCGGGAGGTCGTCGCCGAGCTTGCCGCGCATGCGAAGCCGGGCACGGTCATCGCCATCCACTCCACGATCAGCCCCGAGACTGCCGTCGAGCTCGCGGCCGATTTGCAGCCCAAGGGCATTCACGTGATCGATGCGCCGGTCAGCGGCGGTGGCGGGGCGGCAGACAAGGGCGAGCTGGCCGTGATGGTGGGCGCCGACCGCGAGGTGTACGAACAGATCAAGCCCGCGTTCAAGCAGTTCGCCTCGATGGTCATCCACGCCGGCGAGCCGGGTGCTGGAACGCGAATGAAGCTAGCGCGCAACATGTTGACGTTCACCGGCTATGCGGCCGCGTGTGAGGCGATGAAGCTCGCCGAGGCAGCCGGCATCGACCTGGCGCAACTGGGCAGGGTGGTCCGCCACACTGATGCTCTCACCGGCGGACCCGGCGCAATCATGGTGCGCGAGGACATGTCGACGCTGGCCCCGGATCACTGGCTGCACGACGCATTCACCCATACCCGCGGACTGGGCGAGAAGGACCTGAGCCTCGCGTTGGCTCTTGGTGAGGCGACCGGCACCGAACTGCCGCTTGCCGAATTGGCGTTACAGCGCCTCGCCGAGGGCCTCGGTGTTCCGCACAAAACCTCGACTGCGACGGAGTGAGCATGGACGAGTTGCGCAAGAAGGGCCTCGAGAAGATGAACGAGGTCTACTCGTGGGAGATGCCGAACATGGAAGGCGATCCGTACTTCGATCTCACCGTCGATCACCTTTTCGGCACCATCTGGACCCGCCCGGGCCTCTCGATGCGCGACAAGCGGCTGATGACGCTGACCGTGGTCACCGCACTCGGGTTGCAAGACCTGGCCGAGGTCCAGGTGAATGCCGCGCTGGCGAATGACGAGCTCACCGAGGACGAGCTCAAGGAGATGTCGATCTTCCTCACCCACTACGTCGGCTTCCCGTTGGCCTCCGGGTTGAACGGGGTCGTGGGACGTGTGGCGGGCAAGCGCAAGAAGGCGGCCAAAGCCGGTGCGGGCGAGGACAAGAAGGCGAACGTGAACGCTGCCGTCAAGATGAATACCGGGAGGACACTCGATGACGAGTAGATACGCCGCGCTCTCGCGGGACGAGCTGGCGACACTGGTTCCGGAGTTGCTGCTCATCGGGCAGATGATCGACCGGTCGGGGATGGCCTGGTGTATCAGCGCCTGGGGACGCGAAGAGATGCTGCAAATCGCGATCGAGGAATGGGCTGGCGCCAGCCCGGTCTACACCAGGCGGATGCAGACGGCGCTGAAATACGAAGGCGTGGACATCTTCACGATCTTCAAAGGTCTCCAACTCGACATCGGTGCGCCCCCGCAGTTCATGGACTTCCGTTACACCGTGCACGACCGCTGGCACGGCGAGTTCCACCTCGACCACTGCGGCGCGCTGCTCGACGTCGAGCCGATGGGCCCTGAGTATGTCAAGGGCATGTGCCACGACATCGAGGATCCGACCTTCGACGCAACCGCGGTGGCGACCAACCCGCGTGCTCAGGTGCGGCCCATTCACCGTCCGCCGCGGGTACCGGCCGGCCGGACGCCGCACTGTGCCTGGACGGTCATTATCGACGAGAGTTACCCACCCGTCTCCGGTATTCCGGCGATGGACATCGTGGCCCAGACGCGTGCCGCCACTCTGGAACTCGACCCGATCGATCCTTCGCAGGAAGGCATGGCCGACTATTCCGGCGCGCTACTGTCCGACGTCGACTTCGGGGCTTTCTCGCATTCGGCGCTGGTCCGCATCGCCGACGAGGTCTGCCTGCAGATGCACCTGCTGAACCTGTCCTTCGGGATCGCGGTGCGTGCGCGCGCCGGGGCTGACGCCGAGCAGGCAAGGTCGATTTGCACCAAACAGCTGATCGGTGTGGCCGGGGTGGCCGCCGAGCGGATCCAGCGGGCACTGTCGCTGTCCAACGACGCTGCGGGCGCCCTGCGCGTCCTTGAATTGCACCCGCTGCTTAACCCCGCCGAGTATGTCGACGCTGACCTCACGGAAGGGACGCTGCGCGTGCGTCCGTCGCCTGCCCACGAAGACGGATCATGGATCTCGCTGTGCACGCCCGACGGATATGTGCCCCTGCAAGCCATCGTCAATGCGGTGAATCCCAATCTGGATGTCCAGGTCGAGGGGACCGACACCACGTGGTCCGCCAGCGTGATCGAGCGCAGCACCCCGGCGAAAGAACTGTCAGAAGTCGCGGTGACCAAATTCAGCGGCGGAGCCACCTTCCAGTTCGAGCCGCGCCGGTCGCTGCCCCTGACGGTGGTGTGATATCGCCGAGCTCCCGCTGACCTTCACCCAGACCCACTAGTCCCGCAAAACCGCTCAAATTAGCTGCGGAATCGGGATACCAACAACCTCTTCGCAGGCCGCGCGACTGCTGCGACTTTCGGGAGGCTGACGTGTCTTTTGTGATTACGACACCCGATGTAGTCGCGGCGGCGGCAACATATCTGGCGAGTATCGGCTCGACGGTCAACGCAGCCAATGCCGCGGCCGCGGTCCGAACGACCGGAATGTTGGACGCGGCCGACGACGAGGTCTTTGCCGCGGTTACCGCGCTGTTTGGCGCGCACGCCCAGGAGTACCAAGCCCTCAGCGCCCAGGCGGCGGCATTTCACGAGGAGTTCGTGCAGGCCGTGACCGCGAGCGGGAATCTGTATGCCGGCACGAACTTTGCAGCGGGCAGACCGGCGCTCCGGGTGTCGTCCTCGGCGAGACCGGCGGCAACGGCGGCGCGGGCGGCAACGCCATCAATCTCGCCGGTAGCGGAGGCAACGGCGGCGCCGGTGGCGCGGGCGGACTATTCGGCAACGCAGACGGCATCGGAGCCGGCGGCAACGCAGGTAACGCCTGAATAGTTGTTCGAGCCGCCCCTGCTCTCCTCGGGACGGCTCCGATCTTCGCCTTTCTGACCCTCGGCAGAGCTGCTCCCCGCTGGTAGCGTGTCCCCTGTCCGCGAAACGGACAGGGAGACTGCCATGTCAGGCAAGTTCGAAGTCAGCAAGGACAAGGCCGGCAAGTTCCGGTTTCACCTCAAGGCGGCCAATGGTGAGATCGTCGCCGCCAGCCAGAGATACGAGTCAAAAGCCAACGCCGAGAAAGGTATTCAGGCCGTCAAGAAAGCTGCCGCCGACGCGACGGTTGTTGACCTGACCGAAGAGCACGCCAAGAGATAGTGCTATTCCCAGACATATCCACCCCCCGATTAGGAGCAACAGCGTTGATAGTCCTCGGCATCATCCTCATTCTCGTCGGTTACCTGCTACCTGTCCCGGCCTTCATCGCCACCATCGGTTGGATTCTCCTGGTCATCGGAATCGTCTTGCTCATACTCGGCCAAGTCGGACGCCCCGTCGGCGGCCGTCGCTACTGGTATTAGCCGCCACGACGCACGTCATTCCTGCGCCAGCATCATGCACGCCCAGGCTGTGCCGATCGCAGTCATCTCAGCGTGGCTCGGGCACGCTGATCCAGCGTTCACGATGCGGACCTATGTGCACGCCCAGAACGACGCGCTAAATGCGGCAGCGGCGACTTGGCAAAAGGTTGTGACAACCTCGTGACACTGAGCCGGCATCGAACGCCCGTACGACTGGGCATCGAGATCATTTTTTTTGCAGCTAAGGGCGGCTGCAGCGCGGAGCCCTGCAGCGCAGAGCCCCTGTTCAGAGCCCCCTATCGGGTTTGAACCGATGACCGCTCGCTTACAAGGCGAGTGCTCTACCACTGAGCTAAGGAGGCCGGCTTAACCGGGCTCAAGTCTAACGGGTCAGTCGTCGCCCTCGACGATGCGTTGCGCGCGCATCGGTCGAGCCGGAGTGCGGCGTGGGGAACGGAAGCCGGGCAGCGGTATCCGGTCGGCGATATTGCTCAGCGGGTTGACCACCATGGTGAGCGCCATGACGGCATCTTGCAGCGTGCTGATGGCGGGCTCGAGCGCCTCCATGCCGGGCGCCAGTCGGCTCAGCGTGTTGGCGACGTCGGCGAGCTGCTCGAGTGGTCCGTCCTTCGAAGTCAATCTGTCGATCAGGCCGCCCTCGGAGAGCAATCGGTCGGCCAACCCATCTTCGGACAGCACCCGCTCGATCAACCCATCCGCCGCGAGTAGCTGATCGGCCACCCCGCCCGGCTGCAGGGCGCGCTGCAGTCCGCCGCCTTCTGCGGTCAGGCGGTCGAGCAAACCTTCGGGAGCTGTCAGCAGGTCGACCACGCCGCCCGGTCGCAGCAGCCGGTCGATCGGCCCGTCCGGGGCTATGGCACGTCCCAGCGGCGCATCTTCGTCCAATAGCTTGGCCAGCCGATTGGCGCGCGCGAGCGCTTCGTCGATGCCGAGCATGTTGGCCATCGCGGTCGACCCTGCCGCGCCGCTGGAATCCCCCAGCGATCGCTTCGCAACACCAACGGCCACGCCCGCCAGGTTCAAGCTCGCCTCGGCGGCGGCAAGTCCGACCCGCGCGGGAGCGGTCGCAGCAGCCACCATGCTCTTAGCGAGGTTCATTCTTCGAGTGTATGCACGGCGCGCCGTTGCGAGTGAGTGATCTTTAGTGGTCACGCGACTCGCACCCCGTCTCGGGGTTGTTCGCCGGCTGGGTGGCCGGTTCCCTTCTGCGCTTCACGGCCACCTGCCCGGCTTGGCCGGGTCTTACGGTCGGCTCCACGCTTGACGGCGGCCCCGACTGGGCCGACGACGCTAATGGGTTCCTCGTAGCGTGCGAGGTTGATGGCGGCGTTGTCATCGCGGTGGTGAGTGACCGAACAGCTGCCGCATTGCCATTGTTGGGCCCAGCCGATGTCCTGCACATGCCCGCAGGCATGGCAGGTCTTCGAGGAGGGGAACCAGCGATCCGCAACGACCAGCTGCGATCCGTACCAGCCCGTCTTATAGGACAGCTGCCGGCGCGGGGTACCCAGGGCCGCATCAGACAGCCCGCGCCGCCTGGCGCGTGCCCCGGGCAGGCCCTTTTGCCGCAGTATCCCCGCCGCGTCCAAACCTTCAACAACGATGCGGCCGTGGGTTTTGGCCAACCGTGTGGTCAGGACGCGCAGGTGGTGGGTGCGGACGTCATTGACCCGGCGGTGCAGCCGGGACAGCTTTGTGGTGCGTTCACGGTACTGGCGTGAGCCTTTCGTGCACCGCGACCGGGCCCGACACAGGTGCCGCAGCTCCCGCAACGCAGCGTCGAGCGGGCGCGGGTTCTCGACGTGTTCGATCACCACCCCGTCAGTGGTGGCCACTGTCGCTAAATGCCGCACCCCGACATCAACCCCGACCCGCGAATCAGGTAGCGCGATGCGGGGGTGCTGGGGGCGCTGGACAAGCACCCGCACGCTCGCATCCAAACGCGTGCCGTTGCGGCGAACCGAGATCGCCAACACTCGTGCCCGCCCAGCCCGGATGAGGCGTTCGATGCGGCGGGTGTTCTCGTGCGTGCGGACAGTCCCGATCACCGGCAGCGTCAGGTGGCGGCGGTCGGGCTCCACCCGCATCGCACCGGTGGTGAAACACACCCGATCGTGGTCGCGGCCTTTGCGTTGAACCGCGGGAACCCGACCCGCTTCCCCGCGCGCCTGCCGGCACGGAAGGCCTGCCAATTCCAGTAGGCGTTCACCGCGCCGGTGATGCCGTCGGCGTAGGCCTCCTTCGAGCATCCGCGCCACCACACGGCACCGGTCTCGGCGTTGACACACACGTCGTCCTTGACGGTGTTCCAGCGTTTGCGCAGTACCCGAAGAGACGGCTTCGCGGTCTCTACCCCCGTCGTGTGCCACGCGTCGATATCGGTTTTCAGGGTGGCCACGGCCCAGTTGTATGCCTTGCGGCGGGCACCGAAATGCCTGGCCAGCGAACGAGCTTGATCCTCGGTCGGGTCCAGCGTGAACCGGAACGCCTGCACACACCAGCCGTCAGGAACCTCAAAGCGCGCCATCAGGGCGCACCCCGCTGCTGGGTCGCCGCGGCAGCCGCCAGTACACGAGTGGCGCGGTTCCCAGCGGCTCGCTTGCGATACAGACGCGCACACCGATACGCAGTCAACCGCGCACCACCGTGCACACAGCCCACGCCACCAAATTCATACTTCTGTTCCTACAACGCACCACCGACAACAACCGACCACTCAACCCGCAACACGCGGCAACCCCCGCCCAGCCCCCCTAGGTCCAAGCTGACGCAATGATTCCTGGCAGACTCCTAGCAGACTATTGGCAACCAGCTCCCAGGGACTACACAATGATTACGAAGGCAACGTTCAAGCAACGGACGGAAGTGACCTCATGACAACAGCGACCCCCAGCGAAAAAATACCCGAGGCCCGCGTCCTCGTTGTCGACGACGAGGCCAACATCGTCGAACTGCTCTCGGTGAGTCTCAAATTCCAGGGGTTCGAGGTTGCCACCGCGAGCAACGGGGCCCAAGCGCTGGACCGTGCCCGCGAAGCCCGACCGGACGCCGTCATCCTCGACGTGATGATGCCCGGCATGGACGGCTTTGGGGTGCTGCGCCGGCTACGCGCCGACGGCATCGATGCCCCCGCATTGTTCCTCACGGCGCGCGACTCCCTGCAGGACAAGATCGCGGGTCTGACCCTGGGCGGCGACGACTACGTGACGAAGCCGTTCAGCCTGGAGGAGGTTGTCGCCCGGCTGCGGGTCATCCTGCGACGCGCCGGCAAGGGCAGCGGTGCGGAACATCGCAGCGCCCGCCTGACGTTCGCCGACATCGAACTCGACGAGGAGACCCACGAGGTGTGGAAGGCCGGCGAACCGGTTTCGCTGTCACCGACGGAATTCACGCTGCTGCGTTACTTTGTGATCAACGCGGGAACGGTATTGAGCAAACCGAAAATCCTCGACCACGTCTGGCGGTACGACTTCGGAGGTGACGTCAATGTCGTCGAGTCCTACGTGTCCTATCTGCGCCGAAAGATCGATACCGGCGACAAGAGGCTGCTGCACACGCTGCGTGGGGTCGGCTACGTGCTGCGCGAGCCGCGCTGAGTCTGCCCGCGTTTACTGGGCGAGATAGCGAGTGAAGAATACGGTTATGGCCAATCGAACTCGGCGGGGATTGCCGCTACGGGTGGGTCTGGTGGCCGCGACCCTGGTTCTGGTGGCCTGCGGTCTGGCGAGCTCAGGGATTGCGGTCACCTCAATCCTGCGGCACAGCTTGGTCAGCCGCATCGATCAGACGTTGCTCGATGCATCCCACAGCTGGGCACAAGCCCCGCGGCGGCAGTCCGCTCCTCCCTACGAGGGCCCGGACCCCGGCCGGCCGCCATCGAAGTTCTACGTGCACGGCGTCGGCACCGACGGCACCCCGTTTACCGCCATCAACGACCGCAACGCCGAACCAGCATTACCGTCGAACAACGACGTGGGCCCCAACCCGACGACACTGCATTCTGTCAACGGCTCCGATATTCTGTGGCGAGCGGTGTCGGTGCGGGGGCCACACGGCCTGACCACTGTCGCGATCGACCTTTCCGACGTCCAACACACGGTCCGTTCCCTGGTCTATCTACAGTTCGGCATCGGGGTGGCGGTCCTGGTTGTCGTCGGACTCGCCGGCTATGCAGTGGTGCACCGCAGCCTCAAGCCGCTGGGTGAGGTCGAAAAAACCGCCGCGACGATCGCTGCAGGCCAGTTGGATCGCCGGGTTCCGGAACGCGATCCGCGAACAGAGGTGGGCCGACTCTCGTTGGCGCTCAACGGAATGCTCACCCAGATTCAGCAAGCGGTGGCGTCCTCGGAGTCGTCGGCGGAAAAGGCCCGCAGTTCGGAGGACCGGATGCGCCGATTCATTACCGACGCCAGCCACGAACTGCGCACCCCGCTGACGACCATTCGCGGCTTCGCCGAGCTATATCGCCAGGGTGCCGCCCGCGATGTGGCCATGCTGCTGTCGCGGATCGAAAGCGAAGCCAGCCGGATGGGCCTGCTGGTGGACGATTTGCTGCTGCTGGCAAGACTGGACGTGCAGCGGCCGCTCGAACACCATCGGGT
>Ga0302320_10023617_pt1 | contig 12059 bp, 14 predicted proteins | sample Bog_T0_3_FD_202130 | JGI IMG/M metagenome (GOLD analysis project Ga0302320, IMG submission 202130) | Peat permafrost microbial communities from Stordalen Mire near Abisko, Sweden - Bog_T0_3 | ecosystem: Environmental > Terrestrial > Soil > Wetlands > Peat | place: Sweden: Abisko, Stordalen Mire...
CGCTGTAGTTATGTTGGTCGGGCTTCATGGCTTGACGGTCGCCGCCGCGCAATTGCTCCAATTTTTCCCGCAATTCTCCCCTCCTTATGTCTATCCGGCCGGCGGAGGGGGCGACGCGGGGTTGCCCATCGCCAGCCCGGATGAACGATTCGTCTTGTTCGCCAGCCTCGCCAACAATCTGGCATTGGCCACTAACAACGCGCCCATTCCCGTGCTCGCCCCGGCCAGCATGAACGTCTATCTGCGCGACCGCGCCAGCAATACCACGACGCTCGTCAGCGTCAATCTTTCGGGCGCCGCCGGCGGCAATGGAGACTCGTGGCCGGCGGGCATTTCGACCAACGGCCGATATGCCCTGTTCGAAAGCGCCGCCAGCGATTTGGTGGCCGGCGACACCAACGGCGCCCCCGACATATTCGTTCGCGACCTCGTGCTGGGCGTGACCAGGCTCGTCAGCGTGAACACCAATGGCGTGAGTGGGAACGGCGGCTCGCGCGGTTCGGTAATGACGCCGGATGGACACTACGTGGCCTTCACCAGCGCCGCGAGTGATTTGGTGCCGGCCGACACCAACGGCATCAGCGACGTCTTCGTGCGCGACCTGCAAGGTAACGTCACGACACTGGTCAGCGTTGGCGCGACAGCCACCAATGCTTCCACCCTGCTCAGCAGTTCCGGCCCCCCTGCCATTACGCCCGACGGTCGCTTTGTGGCGTTTTTCAGCACCGCCGTCAATTTGATTCCCGGAGTGACGAGCGCGGGAGAAGTCTATGTGCGCGATCTGGTTTTGGGCGCCACCACCCTGGCCAGCATCAATGCCAGGGCGGTGGCAAATTCGGTCCTCGGCTCGACCAACGTGATTTCTTGTAATGTCAGCATCAGCGCCGACGCCAATTTCGTCGCGTTCGAGTGCTGCACCAATGCTCCCGGACCCACTTCCGCCCGCGGCATCATCCTGCGCTACAATCAACAAACCGGGCTGACGGATCTCGTCCATACCAACGCCACCGTCCCCTTGACCGGGTTTGAGAACTTCCATAACCTCGACATGACCCCGGACGGTCGCTTCATCGCCTTCGTGGCCAACGTCAACGGAAACTCCGAATCGAGCACCGCCATCTATCTTTGGGACGCGCAGGCCGGCACGAATTCCCTTGTCAGCGAATGCCTTGATCAGACCGTGCCCACGGGGGCGTTTTGCGATTCCCCGGCGGTTTCCTCCAACGGGCAATACGTCGTCTTCTTCAGCACCGCCACCAACTTGACGACCAATGCGTTTTTCGGAGCCCGTTGCTTGTATCTTCGCGATATGCAAGGGGGGACGACATACTTGGTGGGCGAAAACACGAATGGCATCCTCCCTTGGGTCAACGCGGCAAGCGTCCCCAATTTGAGCGCGGACGGGCAATCCATCGCCTTCGAAAGCATGGTCGCATGTTACGTTCCCACCACCAATGCCAATTACGGCGTATTTGTTGCCACTCCGTTGAACGGTGCCATCGAATGGATCTCTGCGCCGCACCCGGCGTTGCCCGGCGGCGGGCCCACCATTTCGTGGCCCCTGGATACCGGCCTGACCTATAAGCTGCAATTCACGGACGACTTGGGCGCCACCAACTGGGAGGATGTGGCTGGTTCTGTCATCATCGTCGGGAAGCATGGCTACGGGACGGATCTGGCCCCGGCCTCCGATCAACGATTTTATCGGACGGTCGGCCATTAATTTGACATGAACATTTGCTTATGATTGCGAGACCTTGCCAATCCATCGTGCGCCGCCAAATCCGCGCCGGCTTTACCTTTGTTGAATTGATGGTGGTGATCGCGGTGCTGGCCGTTCTATTGGCCATGCTAATGCCGGCTCTGGCGAGCCCCCGGGCCAATACCATGGTCTTCCAATGTATGGAAAATCAGCGGCGCTTGATCCAGGCTTCCATTCTCTATGCCGATGACTACCGCGGCTACATTGTGCCCTTCGCCAACGCCGGTGGTTTCTGGGCTGGCCCGACTATTACCATCAACGCCGGGGTAACGAAAGCCAGGGCCCAGGCCGCTGTGAATGCCGGCTTGACTAACGCCAACTCCAACCCGCTGTTTCGTTACGCCCCCAGCCTTTTCATCTATCATTGCCCGGCCGATCTGCGTGTCCAACTCCCTCCGGGCAGCGGTTGGGGCTACGACAGCTATTCAAAAACGCAGAACGTCGGTGGCGACCCTTACGCCAATTATTGGGGCTGTGGGGCCACCTGTACCACCCTTGCTTCAATTTCATCGCCTGCAGAAACGGTTTGTTTCATGGAGGATTCGGACTGGGAAGGCTGCAACTCGGGCACATGGGTCGTAAATTGGGCATATATGGGAAGCGCATTCACATGGGAGGATCCAGTTGCCATTTTCCACGGCAATGCCAACACGCAGGCCTTCGCCGACGGTCACGCCGTAATCCACCAGTGGCAGTTCCCGTCGCTAATTAGCAGTGGTCTCGCTTGCGCCGCAGGGCAACCCACCTTTGGGGTTTACGCGCCTGCTTACACCGCAGACTATGCGTATGTCCGCTTCATGTATCGCTTTCCCGGCTGGCGATAGGACAATAGAGCTTCGTTACAATTTGGCGGTTGAACCTGGAAACGGCTTGCGTTGATTTGCTTTGTGGCGAAAAGTTAATCGTGCGCAAATCACCGCTCGCAAGTATCAAGCCGGGCCGACGGCTGCTCAAACTTTGGGCGTGGTTCGCGGTCCTGGGCATTCTCGGTATCGTTCTCTTGCTTGGCTTGGTTTGGCTTGACCACAATCAAGATACAACACTGCCCGCGCTGACCGGCGTGTTCGCTGTCGGTCGCACGACCTGGGTCTGGATCGACCCCGCTCACTCGGCCCCAATGGCGCCGCCGCACTGCCGCATCAATGCGGCGGTCCGCCCGACTTGGAACCCCCATTTATTGCGGAGCGGAGAATCTGGTCCTGCACACATTGGCCCTTTTCCCGAAACTTGTGGCTTGGCATGAATTCCGAAAAACAGCTATCCTGCTCCATGCGCATTCCCATTACTTTAGTCACCGCCGCAGTGTTGTCTGCCTCCATTCCGCGTTTGGCCGCCCAGGGCGATACCAACGCTGCTCCAGCGGCGACTGCGCCTTTTCCTGTGAACATCCAGGTGGACGCCGCCAGGACCAACGGCGCGATCCACCCAATCTGGCGTTTTTTCGGGGCGGACGAACCGAATTACGCCTACATGAAGAACGGGAGCAAACTGATCGGCGAGCTGGGCAAAATGCGGCCGTCCGGCACGGTCTATTTCCGGGCGCACAACCTGCTGACTTCGGGCGATGGCACGCCGGCGCTGAAGTGGGGTTCGACCGGCGTTTACCACGAGGACGCCAACGGCAAGCCGGTCTATGACTGGACGATTTTGGACCGCATCTTTGACACCTACCTGCAAAACGGCGTGCGCCCCTACGCGGAAATCGGTTTCATGCCCAGGGACCTTTCGATCAATCCCGATCCGTATCAGCATAGTTTTTCGCCAGATAAAAGCTACGGCTCGATTTTCACCGGCTGGAGCTATCCGCCCAAGGACTACCAAAAGTGGAGCGAACTGGTTTATCAATGGGCTAAACATTGCGTGGACAAGTATGGCGCGGCGGAGGTGGAGAAGTGGTATTGGGAAGTCTGGAACGAAGCGGACGGAGGTTACTGGCACGGCCAACCCGGCCAGCAAGGCCAGGAAAAATCCGAGGAGTTTTACAAATTGCACGACTACGCCGTGGACGGAGTGCGCCGGGCGCTCCCGACGGCGCGGGTGGGCGGTCCGGACTACGCGGGTTCCGGCGGGATCGCCCGCTTTTTCGAGCATTGCCTGCGCGGGACCAATTACGTCACCGGCAAAATCGGAACCCCCATTGACTTCGTCTCCTTCCATGCCAAAGGCTCGCCTTCCTTCACCGGCGGCCACGTCCGCATGGGCCTGGGCAATCAGTTGAGCCGGATCAACGCCGCGTTCGGAATTATCGGGAGTTTTCCGGAATTGAAGAACAAACCAATCGTGATCGGTGAATCCGATCCGGACGGTTGCGCGGCGTGCCTCGGCGGCGCTTATGGGTATCGCAACGGCTTGCAATTCGCCAGCTACTCCGCCGCCGCCTTCGCCCACGAACCGGACATCGCGGCGCGCAACGGCGTGAATCTGGAAGGCGCGCTGACGTGGGCCTTTGAATTTGAAGATCAGCCGTTGTTCAAGGGTTTCCGGGTTTTGGCCACCGGCGGGATTGATCTGCCGGTGCTCAACGTCTTTCGCATGTTCAACCAAATGGGCGGCCAGCGCATCGCCGCCGAGAGCGACGGCGCCGTGCCGCTGGACGACATCATCCGCCGCGGCGTTCGCGCCCAACCGGACGTGGCCGCGTTCGCCACCCTCGACGGCAAACGGCTTTGCGTCATGGTCTGGCATTACCACGACGACGACGTTCCCGGCCCGGACGCTTCGGTGGCATTGGAAATCGGCCACCTGCCCGCCACCGGCCCTGTAACCGTGCAGCATTTCCGAATTGATAAGGAACACAGCGACGCCTACGCCGTCTGGCAGCAAATGAACAGCCCCGCCGAACCGACGCCGGAACAATACGCCAAACTGGAGCAGGCCGGACAACTCGCCACGCTGGGCCCGGCAGAAACCGTTTCAGTGCAAGACGGCAAAGCGACGTTGCACTTCGCGCTCCCGCGTCAAGCCGTGTCGTTTCTGGAATTCGCGTGGTGATCTCAGTCCCACACGGCTTCAGCCTAGCTGATGGTTAGCCCTGACCGCCAGACGGTTGTGCTTTACGATGAGGCAGGACAGTTCAAGATCCTCAATGCCCTGCAAATCAAATTCGTGGAACCGGCGAAGGGCCGCTCCACGAAAACGCCGTAACGGGTTTGGATTCAACAAACCGTCCCGCGTCTCCTTCACCCCGGCGTGAGGCAGGCCGACGATGACAATATTGTTTGTAATCTCCCATTCCTCAATAATTTGACGTAAGTGTCGCAATTGCAACGCTTTAATATGTAAGTTCAAAACTCCCTATTCGCGATTTCTTCCTGTATCTTTTTTATTTGCCTGTCCAAATCGGCATAGGAACCCTTCCAGTTGAAGGACGTCTTGGGAAACTTGTGTGCAAGTATCGAGGCCGTCAAATCGCATACACGATATGGGTGTGGAGCATCTTTGTCGATTCCGTGTTCAAGTGTCTGTCCCTCCGCCGGCCGCTTGTCGTTCAACATCGGGAAGAAATCAGGCGCGTCCTGGAAACGCAGAAACGTTAGCACCTATCGACAGGTTCCAGTTCCGCTGCTTCCCTGGATGGAGGCGCATTTAAGCCGTTTCAATGCACCTTGACCAAGCGCAGGATGATATTCGTATCTCCCGCCTGCACGACAGGGGTTCTCCCGCTGGGGGAAGCCAACACCGTGGGCGTTGCGCCTGCCTCGAGCGACCCGCCCCAGTTGCCGATGAGATGGATGTCCCCCTCCACGAGTCCTTCACAAACGAAGTGGCCTGTGCTGTCAGTCTTGACAACCTGGACGCCATTCGCGCCACCCAGTTGTTCAGCTCCGGCCAGGCGGCTGCCCAGGCGAACCGTCGCGCCCGGCACCGGCTTGTCGTCGGGACCTAAAACTTGACCGGCCACCTTGTGATCAGCCCTTTTGAGCACAAAAGGCGGAACCTCGTACCGGTCAGCCCGGGACTCGGCCAACGGGAGGCTGGCATTGGCGCCACCGTAGCCTTTGACCGTAGCGCGCAGAAGGCAGGCAAAGCCCTGCGGCAAGGCTGGAATGGACAGAGAACCTTTCGCGTCGCCCGGCGGCACATTCAACGGATAATTAAATCGCCCGATCTGCAGTTGAAGAGAAATTGCCGCATCAGGCAGAGGCGTTCTCTCCTTATTCCTGACCGTTCCGACCAACGTTATTCCCGCAGCCAGTGTCAGGTCCAGCTTCTCCGGTATTTCCTGAAACTTCGCCAAAACCGCCAGGTTGCGGGCCGGATGCTGCGCCAAAAGGAAACTCGTTGCAGAACTGCATTCCGATCCATAATGGGCATATCTTTTGTTACATCAAAGGTAGCCCGCCGTGGCCGCAGAAGCAACTTCATAGAACCGAGAGGGTATCGGCGGAGAGATGACCGACATGGACGCCCGGTATTTGTTGACATTGAGTCGCAAATGTCCTCAGCCGGGAGTCCTTGGCGTTTAGACCCCTCGACGACCAGAAAAGCAGTACGTCCCAAGGCGAGTCATTTTCAAAGGTTCCTCGAATTGACCGCCCTCTGCTCGCGCAGGTCGCTCGGTTTTGGGAGTCTTCATGCCAAAAACTACGGCACACCGGGCGACCCGAAAATACGATAAAACTTCTGAGTTCGCAAAATCCACGTATTGAGATGCAAGATGGGTTCCGCCAGGTCAACGCCGCGGCAAGTCCTTTGGCGCCCTTCCCGCGCTTTGGCGAGCCAGATTGGCGAATAAAACGCGGGCCAGCCTGGGCGAATACGCGCGCGACGCCCATGCGGCTTCATCAGGAAGCTTGCGCTGGCAAAAACGTGCGCTAAAATTTGCTTATGCCGCTTACAAATTTAACATTGGCTGAAGAAGCCTTGTCATTGTCGCCAGAAGACCGGGCAGAACTGGCAAGGTTGTTGATTCACAGCTTGGAAAGCGACTCCCGCACGGACGCGGAGATAAAGGCCGAGTTAACCAGGCGGTTGGAGGAGTTGCTCTCGAATAAAGACGCGGGTTTGACCTTCCACGAAGTTTTCGGCCTCCCTTCGTGAAAGCAGTTTCCAGAAATCGCGATTATAGGTTGTGGAATAGGCGAAATCGACATAATCAGTACGATGAGGGCATCGCCCCAGCCGGAATTGGGCTCCCGCCTCGCCAGAAAGCAAACTGAGGCACGCGTCGTCCTTCTCCTCCCTGCGCCACATTCAACGAGTTTAAAAGAGAACTGACACTTGCTCGCCTTAAACCGCGACTATGTCCACCCTCGGCAGCAGAAGGAATATCGCTGTGCCAATTCCGATCGCCAGCGCTATTAGCTTCCAGCGCCAGCGCAGAATTCGCTTTTCATCCGCGCCCCAGCCACCGCGACTCGCCCCCAAAGCCAGGCATCCCAGGGCGCCAAACGGTAGCGCAACGTTAAGGGCAATCGTCACCGCGGCAGCATCGCTGTAAACTACGGGACTTTGGGATCGAAAGAGACCTGCCCATTTGATTTGCAAATCTGTATCCATTTGCTTTGGAGTCAACGTGGCGGATAATTTTGTGCCGACGGTCGAAGCGCCGATCAAGTCCAAAACCTCCTGATCCGCGACGCGCAACCATGTTCCCGATTGCTTTCCTTGCGGCTGCCAATTTACAGCCACCCGGTCGCAGCGCTCTGCATGGAAATGGTCGGCAATGGCCCGCTGACTGCCGAACACATACAAATCCATGCGACATGGGCCGTTGTCGATTGCGGTCAGACGCGTCGGGTAAACCGGCGACTGAGTTTGGAAGGTGAAAGCCAGGGGATGGATGGCCGTGTAACCAGATCCACCGGGATCACGGCGGACCTTGCTGCCTACAAACACCCAGCCGCGGCCGACGTAATCGCGAATTGCCGACTGGGCATTAGTGGCCGTTTCGTAGCCGTTTTTCTGGAGCCATTCGATTATATTCCGGGGATTTGTGCCCTGGATGGTAGTCGCCTCAAAGACACCGGCTTGCTGAACCGAAATAACCCTCACTGCATCGTCGGCTTGGGCGGCGGAAAGCTCGGAATTTTCGCCCAATGTTTGAACGAAACCCCACATGGTTGGACCCGGGGGAAAGACCAGGAGGGCGCCGAACACGATTCCCACGAGGGTTAACATGGCGAAGACCGCCGGGGTGCGAGCGAACAATCGGCTGCACACCGCCAAGCACAAAACGAGCACCGCCAAGAAAGCGCTCTTGGTCGCAATCCCCGCGCCCACAGTCAACAACAGACACAACGGCAAATCTGCCGCGACGGACGTTTCGTCCTTCGACGAGCGCCAACCGAGAAAACCCACCCCCCAAACGAACAAAATCCAAATGAAATAGGGATGCACTGGATGAATCAGTTTTGGCCGAAACATGCCGCGCAAACCGTCGAAAAAACTCTCGGAAACAGGCTTGATCCCAGGCGGTGATGGCAACGGCACCACCCAGGCGAAATTGGTTCCATCGCCTTGAAATGAAGTTTCAATTACCAGGCGCTCAACTCCGGGGGCATAGCAAATCAATGCCTGCTGGTCCGGAATTTCAACCTTTTGAGAATAAACTTGTGGAACGACCATCCCATCGGCAAAGACTGACGCCACCGAAGCACAAAGCCAAATTGCCAAGGCGGTTGAGCATCGTTTGACGCACTCCATCGTATTGGCATCAGTCATTTTCCTTTTGATTGCAAGTAAGAAAAGATCATCGGACGGCAACGACAGGGGTCAGCCCGGATAGCTGAATTGGCGTCCGAGAGAGTTTCGAATGAGGCAGAAAAGGGTTATCCATTAATACCTGGTATCATAAAGGGTTCTCGCTTTCGCCAATTTGGCGTTTTCGTCCGGTCATTAGTTTCGTCTGGTCGTGCTTGGGTCAGTCTGGAAACTTGCCGTTGGCCGCCAAAGCAAGTATCATCTCCGCGATGTCCGAAACCGACCAGTCATTGCGCGATCCCGCCGTCCGCCAGCCCCAACTCGAGCTGGCCAGAAAGGCGTATCGCGAGTTTTACGCGCAATGCTTCTGGTCCTACCGCGAAAACGCCGACATCACCGAAGACAAAATCCCCTTCGTCATCCGGGGCCTGCGCGCGCACGGCGGACTCGCAGGCTACCGTGTCGCCGCCGAGCTATGCCGTTAGGTGACTTCGAGCGGGAAGTGCTGCGACGGCTGGCGATGAATCGGAATCCCGACAGCTACGTGGCGGGTGCCACTGTGCTAAATCAAAGCGCCGATTCGCCCCGCACTTCCAGGGACGTGGACGTATTTCACGACGCCATTGCCACCCTAAACCTGTCGGCGGATCGCGACATTGCCACATTGAGGACATCCGGTTACGAGGTCGTTGAGACAGGCCGGCGGCACGACACGTTCTGTCGCGCGTCCGTGCATCGAGACGGGAAGCAGTCTATCGCCCGGATGACCTCGCCGATTTGACACTCTCGAAGCCGGTTACTCTATCGCAACTAAAGGAACGATGGCTGGAAGCTTCGTCGGCTGCTCTCGAATTGATTGCCGCGCTTCCGCCCAACGAAGTTGGCTGCCTCTATCTCGATCGAACCGGCAAGCCTGTCTGCCCCGATCCCAAATCATCGGAGTTTCCAAAACTCACGCGCCGCTTCGGCAGCATCAAAGGCGCATGGCCGTGCATTGTCGAATAGTGAAAGGAAACGGCTGATTTCCGGACGTGCCCGCTGGAAAGTCTAGTGAAGGGTTGGACTGTCTCGCTGTTCAGTTAGAATCGCGTGAGCAGTTCCAGCGCCTTGACCCGCTTTTCGATGTTCGCGCGGGTGGCGCGGGTGGTGGCGGTCAGCCCCATGCCCTCGCAGCAGAACGACGCCACCACGCTGCCGTAAATCATGGCGCGGCGCAGATTCTTTTCCACCGGACCTTTGGCCGCGGCCAGATAGCCCATCATGCCGCCGACAAAAGAATCGCCCGCGCCGGTCGGGTCCACCACCTTCTCGAGAGGGAAGGCGGGCGAGAGGAATAGTTTTCCGCCCGAAGACAGAATGGCGCCGTTTTCCCCTTTCTTGACAATGACGTGTTTGGGACCGAGCTTGTGGATCTTCTTGACTGCCCGCACCAGGTTGTCGTCCTGGGTCAATTGCCGGGCCTCGCTTTCGTTGAGGACAAATCCGTCCACCCGCTGGAGCAGCTCGAGCAGGTCGGCCAGGGCGATGTTGAGCCACAAATCCATGGTGTCGGCGACGACGAATTTCGGGCGGCGCATCTGGTCGAGGACGTGGCGTTGCAGGGAGGGCGCAATGTTGGCCAGCAACACGAACGAGCTTTGCCGGCAGGATTCCGGCAGCGTGGGCAGGAAGGTTTCGAACACCCCCAGCTCGGTGGCAAGGGTGCGTCGATTGTTCATGTTGACCTCATATTCTCCGGCCCAGTGGAAGGTTTTGCCGGGGGAGACCTGCAAACCTTCGAGGTCAATCTTGTGCTTGCGGTAGAGCGTGAGGTATTTTTTGGGGAAGTCGTCGCCCACGATGCCGACCATCTTCACGGGCCCAAAGAAGCTCGCCGCCACGGCGGCGTGGCTGGCCGAACCGCCCAGCAGCCGCGGATTTTCCGAGTGCGGAGTTTTGATCGAATCCAACGCCGTCGAACCAACAATCAGTACGCTCATTTTGATTTCAATTTGTAAAAGTGACCGCGCCATCTTACCCGCGGAGCAGCGAACAGCAAGCGCGGTCAGACGCAGGGCAGACGCATTTAAGGGATGATCACTGCCGGAACAGGATCAATGATCAGAGCCGGCACCACCTCGACTGGCGGCGCCACCACCACGGGCGGCGGGACAACGACTCTCGGCGCGGCCACCACGACCACCGGCGTTGGCACGGCGACCTCTCCGCGGCGACCGCGCCAACCCCATCCGCGTCCGGGAAAAAAGCAACCGGTCGTCGTGAGGAGCGTAATAAGACAGGCAAATAAAATAATCTTTTTCATATTGAGTTCGAGAATTGGCAAAGTTCCAAGAGCCCGCACTGCAACGGCGATCACAGACCGCCATTACAGCCAAAACAACTTTGCCGATTTCGTTTGGATTGACTGCACAGTAACATTACGCGGCGGGCCAAAACTTCGCGATGGGGTGTTACCCGGTGTCTTGGAAAAACTGATGGGCGGACGGCGTGACGCATTTGCCAAAATGGAAAAGCCATAGTCTGACCTTTGTCAAAACCATGGCTAAATCGCAGGCGTCCCGTCAATGTCCGTCACGGCCAACGGCATTGACCATGCCCGTCCGTGCGCCCGGACGAGGGCGCAACCGGTCAGGCGCGGGCGCGACGGAATCGGCGCGCAAAATCAAACGCGATCAGACCCACCAGCCCTAAAGCAACGCTTCCAGAGTCTGGCGCGGAAGCCGTATGACCAAGAACATCCAGTTCATTGATGCCCCCATTCAGTCCGCCATAGAGAGAATCCACGTTGAATTCAAGGTATTGGCCGACAACGTCCGAAGGCAGCGTGAAATTCACGGTCGTAAGATTGGCCCATTCCGCGTAGGTGAAAGAGCCGGTCAGAACCGTGGTGAAATGAACGTCATCCGAGGAAACCGCGATGTCGAAGTCCTGCGTTCCACGGTCAAAGTGTCCGCGATTATGGGTATCCTGGATGTTGAAGCCGCTGATGTCGTAGTTGCCTTGGAGGTTGATAATAGCGGTGCCAAGCTGACCTTGCGGGGCCAACCAAAACGACCAGTTGCCGGGAGTTCCGGTATCGCCACCCAGTCCATCCGTGATATTCGAGGCCGGGAAAACTTCGGTTCCCTGGTTGTAATAGGCGCCACTGACCGGATCACCCAGAGAGATGACGGGATCATTCGCTTGGGCGGTGAAGACCGCGAACAAGGCGCCAGCAGCGACGGCTTGAGTGGAGCGTAACACGCGCGCGTGTTTCCGGAGGTCCAGGTTTTGCAAGTTTTTCATATTCAAGTTCGTTATTCTACAGTTCCTTAGGTGTTTACCCCCTTTGCGCAGAGGCGGGAATTGGGGCATTGTACGATATGAAAAGCAGTTTCGTGAAGATGATCGGGGCGGCGGCCGGGGCGCTCGGAGTATTAGCCGAAGGATCGGTCGCCAGCGCGCAAGTCGCCGCCGAGAACAAGACCGTTGTGCAAACAAACGCCGCCGCGGCCAAGCCGACGGCCCCGTCCACGGCGCAACCGTACGCGCCCATCGGCGGAGCCTTTACCCCAGCGTTGACAGGACGGACCCAATGGCCCGGTTATCTCAACGGAAACAGCCCGGTGGCGTTGGGCGGCCAGTTCGGCCAGGGACCGGTGGGAGGAGCGTTCTC
>Ga0302320_10023620_pt1 | contig 12059 bp, 15 predicted proteins | sample Bog_T0_3_FD_202130 | JGI IMG/M metagenome (GOLD analysis project Ga0302320, IMG submission 202130) | Peat permafrost microbial communities from Stordalen Mire near Abisko, Sweden - Bog_T0_3 | ecosystem: Environmental > Terrestrial > Soil > Wetlands > Peat | place: Sweden: Abisko, Stordalen Mire...
GCATCGCGCTCTGGTCGAAGCGGGCCGCCGTCTCCAGAGCGAAGCCGGCGGCCGCGGTCCCCGCCCGGCCCTGAGCCGGGTCGCCTTCATTGGCTCGTCCGGAGCGGGACGGACCACCGCCCTGTGCAAATGGCTGGGCAAGGAAGTCTTTACCCGGGGCCGCACCGGCCATGTCGTCACGGTCGAGTTTGACCGGCCGAATCCGTCCGGCGCTCTGCCTCTTTTCTGCGAAGCGCTGGGTGTGCCGGTCGCGCACTTCCCGGCCGCGACCCGGCCGGTCACGCCCGGCGGCTTCGTCGCCTTCGACCTGCCCAGCCTTTCGCTTTCCCGGCCGGAGGCCAACGCCGCTTTGGCGGATTTTCTCAACCGCGAGGGCATCGCGGAGCGGGTACTGGTGATCAACGCCGCCTACGACCACTCGGCGATGCGCGCGACCTATGCCGCCGGCCGGGCGCTGGGGGCGACCCACCTGGTTTTCACCCATCTCGACGAGATCGCCCAGTGGGGCGGGCTGTGGGACTACCTCATTGACCGCGCGCTCGAGCCGCTCTTTCTCGCCAACGGGCCCTCGCTCACCGGCGACTGCGAAGAGGACGTCTTCGGCGCGCTGATCCGCCGCACCCTCGCCTCCGGCCCCGCGCCGGCGGAGGAAACCTCCGAAGACGAAGCCGGGCCCCTCGTCGCCTTCCCCTCATGAGATTCATCTTCTTCCTCGGCGGATTCTGCGGCTTTGTCGTCGCCGGCGCGACCGGCTTGTGGGCCGAACACGCCCTCGACCGGGTGCTCCTCGACGCCGCCATCGGCTGCTTCGCCGGAGCCCTTCTGTTTCGCTCCTTCTGGAACGCGGTCCTCCGCGGCATCCGGGAAGCGTACCTCGCCCGCCGCGCCGCGGCCACGGCGGCGGTTTCGGCCGCCCCCGCCGCCCCGGCCAAGCCCCACTCCTAACTTTCCGCTAACCCCCTCATTTCATGAAAACCGCAGAAGAAACTGTTCCCGGCAAGGATGCCTCAGCCGCCGCCGCTTGGCGGGCGTACCAAGGAGTCTCCCCCGGAGCAATCGACGAGAAGGAGTTGATCGAGCGCTATCTTCCGCTCGTCCGCAACGTCGTCGACCGGATCAAAATCAACCTACCACCCCATGTCGACGTGGCCGATCTTTACAGCGTCGGCGTCACCGGGCTGATCGCCGCGGTCCGCCGCTACGACCCCGACCAGGGCAACACCTTCGCGGGCTATGCCGCGACCCGCATCCGCGGGGCCGTCTTGGACGAGCTCCGGCGGATGGACTGGTGCCCGCGGCGCGTCCGGGCCCGGACCCGCAAACTGAAGGAGGCGATCGGCGTTATCGAGCAGAAGCTGGGCCGCGCCGCCACGGAGCAGGAGATTTGCTCCGAACTTAAGCTGACGCCCCAGGATTACGCCAAGTGGCTGGAAGAGTCCCGCCCCATCACGTTCATCGCCATCGACCAGACCTCGGAAGGGGAAGAGTCCGAAGGGGGCTCCCTCCACGAGGTCCTGGCCGATGAAACCGACGAAACCGGCCGGGAAAAGATGGAAAAGCAGGAATTAATGCAACTTCTCACTCAACGAATGACCGAACTGCCCGATATACCGAGGAAGATACTAGCTATGTATTACTTTGAGAAGATGCGGCTGGCCGAAATTGCGCAAGTCTTTGGCCTGACCGAGTCCCGTATTTGCCAGATCCACTCCCAAACCATCCTTAGTCTCCGGTCTTATCTCAGTCGCGCCCAGCAACGCTGACCGGCGACTTCTAGTCACCAGCCTCGCGTATGCTTATCCTCCTAGGCGCTTTTATCGTCCTAGCCTCCACCCTCGGCGGGTTCATGCTGGCGGGCGGCAAGCCCCTGGTCCTGATGCACGTGTCGGAATTCGTGGTCATCGGCGGCGTGGCCGTCGGCGTGCTGATTATCGCCAGCCCGAAGCACCTCCTGATCGAGATCGTTCACAAGGTCAAAGAGGCGATCGGCGGCAAATCGGCGGGCAAGCCGGAGTGCTTCGAGATGCTTAAGCTCCTCTACGAGCTCTTCATGACCGGCCGGCGCAACGGCCTGATCGCCCTCGACGAGCACGTGATGGATCCGCAAAACAGCGCGGTTTTCCAGCGCTATCCCACACTGCTCAAACACGCCGACCGGCTGCAGTTTCTCTGCAACGGTCTTAAGCCGGTGATTGACGGCAAGATCAAGCCCGACCAACTCGAGTACCTGATGGAGTCCGAATTCCAGGCCAAAGCCGAGGAAGCGGAGCATCCGGTGGCCCTCCTGCAGCTGGTGGGCGATTCGCTCCCCGGCATCGGGATTGTCGCCGCCGTCTTGGGCATCATCAACACCATGTCCGCCATCGCCGACGGGCCGGAAGTGGTCGGCGAGCGCGTCGCCGCCGCCCTCACCGGCACCCTCCTCGGCATCTTTATCGCCTACGGTTTCGTCAATCCCATTGCCAACCGCATCGCGCTGAACAACAACGCCGACTCCCAGTGCCTGCGCTGCATCAAGATCGCGGTGGCGGGCTTCGCCAAGGGGCTCGCGCCCCTGACCGCCGTCGAGATCGCCCGCCGGTCCCTGGACACGGCCGTCCAGCCCTCCGCGCGCGACCTCGAGGCCGCGACCAAGACGATGGCGCCCGCCAAGTAACGGCGGCCCCCACCATGTCCAAGGGCAAACATCACGGCGGAGCCTGGAAGGTCGCCTACGCCGACTTCGTCACCGCCATGATGGCCCTGTTCATGGTGTTGTGGATCTGCGCCCAGGACAAAAAGATCCTGCTCTCCACCTCGCGGTATTTCCAGAGCCCGTTTCGCAGCCCCCTTTCGGCCAACTCCGGCGTCATGCCCTATGAGAAGATGTCGGACAGCAAGAGCGAGAGCTCGAGCAAGGACGACCTGCCGACCGGCCAGGAGCAGCCTTCCAGCAGCAATAAGCAGATCGAACTCAGCTTCCTCAACGCGGTTGCCGCCGATTTCTACCGTTTGCTGCACCTGGACGAGGACTTGAACCAAAAACCGATCGATATCCAAGTTACGAGTGACGGCCTGCGGGTGACCCTCTTCGATCGCGCCAAGCGCCCGCTCTTTTCCGACCAGGGCGCGGACCTGACGGAGTGGGGCAAGTTTGTCATGCAGAACTTGGCCTGGTTGATCGATCGCCATCATTTTTACGTGACGATCGACGGGCACACCCGCTCCAATATTCCGTTCCGGGACAAGAATTATTCCGCCTGGGAACTCTCCGCCGACCGGGCCAATGCCTCGCGGCGGCTCCTCGTCTATTACGCCGTCGATCCCCAATTGATCGAGCGGGTGGCCGGCTATGCCGACACCCAGCCGGTCCCGGGCGAGCCCACGACGTCCGAAGCCAATCAACGCATTACCCTCAGCCTGACGCTGGTTTCGAAAGAACATCGCGGGAAGCTCCCGGCCAAGCCCCGGCCCGCTCCCTCCCGAATCGGCGCCGTGCAAACCCCCGTCGCCTTTACTCCTCCCTCTTTATGAAAACTTTTCTCCACAATAAGAAGCCTCTGACCCTGCCGGGGCTCACCCCGTCGAACCTGGCCGCCCGCCAGGCCTTTCCCGCGATTGGCGCGGTCGAGACGAAGAACGAGGGCCATGACGGGACCCAGATCGAGATCGTCAAAGAGGGCGACAAAGTGGCCCGGTTGATTATCACCTGCGCCTGCGGGGAGCGGATCGAAGTGGAGTGCCTGTATCCGGCGGGGTCCTGAGGCTTCCCGTTCCGGGGTGGGCGAGGGCGAGAGGGGGGTGGTCTAGGTAATTTCTGCCGGGGCCCGCGGCCCGGTTAGCGCGAGTGGGAAAAGGATATTTTAAGTCGTTAATAATAAACGCTTAAAATAGTCAAAATAGCGGTTGGCATCGGCTTTGCTATAAGAGCGGTACCAAGTTATGGATATCGGGCTCTACCAAAGCGCAGCATCTCTCGCCTCCCTGGAACGGTGGCAGGATGCGGTCGCGCAGAATATCACCTCGAGCCAGGTGTCGGGCTACCGCAAGCGCACGGTGGAATTTTCCACCCAGTCCGGGGGCGAATGGCACCTCGATCCTAGCGTGTCGACGACAGGGGACACCACCCAGACGGCGGTCTTCCCGAAGACCACGGCCGGCATCAATTTTCAGGCGGGCGAGCCCCAGCCCACCGGGCGGGACCTCGACGTGGCCATCGAGGGCAAAGGTTTCTTTGAAGTTGAGCAGGCGGACGGGACCAAGGCCTACAGCCGCGATGGCGCGTTCACGGTCCGGTCCGATCGCACCCTGGTGGACAGCTCCGGGGCCGAGGTCATGAGCACTTCCGGCAGCGCCATCACGCTTTTGCCCAACGGCGCCAAGGTCGTGATCAACCGCGACGGCACCGTCATGCAGGGCAACTCGACTGTTGCCCGCATCGGCGTCCAAGACTTCACCGATCCGCGTCAGCTGACGCCGGTGGCCGGCGGTCTCTTCGTGCCCGGCAAGGACCAGGAGGCGGTCCCGGTGGAAAAGCCCATGCTGCTGCAGGGCTACTCCGAAGCCTCCAACGTCACGCCCATGCGCGAAATGGTCGACATGGTGCTGATCTCGCGCTCCTACGACGCCAACCAGCGCCTGATCAAGAGCGCCGACGAGCAGATGCAAAAAACCCTCGACGCCCTCGGCTGACCATGCCCGCGCCCATGACTTCCCCAGGCAGACAACCGCAATCACGACTGCATGGCCGCGCGCGCGATGGGGGCGCGCCGGCCCCACTTTCCCCCGCCGTCTCGGCTGCCCTGGCTCGCGTTTCCTCCCGCCTATGAACCTCTCGCTCTACTCCGCCGCCACCGGCATGGAGTCCCAGGAACTCAACCTCAACACCATCGCCAATAACCTGGCGAACGTGAACACCCCGGGCTTCAAGAAAAGCAAGATCGAGTTCCAGGATCTCCTCTACACCCAGCCCCGCACCTCCGGCGCCGACACCGGCGGCGGCAATCTTCTCCCCACCGGGGTGGAAGTCGGCAACGGTTCGCGCGTCGCCGCCACCTCCAAGGTCTTTACCCAGGGCCAGGTGACGCAGACTGGCCAGCAGCTCGATCTCGCGATCCAGGGCGACGGCTTCTTTGAAGTGCAGAAGGCCGACGGCACGATCGCCTACACCCGCGACGGCTCGTTCAAGCTCAATGCCCAGGGCCAGGTCGTGAATGCCGACGGCCTGCCGGTCTTGAGCGGCTTCCAAGCCATTCCAGTCGGCACGACCGGCATCGACATTTCCCAAACCGGCAACGTCGCGATCACCTCGTCCAGCGGCGTCTCCAGCTTCCAGCTCACGCTCGCGCGCTTCGCCAATCCCGCGGGCTTGCAGAGCCTAGGCGGCAATCTTTACGCCGAGACTGCCGCGAGCGGGGCCGCCACCACCGGCCAGCCGGACCAGAACGGCTACGGCACGACGCTTCAAGGCTACCTCGAGGGCTCCAACGTCAACATCGTCGAGGAGATGGTGAATCTCATCACCGCCCAGCGGGCCTATGAGATCAATTCCAAGTCGGTTCAAGCCTCTGACCAGATGCTCCAAAACGTGGCCAATATGAAACAATCATGAAGCGCCGGATCGCCTTGCTGCTTTCCCTCCTTTCGGCCGCCGCGCCGCTCGTCCGCCCTGCGGCCGCGCTCGATGCGGTCGCCCCGGCCCCCGCGGCCGCCCCGGTTGCGTTTACGACCGAGCGCATGCGCAACGAGCTCGGCCGCCTCCTGGCCAACCATTTCAATCTCGAAGGCGAGCTCGAAATCGAGTTGCTCCACACCTGGGCGCCGCCCGCACGTTCGGCCGCGATCTGGCAGCTCGAAGTCCTGGAGTTCCCCGCCTTCGCTACCCCGATGATGGCGGTGCGCTGCCGGCTCGTGGCCGATGGCGTGGTGGCGGACCAGCCCAACCTGACTATCCGGGCGTCGCTCTGGCGCGACGTCTGGTTTGCCCGCCAGCCGGTGACGGCCGGAACGACCTTCAGCCCTGCCTCCCTCGATACCCAGCGCATCGACTGCTTTCGGGTCCATGACGCCCTCCCCGCCTCGGCCGGCGACCGCTCCTACAATTTCGCCCGCGACATCCCCCCCGACCGCATGCTGACCTGGCACGATCTGGTCCGCCGCCCCCTGGTGCGGAAGGGCGACCTGGTTGAGGCCACGGCCCGCGAGGGCTTGCTCTCCGTCACCATGAAGGCCCTCGCCCTGGAAAACGGCGCCCGCGGCGACATCATCAATTTGCGCAACCCCGAATCCCACAAGGAAATCTCCGCCCAAGTGGTGGATGACGGTCACGTCGAGATCCGTTTCTGATGCCCATGCATTCTTTCCGTTCCTGTTTGATTCTGGCCCTGGGCCTTGGCGCCGGCTTCTCCGTCCGGGCCGATTCCCTCTGGAAGACTCCGGGCGGCGATCCTCTCAGCATTTACGCCGATCACAAGGCCTGCCATGTCGGGGACATCGTCACCGTGGTGGTCTCGGAAGCCGCGGCGGCCCAGAGCACCCAGAACAAGGAGTCGACCCGCAGTTCGACGCTGAACGACGCGGTCGGCCAGTTCGTCTTCTCTCCCGCCGTCAGCGGCCTGGGCACCCACGGCGGGCAGACGCCGGCGATTTCGCTTTCCGGCAAGTCGGACTACACCGGAGGCGGGCAGGTGACCAATTCCAACAGCGTCACCAGCACGGCCGCGGTGGTGGTGACCGACGTCCTCCCCAACGGCAACTTTGTCATCGAGGGCATCCGCCTCATCTCCTTCTCCGGCGAAACCCAGTACATGGTCCTGCACGGGCTGGTCCGGCCGGATGACATCAGCAGCACCGACACGGTGAATTCGACCAACATCGCCGACGCCCGCATCGAAGTGGTGGGGCAGGGCGCTTTGTCCGATGCGCAGAAGCAGGGCTGGTTCAGCAAGATCTACGAGATGCTCCGCCCCTTCTAAAGAGCCGCCTATGTCCGCTTTCTCTACTTTCCGCCTCCGGGCTCTCGCCCTCCTCGCCCTCGTCCTCGCGCCGGGCCTGCTTTCGGCCGCTCGGCTGAAGGACATCACTCTGGTCGAAGGCGGCCGGGACAATCAATTGGTCGGCTACGGCATGGTCGTCGGACTGGCCGGCGACGGTGACAGCAACTCCAACGGCACCCTCCACATCGTCGCTAACATCCTGCAACGCTACGGCATTTCGGTCAACATCCAGGATCTCAAGTCCAAGAACGTGGCCGCCGTCATGGTCACGGCCGACATCGCCGCCTTTCTCAAATCCGGCGCGCGGATCGACGTCGTCGTTTCCTCCATGGGCGATGCCAAGAGCCTGCAGGGCGGCGTGCTCCTGCAAACCCCCTTGCTGGGCGCCGACGGCCGCGCCTATGCCGTGGCCCAGGGCCCCATCGCGGTCGGCGGCTTTATCGGCGGCGCCGGCGGCCCGGGCGGGGCTACTGTCCAGAAGAACCATCCCACGGTCGGGGCGATCAGCAACGGCGCCATCGTGGAACGGCCGATCCCGGCCCAGTTCGTCCATGACAACCAGTTGCGCCTCCTGCTCCAAAATCCCGACTTTAACACCGCCGAGCGCATGGCGGAGGCCATCAACGCCCGCTGGCCGGACGCGGCCGATCCGGTCGACGCCGCCACCGTGGCGGTGCGCCTGCCGGTTGCCTACCACCATCACGACGTCGCCTTCGTGGCCGAGCTCGGAATGGTGGAGGCGAGCCCCGACACCCAGGCCCGGATCGTGATCAACGAGCGGACCGGCACGATCGTCGCCACGGCGACTGTCCATATCTCCGAAGTCGCGATCGCGCATGGTTCGCTGACCATCACGGTCTCGCAGACCCTGGGGGTGAGCCAGCCCAACGCCGGCAGCAATGGCGGCTTCGGGGGCTTTCCCGGCGGCGGCGGCGGCGGTTTCGGCGGCGGGGGTCAGACGGTCGTCGTCCCCAGCACCCAGACCAATGTCAACGAGACCAAGGGCGGCTTCACTGTCCTGAACGAACCGCCGACGATCGAGCGGCTGGCCGCGGCCCTCAACGCCTTCGGCGTCTCCACCCGCGACATGATGGCGATCTTCCAGACCCTGAAGCGCTCCGGCGCCCTCCAGGCGGATCTGATCATCAACTGATTTTTCCCCGCGCCCCATGGATCTTTCCCCCATCAGCGCCGCCGGCATGACCTCTAGCACCATGGCGGCGGCGGCCGGTGTCAATGCCAGCCAGACCCCGGCGCAGCAGCGCGCGGCGGTGGCCGGCCAATTTGAGGCCATCATGCTGCGCCAGCTCTTGGGCGACAGCATGAGCTCGATGATGGGCGGCGAGGACACCGCCGCCGGCGGCATTTACGGCTACATGCTGACCGACGTATTTGCCTCCAAATTGGCGGCGGGCGGCGGCATGGGCCTGTCCAAGGTCATTTCCTCTCAATTGGCGCCCCGGCCCGGAATCGAGCCGATGGCGGAACAGAAAGACACTTTATGAACGAAGGATGGCAACAGCTGGCGGATCGCCTCCGCCAGGAAATTTCGGAATACGGGCAATTGCTCAGCCTGTTCGATGAGCAGCAACGCCTGATCCTGCGCAATGCGCCGGAGAGTGTCCTGGAGGCCAGCCATGGCATCGAGGGCCAGGTTCAGATCCTGGGCCAGCAGCGCCGGCTGCGGGAGGAAGCAGTCGCGGCCTTCGCTCAGGCCCACGGCCAGCCCGCCGCCACCACGCTGCGCTCGCTGCTGCCGTTCTTCCCCGCCGAAGCCCGCCCGCTGATCCAGGCCCTGATCACCGAGATAAATTTGCTGATCCACCGCGTCCGCCGCACCTCGGCCCGCAATCACCGCCTGCTGCAGTGCGTCGTCGAATGCCACCAGGAAATCCTCCGCCGCCTGCGGCCGGACGCCTTCACCAAGACCTATGGCCGCAGCGGCCGGGTTTCACTTTCCGCCGTGCGCTCGGCTCCCGCCATTCTGAGCGTCGGCTAACTTTGCCATGTCCGGACTTTTTTCGCTCCTCAGTTCCACATCCTCCGCGCTGAATGCGCAGAGCGAGGCGATTAACGTCACGGGTAACAACATCGCCAACGTCAATAACCCCAACTATTCGCGGGAGACGGTCGACTTCGAGCCTTTGACCTCGGTGCAGACGGCGGATGGGCTGCAAAGCACCGGGATGACCGTCAGCGTCACCCAAACACGGGACTCGATCCTGGACGCGATGGTGCGCCAGGAGGACTCCCTCACCGCCGGATTCAATGCGCAGCAGAATGTCTTGCAGCAAGCTCAGGCCTCGTTGAACGAGAGCATCACGAACAGCTCAACCTCGGCGGCCACCAGCGGCACCGACACCACCACCGTGACCGGCTTGAGCGCCGCGATCGACGATTTCTTCAACTCTTTTGAGAGCCTGGCGGCCAGCCCGAGCGACCCCACCCAAGCGGCCTCCGTGGTGCAGCAGGCGGGCGTCTTGACCGACCGCTTCTCCCAGGTGGACCAGAATCTGGCCCAGGTGCAAGACGCCGCCACGAGCAGCGTGGCGGGCAACATCACGACGGCCAATGGCCTTTTGCAGCAGGTGGCCCAGCTCAACGGCCAGATCGGCAGCCTGGAGACGAACTCGCCCGGCTCGGCCGTTCAGCTCCGCGACCAGCGCGAAGGCGATCTCGAAACCCTGGCCGGTCTGATGCCGATCAGCGTGACGGAGAGCACCAACGGCGAGGACCAGGTCACGACCACGGATACCTCCGGCCAGCCCGTTTCTCTGATCAGCAATGGCACCGTGACGAATTCCCTGTCTTTTTCCGGCGGCGTCATCTCGGCCGGGACGACAGCCTTGGGGCTCTCTTCCGGAACGATGGCGGGTACCCTGGCGGCCGGTACTTCGGTCCAGGATCTGCGCACCAGTCTCGACACGCTGGCCGGCCAAATCGTCACCGCGGTCAATTCCGCCTATAATCCCGGCGGCGGCGGGGCCAACTTCTTCGCTGCCTCCGGCACGACGGCGGCCACGATCGCGGTCGATCCCAGTCTGACCGCGTCGACCCTTCAGGCCGGAACCGGCGCTCCAGGAGACAATTCCATCGCCCTGGCGGTGGCGGCGGTGGCCAACCAGACCTTTTCCACCGCCGGCGGCGATCTGATCGACGGCACCATCAGTCAGTCCTATGGCAACACGGTCGCCGGTGTCGGCCAGGCGCTGGCCACGGTCACGACCCAGGCGACCGACCAGGCGAATGTCCAGACCATCGTCAACAACGAGCGCTCGAGCGAAAGCGGCGTCTCGATCGATGAAGAAATGTCCAACCTCGTCACCTACCAGCGGGCTTACCAGGCCTCCTCCGAGGTCTTCCAGGTTGTGGACAGCATGCTGAGCGACTTGATGACTGACCTCGGCTCCATCACCTGATCTTCCCGACATGCGTATTACCAACAATATGGTCACCAGCTCCATTCTTTCGGAGCTTCAGGGACTGGAAACCTCCCAGGCTAGCCTGCAGAACGAAGTGTCCAGCGGCCTGGCCGTTAGCCAGCCGTCGGATGATCCCCAGGCCTTCTCGCAAGTCGTCCAGCTCGAAAGCCAAAACCGCCAGCTGCAGCAATTCGCCAACAACCAGACGCAGGCCCTCAACGTCGCCACCGCCTCGTATTCCGGGCTGAGCTCGCTCCAGCAGCTCTACGACCGGGCCAACCAACTCGGCGCTCTCGGCTCCGGTTCGGATGTGACCAATTCCGGCGCCTCTTACGCGACGGAACTCGATCAGCTGATTCAGCAGACGGTGCAGGTGGCCAACAGCCAGTTGGACGGCAGCTACATTTATGGCGGCACGGCCACGGCGACTCCGCCCTTTGTGGCTACGACCGACAGCTCAGGCTCGATCACCTCCGTCAGTTACGCCGGCAATGACAGCACCACCCCGATTCCGATTTCCCAGAACGCGACGGTGGTGCCCGGCACATCCGGGGCGACTAATTCCGGCATCGCCGATTTCATCAACAATATGATCGCGCTGCGCGACGCGCTAAATTCGGGCGATTCGACCGCGATCAACACGGCGAATACGACGCTGACTTCGTCGGAGAACGTCATCACCTCGGCGGTGGCCGACAACGGAGCGGTCCAAGCCCGCATCCAGTCGGATCAGACCGAACAGCAGGCGGCTTCGACCCAGAATTCGACCATGATCTCCAACGCCACCAGCGCCGATTTGTCCGCCACCATGGTCAAGCTCAACCAGGCGCAATTGGCCTACCAGGCCGCCCTCCAGACCGCCTCTTCCGTCATGCACCTTTCCATCCTCAACTATATTCAACTCAACTAAACCCTGATCCTTCCGCGCATGAAAGTACTGCCCGAACTCTCTATCAGCCCGCTCGACACGATCGCGGCGAATGCTTTTTCCCTGCCCCAGGGCCTGATCGGCTTCGCCGACTATTCCCGGGCCGAACTGCTCTATCTGCCCGACCATCTGCCCTTTCTCTGGCTCAAGCTCTCCGGGCCGGTCGGCTCGGTGAATTTCGTCGTGATCGAGCCGGGCGGGATCATCCCCGGCTACGAACTCGAAATCTTCGACAACGACGCCGAGGCCCTCGACATCAGCGATCCGACGGAAGCCATGATTCTCAACATCGTCACGGTGCAGCGGCAAACCCCGCTCCACGCCACCATCAATCTAGTGGGCCCGATCGTGGTCAACCGCCGGACCCGCGTGGGCCGGCAGGTGGTCATCGCCAACTATTCCCGCTACAGCGCCCGGCATGCCCTGGTTGAACCGCAGGCCGCCGAACTCGCCGTCGCCACCGCCTGAACGACCTCCCATGCTTGTCCTTTCCCGTAAAGTCAACGAAGCCATCATCATCGGCGACTCGATTGAGATTCGGATCAACCGCATCGATGGCGACGTCGTGAAGATCGGCGTCCACGCCCCGCGTGAGATTCCGATCTTCCGCAAGGAAGTGCACGTCGATATCGCCGCCGCCAATCGTGCGTCGGCGGTCGCGCAGCCCGGCCAAGGGCTGGGCGGCCTCACCCTCCCGCGGCTCGACCGCTCCCCCGGCTCTGTCAAAACCTCCTC
>Ga0302320_10023623_pt1 | contig 12057 bp, 9 predicted proteins | sample Bog_T0_3_FD_202130 | JGI IMG/M metagenome (GOLD analysis project Ga0302320, IMG submission 202130) | Peat permafrost microbial communities from Stordalen Mire near Abisko, Sweden - Bog_T0_3 | ecosystem: Environmental > Terrestrial > Soil > Wetlands > Peat | place: Sweden: Abisko, Stordalen Mire...
GCCCCCGCCACCAGGACGCGCGGGGCCTCAGCCACGGCGCACCTCCATGCCCTCGACGGCCGGGGTGAGGCAGGCCAGCACCGCGCGCCCGGCCACCAGCACCTGGCATTCGAAGCACTGGCCCATACCGCAGATCGGCCCCCGGGGGGCGCCCGACAAGCTCCGGCCGGCCACCGGCGGACAGCCCAGGGCGGCCGTCAGCAGGGCGCCCTCCGCCACGTCCACCGGCGCGCCGTCCACGAAGACCCTAGGCATGGTCAAGAGCCTGTCTCAGTGGGGAGGGGTGGCCGGGAGTGCGGGCAGCCGCGCCCCCAGCAAGGAAGGCGACCAAAGTGTATCGGGTAATACACTGCGGGAGCCTGACGCGGCGGGGGGCGCGGATGGCCGTGCTCACGGCCGCCCTTCCCCACTGGGACAGGCTCTAGGCTCCGGAAAGCGGGAGGGCAGGAAGGGCGTGGGATCCAGCGGCGCGGGCCGGCCCAGGACGGCGCTGGCGACCAGCTCTGCGGTGGCGGGCGCGGTGGTGATGCCCAGTCCCTCGTGGCCGCAGGCCAGGAAAAGTCCGGGACGCCCGGGCACCGGGCCGATCAGCGGGCGGTGGTCCGGCGTGGTGGGCCGGAACCCGGTCCAGGCGCGCAGCACCGGCAGCTCCGCCAGCCCCGGCACGAAGCCCAGGGCCCGCTGGAGCATGCGCCGGAGCAGCGCCGGGCGCAGGTCCGGCGCCTCGTCGCCGAACTGGCGGCTGGAGCCCAGCAGCAGCTGGCCGTTGGGCCGGGGCTGCAGGTTGAAGGCCACGCTGTCGGCGTCGCTGCCGTGGGCGGATTTGAGGTAGCCCAGTTCCACCAGCTGGTGCCGGAGGAAGCCCGGATGGCGGCCGGTGATGGCGAGATGGCCCTTGCGCCGAACCAGGGGCAGCGGCAGCAGGTCCCGGGAGGCGCTGCCTGCGGCCAGCACAACCTGTCCGTAGTGCAGCGCGGAGCCGTCCCGCAGCCGCAGGCCCCGCGCCTCCAGGACGGCCACCGGGGCCCCGGTGAGGATCAGCGCCCCGGCGCGCTGGGCCGCCTCGGCCAGCAGGCGGGCCGCGGCCGGGGGATAGACCACCGACTCGCCGGGCACCAGCATGCCGCCGTGGATGCCCGGGGCCAGGCAGGGCTCCGCCGCGTGGATGGCCCGGGCGTCCAGCATCTCGGCCGGAATACCGGCGGCCCGGTAGGCGGCGCAGCGGACTTCAGCCAGGGCCAGCTCCTCGGCGTCCGCCGCCACCCACAGGGTGCCGCAGGGATCCAGCTCCAGGGCGGGGCCAAGCCCGGGGGCCAGTTCCCGCCAGCATTCCTGGCCCAGGCGGCAGAGCGCCAGTTCGGCCGGGGAGCCGTCCAGGGCCACCAGATGGCCCATGGCGGCCGAGGTGGCGCCGCCGCCCAGGCCCTCGGCCTCCAGCAGGGTCACCCGGCAGCCCGCCTCGGCCAGGGTCAGGGCGCAGGCGGCGCCCACCACGCCGCCGCCGATGACGACCACGTCCGGCATCATGCCGGGATCCCGTAGGCCAGGGGGTCGCCGGGATCGAGGATCAGGGTGGCTTCGGCGGTCACATGGGCCCGGCCCTGGATGTGCGGCAGCAGTTCCCCGTCCTCCCGGGCCAGCCAGCCGCTGAACACCGATCCGATCAGGCTTTCCTGGCGCCACACCTGGCCTTCGGCCAGCGCGCCGTCCTCGTGCAGGCAGGCCAGCCGGGCCGAGGTGCCGGTGCCGCAGGGGCTGCGGTCCCAGGACCACCCCGGGCAGAGCACGAAGCCCCGGCCGTGGTTGGCCGGATCCGCGGGAGGGCCGGTGAGCTCCACATGGTCGATCGCAGCGCCATCCTCACCGGTGACGCCTTCACGGGCCAGGGCGTCCCGGATGGCGGAGGCGTGTTCCATCAGGCGCCGCTGGTTGCCGGGAGCAAGTTCCAGCCCATGCTCCTCCACCAGGAAGAACCAGTTGCCGCCCCAGGCCACGTCGCCGCGCACCCGGCCCAGGCCGGGCACCGGAAGCGCCACCTGGCGGCGGAACCGGCGCGAGGCGACGTTGATCACCACGGCGCTGCCGTCCTCGCGCAGTTCCGCGGCGACCACGCCCACCGGAGTGTCGATGCGCAGGCGCCCCGGCGCGAGCCGCCCCAGGTGGCGCAGCGTCTCCACCATGCCCAGGGTGCCGTGCCCGCACATGCCCAGGGTCCCGACCGAATTGAAGAAGATCAGCCCCAGCGCGCAGTCCGGCCGGAACGGCGGCACCAGCAGGGCGCCCACCATGGCTTCCGAGCCGCGCGGTTCGCAGACCACCGCCCGGCGCCAGGGATCGTACCGCGCGGCCAGCAGGGCCCTGCGCTCATCCAGCGGGCCCTGGCCCAGATCCGGCCCGCCGTGCAGCACCACCCGGGTCGGCTCACCGCCGGTGTGGCTGTCGATGACCCGGACTTGCATGGGATCGATCACGGGGCTTCCTTTCAAAGAAGGTCCAGCATGGCGGCCCGGCGGGCCCGGCGTCTTGTGTCCTTTCCTCGCCGGGGCCAAGAAAAACGCACAATTTACGGTCCTGGGCCTAGTATATTTCAGTCATGCCGCCCCGCCACACTTCGGCCCTTGACGTCCTGCTGCCCTCCCTGGGCAGCCTTTCGTTCGTGGAGGACCTGTTCGACCAGGTGCGCGACGCCGTGTTCACGGTGAAGGATCCCGAAGGACGCTACCTGGCCATGAGCCGGAGCGGCGTTGAGCGCTGCGGACTTTCCGGGCGCGCTGCGGCCATCGGCAAGACCGCCTTCGACCTTTGGCCCGAGGCCATGGCCCGGCGCTACAGCGAGCAGGACGCCAGCCTGTTCCGCACCGCCCGGCCGCTGGTGGACGCCCTGGACCTCACGCTCTATCCGGACCGCAGCCCGGGCTGGTGCCTCACCCAGAAGCTGCCCCTGAAGGACGCCGGCGGGAATGTGGTGGCCCTGGCCTGCCTCAGCACGGACCTGCCCGAACCCAGCCGGACCGGCTTCATCGACGCGCCCTTCGCCGCGGCGGTGGAGCATATCCACGCGCACTTCGCCGAAGGCCTGCGCCAGGAGGACCTGGCGGCCCTGGCCGGGCTTTCCCTGGGCCAGTTCGAGCGGCGCATGAAGAAGCTGTTCCAGCTGAGCCCGGGCCAGTTTGTGATGAAGGTGCGCATCCAGGCCGCGGCCGAGGCGCTGGCCGATTCCGGCCGGCCCATCGCCGAAATCGCCGACGAGGTGGGCTTCTGCGACCAGGCGGCGCTGAACCGGCACTTCAAGCAGGTGGTGGGCCTGAGCCCGGCGGCCTACCGGCGCTGGGCCAAGACTTGATGCCAGCCGGCCAGGCGTGGGAACCTCCGGCGGGCTCAAGGCACGCCTCTCCAGAGGGCCATTCCTGTCCCTGTGGAGTCTTTAGTGAATCATCTGCTTCGGGGCCTGGCCCTTTTCGCCATGGCCTCGGTCCTGTCCGCCGCCGACCTGACCATCCAAGGCCTGCCGGCGACCTGCGAGGCCGAGTCGGCCTGCGAGCTCCGTCTGCAGGCACCCATCAGTGCGCCCGTGGCATGGCGTGTTTGGGAGGGGGGCAGGCTCCTGGAAGGGGACGCGTGCCCCATCCAGCCCGGGGAGCCGGGGAGCGCACGCTTCCTCGCTCCGCAAGGTCCGCACCTCTACATCGTCCAGGTGGCCATGGGCAGTGAAACCTCCATCCCCCAGGTCCTGACGGTGACCGAAGGGACCACCCCAAAACGCATGCGCCAGTTGTCCGGAGGAGCCCAGCCGCCCGTTGCGCGCGCCCCCATCACGCCTTCCCTGGGCGGGCTTCCCGATGTCCTCAAGATGGCTATCGCCCGCCTGGTGAAGAACCCGGGCGACCTCCGCCAGGTGGACCAGAGCTTCAAGAAAGTCGTGAAATATGTAGAGAAACTCAAGGTCCATGGGCACATCACAAATGAACAATTCCAGAAGCTTCTGACGGAGGATTACCCGAGGGTGACGGATCTGACCATCGGACCTCGCACCGGCAGCCCCACCACCGCCCTCACCACCACCGGGCTCGTTGCCACCCTGGACCGCAGGAGGGACCTCCGAGCCATCCGGTTGGACGGCTTCACGCTAACGGGCGAGCAGCTGAGGTACATTTGTGAGACCCACCCGCACCTTGAAACCTTGGAGATCCTCCGGTGCCAATCAGCAGCGCGCCACCTTGAAGCAAACCTGGCACCGGTCAAAGAGACCCTGCGCCACCTCAAGCTCCAACTTCAGGCCGATGACGAGGCTGCGGATCGGGCTTTTGCCAGCCTCACGGGCCTGGAAACCCTGGCAATCTTCAAGCCGGGGCCGGAAGCGGCGCGTCCCTTGGTGGCCGCCCGGGAACCCTTCACCGGAACGATGTTGCCCCCGAGCCTCCGGGGCCTGACCCTAATGCTCCCAGGCGAATACGACCTGAGCCGTTTCCCGGCGCACCTCACCTATCTGGAGATATTGAACGAAGGAAAACCTTTGCGGGGGGAGCTCCCATCCTCTTCCCTCCGCACGCTCAGGCTCATGCAGATTCTCGATGCGGAGGGCGCCTTCATGGGAGCCCTGGTCCGGAATCAGCCGAACCTCAAGACGTTCGTCCATCCGGAACTGCCCCGAGTGCACAGGATTCGGCTTGCCGGGAACCTTGCGGGTCCTGGCGATCGAGCACTGTGCGAGGGTGCATCCGGAAATCCTCAAGCAGGGCATTCGGCAGATGCCCTGGCTGTGGTATTTGGAGGCGGGCGGCCCACTTTTCAAGGGTACCACCCACATGGATTTCTTCGCCGCGCAGCCGTATCTGCAGGCCCTGAGCCTCAGAACCCCTGATTTGACCCATTCTCGTACACTCAGCAGACCCAAGCGGCCTGACACCTGTGTTCCTCTCCCCGCACCCCCCGCCGATGCCTCGTCCTCCAGTTCGTCCTCCGGAAGTTCATCGTCTTCAAGTTCTTCCTCTTCGGGCTTGGCGTCCCTCCTTTCCTTATCCCCTGGTACCTTGCCCCAGCAGCCGGCGGGCCCTTCGGGTGCCATCTAACCAGCGTGACCGGGTGAAGGGACTCAGGAAGCGGCCTCGAACCGGTCGCCCAGCCAGAGCAGACGCAGTTCCCCATGCTCCTGGAGCGGTCCGGCGGCTGCAGGGCGGATGACGGCCACACAGGTTCCCTCCGGATCGCGCACGCTCCGGTAGAGAATGCCGTCCTCTCCGGCCAGGTAGGCCTCCAGGCCGAAGCGCTGGCTGACAACGTAGGCATCAGGGTCATGCAGGTCCGGATGGCCGGTCCGCACATCCAGGAAGCGTTCGCCGTCCACCCCCAGACCGAGCATCAGGGTCCGCAGCGGCATGCCCGCGGGACATCCTGCCGCCAGGAAGGTGCGGCTCCAGTGGTGGACCACCTCGGCCAGGCAGGTGCGCTGCTCGAAGGCGGCGTAGAGCGGACGGAAACTGCCGTCGGAGAAGCGCGAGCCCATGGGCGCCACCGCGGTGCGCCGGATCATGTCCCGGAGCCGGTCCAGATCATCCGGCTCGGCCAGGCGCGACAGGGGCGATACCGGCACTTGCGCGCGCAGCCGCCAGCAGGGGCGGTGCAACGGGCGGACCGCGACCATCAGACCAGTCCCTCCCGGGCCCCTTCCACGTACGCGCGGACCGCGATCAGGTCCTCCATCCCGCCCCGCGCCAGCCGTTCCAGCGGCGGCCGGCCCTGGAAGACGGGATGGTTGTTGGGCCGGCGCACCCAGCCGTCGGCCTGCTCCGGAACCTGGAACAGCTGCCCCAGCGCTTCGAAGATGGCCAGCAGGTGGCTGATCCGGGCCATCTGGTCCCGGTCCAGCTGGAGGCTTCCGGTCCCAGCCTTGGCCTCCCGCAACCAGCGGTAGTAGGTCGCCTTTTGCGTTTCCCTCAGGCCCAGGAGGGCCAGCTGGTCCGCCATATCCAGCTGCCAGAGCCCGGCCAGCCTGCGGAAGGCCCGGATGGCGGCCAGGGTTGGCGGCTGCGCCTCGGGTTCCGGCAAGGAAGAGGTGGCCGAAACCTGTGGCGAGAGCACCTGCGCCATGGGCGGTCCGGCTGCCGGCAGCGCTGCCCAGGTCTGCGGAGACGGGTCAGCGCTCACAGGGCCCTGTGGGTCGGAAGCCGGCCTGGCTGTGGGCTGGAAAAGTTTGAACGTCATCGCCATAACCTCTGACCCCAAGGATAGTATCATTTGATACCCAGACAAGAGTATCAAATGATACCAATCCCGATCGTCACACCCGCTCGAACACCGTGGCGATCCCCTGTCCCAGGCCGATGCACATGGTGGCCACGCCGGTCTGGCGTTCGCCGGCGCGCATCTGGTGCAGCAGGGTGGTGGTGATGCGCGCGCCCGAACAGCCCAGGGGGTGGCCCAGGGCGATGGCGCCGCCGTTGCGGTTGACCTTGGCGTCCAGCTGGTCCAGCAGGCCCAGGTCCTTCAGCACCGGCAGGGACTGGGCGGCGAAGGCCTCGTTGAGCTCCCACTGCTCGATGTCCTCGATGGTCATGCGCGCCCGGGCCAGGGCCTTGCGCACCGCCGGCACCGGACCGTAGCCCATCAGCGCGGGATCCACGCCGATGGTCGCCATGGCCCGGATCCGCGCCATGGGCTCGAGCCCCAGCGCCCGGGCCCGCTCATGCGACATCACCAGCAGGGCCGAGGCGCCGTCGGAAATGGCCGAGGAGTTGCCCGCGGTGATGGTGCCGCGCTTGGGGTCGAAGGCCGGCGGGAGCGCCGCCAGGGCCTCCAGGCTGGCGTCGCCGCGGATCACCTCGTCCTGGTCGAACAGGGCCGAGAAGCCGTTGCCGGCGTGGCCCTCCACCGGCACGATCTCGGCCTGGAACCGGCCCTCGACCATGGCGGCGTGGGCCCGCCGGTGCGAGCGCAGGGCGAACTGGTCCTGGGCGGCCCGGTCGATGTGGTGCAGCTTGGCCAGCACCTCGGCGGTGAGCCCCATCATGCCGGAGGCCTTGGCCACGTGCTTGCTCAGGGCCGGATTCGGGTCGACTCCGTGGGTCATGGGCAGGTGTCCCATGTGCTCCACCCCGCCCACCACGAACACCTCGCCGTTGCCGGTCATGACCGCCATGGCCGCGGCGTGCAGCGCCTGCATGGACGAGCCGCAGAGCCGGTTGATGGTCTGGGCGCCGGCCGTGTGCGGGATGGCGGTGAGCAGCGACGCGAACCGGGCGACGTTGAAGCCCTGCTCCAGGGTCTGCTGCACGCAGCCCCAGATGACGTCCTCGATCTCGGCCGGGTCGACCTTGGGGTTGCGCGCCAGCAGCGCGGTGATGGTGGCGGCCGAAAGGTTCTCGGCGCGCACGTTGCGGAACATGCCTCCCTTGGACCGGCCCATGGGGGTGCGAACGGCATCGATGATGACGGCCTCTTGCATCGGTCACTTCTCCTCGTAGAACGTCGAGCCGGTTTGGGCGAGCTGGAGCATCCGGGCGGTGGGCTCGTAGAGCCGGCCCAGGGACCGGTGCCGTTCCGCCGCCTGGCAGAGGGCCGCGAGCCCCACCGCGTCGGCGTAGCGCAGGGCGCCGCCGCGGAACGGCGGGAAGCCCAGGCCGTAGACCAGGCCGATGTCCACCTCCACCGCACTGCCGACGATCCGGTCCTCCAGGCAGCGGGAGGACTCGATGATCATGGGCAGCATCATCCGGTCGACGATGTCCTGGTCGGTGATGCCGGCGCTGATGTCCCGGTCCACCAGGGCGCGCAGGATCGCGCCGGCCTCGGGGTCCGCCTCCTTCTTCGGCACCCCCTTCTTGTCCGGAACGTAGGCGTAGAAGCCCTTGCCGTTCTTCTGGCCGAAGCGCTGGACCTCGAACATGGCCTGGATCGCGGTCCGGCCGGCGTAGGCCATGCGGTCCGGATAGGCCGCGGCCATGACCGCGTCGGCATGCCGGGCGGTATCGATGCCCACCACGTCCAGCAGGTAGGCCGGTCCCATGGGCCAGCCAAAGCGCTCCATCACCTGGTCGATCCGGCGGAAGTCCACCCCGTCGTTCACCAGCCGGATGAACCCGGCGAAATAGGGGAACAGGATGCGGTTGATCAGGAAGCCCGGGCAGTCGTTGACCACGATGGGGGTCTTGCCCATGGCCAGGGCGTAGGCCACGGTGGTGGCCACGGCGCGGTCGCCGGAAAGCTTGCCGCGGATCACCTCCACCAGCGGCATCTTGGGCACCGGGTTGAAGAAATGCATGCCGCAGAAGTTCTCCGGCCGGGTCAAGGCCTCGGCCAGGCGGGTGATGGAGATGGTCGAGGTGTTGCTGGCGAGGATCGCGTCGGCCCGCACCTGGCCTTCCAGTTCGGCCAGCACGGTCTGCTTCACCTTTTCGTTCTCCACCACCGCCTCCACCGCCAGGTCCACGGCCTGGAAATCGCCGTAGCCCAGGGTCGGACGGATCCGGTTGAGCACCGCCGCCATGCCGGCCGGGGCCAGCTTGCCGCGCTCGACCCGCTTCACCAGCAGCTTGTCCGCCTCGGCCAGGCCCAGGGCCAGCTGCCCTTCCTGGATGTCCTTCATGACGATGGGGATGCCCTTGAGCGCCGACTGGAAGGCGATGCCGCCGCCCATGATGCCCGCGCCCAGGACCGCCGCGGCGTGCACCGGGCCGCCGGCCTTGGCCTGCCCCTTGGCGATCCGGTTGATCTGGTGGTCGCCCAGGAAGATGGTCACCAGGTTGAAGGCGGTGGGGGTCTTGGCCATCCGGGCGAAGCCCGCGGCCTCGATCGGCAGCGCCTCGTCCCGGCCCAGGCCGGCGCCGCGCTGCATGGCCTCGATGGCCGCCAGCGGCGCCGGGTAGTTCGGGCCGGCCTTGGCCGCCACGAAGGCCTTGGCCGATTCGAAGGCCATCATCGCCTCGGCGGCGTTGAGCTGGAGCGGCGAGACCTTCTCCAGGCGCCGGGCGCGCCAGTCCCGGCGCCCGGCCATGGCCTGGCCCAGCAGATCCAGGGCCGCCGCCCGCACCAGGTCCGGAGCCACCACCGCGTCCACCACCCCCAGCTTGAGCGCCGCCTCGGCGCCGTGCTGCTCGCCGCCGGCGATCCACTCGATGGCGTTGTCGGCCCCGGCCAGGCGCGACAGCCGCACCGTGCCGCCCCAGCCGGGGAAGATGCCCAGCTTGGTCTCGGGCACGCCGATGCGCGTGTTGTCGACCATGACCCGGTAGCTGGCGGCCAGGGCGAATTCCAGCCCGCCGCCGAAGGCGAAGCCGTTGATGGCCGCCACGCTGGGGAAATCGAAGTCCTCGATGGCCGAGAACAGCCGGTCCACTTCCAGCAGCCATTCGGTCAGCTGCGCTTCCGAACGCTGGAAGTAGCCGAGGAACTCGGTGACGTCGGCGCCCACCACGAAGCAGTCCTTGGCGCTGGTCACCAGCAGGCCGCTCAGCCCGGGCTCGGCCTTGAGCAAGTCCACCACCTGGCCCAGTTCGGCCAGGGTGGCCTGGTTGAACTTGTTGACGGAGTCGGCCGCCAGGTCGAGCCGCAACTCGGCGATGCCGCCTTCCAGCAGTAAACATTGCATGCACTTGCCTTCGAATCGCATCGGGCGGGCGCTCCTATGTTGGTCTGAGAAATACGGCGGAAGCATCGGCCAGACAGTAGCATGGATGGAAAAAAGGGTGAATTTCAAACTTCGAAAAGGTAAAAGTCCACCCCCCCCTCGAAAACCATTTATTAAATGGCCTTTGAAGGGGGGGGTTCACGGCGGGGACGCGGCCCCGGGCCTCAGGGGACGTAGCTGGTGATCATCTCGGTCTGGTTGCCGGCGTCGTCCTGGTTGTCCCGCACTGTGACGGTCCAAAGGTAGGCCGTGCCGACGACCAGGGGTTGGGCCACGTTCAGATCGGTTGGCCAGTTGTAGAGTGGGGTTTGCCGGGTGACTTTCCGGAGGACCGGGCCGCCCACCTCCTGGAGCGAGAACAGGTAGTCATAGTTCGCCGGAGGAGCGACCGGGGCCACCCAGCTGAACTGCGGAGTCACGTTGTTCGCACCCGCCACCGGATTCGTGGCGAAGGCATCACCATCCAGGACCTCGGTCACGTAGGGATGCTGCACGTCGCTGGTCCCGTCGCTGTAGTTCACCTCGAGGGCGTATACGTCGCCCACCGTGGGCTCAACCCCGAGATTGATGGTGGCGTCCAGTCGCTGCCCCACATTGGGGCTGGCAAGGTCCATGGGGGCCATGACGTTCGGCCCCGCGGTGAGGGTGGCGCTGATGACGTGCTTGTTCTGGTCTCGCACCCGGAATAGGAGCCGGTATGCATCGTTGGCTCCGTTTGTCTGCGCATGGATGGTGCCCACGGATGCCTGGCTGTCGCCCCGGTAGAAGTCCAGTTCCTGGCCATCTATATTGCCGTCGACCGCCAAGTTGTTGAGCGGCGCCACGCTGAGGTCCCCGGCTTCGTTCCTCCCGCTGCCGTTCTGGTCGATGAAACCCATAAGGGTGTAGCCGCCGTCTCCTTGGGGCACCCCAGAGACCGCGAAAACCTGGTCGTTCCCCGGATTTTGGACCATGGCGATGTAGGCCTGGTCGGCCGTAAGCCTGTTGCTGCGGTCCAGCAAGCCGACATAGAGAGGACCCGTTGCCTCCCCGGTGAAGTTGACCGAGCCCGAAACAGTGAAGGTCCCCGCCGACTCGGGGCGCGCGCCGATGGTAATGGCGATGGGGCCGGCCGCTGGCGTTGGCGTGTCATTGCTGACGGTGCCGCCTGCCGCAGCGTGGACCCGGAAATAGTAAACCTGCCCGTTCACGAGGCCGTGCTCAGGCCCGATGAAGACGACGTTGCGGGGCCTGCGCGGCTGGACGGCCATGGAATCACCGATGGGCGAGCTGAAGTCCGCGGCGGCATTCCACTCGAGGATGTATTGCGCAGCCTGCTCCAATCCCGCCGGAGTCAGGGATGGGAACACCGCGACCGCGCCCGAGTCCATGGGCGACATGGTGAGCGTCGCTGGGCCGGCCCGCCCGGTGAGGGGTGCGGGGGCCGGATCCGCCAAGGTCAGGTCCTGCCCGGCGAGGTCCGCTGCGACGACGGTGACCGCCGCCCGCGTCCCGCTGGGGTCATTGACGGTGCGCAGGGTGCCTCCTGAAATATCCATGGCGGCGTTCAGGGTGTAGGTCCCGGGCGGGACGCCCCGGATGCTGTAGTTGACTTCGCCCGTAACGGCAGTGGTGCCCAGGGTCTGGCCTCCGTTGGCGTCCACCAGGGTCAGATAGACTGGACCGGTTCGGGTCCCCTGGTAGGTGAGGCGGCCGGCCACGGTGTAGCCCAGATTCGCCTGGAAATTATAGTAAAGGTTGGCGTTGGTCACGGTGACGTGCGCGGTGGCGGGGAAGAAGAGTGACGAAAATCCCGGCGCCGAAGGGGTGATGGTCCAGGTCCCGGCCGGCACCGCCGGCAGGCTGTAGTTCCCGTTGCCGTCGGTGGTGGTGCTGGCGGGCGGGTTCGTGTCGATGGACACGGTGAGCCCTGCCGCGGGCGCGCCGGATAGCATGGTGACAACACCCGAGACCGTTTGGACCTGGGTCACCGTGACCGGCACGCTGATGCTCTGGACCAGGCCGCCGGTGCCGTTGCTCACCTGCACAAAGTAGGTGCCGGTATCCGTGAGGGCGGCGGTCTTGGTGTAGGAGGCGCTGGAGGCGCCGGAGATCGGATAGTCGTTCAGGAACCACTGGTAGCTGAAGCTGGCGGGGGCGCCGGCGGCCACCACGCTCAAGTTCAGGGGGGCTCCAAGGGCAATGGCCTGGCCCACGGGCTGGGTGATGATGGTGGCCGCCGCACTGACGCTGAGCGACGCAGGGTTGCTGGTGACCGTTCCGCCGAAACCGCTGACCACCACCCGGTAGCTCTTGCCGTTGAAGGCCACCGTGGTGGCTGGGGTGGTGTAGAAGGCCGAGGTCGCCCCGGGGATGTTCGCGCCGGTCTCATCCTGCCACTGGTAGGCGAGGGGGTGCCCGGTGGCGGCAACGGTGAAGGTCGCCGTGGCCGGAGC
>Ga0302320_10023625_pt1 | contig 12056 bp, 9 predicted proteins | sample Bog_T0_3_FD_202130 | JGI IMG/M metagenome (GOLD analysis project Ga0302320, IMG submission 202130) | Peat permafrost microbial communities from Stordalen Mire near Abisko, Sweden - Bog_T0_3 | ecosystem: Environmental > Terrestrial > Soil > Wetlands > Peat | place: Sweden: Abisko, Stordalen Mire...
TCTCGGAACGCGCCCTTGCGCAATGTGTTGCCATGCGCGAGCAATCAGCCGGGACCACAAAGTGTCAGGCTCGGAATCGAATACTAGATCCGCGTTGCCGTCAAAGATGTGCCAGAAACCGAGACCGGTTTCATTTTCCAATTGCCCGGGCGCCCAGCCGCAATATCCGAGGTAAACTCGCAAATCCCCGGGCCCGTGCCGCTCCGCGAACGTTTTTTCGAGAAGCACTTTTGTCGAAACCAGGTGCACCTTGCCGGTTACGTGAGTCGCCCCCTGCGGCGTGGCGGACGCTTGCAGCAAGGCCAGGACGCTCTTCACGTCGACGGGGCCTCCCACGAAAACGGGATCAGTGCGGCCCTTGGTTCCCTCAAAGTCTTCGAGTGCGGCAGAGATCGCCACGTTCGTGGGACGATTGATCGCGAGGCCAACTGTGCCGTCGTGATCGTAGTGAACCAGCAAAATCACTTTTTCGGCGAAGGTGGGATCCCGCGCGTCTCGTTGTGTGACCAGCACTTTGCCGATGCCCAGATCCTGAACGCGGGTCGATTGCGCGGGAAGAGCCACGGCGCCACACAGGACGACGGTCAATGCGCTTAGCGATGAGGGGCATCTCCGTGCCATGTTCCATTCTCGCTCTTGTGAGTGGAGCACTCAAGGGTGAAGGCCATACGTCTACGTACTTCCTCGCGCCATCCGTCATCCCGAACGTAGGTATCTGCTTTTCGCCTTTTGATCCGCTAAACTGAACGAATCGCGTTATGCCGCTTTTCGTCGGCGATAAACTCGGACCCTACGAAATCCTCGCGCTTGTCGGCAAAGGAGGCATGGGCGAGGTTTATCGCGCGTGCGATACGCGCCTGCATCGTGATGTGGCGATCAAGGTGTCCGATGCGCAATTCTCCGAGCGCTTCACGCGCGAAGCTCGCGCCATCGCTGCGCTGAATCATACGAACATTTGTCACGTCTACGACGTCGGCCCCAACTATCTCGTCATGGAGTTCGTCGAGGGCCCCGACCTGCGCGGACCTCTCGACTTTGACGAAGCTCTGCCGATCATCCAGCAACTGATTGACGGCATCGAAGCCGCACACGAAAAGAACATCATTCATCGCGATCTCAAGCCCGCCAATATCAAGATCACACCTGAGGGCGTCGTCAAGATTCTCGATTTCGGATTAGCCAAACTGAGCCGCGACAGTGATGGAGCGGGGTCCGGCAGCGGGCCGCCCGATCCTGAAAATTCGCCGACCCTCACTATGGGCGCGACGGCCGTGGGCACGATCCTCGGGACCGCTGCGTGTATGGCCCCGGAGCAAGCCAAGGGCAGGCAGGCGGACAAACGCTCCGACATCTGGTCCTTCGGCGTGATCCTCTATGAGGTCCCCACCGGCAAGAAGCTTTTTCCGGGAGACACGGCCGTCGAGATTCTCGGTGGAGTTCTGAATAAAGATCCCGATCTCTCCCCGGCTCCGGCACGTTTGCAGGAACTGCTGCACTGGTGTCTGGAGAAAGATCGCAAAAAGCGTCTGGCATCGATCAGCGATGCTCGGAGATTGCTACTTGTGGGGCAAGCTTCAGCTTGCGGCGGGCTTGAGCCCGCCCAGCCCGCCTCGTCGCGGCTCGGTAAGATCGCGATCGCCGCAGCCGCCGTTTTCGCACTCGCGACCACTTCCATCGCGTTCGTCCATTTTCGCGAAACTCCCGAGCCGCGTCCGCTGGTGCGCTTCTCCGCGCCGCCTTCTCCTGATGCCGTGCGACGTACTCTTTCGGGGTTTGAGATTTCGCCGGACGGCAGATCCTTGCCTTCGTCGCGGAAGAAGGTGGACTCTATCGCTCCGATGTCGGCGCTAGCCCACCGAAACGGCTGTGTGACGTTCCCGGCAACCTTCTCAATAGCGGCGCTTGGAGCGCGGGCGGCGTGATCGTATTCGCTGGTAGCGCACGCAGGGAATGAGGTCTTCGCGCAGCCCTTCGACCGGCCCGGCGAACGCATCCAGGTTTCGGTCAGGGGAGGCATCGGCCCCGTGTAGCGCGACGATGGGCGGGAACTGTATTACGAAGGTCCTGACGGTTTGATGGCCGTGCCGATGACCGAGCGCAACGGCGCGCTCGTGGCGGGCACTCCGCAAAAACTCTTCTCGATCTACACGCAGGGCTTCGTGAGCAATCAACCCCACAATGTGGAGGTCGCGGCGCACGGTCAAAAATTCCTGGTCAACGCGATCGTCGGCGATAGCGACAACGTCCCGCTCTAAGTGACGCTGAATTGGCAGACGGGATTGAAAAAATAATGTGACGCAAAGTGCCGCTGAAGTGAGACTGCCAGAGAGCCCCATGCGTCAGCTTGGGGCTTACACTTTTTATATTTTAAGCCCCAGGCTCACGCATGGGGCTCCTCAAAAACTTCGCCGGTGAGCTGCATCGCAGAGTACCGGTGAAGTAACGTCCTGACGGAGTAGAATGCAGTTATGAAGGTCAGCGTCGTTATCGAAAAAGACGAGCAGGGCTATTACGCATTCAGCCCTGAACTGGAAGGCTGCCAGACGGAAGGCGCAACGCTAGACGAGGCCTTGGCCAACATCCGCGAAGCCGTCGAGTTGTACCTGGAAACTTTGACTCCCGAAGAAGCCCGGGAGCGCACCAGCCGGGAAATTATGACGACGTCGTTAGAGGTCGAGGTTGGCTAGACTTCCGCGACTCACCGCGTCCGAGTTAGAGACGCGGTTGCTGAGAGCCGGATTCGGTCTCGTTCGCTCCAAAGGAAGTCACCGAATTTATCAGCGAGGGTCGACTCGCGTGGTCGTGCCGTTTCATGCCGGCCGCGCGTTGCATCCGAAGATCGTGAAACAGGCGCTCGACGCAATGCAAGAAGCGACGTGATCTTCCTCCGAAAACTTCGCCGGAGAACTGCGGCACGGGCCTTGTCGAAGTCAATCCAAGTGCAGGCCGAATTCGCGAAGCAACTTGCCGGAAGGCGCGTACAACCGCACCCAGTAGATTCCCGCGCCGAGCGGCTTATCCAAACGGGTGCCGATACGGGCGCCGATTTGTCCGGCATTCGAGGGCACCACCGAGCCCGTCCAGCACTGGTCACCCGAAGCGTCGACCACTTCCAGCCGGTACACTCCTGCTTCGGGGCGCGAAGTCGAGAGGGAGGAGATGTTAATCGATAGGTCCAGCGGCTGGCCGGCCCGGGCCTGCGCGATCCCATCCGCTGCGCCTCCGCGCAGGGTGGTGAGCGTGACGGCCTGGGCGGGCTCCTTTGCATAGTCCGCAAATCCTCGCCCCGGAGGCATCCTCCAAGCGCACATCCCAACAAAGAGAACCGCGAGCAGAGCCGCCGCCGAAGCCGGCGTAAATCCTCTCCGTGTAAACGGAGTGGCGGAAGGCAGGACCCACGCCCGGAAGCCGCTGGGCGCCGGAAGGGCGGCCGCGACGATTGGCGTTGAGAGATCTGGCGAATCCACGACGCTTGACCCAGCATCGGCGTTGGGCCGAGCATCGACGTTGGATCGAGTGTCGACGTTAGATCGAGCAGCCGGGTTGGGCCGCGCAGCCGGGTTAGATCGAACAGCCGGGTTGGACCGGGTAGGCGACTCGTTCATCCGCTGCAAAACGCGCAACGCCTCGACGAAATTGTCCTCAGCTTCCAGACGTTCCTGACAATGCTCGCAGTGCAGGAGATGGGCCTCAAAAGACGCGAGTTCGCCTTCCGGAAGACGCCCGAAGGCATATTCCTCCATAGCTTCCTCGGTGAGGTGAATGAATAGCGATTGTTTGGCTTCCAATTCCATGGTGCCCTGAGCACCCGCGGCTCGTACCAAAATGAGACAGTACCGAACCGGGACTCGAAAAGTTAGTGTGGCGAACCGGTGGAAGTTCTCACACAAACTGACTGTAACGCGCGCGCGGCCAGCTTTTTTTTGCCGAGCTCCCCAAAACGGGCCTTCGCACGGGATTTCAACAGGCGGAACTGGGTCTCACTGAGGCACATCTCGACGCAGATCTGCTCCTGGCTTTGCTCGTGGAGGTAGAAACGGGTGAGGATTTCGCGATCGCGCTTGCCGAGCTCGTTGAGGACACGTCGGATTAACTCATTGCGTTGGCGGAAGATCGCGGCATCTTCGGGATTGTCGCGAGGATCGGCGATGCGCACGGTAGAATCCATATCCATCTGGTCGCGCCGCGATTGCACTACTTTGTCGATGTGAGCGGCCACTTGGCGGCGGACGACCGTCCGTACAAATCCCATCAGACGCTCCGGCTCGCGGAGTTCACCACGGCGAATAGCCTGCACCACAACGACGAACGTGTCGTGGACTTTGTCGTCCAGTTCCTGGGGACCGAGTTGCCGGCACAAGTAAAACCGAATCCCTTTGGAGAAGAGTTGATAAAGCTCCGCCATCCCATCGGTGCGGTTGGAACGGATGCGCTCTACGAGATCGACCCAGCCCGCGTAGGCATTGGTTCCAGGGCCAGCACCGATGACTTCCGTGCCGTGGTCGTCGTTACTCACGTCGTCACTCACGTCGTCACTCACGTCGTTACGCCCCTCATTACTCACGTCGTTACTCACGCCGTTACGCGCGTCGGCGGCCACATGTTCGGTGCCCAACGCCAAGCGTTCCTCAGGTTGCAGATTGACCATATCGTCAAGCATCGCCTTCATCTCCTCGCCAGTTTGTGTTCCATCCGGGGCATTAGCGTAGCCCGCCTGTGAGTTGATAGGACGCCCATTGGGAAGGCGCAATGCGATGCAACATTTCGACTTGGCTTCTGCGGAGAGCCTCGGCCGCCGACGCGGCGGGATAATATTGGTAAAACCGCGAAAAAATCTCGCCCGTGGAATCTTCGACGGGCCATGCCGTCGATAGGACCCCGGAAGCTCCGGCCATCAGCCAGGCGCGGGTCAGGCCAAGCAGGCCAGCTCCGGATCGGGCGTCGCCGGTTCCGGTCGCGCAACCGGTCATGACGATCAGCGCGCCCGGGACATGGAGCGTGGAAATCCGGGCGGTGGTCAGGTACTGCGGACCTTCACTGCGCGCGTCACGCGGCATGCTGAGGGCGACAAATGCTTGCTCCCGTGTTGATTCGGAGCTCAGTGTCGGGGAGAAGAGCACATGCGTAGCCAGGTGAATCACGCTCGGTCCCTTCGGCAATTCACGCAAGAAAATATCGCGTCCGGCGTCGAATCCCTCGAGCAGCCTCGCCGTGCCGGAGTGCCTTTGCCAACTGACGGCACTGGCGTGAATCTCATCGCCGCTAGCCGCAAGCCTGGTCAGTTGTTCCGCGGCATTCGCGGTCGATGTTCCGGCGGCGCCGCCAGGCCGGGCTCCGGCAGCGGTCTTCCAACGGGCGTCCGCCGTGTTGTAGACCGGATCGCCCACCCCGAGAAACAAGCCGCTGCTCTTGGCGGAGCGCGCCACATCGTCGAGCATGAGAGCTCCGGGAACCGCTTGAATGGAATGTTTCTCCACCATATATACCGTTTGACCGCCCTCCTCACGCTCCACCAATGCCGCAAAAGGCGCTTCAAATAAAACGCCTTCCAGAGAAAGAAGCCAGTGTTTCTTGCGCTTCTCGTTCCGATTTAGCGATCCGAATAAGTCCTCATACAACCGCGAACCCTGCCGCTCCGCTGCCATCGTCCCGACACCTGCCGATGCCGCGGAGGCACTCGTGAAACTTGCCGGGCTGGTCTTAAAGTCAGCTTCCTCAACTCCGACCTTTTCCGCCCTTTCTCTCTCAGGCCGGGCCAGCAGTGCTTCCCGAAACGCAGCGACATGCGCGGCGATGGTCCGCTCGGGCGGCAGCCGGTACACATGCAACGACTCCCGGCTAACCGCCCAAAGATAAGAACTATCCCTGCCTAAAAAAAAGGTCAGGAATATTTCCGACTCTCCTAGTCCGGTCTGAAAATGATTAAGTGAACTCTGAATGCGAAAATTCTCGGGTTTCTTCACCGCAAAACTAAGGGCTACGGCTGCCTCCATTTCGGTAATTTTCAAACGAAGACTGGTGATGGACGGATCCATCTTGCCGGTTTGCAGCGATTTGGACTGCGCGGCCTCTAGGCGTCCGACCGCTTCCCAATACTCAGGTGGTAACTTCTCGCGCCAGATGTCGGCCAATGCCAGGCCTTCGCGCAAGCTCGCCGCGCGATTCAATTCCAGCGCCTGGAACGCCTGGGAGGCCCCTGTGGCCCTCTTCGTCCGCACCGCCTGATCGGCAGCCAACTCGATGAAAGAACGGTAGATTTTATCTTCGAAGCCGGTGTTCGCAGCGGTGAGAGCGGAGCGCGAAGGAAGGACATTGAGGCGCTCGGCGGCACTGGATTCGATGGCTTCGGAAAAGTCGTCAAGCGCGGCATTGACGGCGCCCCGCGCCAGCCGGATGCTGCCTCGCTGATGACGCATCAGGTAGTCGGGCCAACCCGGCTTGCCGGAGCGAACGGATTGGATGGCAAGTTCCGTAAACTGGTCCGCTTCTTGGAGACGTCGCTGCGCGAGGCGGAGCGCGCCCAGACGCCCGTAGGAGAAACCCAGGTCGGCGGACTTCGTCGCCAGTCGCAAATGATAGGCCCCGAGGTACGATTTTTCGGCGCCGGCGATGTCGTCGCGCGCGAACTGTTCGTCGCCAAGCAAGTCCCAACTCTGTGCTTCGTTTTGTCGATTGCCGCTGCGTCGGGCGGCTTCCATGCTGCGCAGATAGAAGGATTCGGCCTGTCCATCCTTTTGTAGCGCATGGATGCGGCCCACTTGCAGCAGCAGTTGCGGAAGGAAATAGGCGTCGGGAACATCCGTGCTGGTTTCAAGGCCGTCTTCCGCCGCCCGCTGAGCGGACGGAATATCCCACATCTGCAGATAAATGCTGGAGAGATTTCCGGAGATCGCTCCCAGATCGATGGTGTCGTGAATGGCTGCGGCCCGTTCGCGGGCGGCAAGAAAGGACGCCAGTGCCGAGCGGTATTCCGTGCGCAAGAGCCGGCAGCCTCCGACGCTGATCAGGAAACGCACCTCGGCCAGTTTGTCGCCTCGGCGGATTGCCTCCTCTACACCTTGTTGATAGACGCGTTCCGCCGAACGCAAGTCCCCGGACTCACGGAAGCGGAGAGCTGAATCGGTAATGTTGAAGTAGGCCTGGTCCCAGGGCGAACCAGAATGGAGCAATCTGGCACGAGGGCCGGCTGCAGGGCGCGAACCGGTCATCGACAGAGCAAGGGCCAGGCACACGCAAAGGAGCGGAGCCACAGCGTTACTGCCTATGCGAGCATACTACCAGAATTGCCGAGAATTAACCCGGCATATGCATGAATAAATATCAGAAGTTAGTGTTTCATTCCCGGAATGGCGCGGGACGCCCGCACGAACGAGCGTCCCTTCGCCTGTCAGCAACTAGTTGCCGGACCCGCTAGGCGGGAAAATGACGATAGGATCACCCATGCAAGCTGCCTCCTTTTCTGGTTCCGGCACCCCGGGATGCGGGGAATTCGGTGGCCGGCTTCAAGATAAGGGAAGATTTCGGCCTGCCTCGCGGCCGGAAGCTCCATGTGGCTCGAAAATCAGGGAAATGGGGAGCTCCAAACGGAGAGATTGGCGAAAGAGGGAACAATCTAGCTTCGCAGCGATCCGGCAGAGAATGCGCTCATGATTGCTCTCTCGTGAGACAATAATGCTCTTTGCTGCAACTGGCAGCCATCCACATGCGCCGCTTTCTTTTTCTTCTCATGGTCCTGTTCGCTGGAAGCGGGTGCGCAGCGCTTGTATATGAAGTGGTCTGGTTCCAACTGCTGCAATTGGTGATCGGCTCGTCGGCCGTCTCGCTAGGGGTGCTGCTCGGGACGTACATGGGAGGAATGTGCCTGGGAAGCTTGCTGCTGCCCAAGTTCGTCACCCGGCAAGCCCATCCGTTGCGCGTGTACGCGTGGATTGAGCTCGGCATCGGAGCTTGTGGACTGCTTGCCCTGGTGGGTGCTCCCCATTTGAACGACGTTTATCCGGCCATTGCAAGTGCCATGGGCGTCTCCGGCTTTGGCGGCATCCTATTAAGAGGATTCATCGCGGCCTTATTTCTGCTTCCTCCCACGCTCTTGATGGGAGCGTCGTTGCCTGCAATCGCCCGTTGGGTTCAGGCGGATCCCGAGGGCGTCGCGTGGCTGGGATTCTTCTACGGAGGCAACATCGCCGGAGCGGTGCTCGGGGCGGTGCTGGCGGGATTCTACTTACTGCGCCTGTATGACATGGCCATCGGGACCTACGCCGCTGTCGCGATCAACGTTGCCGTGGGTCTCGCGGCTCTGGCTCTTGCGAAATTCGCGGGGGAGTGGCCCAGGACCGCAGTGCTTCCAGATACCGACGTCGATGCTCCGGAGGCGATACTTCCGGCGATCGCGAATCCCGATTCAGGTCGAACGGTTTACGTCGCCATCGCGCTCTCGGGATTGTGCGCGCTCGGCGCGGAAGTCGTGTGGACGCGCCAGCTTTCCTTGATGCTGGGCGCGACGGTGTACACGTTTTCGATTATCCTCGCTGTGTTTTTGGCAGGACTCGGCATCGGCAGCGGCGCAGGCGCGGCTTTCGCAAAACGCTTGAATGCGACGATCGCGCTCGGCGTGTGTCAATGTCTGCTGGCCGCAGCGACAGCGTGGGCGGCGTACACGATTTCCATATTAATCCCCTCGCCGAATTTCGATCCGACTCTGCTGACGGAACCATTGGCGATCTTCAGACTGGATTTGATCCGTTGCACGTGGGCGATTCTTCCGGCAGCGATTTTATGGGGCGCGAGCTTTCCGCTGGCGCTGAGTGCGCTGGCTCATTCAAAAAGACAGAACGATCCCGGCACCTTGGTGGGAGGAACCTACGCGGCGAACACGATTGGCGGGATCGTCGGAGCGCTCGCGTTCAGCATGATCCTGATTCCAGCGTTCGGCACGAAAGCAGCGGAGCGCTGGCTGATCGCGCTTTCGGCGATAGCGGCGCTGGTCGTTCTCGCTCCGCTGATGCGAAAATCGAAGACTGCGGCAGTGCTTGCGCTGACGACGCTCGCGATCGGCGGGACCGCTGTGTGGAGCGTGCGCGATGTGCCGTGGCTCGCCATGGCGTACGGGCGGCGGATGAACGAATATAAGAGCTACAATAGCAAGCTGCTGTACTTGGGCGAAGGGCGCAACTCATCGATCGCCGTCTCGGAGTATCCCAGCGGAGTACGTTATTTCCACGTCAGCGGCAAGGTGGAGGCGACGACGGAAGCGTTCGACATGCGTCTGCAGCGAATGTTGGGGCATCTTTCGGCGCTGCTGGTGAAGAAACCGGAATCGGTGCTGGTGGTCGGGTTTGGCGCGGGCGTGACGGCAGGGACATTCACCTTGCATCCCGACGTGAAACACATCACGATCAGCGAGATCGAGCCGCTGGTGCCGCAAGCGAGCTCGCAATATTTCAAAGTGCAGAATTACGACGTGTTCCACGATCCGCGCACGCGCATCTTCTATGACGACGCGCGGCACTTCATTCTGACGACCAACGAAACGTTCGACATTATTACTTCCGATCCCATTCATCCGTGGGTCAAAGGGACGTCGACGTTGTACTCGAAGGAATATTTTGAATTGTGCAAGCAGCACTTGAAGCCCGGAGGCGTCGTCACGCAGTGGGTGCCTCTGTATGAGAGCGATCCCGAAACAATCAAGAGCGAGCTCGCGACGTTTTTCGCAGTTTTCCCGCACGGGACCATGTGGAACAGCGACGCGAATAATCAGGGCTACGATATGGTCGTGGTGGGGCGTGCGGAGCCTGAGGCGATTGATCTCGATGCATTGGATGTGAGGATGCGTAGACCGGATCACACCAAGGTTGCGGTATCGCTGGCGGAGGTCGGACTGGGATCGGCGTTCGATTTGATGTCAACCTACGCGGGCCGCGACGACGAGCTTCGCCCCTGGCTCAAGGGAGCGCAAGTTAATCGCGATCTCAACATGCGGCTGCAATATCTCGCCGGCTGGGGATTGAACTACAACCACGCCGACGTGATTTACGGGCAGATTGTCAGCTATCGCAAAGTGCCGCCGGATTTGTTTCACGGCTCGGCCGGGTCCGTCGCACAGTTGACGGCGGCGCTGGCCGCGCAGGGGCATTGATACCGCGCGCCGCCCGTCCTACGCAAGAGTTGCTAGAATTGTGTTGACCTGCGTTACGTGACGCGTTACGGTTCGGGATGATACGGACGATACGCCATAGGGGACTGAAGCGCCTTCATGAAGACGACGACGCGCGTGGCGTTATGGCCGAACACGCCGACAAACTACGCGATATTCTCGCAAGGCTGGACGCAGTTAAAAACGTTTCCGACATGGACGTGCCCGGTTTCAGGATACATCCGCTGAAAGGGCGCGAGAGAGGTTTTTGGGCGGTAACGGTTCGCGCAAATTGGCGTGTGATTTTCCGATTTGCAGACCATGACGCCTTTGACGTTGATTATGTTGACTACCACTGAAGAAGGAGACTGAACCATGCCGATGAAGAACCCGCCCCACCCCGGAGGCTTTGTACTCCGTCAATGCATTGAGCCTTTGGGCCTGAGCATCACGGACGCCGCCGCCGCCCTTGGCGTCACGCGCACCACGCTCTCCGAACTGGTGAACGAGAGGCGCGGCATATCGCCGGAAATGGCCGTGCGGATTTCGAAGGTTTTTGGCGGCAGCGCCGAAAGCTGGCTTGTCCAACAGGCCCAATACGACCTCGCGCACGTTCACGCCGACCGATTGAAGCTGAAACGGCTCCAGCTAGCCTAGCGCTCATTCAACTTTCGGTCTGAACCGCATGGACCGTGAAGTCTTCCCCGTCAAGGTCCAACGTTTTTCGCCAGACATTTCTTCGATTGGGGACCTCAATGAAATCGCCGCGGTACGCTTTTTTTGACAATTCGCTTTTCAACGCCGCGGTAACCCGCGAAGCGCATTTTCGGGCAAGTCTACCGACCAGCTCGAAACGAAGCCCTTGAAACTGCTGTGCCGCGCTTGCGCGGCGTAGGTGGAGCCGCGGAAAGCAACAATGTACGTATAGAGAGGCATGACCGTGAGATTGCATCAAACATTTTAAATCCGCAACCTGCCTGTGCTCTTTCTGACAGAGCTTGGTTTTGGCCCATTAGCTAAGAGCCCAGCAAGGGTTGTCCTTCTGGCGAAAATAGCTGCGAAATGCGGAATCGAATTACTTGCTTGTGGCTCAGCGAAGCCAAGTAGAATACATTCATGCGGAATTTCTCGATCGTGTTCTTTGTCGCGCTCGCAAGCTTGGCTAGCGCGCAAACTCTGCCCACGCCCGGATTTCATCACCTCCACCTGAATTCGCAAGATCCGGATGCGGCCATCGCTTTCTATACGAAGCAATTTCCCAGCACGGAGAAATCCACGTTTGCAGGGCAACCGGCGTTGAAGACGGGAAGCGTCTACGTGCTCTTTAATAAGGTGACCGCGCCGCCGAAGTCCCCGCTGGCGAAGGGTGCGCAGACCGCGATCTGGCATTTCGGATGGCACGTCACCGACGAACGCGCAAATTTGGCGCGGTATCAAAAGAGCGGCGATGTAAAGCTGCTCCCGCTATACACGGGCGATGGCGATGGCAGCGTTCTTGTGAGCAGCGACACTTGGCCCGGCACCGGAGGATCGCTGGGGCTCACGAAACCTCAGATCGCCAGCGCGAAGGCCTACAGTGTGAAGCCGCTCGGCGGCGAAGGATTCGCATATATGGAGGGTCCCGATCACGCGCTGATCGAATATCAGGGCAACCTGCCGCGCGAGCGCTTCAATCACGTCCACATGTATCAAGAGGAGCCGTACTGCGCGCAGGCGTGGTACGCCATTCATCTCTACGCCAAGCCGCGCGAGGGCACGACGACGAAGCTGGAAGGCGATTGCAAGACGACGACTACCGACATGTCTCCCGCGAGTTGGCCCGCGCTCGAGAAGCAAGGCATGATTCGCAATCCCACCGGCGGCGTGCTGTTCGACGATGTTGCTCTCAACTGGTATCCCAATCCTTCGTATGCGGCGAAGC
>Ga0302320_10023626_pt1 | contig 12055 bp, 9 predicted proteins | sample Bog_T0_3_FD_202130 | JGI IMG/M metagenome (GOLD analysis project Ga0302320, IMG submission 202130) | Peat permafrost microbial communities from Stordalen Mire near Abisko, Sweden - Bog_T0_3 | ecosystem: Environmental > Terrestrial > Soil > Wetlands > Peat | place: Sweden: Abisko, Stordalen Mire...
TTGAGTTGGTTCATCTGCTCCGTTGTGCGGCATCCGCCGCTCAACGAGCAAATCGATCCTACTCAAAGTGGCTGGTTTTGAACTGACCCCCGACCCGTCGTGGCTGGTTTAGGGTGACCCCTGACAATATAAGGCGGATAACGCGAATCTTGCTGGATCCGAGTTCCACAAAGTGAATCTCAGCGGTTCGAAATTCGACGACGTGAATTTGCGGGACACGGTCTTTGAAAACATCGCGCTGACGCGTTCCAAGGTCCACAATGCGTGTCTCGGCGATCTGTGCATCGAGGATGCGAACTATACGGGAATGCGCATCGAGGGCATTCTAGTTACCGAGCTCCTTCGCATGTACCGTGAGAGCCACGCGGGCAAGAAAGCGGAATCCTAACCGACCACAGGATCCGGCGTCTCCGTCTCTCGCGCGTCCTCTTGGGGCAGGCCACGCGCCATCCGTCGCCGCGGATCAGGACACGGACGAAGCAATCCGCGCTCGTTAATTGGATCGCAGCCCCCAGATGAGGAGTTATTCTGTGGGCTAAATGGGCGCCATACTCCGCCGTCCCGCTATCGCGTTGATCGCAACCTCGCTCCTAGCCGGGCGTGCCGCTGCCGAGATCCCGGCCGGTTCAGGAAACACAAACGAGCGGATCACAATCTCGAGCGGGAGGTTCATGGTCAGCGGCGGCCAATTCTGGATAAACGGCGCCAACACCCCGTGGCACAATTGGAACGACCTGGGAGGCAATTTCGACCCGGATTGGTGGGGCGCCCACTTTCTGTTGCTCCACAGTCGCGGAATCAATGTCACGAGGATCTGGATCTCGTGCAGCGTAGACGTCGGGATCGAGATTGACGAAGAGGGACACATCTCCGGCGCCACGCCGGCGTACTGGAACGACCTCGGGCGACTCCTTGAGATCGCCCAACGGAATCAGGTGTACGTCCTGGCAACCCTGATGTCATTCGATCACTTCAACACCCATCATCACAATTTCAAGAGGTGGCGAAAGTGGATAGGCACGAATGAAGGGATAGACTCCTATATCAAGAATTACCTGCACCCGCTCCTGGAGCGCTACGGACGCGCGCCGAGCCTCTGGGCAATCGACCTGATGAACGAACCGGACTGGGTGTTCGAGAACGCCGAAGACGGGAAGCTCCCGTGGGCAAGCCTTCAGAGCTATTTCGCGCGCGCGGCCAGCGAGATTCACCGGGATAGCGAGGTGCTGGTGACGATCGGCATGGCGATGCCGAAGTACAACAGCGACGCTGCCAGGTCGGCGCAAGGGGACAAGGTGGGCGACGCGTCCCTTCGCGCGGTCTTTAGTGATCCCGGCGCGCGATTGGATTTCTATTCCACGCACTACTACGATTGGTGTGGGCCGATATGGGGCAATGCGCTCTATTTGTCGCCGAAGGCCTACGGGCTCCCGGCCGACAAGCCGTCCATCATTGGGGAATTTCCAGCCCACGGCACCAAGGGCCACACCGTCACGGCTGACTACGAGAGCGCGTTCCAGAACGGCTGGGAGGGCGCGATGGGTTGGACCTCCAACTCGGTGGACGAAAACGGCGGGATTTCCGAGCTTGGAGAGGCGACTCTGGCGTTCAAACAACGGCACTCCGAACTGGTCTATCCCGCAGGGGGCAAGTAGAAGGGCGCGATCGAGGCGGCCTCGTGCCGTTCGGATGCCCCGTGGGCGGGGGAGGGGCCGCAGGGCGGACGCCGGAGTTGCCCGTAGGCGGGGAAGGAGGGTCGGAACGTTTTGGTTGCGCTGAGACGATAGTCCAGCACGGTGGCGGGCAGAGTGCTCACGCCCCAAGTAACGCCAAAGCTTTCCATGGCGCGGCAGAGATGGCAGATGTTCGCCCTCTCCTCCACCGCACTCTTCCTGGAGATGATGGTGATTCGGTGGGTGCCGTCGGTGGTGCACCTTGTGGCGTACTATGCGAATCTCATGCTGCTGAGCTCGTTTATGGGCCTGGGCGTCGGGGCGATGGCCGCCAGCAGGAAGCGGAGCCTGTTCAATTGGTTTCCGGCGCTCCTGGCCTGCGAGATCGGGACGCTCGTCCTGTGCCGGGGCGCCGTTATCGGCGCCAGCGCGTCGGAGGCGCGCTTCAATTCCCTGAACCCCGCCGTGTTCAACACAGGGGTCCTTGTCTGGATTTTCATCTCGAACGCGCTCGTATTCGTTCCCCTCGGGCAGAGGATGGGTGTGTTATTCAATGCGATGCCGCGCCTCTCGGCATACGCTTGGGACCTCGCCGGCAGCCTGTGCGGCACGCTTTTCTTCGGAGTCTTCTCCCTCAGGTTTTTCTCTCCGGTGGCCGGCATGGCGATTGTCATGATCGTCTACCTGGCGATGTCGGGGCCCAAGCGCTGGCTCCTGAACCTACCGGTCTTCTTCGCCGTGTTGGCCACGATGTACGCCACGGGCGAGCGCTCGGCCATATGGTCGCCCTACTACTACATCACGATGAGCAGGATTGAGACGCCAAACGTCGAGGAGTCGGATCCGCCGCCCGGCTTGCTGACGATGCACGACCCGCCCGCCTACGGGGTGAAGGTGAACCAATTCGGCTACCATTGGGACGCCGCGCTCGATCCAAGCAGATACATTCCCGGCACTCGCCGGGCGCGGTTCATGACCGAACTGACGCAGCAATACCTCGTGCCCTACATGCTGTGCAAGGGAAGGGATCGGGTTCTGGTCGTGGGAGCCGGAGGCGGATCCGACGTTCAGGCGGCGCTGGCGTCCGGGGTGGGAAACGTGGACGCGGTCGAGATTGATCCCGCGATCATTCAGCTGTCGCGCAGGTTCAACGCCGGCGCCCCCTATTTTAATCCCCGCGTCCACGTCCACATCGACGACGCTCGGTCGTTCGTCGCCAAGGCGCAACCCGGCTACGACGTGGTGGTGTTCGGGTTCCTGGATTCGCAGGCGCTTTTCAGCAGCATGAGCAACGCGCGCCTGGACGGCTACGTCTACACCGTCGAAAGCATGAGGTCCGCGTTCCGCCTGCTGAACGGGCGCGGGATGCTGTCCCTCTCGTTCCTCGTCACCAAAGATTGGCTTGCGCCGAAGCTCTATAAGATGGTTGCGGAGGCGACTGGCCAGGAGCCCGTCATGTACTTCTCCGACCGCCAGATGATTCTGTGCGTCTCGAAGGACCCGGCCTTTAAGGCGCCCGCCTCGGTCTTCCAGTTCAGCCGCGCGGTCTTGGATAATCCCGGGAAAATAGACCTTCCCACCGATGACTGGCCCTATCTGTACCTCTCGAAGAAGACCATTCCCGTCGATTACATGATCTCGATTGCGAGCCTCCTGGCCCTGTCGATCGTCGCATGCCTCGGCCTGCGGGGAGCGTCGCTCGGGCCGGGGGACGTTCACTTTGCGCTCCTGGGGATGGGTTTTCTCCTGCTGGAGACCAAGAGCATCAGCGACTGCACGCTGTTCTTCGGGACCACCTGGTTCGTGACCACGGCGGTGGTGGCCGGAGTCCTAATTATGGTGATGGCGGCCAACATGTTAGCTATGCGCGCCAAAGGATTCTCGTTTTGGATGTACGTCCCCCTGTTTGCGGTCCTTGCGCTTCTGTTCCTAGTGCCGCGGGAAACGATTCTCGAGCTGGGCTTTGCGGGGCGCCTCCTCTGGACCCTCGTGGCCGTCCCGCTGCCGGTGTTTTTCGCCGGCATCATCTTCTCGACAACATTCAGGGACTCGGCGTCCCCGTCGGCCAATTTTGGCGCCAACCTGGTCGGCGCGATGATAGGCGGGTTCTGCGAGTACCTGGGGATGGCCATTGGCAGCCATCTTCTGTCCGTGCTCGTTATCACCGCCTACCTCGGCAGCCTCCTGGTCCTTTATCGGTCGGGCCGCTCGGGTCGCGCGGTTTGAGGGGGCTGAATTTCGCCTGCCTGTCCGGCGAGCGCGTCGACCGCCGCCGATCCTGGCGCAGCCAGCGGCACCGCCCGGTTTTTGAATCGGCTTTGGCGCGGGGTTTCTTGAGAGTTCGACCGTGCAGACAACACTGTTGCCCCACCGTTTCCCTAGCCTCTTGCTATCGGCCACCGCATTTATGGCAGCGCTGACATCCGCGGCCTCGTCGCCGCCCCCCTACCGAGACCCCGCTATTGCGGTAGACGCCAGGGTACGGGACCTCCTTGCGCGGATGACGGTTGACGAGAAGATCGGCCAGATCACCGGAACCTGGATCCGCCCGGATGCGATCGCAAAAAGCGGCCTCGCCCCCGAGCAGTTCCTCAGGAAGGCGATCCCCGACGGCATCGGGACGTTCGCGCCGGTGCAGGGCGCCACCGTCGAAGGCGACGTGGAGTTCCGCAACATGCTCCAGAAGTTCCTGGTCGAGGGCACCCGCCTTGGGATCCCCGCCATGTTTCACGACGAGGGCTGCCACGGGCTGGTCGAGCGCGAGGCATCGAGTTTCCCGAGCCCCCTCGGGCTCGCTTGCTCGTGGGATCCGCAGCTTGCGGAGAAGATCTACGGGATCGTCGCCTCCGAGATGCGCAGTCGCGGCGCCCAGCACGCCCTGGCTCCCGTCGTCGACGTGGCCCGCGACCCCCGCTGGGGCCGCATCGACGAGACGATGGGCGAGGATCCCTTCCTCAACGGGCGCATGGGCGCCGCCATTGTTCGCGGGCTGCAGGGCTCCCCGGACGGCACGGTCGATGCGAACCACGTCATCTCGACGCTCAAGCATTTCACCGGGCACGGCACGCCCGAGGGGGGGCTCAACCGCAGCCCGAGCGCCAGTTCGCCGCGTACCCTGCGCGAGGTGGATCTTGCCCCGTTCGCCTACATTGTCAGGACGGCCCATCCCGGAGCGGTCATGCCCTCCTACAACGAGATCGACGGCGTGCCCTCGCATGGCAACCGGTGGCTCCTGCAGGACGTCCTGCGCGGCGAATTCGGGTTCCGCGGCCTCGTGGTCTCGGACTACTACGGGATCGAGCTCCTCAAGGAGGGCCACCACGTCGTCGGCTCGGACGCCGATGCGGCCGCCCTGGCGCTCAGGTCGGGCGTGCAGGTCGAGCTTCCTGCGGCGGTCTGCTACCCGAGGCTCCGCGAGGCGCTCAAGGCGGGCTCCGTCACCATGACGGAGATCGACGGCGCCGTGGCGGCGGTCCTCTCATGGAAGTTCGGTCTGGGCCTGTTCGAGCGCCCCTATGCCGATCTTGCCGCAGCAAAGGCTGCCGCGGAGCGCCCCGAAAGCCGCGCCGTGGCCCTCCAGGCCGCGCGCGAGTCGATCGTGCTCCTGAAGAACAACGGCATCCTCCCGCTTTCCGCCGGCCGCCCGCAGACGATCGCTGTCGTCGGGCCCAATGCGAACGTCACCCGCCTTGGAAGCTATTCGGGCACCCCAAGCCACTCGGTCACGCTGCTCGAGGGTGTCAGGGGCAAGGTGGGCCCGTCGGTGAAGGTCCTCTTCGCCCAGGGCTGCGTCCTCGTCAGGAACGACTCGGGGAACGCCTTCGCCAACTGGCAGGTGCCATTGGTCGAGCTCGCCTCCGACGAAGAGAACCGCTCGCTGATCGATGAGGCGAGGCGGGTTGCGGCCGAGGCCGACGTGGTCCTCCTCGCGGTGGGGGAGACCGAGGCGCTCTGCCGGGAAGCCTGGTCCGAGGACCACCCGGGCGATGCGGACACCCTGGAACTCCGAGGCTCCCAGAGGGCCCTGGTGGACGCCGTGCTCGCGGCCGGCAAGCCGGTCGTCGTCTACCTGAGCAACGGTAGGCCCCTTGCGGTCGGGCGGCTTAAGCGGGAGGCCGCGGCGATCGTCGAGGGTTGGTACATGGGAGAGGAGACCGGAACGGCTGCTGCGGACATTCTCTTCGGCGACGTCTGCCCGTCGGGAAAGCTCACCGTCTCGTTCCCCGCAAGCGTCGGCGATATTCCCGCCTACTATTCCAGGAAGCCCTATGCCCGTGCCTTCCCCTACGAGTTCAGCGCCGGCGAACCCCTCTGGGTCTTCGGCGAGGGCCTCAGCTACACGACCTTCAAGTACGAGCGGGCCGCGGTTCGTGACAGCGTGATCACGCCAAGCGGATCCACGATCGCGTCCGTCGACGTCACCAACACAGGCGCGCGCGAGGCGGACGAGATCGTGCAGCTCTATGTCCATCAGGACGTGAGCTCGGTGACGCGGGCGGTCAAGGAGCTCAAGGGGTTCCGGAGGATCCACCTTCGGCCCGGGGAGAAGACAACCGTGTCCTTTCCCGTTGAGCCGGAGGCCCTGGCGCTCTGGAACAGGGATTTGAAATTCAGGGTCGAGCCCGGGACCTTCGAGATCACACTGGGCCCATCGTCCTCCGAGGGCCAGGTCGTGAAGCTGACCGTTTCAGGGTGAGGGCCACGCCGGCGGCGTTTGCCGCCGACCCGGGGTCCGGAGAGTAGCCCTCATTGAGATTTGCGCCATGACGTAGTCTTTAAGTCTATTCGTTATAAATTGATAAACAATTAATTGCATCTTTTTTAACAAACAATTTGTTAAACGGTTTAAACCGGTTTAACCTGTTTATATGAAGAAGATCGAGGTGAGCGACGACGTCTATGAAGCGCTCAAGAATATGACGACCGACTTTCACCAAAGCCCCAATGACGTTCTCGCCGCCGTCCTCAACGTCGGGGCTGCGCCGAATACGGCCGACGAGCCGCTTGTTGCATTCGTATTGGGTTCCGAATTCCGCACGAAATTCACGGATGCCGACAAGTACCTTGCGATCCTTGGCTGGATTGCGGCCCGGCACGCGTCGGAGTTCAACGAGTACATCCTCTCGCTCTCGGCCTCTGCGAGCGGACGCCGGTATCTCGGGCTTTCGCGGGAGGCTATCGTCGAGCAGTGCCGCCACAACCAGGCCCGTCAGATCCCCAGCACCCGCTATTGGGCGATCATGAACATCGACACCGCGACGAAGCGGCGGTTCTTGTCGCGCGTGCTCGAGTTCATCGGCTACCGGCAGGACGTCGTCGATTTTGTGTGTGGCGCGATAGGCATCCGCCACTCGGCCCGGCGCACTGCGCCGACCGCCGCCCCTTCGGCGTGACCCGGGAAGTCGCCCCAGAGGGGCTCCGGGTGCGGCCCCATGGGAAGAGATTGGGCTAGTGCGCCCCGTTTCTGAGCCCTATAAGCATTCGCCATGACCTTCTCCTACCTTGTGGATAGGCTGTACTGGGCGGTCCTGATTCTTGCGCCCCTCGGATACGCGGTGCTCAACGTCGACACGTTCAGGAGAACCGGACGGCGCTACATGCTCTTCCTGTTCCTGCTCGACCTGCTCATTTTCGCGTCGGCGTCGATCTCGTTCCTCCTGTCGCATTCGACCGTGCTGCAGGGAAACATTCACGATCTCCGATTGGCCCTGTCGGCCATCACCGTCGTCCGGGCTCCGCTCGGCCTGTTCTTCTACTCCAGGCTTGTTAAGGATCTCCCGCTGCAAGGCGCGTCGACATGAAATATGTGATGTCCTACGAAACCAACGCGGACAAGCTTCCGCTCGCCCGCCTGCATTTCCCTGCCCACCGCGCCAGGCTCGACGAGTTCCATGCGCGGTGCACCCTCCTGATGGCGGGTCCGTTCGTCGATCCGCCCGACGGGGCGATCGGGATCTTCACCACCCGCGCCGCGGCTGAGGAATTCATCGACGGCGACCCGTTCGTCGTCAGCGGCCTTGTCAAGAAGGTCGCCATCCGAGAATGGAATGAAATCCTCACCAAATGACCCACCCTGGGATTGCCCGTTGCCGCGCGCTGCAGGCCGGGGCTGCAGGCGCAAGACCATGTGTTTAATTCAGGACCCTACCGGGAGGACACCCTCATGGCTCGTGCACCGCTAACAACTGTAAAGTGGCTGTCGGACGTCGAGGACCACGACTATCCGGCGGCCCAGTCGTATCTTGGGCTTTTGTACAGCAACGCGCGCGTCGCTGAGATCATAAAGGGCCTCAGGAGCGCGCCCATGGTGCAATTCAAGTCCAAGGACATCTTTCGGGCCTCGGGTCTCTCCCTTCTAGGCGTGAGCAACTCCCATGTTGAGAAGGACAGGAAGAGGATTAGGGACGGCGATGGCCTGGCTCCCCTTCTTCTCGTAAGGGACGAGAAGAACGGAAGGGTCGTGATTGCGGACGGCTACCACAGGCTGTGCGCGGTGTACGAGTTCGACGAGGATGTGCTGATCCATTGCAAGATCGTCTGAACTCCCGGGGATTCGGCCGCTTTGGGCGCGGGGAGCGAGGCGTCGAGCAAAATGAAAGGGCATGCCGGATGGGTACGGCATGCCCTTGTGCGAGGCTGCCTCGGCGTGACGGCTAAGCCGGGTGGCTGTGGCCGTCGTTATCCGCGTCGGCAGTCTGCAAGGTGTGATGCTGTCGGCGGCTCGCCGGGGTCGTGTGGCTTGGCGGCGCGCCTAATGTAATAACGGTCCGGCGGGGCCTCCTCTTTAGTGGAAACAGCTGGGCGAGGGCGCTGGGCCCTACCTCGGCAGGATCTCGACCTGGTCCACCTGCACGGAGTTCCACCCATCCTCGTGCCCCTCGATCCGCAGCCGGTTGCCTCCGGCCGCCAGGACCACGGGCACGTCCACGGTCTTCCACTCGCCCGCGGTGGGCGCCATCGGCAGCTTCTCGGCCGGCGCGTCCCCCACGGCGAGCGTGAGCGCGACCGGAACCTGCTGAGTGCTCGAATAGTGAATGCGCACCGTTCGCGGGCCCCCCGCGCCCCCGACGACGCCGAAGGTGAGGCCGCTGCCGGCCCGCCCCAGGTTCTGTATGAAGCCGAGGGGCTGCTTGGCGTCGCCGAGCCCGGTCAGGCTCGCGACCCCGCTGCGGTAGGCAAGGGCGGCGGTGTAGGAGGAAGGCGGCCGCTCGGACGGCTTGAAGGTGAACGTGTTGAGGGAGGCCCCCGGTGCCTCGACGTAGACGAGCATGCTTAGCTCGCCGGGGTTCAGGTACACGTTGGCGAACAGGAAGTCGGCGAACACGTCGCCGCCGCCCGTCGAGGGGACGTCCGCGGTCGCGATCGTCTGATCGAGAGCGACAATCTTGATCCGCGCCCCGCTATGGGCGCTCGCCGCGCGCACGGTGAGGTCGAAGTAGCCGCCGTTGCCGCAATCGATCGTATAGCGCGCCCAGTCTGCGGCCCTAAGACCCGCCAGGACATAGCCGCCTCCCGCATCGGACGTCGGTGCGAGGCCGAAGTCGTCGCCTCGGTAGAGCGTCTTCTCGGGCAGAGGGCGGGACGAGTGGAACGCAGCCCCCTCGCCCCCGTTGTCGTAATTGCTCGCCTTGATCGTCGCCGGAAGCAAGGGCGGCGGGAAGAAGTGGGGGATGGGCTTGCCGCCCGATCCGGCGGCCTCCCCCTTGGGATCGATGGCCTCCGCCGTCAGGGTGGGGGCGATGCGGGCGGGCAGCGGCGTTCCTTCGAGCCGGACCTCAAGCTCGTGGTAGGTTGTGCCCGTCGCGTCGAACTCGAACGAGAGCACGCGCGCCTCGCTGTCCCAGGTCCAGCCGCCCTTCGGCTTGGCTCCGTCCACCACGACCCCGACGGGGCTCTGCCGCAGGTGGAACCGCATGCGGTACACCGTGGGTGTGTAAAGGCTGTTCGACTCCGAGATGGAGAACTGGACCGCGCGGTCGCCCTCCTCGCACGAAAGGCGGGTCACGGTGAAGTCCCCGGCCTCGTAGGCGAACGAGCGTCCATCGTCGTGATAGAGGGCGAACTGCGACTTGCCCGACGGGAACACCTCGAGCGTCAGCGGATCCCAGGGTTTCTCGGAGGTGTTCTTCATGTCGGGGGCCATCGGGATGATGGCCCCCGGCCTCACGGCGACAGGGATCCGGTTCTGCGGGGCGGCCACCACCCACTCGCGCCCGCCGGCGTAGTCATAGCCGTAGTCCCAGTCGACCCAGGTGCCGGGCGGGAAGTACACCCTGCGGTTGGTCTGGCCCTCGTAGAGCACCGGCGCGACGAGCAGCTCGCTGCCGAACATGTACTGGTCGCCCGGGGTCGCGACCGACGCGGGGTCCTCGGGGAACTCAAGGGCCATCGGCCGTACGATCGGGAGGCCATTCTTGCTGGCGACCCACGCGTGGGAATAGATGTAGGGAAGCAGGCGGTAGCGCTGCTGCAGGTAGTGTTTCGTACCCTGCTCGGTGGCGAGCCCGTACGCGTATGGCTCCGGGGCTCCCCCGGCCTTGTGCGCCCTCGTGATCGGGGCGAAGGCCGAGAACTGCATCCACCGCTCGTAGAGGCGCGCATGCGCGCCCATCATGTCGTCCTTGTAGTAGCCTACGAGAAACCCGCCGGTGTCGCACGCCCAGTAGACGAGCCCCGACAGGCTCGCGTTGAGCATCTCCGGGGGATGGGCCCGGTAGGTCGCGTAGTCGCTGTAGATGTCGCCCGTCCAGACCGCGGCGTGGTGCCTCTGGAAGCCGGCCGGTCCCGCGCGGGACAGGATGAAGGGGCGTTGGTCGGGATGGACCATGAGCTGCACGCCCTCGAAGCTCATCGTGCACAGGAGCGAGTACTGGTTGTGGATCTCGGGGGGGCGCCCCGCGAAGTAATGGGTCTGGGGGGGCTCTCCCTCGGGTTCATCGAGGTCGAGCCACCAGCCTGCGATGCCGTCCTCGCACAGCTTCCGGGTCTGCGGCCAGAGCCAGTCGTTGATCTTGGGGCTCGTGAAGTCGAGCAGCATGCCGCCGTAGTAGCCCGCCTCGACGGGGTTCCCCTTGCCGTCGGTTGCGAACACGCCCTGGGCCCAGCCCGTGGCGAAGGTGGGGGACTCCTTCTTCACCATCGGGCCCGACTGGGACATCACGATCTTCATGCCCTTCCGGGCATAGTCCGCGATCTTCTGGGCCGGAGTGAGCCCATGGGCCGTGTCGATCCAGCGCTTGGCCCAGACATAGTTTGTGACCACCTCGGGCCAGTCTGCATCGATCACCATGACGTCCACCGGAAACCCATGCGCCGTCAGCTGGTTGTAGGCTTCGTCGAGCGCCGTCCAGTCGTAGTAGGTGCACTTGCTCTGCCAGTAGCCGAGGGCCCAGAGCGGCGGCAGTGACGGGCGTCCGGTTATCGAGGTGTAGCGGTCGATCACGTCCGCCAGGCGGGGCCCGTCGATGACGTAGAGGTCGATCTCCCCGCCGTCCGCGTCGACACGGAGCTGGTCCGTGCGGGTGCGGCCCAGGTCGAAGCGGAGCCGGTGCACGTCGTCGAAGAAGACGCCGTAGGCGTGGCCGTCGCGGCCGGTGCTCAGCAGGAGCGGCACCGGGTAATCGGCGGTGACGTTGCCCGAGCTGATCTGCTGGCCCTCCCAGAGCTCCCGTACGACTCCGCGCCGGTCCAGGCGCCCGTTGTTGTGGTTGTCCTGCCCGAGGCCGAAGAGGCGCTCGCCGGGCGCGAGCGCCTCGGTGAGCGTCCACGCTCCGCCGGCCTGCGCGCCGATCGTCGCATCGACAAGCAGGGCGGCGCCGTCGCCGCCGCGCACGTCGAATGCCAGCGTGGAGCGCGTGACCGCGACCTCGAGCGCGCCCGTGCCGACGGTGACCACGTCTCCCTTCTCGGACCGGGTGAGCGCGCTGTGCGTGTCCGCGGCCGCCTCCACGGCGAGGGAGGGCTGGCGCGTGAACGCGCCGGAGGCCTTCATCCAGATGCGCAGGACATGGGGCTCCCGGGCCTCGATGCGGATCCGCGCGCCAGCGGGGCCCTCGACGGTCACCTGCTCGGGCGAGGCGCGGTCCGGGGCGCCGGTCACCGGCGGGGCGAGGGCCGCGATCGCCAGCGCCGCGAAAACCAAAAGGCGGTTGCGCAAGCGTGTTCTTGGCATGACAGGGGAAGGATCCAACGATTGTGCGGGGTTGGCAACCTCCGCCGCTCGTGCCGCGCCGCATCCGGGATGGGCGGGAAGGGGGCGGTAGGGCTTTCTGGTTTGGGCCGCTATTAGGCAGTAAAGTCACGGGAGAAGAGGAGGCGGAGAGCGACGTTGGGGCGTGCTGCGTGGGCTTGGAGGGTGGCGCGCAGGTTGATGGATCCGTCGC